>Ga0210392_10000280_pt1 | contig 35590 bp, 29 predicted proteins | sample IncBWC30OmetaG_FD_161057 | JGI IMG/M metagenome (GOLD analysis project Ga0210392, IMG submission 161057) | Forest soil microbial communities from Barre Woods Harvard Forest LTER site, Petersham, Massachusetts, United States - Inc-BW-C-30-O ... | reverse complement strand
TTCCGCGTGGCCGCTCCGAGCGCGGTGACGGGCGCCTTCCATCTTGCCAATGCTTCGGGCACGAACCTGAGCGGCGCAGTCAACGTTCCAGCCACCGGTGGCTGGCAAAACTGGACCACAGTGACGGCCAATGTCACCCTGCCGGCGGGCCGGCAAATCCTGACCCTGAACCAGGACAACGGCGGCTGGAACCTCAACTACCTGGGCCTCGCGTCTTCCGGCGGCACCGTCGCCGCGCCGACCTTCAGCCCTGGCGGCGGCAGCTACACCAGCGCACAAAATGTAAGCATCACCTCTGCAACCAGTGGTGCATCCATCCGCTACACCCTGGATGGCAGTACGCCCTCGGAGACAGCGGGCACGATCTACTCCGGCCCGGTGAACATCAGTAGCACCGCGACGCTCAGGGCCATTGCCTACGAGAGTGGTTTCACCGACAGCACCATCACTTCCGCCAGTTATGTCATCAACTCGAACACGACTAGCAGCGATGTCGTCGGCAAAATCACGGTCGGGTATCAAGGCTGGTTCGCCTGCATCGGCGATAATGCGCCGATCAACGCCTGGTGGCATTGGAGCCAGAACTGGAGTCAGGCGCCGTCTCCGAGTAATAATAACCTCAAGGCGTGGCCGGATATGCGTGAATACTCCGCCAAGTACCAGACCGCCTACGCCAATTTCGGCAATGGGGCGGGCGCCACGCTCTTCTCTTCCTATGACCAGCAATCGGTGAACACCCATTTCCTGTGGATGCAGCAGAATGGATGCGACACCGCCGCCCTGCAGCGGTTTAATCCCAATTCCTCTGAAGGCCCGACCCGTGATGCCATGGCGACCAAGGTAAGGATGGCGGCGGAAACCTACGGGCGAAAGTTCTACATCATGTACGATGCCACCGGCTGGACCAACATGCAGTCGGAGATGAAAACTGATTGGACAAACAAGATGTCGGCCCTGACCACTTCACCCGCCTATGCCAGACAGAACGGCAAGCCGGTGGTGGACATTTGGGGCTTTGGCTTCAACGATTCCAACCACCCGTGGAGCGCATCGGCTTGCCTGGATGTGATCAATTGGTTCAAGGGCCAGGGTTGCTACGTCATCGGAGGAGTGCCACGGGAATGGCGCACAGGCGTGGGCGGATCCCGTTCCGGATTCATTGGAGTTTACCATGCGTTCAACATGCTTTCGCCCTGGATGGTCGGAGGTATCGGCACCATCGCGGACGCAGATAACGAGTATAACGTCTATACGGTGCCTGACCTCGCCGATTGCCGTGCCAATGGCGTGGATTACCAGCCTTGTGTTCTGCCGGGCGACCTGTCGGGGCGCCAGAGAGTCCACGGGGATTTCATGTGGCGGCAATTCTACAACATGGTGAGAGCAGGCTGCTCCAGCATTTATATCTCCATGTTTGATGAATACGGTGAAGGCAACCAGATCGCCAAGACCGCGGAAAACTCGTCGATGAACCCGAGCAACTCGGGTCTGCTGACACTGGATGAAGATGGCACGCCTTGTTCCTCGGATTACTATTTGAGGCTGACGGCCGACGGCGGAAAAATGTTGAAAGGACAAATCGGGTTGACGCCCACGCGCCCGACCCCGACCCAGTGAGTTTCTAGTCTCCATTGACGCAAATCCGTCGGTTTCCCCTTGAATGAACCCAATAGACAACCTTACCCCTTAATTTCAGTGCCTCCCTTGTTACCATCATGAAAACCCGAAAATATATCGTCAAAGCCCTCGCTGCATTTGCCCTTCTTCTCTGCGGCTTATCCGTGTCAGCCCGTGCCGCCTGTAGCACCGCCACATCTGGCAGCGGATGGCAGGACGCCGCGATGACCTCGCAGACGGGCACCTTCACCGCCACCTTCGACGCGACTCCATCGGCCGCTCCCACCAATTCCGTCATCGCTCTCTCCAACGGCGCACAAACCGCCTATGCCAACTTTGCCTGCCTGGCGCGCTTCAACCCATCGGGCGATATCGATGCCTACAATGGCTCGGTTCCAGGCTATGCCGCAGCCTCGCTCATCCCTTATTCAGCCGGTTCATCGTATCACTTCCGGCTGGTTGTCAACGTCGCCGCCCAGACCTACTCGATCTTCGTGACTCCGGCCGGCGGTTCCGAACAGACGGTTGGCCTCAATTACGCCTTCCGTATTTCGGCGACCAGTTTGAATTACTGGGGTGTCTACGTCAGCTCAACCAGTGGCGGCACGGGCACGGATACCGTCTGCAGCTTCTCGACCGGCGGCTTTACAATTTCAGCCAGCGCTGGCTCCGGCGGATCGATCAGCCCGTCCGGCAGTATCACGGTGCCCTTTGGTGCCAACCAAACGTTTACGATTACACCCGGGTTTGAAGAAGCCGTGGCCGATGTACAAGTCGATGGGGCAAGCGTGGGCGCGGTCACCAGCTACGCGTTTAATAACGTGCAGGCCAATCATACGATCAGTGCCACCTTCAAAGGTATCGGGCAGCCAACCATCACCGCCACAGCCGGCTCCGGCGGATCAATCAGTCCGTCCGGCAGTATCACGGTGCCCTTTGGCGCCAACCAAACGTTTACGATTTCGCCCGATGCTGGATTCACAGTGGCCGACGTATTGGTCGACGGTGCGAGCGTGGGCGCGGTGACCTCCTATACATTTAACAACGTGCAGGCCAACCACACGATTGGCGCCTCGTTCACCGGGGGCAACAACTGCACCACCTATTCCGGGATCACCAACACCCCGTTATCCTCTGCCCAAACCGGCAGCTTCACGGTAACGTGGGATGCCACGCCCTCGATTTCTGCGATCAATGCCACCATGTCCCTGTGTCAGGGCGGCCAGACTAGCTACAGCAACTACGCTTGCATCGCGCGCTTCTTTACCAGCGGCGACATCGACGCACGCAATGGCAGCGGCTATGCCGCCGCCTCAACCATTCCCTACACCGGTGGAACGACGTATCATTTCGAGATGGATGTGAATGTGTCTGCACACGCCTATTCGATTTATGTCACGCCACAAGGCGGCTCCAAGACGCTCGTCGGCAGCAACTATGCCTTCCGGATCACGACGCCAACGAGTCTTGACACGTTTAATATCGACGTAAGCGGAGGCGGCTCGGTGAAAGTGTGCAACCTCACCATTCTGTCTTCGGGCGGAACCTTCACGATCACGGCCAGCGCCGGGGCCAACGGTACGATCAGTCCTTCGGGCAGCATCGTGGTCGCCCAAGGCGCCAGCCAAAGCTTCTCGATCACGCCTAATTCTGGTTTCACCATATCCAATGTGGTCGTGGACGGGGCGAATGCCGGTGCGGTAAGCAGCTACACGTTCACTAATGTCCAGGCCGCGCACACGATTCAAGCGACCTTTAATTCAACCACGAGCTGCACGACCCCGCCCGCCATGCCAACCGGCCTCGCTTCTCCAAGCCAAACCAGCAGCAGCGTAAACCTGTCCTGGAACGCCGTGACCACTCCTGCGGGATGCTCGGTAAGCTATAACGTCTACAATGGTGGCTCCCTGGCCGCAACGGTCTCCACCACCAGCACCGTCATCAGCGGCCTCTCCGCCAGCACCAAGTATTCCTTCAGCGTGGCCGCCTCGGATACCGCCGGCTCTTCTGCACAGAGTTCGCCCATCTCGGTCACGACTCCGGCCAGCGGAAACTTTACGCCCGCCCAGATTCTAGCTGCCGTCCAGTCGCATATGACGTCGTCCGTCCAGGTGAACACCCTGCCGCATATCAACACGATGACGCGGGCGATGAATGTGAACGTCTACCAGGTCACACCCGGAGTCTTTGCTTACACCTCCAGCATGGCGATCGATGACGACGGCAGCGATCCCAATCCCGATCCTGATCACCAGAACCAGACCACGTGGACGGACTCCAGCGGCGCCTATCTCGGAGCCTCCCATGTTCCTTACTACGTGTTGGGTGACGACTGCTGGGACAATGAACCCAAACAAGGCGGCAACTTCCACCCCTGCCCGCACTTCTTCTATCAAGATCGCAATATCACGGGCCTCCAGTTCGCCCTGATCTTCTACAACGGCAACTGCATTGGCGCGGTGTTCGGCGATACGCAGGGCACGGATACCACCTCCACCTCAAGCAACGATTCGCGTGAACTCGGCGAAGCCTCGGTCGAGTCCGCCTTCCTGCTTGGCATTCCCGACAGCGGAACGACCGGCGGCGTGGATAACGGCGTCACGGTCGTCATCTTCTCCGGCCCGCAATGGGTGCTGGTAGGCACCAACAAGGGCACGGGCCCGGTCGGATCTGCCACCGGCAATCTGAACGGCAACGCGCAGGCGCTGGTCCAAAAGGCGTTGAATACACTGGGCGGCGATTTCGGGCTCTAAACAATACCAAACCACTAAATATCAGGATACACCGTTTGGGAGATTACTTTCCAAACGGTGTATCTCTTTTTAGAACTCACTTCATGGGACAATCTGTTAAATCCAAATTGAGCCTTCAGATTTTTTATCGGTTTGCCGTGACCTCACTGCAGATCGTGACGATCTCATCCTTCCTCTTTCGGGCAGCGGCCCAGACGCCCGCGCCGATTCCAACCTCCGCTGCGGCCTCGTCTCCGGTGCCAGTGATCACCTTTGATCAGGAATCTTTCGATTTCGGGAAAATTGAGCTCGGAAAAACCATTGTCCATCGCTTCAAGGTCTCCAATACAGGCAACGCAACCTTGCACATTAAGAAGGTGCAGGCCTCCTGCGGATGCACTTCCACCTTGGTCGGAAAGATGGATTTGGCGCCGGGCGAGAACACCGAGATCGAAGCGGCTTTCACCCCCGAAAGCGCCTCGGGTCCCGTGCGCAAATCAATCCGGGTGATTTCCGACGATCCCGCCCATTCCAAGTTGACTCTGCATTTCCGCGCCGACGTATTCCTGTCTCCAATGTCCGGCCAGCCGGCCCTGTTATTTCACGACGTGGATCGCACTTCTCATGTCCGTATCCACGGCAGCGTTCGCCTGGCGGTGCCGGCCGTGAGCGAAATCCGTCTCGGTGACGCCACTTTTCTCAGCGTATATCCTAAGTCAGACCATGGTGACACGACCTTGGATATCGTATTGGATGGATCGGAACTGCCGAAAGAAGGCACGAGCGGACAGAACACCATCACGGTAATCTCCGCGGACCATGCCACCATTCCGGTTACGGTCGGCTGGGAAGCGGAGCCGTGATGGCTTTCGCACAAGTATCAAGTGTCAGGCTTTCAAGTATCAGGAGTACATGCGCAGCGCTCTCTTGTTACTTGCTACCTGCTACTTGATACTTGGCAGCTGATACCGGCAGCTTCCAGCATTTGAGATTTCAAAGCTAAGATCTGAGATTACCGGAGCCCATGGTGGACTTTTTCGCTTCGTTTCGCATAACGACTGCATGGGGCAAACTTCCCTTTCGCCAACTCCTCCGCTTTTCAACTGGCTCGACGGGCGCGCCGCCGGCGTTTTGCTCCATCCCACCTGCCTGCCCGGCGATTTTGGCATCGGTGCCCTCGACCATCACGCCGATCAGTTTCTCGAGTTTCTCGCCGCCGCCGGCTTCCGCTACTGGCAGGTCTGCCCGCTCGGGCCGACTGGCTACGGCGACTCGCCCTACCAGTGTTTCTCGGCCTTTGCCGGCAATCCCTACCTTATCGACCTTGCGGCGCTCGTCCGCGCCGGTCTCATCTCTGACACGGCACTCGGCCCGCTGCTCTTTCTCAGTTCCGACCGCGTGGATTACGGGGCGCTCTGGCGCCTCAAATGGCCGATTCTCTTCCAGGCCCATGAAGCTTTTCGCAGTGGCCGTGCCGCCGCGCCCTACGGCGACTTTGCCGCCTTTCAACAAAAACACGCCCACTGGCTGGTTCCCTACAGCTTTTTCCAAGCACTAAAAGACCATTTCAACGGACGGCCATGGTGGGAATGGCCGGTTGACGTGCGCACTCTGGCCCTGGCCGAAGCCAGCCCGCTCGCGACCAAACTCGCTGATCGCCGCGAAGCCTACCAATTTTTTCAATACTTGTTTTTTGGCCAATGGAAACAACTGCGCACCCGCGCCGCCAAGCTGGGGATCAGCATCATCGGCGATGTGCCGATCTTTGTCTCCCTCGACAGCGCCGCCGTCTGGGACTCGCCCCATCTTTACCAACTCAACGCCAAAACCGGCCTGCCCCTCGCCGTGGCCGGCGTACCGCCGGATTACTTTTCCGAAGACGGCCAGCTCTGGGGCAATCCGCTCTACCATTGGCCAGCGCATGCCGCGGAAGGTTACGCTTGGTGGCTTTCCCGCTTTCAAGCCAATTTCGACCTCTACGACGTCGTGCGGCTCGATCACTTTCGCGGTTTCGACACTTACTGGTCCGTTCCGGCCGGGGCCTCAACCGCAAGGGATGGAAAATGGCAACAAGGTCCCGGTCTCGATTTCTTTCGGGCCATCGCCGCGCGGTTTCCCGACGCAAAAATCATCGCCGAAGACCTCGGCGAACCGGCGCCCAGCGTCACCGAGCTGCTGGCCGGCACCGGCCTGCCGGGCATGGCCGTCCTGCAGTTCGCCTTCGGCGGCAAAGCCGACAACTTCTACCTCCCGCACAATCACCGCGCCAACAGCGTCGTCTATCCCGGCACGCACGACAACGACACCACCCGCGGCTGGTATGCTTCCATCGATGGAAAGACACGCGATCATGTTCGCCGTTACCTGCGCATCAACGGCGCGGAAATCTCGTGGGACTTCATCCGCACGGCCTATGAGTCAGTGGCCAACCTTGCCATCATTCCCCTGCAAGACTTGTTCAGTTTCGGCTCGGAGGCGCGCTTCAACCTTCCCGGCACCAGCGAAGGCAACTGGCAGTGGCGCTATCGCCCGGCCCAGCTGGAAAAATTAAAAGCCGACAGCGCCGCCTACCTGCGTGAAATCGGAGAGCTTTATGGCCGTCTTTCCCCCATAAGGAAACCTTAACCGCAAATAAACACGAAGGGCGGCTCGATTTCCTCGAAACAGGAGAAGTGTACTAAATCCGATTCATCGGGATGCTAAGTACAGTAGAAGCAGTCGAGCCGTGGTAAGGTGGCTGCGGCAGTAGCTTATCAGCGGATACCGCGCTATCCTTGAATCCGAAAACATGGACGCGAAACTCGCCACGGGGAAACCATTCAGTTCGGACAATATTTGACGGATTGCCGTTAAAGATGAACGCCGCCGGGAATCGGCACATAATTATGGCGACCCCGTTTTGGTCAGATGTGACGGTTTTCCCTGTGGGAGCGGCAGGGATATTGCTGGCGTGCGCAGCCCGCACGGCCTCGATCAATTTCAAGAGCTCTGTTTCCGTGCCGTCGAAGAATGTCACGTCAGCCATATTTATTGGTGATCGTGTCGCTTCGTTGATAACGCGGACCGATATAGTGACCGTCGTTTCTCCATCGATATGACCATCTGCGCGCTGGGCGTCGGGTGCCGCCGTTGCCAGCTCGGGCGCAAGCAAAAGAACCAGCAGCATTGAAGCAATTATAACTGTAGAATACAGTTTCATGTGACTTTGGGGAGACTTCATCAATTCAACGGACGCCAGACGCAAATATTAAGCCGATTTCGACTGTTCGCGTCCATTCGCGGTTAAAAAAGTCCGGCCGTATCCGCGGTTCAAAACGGCTTCGTTCGCCGGCAAAGCTGCACCGGCACGCCCCACGGATCCCGCATCATGATGAGCAGCGAGCCGTCGGGCAGGTATTCCTCGAGGAAAAGTTCCGCCCCCGCCTTTTCCAATTTCCGCTGCGTTGCGCGTGGGTCCTCCGCGACGAACGCAACGTGGAAACACAGCGGGTGAGCCGCCCGGTAGTCGGGCACCGTCGCGGTCAGGTTGGTATAAATCTCCAAAATGACACGCCCGGTGTTGTCGGCCAGAAAGGTCGTATAGGGGGCATCCGCGCGACTCCGCGCCACGTGCATCCCGATATGTTCCACATACCAGCGGCTCATGGCCCGCGCATCGGGCACGTTCAGGGCAAAATGATCGAATTTCATTAGTGGTTTTTAAGTTCAAACGGCATTAGCGGATGAACCTGCCGATGCTCTGCCGAAGATCAAGCCCCACATCTTCGAGCACATAATGCCCCGCGTCGGCATAGTGCTCGACTTGCGCCCGGGGAAAAACCGCGCGCCAGCAGTCAAAAAAATGATCGTCGAAGCAAAAATCCATGCCACCCCACGCAATCAGCGTGGGCCGGTCGGAAAATTTCGGCAGGACGGCCTCGATCTTGCGCAACGTTGGCATGCTCGGATCCGTTTCTTCGAGCGGAATGTCCTTCACAAAAGCGTCCAACGCGACGCGGTTCGCCCACGAGTCATAAGGCCATAGGTAGGCGCGCTTTTCATCCGGGGCCAACTTGCGCCGGTGCATCGCCATCCAGGTCGCCGGCCACGCAAACGCATTCGCCCTGCGCACCAGCAGCGTGCCGGGGAATTTCGTCCGGCACAGCGCGATCCGGCGTGGAATCCAGGGCGAGGCAAACGCCGCCGTGTTCAAAATCACCAGCTTCCCGATCAATTCCGGCCGCCGCGCGGCGAAGCCAAACCCAATCGCCCCGCCCCAGTCATGCACGACCAGGTGGATGCGCCGCAACCCGAGATGCGACACCAACGCCTCGATATCGGCGATGCGGGTGACCAGCCGGTAATCATAGCCCTGCGGCTTGTCCGACAACCCCATGCCCACATGGTCGGGCGCGATGCAGCGCAGGTTTGGCGAAAGTGTCTGGATAAGGTCGCGAAAATAAAACGACCAGGTCGGATTGCCGTGCAGCATCAACACCGCTTCCTCGCTGCGCGGGCCTTCATCCACGTAATTCATCCGCGCCCCGCGCGTCGTGGAAAAACTCCTCGGCGTGAACGGATACAACCGCCGCAACCAGTCGGGAAGTGTGATCGGTGGGGTCATACAGGATATTTAAAATTTAAGATCTCAGATTTCAGATCGGATTTGGCCGCCACCAAAGAACCCAAGGATTTTAAAGATAATCGTGAATTCGGATTTTGAACACGAAGGTCGCGAAGGACGCAGAGGGATCCATGCAGTCGGACTACTGATATTTTTAACCGCGAATGGACGCTAATTAACGCGAATAGGCTGCTGGAAAACTCTGCCGTCACCGCGGCACACGGCCGCAGGCCGTTTTGGCCGTCGGGTTGCGCCAGAAAGCGCTGCGGCAGCGTTTTCCGACCGCAACGACGGCCTACAGTCGTTTTCCACAGCCAATTCATATCCGCCTGCCCTTCGTAGCCCATGCGACATGCCCATCGACTTGCCCGGGGCCCTGAGCTTGCCGAACGGGCTTGTCGAAACGGCTCAGGGCGAAGTAGGGGGTCAGTCTGCGGTATCCGATTAGCGTTCATTAGCGGTTAAAAACGAATCCGTGTTCAGGATAATAAGTGCCTATAAGTGTTCATCAGTGGTTAAAAAGAGATTGGGATCTTTCGTGGCTAATAATTCTGGGTTTGAAATCTGAGATCTGAAATTTGAAATGGCGAAGCCCGTCACCATTCCAGTGCCAGCATCATGCAATTGAGCCCGCTGCCGATGCCGAGCAAAGCCACCTTGTCGCCCGCACGCACCACGCCGGCCTCGGCGGCCAGCGCCAGTGTGGCCGGCAGCGAAACCGAGCCCATGTTGCCGAGGGTCTCGAACGTGGAAAAATCCTTCGCCAGGTCCAGCCCGAGCGTCTCGTAGAGTTTTCGCCGGTGCGCGCTGCCCACCTGGTGGCAGATAAAACGCGCCGCGGTCGATTCGTCCCAAGCCGAAGCTTTTTTGAACTCACGCCACGTCTCCTGCGCCAGACCGACGCCGGCGAGGAGCAACTGCTCCGAATCGGTCTGCATGTTGAGGCCGCCGGCCGACCCGGAGTCGCCCTGGCAAAGCTTGCTGTGCTCCGTGGCCGCCCGCGCCACGCCACCGAGCAGCCGGTGTCCGCGGTCCTTCACCAGCGAGCGATGGCAAACCACCGCGGCCACCGCACCGGAACCGATGGTGAGGTTGGCAAAAAACGGTTTGATCTCGTTGCGCGTGAGCGGCGTGGCCAGCAGTTGCCTGAGGGTTTCCTCCACCAGCGGACGCCCGTGCTCGCCCGCGACAACGAGCCCGCATTGCGCCTGACCGGCCTCGATCATCGCCCCGACCAGCGTGAGCGAGTTGAGAAAACCCAGGCACGCATTGGACACGTCGAAAATCTGGGCGTGCGCCGGCAGGCCGATCTTTTGGTGGGCAAACGCGGCCGTCGCCGGCTCGAGCATGTCGCGGCTCACCGCGGCATGGATGAATACATCGACTTGTTCCGCCCGCAACCCAGAGCGCGCCAGCACCGCGCGCCCCGCCGCCGCGCTCGCATCCGATGCCCGCGTGCCCGCGGGCCAGACCCGCCGTTCGCGAATGCCGGACATCAGCTCGAGCCGCCCGAACGGCAGCTTCAGCCGCTCGTAAAGCGGCCGCAGCTGCTCCTCGATTTGCACCGAGGTCCAGACCTCGTCCGGCAACGAGACGGCGATGGATTCAATACAGACATGTTCGAATTTCATTCGAAAAATTCCAAACCCCAAAAGGCCAAAGCCCAAAGAAATCCCATGCACCAAGGCTCCAAATGCCAAAGAAACTTCAATTCAGAATTCATTCTTTGGGATTTGATTTTTCCAGCGGCTTGGCCGCTGGTCTCATCGCCAGCTGGATGATTTCCCGGTCAAAATAATTGCTGCCAAGGCCGGCGTCGATGACGAGCGTCGCGCCGTTGAGTCCGCTGCTGCGTTCACTGAGCAGAAACAAGGAAGTGTCGGCCACTTCCTGGGTGGTGAGCGCGCGTTTGCGGAAGGTCATTTTTTCCGCGTAAAGGTAGCTTTCCAGATAACCCGGGATGCCGGCCGAGGCGCTCGTTTTGAGCGGGCCGGAGCCGACGACGTTGAAGCGAACCTCGCTGTCGGCGCTGAACGACTTGGCCAGGAAGCGGGCGCTCGACTCGAGCGCGGCCTTGATCGGCCCCATGTAGCCGTAGTTGTCGGGCGTGACGAAAAGCGACGAGATGCCGATGGTGACGACCGAGGCGTTGGGCGTGAAGTGCGGCTTGAACGCGCGGGCGATTTCCACGAGCGAAAACGCCGAGATGGCCGTGGCCTGCAAAAAATCGCCTCGCTTGGTCTCGTGGAATGCCTTGAATCCCTCGCTGTAGTTGGCAAATGCGATCGAATGCACGAGGCCCTGCAGCGGCGCATGGCCGGCGTCCGCGACCTCGGCGGCGAGTTTTTCCGCGGCGCCCTCGCGCTCGACGTCGCAAACAAACACCGGCCGGCCGGCCAGCAGCGCCTCAAGCGATTTTTTGCGCTCATCCGAGCGGACACTGTAAACGACACGGGCGCCCTGCCCTTCCAGCGACTGCGCGATGTGCCAGGCCACGCTCTTGCGGTTGGCCACGCCAAAGACGAGGAACGTTTTTCCGGAGAGATTGAGAAAGTCAGCCATGAAGAGTTTATTTGCCTTGTTGTGGGCGGGGTGTCCTCACCCCGCCCACATCTTAAAACAACTGGATAATTGGGTTCATTGTTGTTGCTGCTGTTGCTGCGCGACAGGGGCGCCCTCCGGCGTTTTCCAAATGGCGGCAAAATCCACCGTGAGCACGCGCTTTTCGCCGCTGCGGATGCTGCCGTGCATCATATAAAACCCGGCGACCAGGTCCTTCAGTTTTACCTCGATCGTGACCGTCTCGCCGGGAAACACGGAATTGCGAAAGCGCACGTCGTTGATTTTTGCGAGCAGCGGCACGCCCTCGGGTTTGCCGGTGGCGGCCATCCGGCGCGCCAGATAAAGCGCCCCGGTCTGGAAAACCGCCTCGCATAGCAACACGCCCGGCGTGATGGGCGCGCCCGGATAATGTCCGCGGTAGAAATCCTCGTCGGCGCGAAACGTCCGGCGAGAGACGAGGCCGGTTTCGGACTCGCTGACAATTTCGTCGACGAACAGAAACGGCGGACGGTGCGGAATGAGATCGGTGACGGGGATCATAGGATTTAACCTGAAAACCAAAACTTAACCACGGATTGCACGGATTGGCACGGATGATTTTGGCATTTAAATCCTCGGCGACGCGAGTTCCTGCTTCAGGTTGAACAGGAGTTTGTCGATCTTGTTGGCAACGATGACGCCGTAATTGATGGTGCCAAGCCAGCCCGACATGATGATGCCGACCGAGCCGGCGTGAAAGAGGCCGGGCAGTTTTTCAGACAGATCCATGGAAACTTTCAGGCCCTCAAACTTGGTGCCGAACGACGTGCCAAGCATGTGCGTCGTGTATCGCTCGATGGTGCGTGGCGTGGCCGCCTCCATCCAGTCGATCTTGGCCCGCACGCCGGGAATATAGCTTTCCAGCGCGGCAAGGGACTCCTCGATCAACCGCGTCTTTTCGACGGCATATTCGGACTCGGATAATTTTTGCCAGTCGGCATAGAGGCCATTGATCGAAGCAACGACCGTGTAGCGATCGGAGCCTGGCCGGGTGTCAGGGTAATACACCGAAAACGTGCGGCTCGTCGTATGGAAATCGTTGAGTTCTTCACTGCTGAACTTAGGGTTTTTCGAGGTAAAAACAAGATCGCCGATGTGCGGGATGCTTTCGCCTTTCTTGATGCCGAGGTACACCTGGCACGAGCTGGAGTTGATCCGCACCGCCTGCGCAGCCGCGAGATACTCAGCCGGAAAATTTTCCTGGCCGGCCAGGCGGAGAATCGTGTTCTTGATGCTGGCGTTGGATAAAACAGCCTTGGCCCTGATCACGCGTCCGCCTTTCGCCACAATGCCGCAGGCGACTTTTTGCCCGTCGTGTTCTTCGACCAGGATTTTTTCGACCAGCACGTGCTTGCGCAGCTCGAGACCGTTCTTCTTCAGCTCCTCGACCATTTTGCCGATGAGCAGGTCGGAGCCGCCGCGGAAGGTGTAAACGCCCGAGCCCATGAAATTGGAGAACACAATGCCGTAGGTGATGGCCGGATCGTCGAGCGTGGAACCGTTGGCGTAGGCAATGGGCTCCATCAACAGGCGCTTCACGTCGTCGCGCCCGGGAAAGAATCGCTCGAGCATCTCGCCCGTCGTCTCCGGGTTATTGTCATAAAAATTCATCCCGCGCAGGTAGTCGTAGAATTTCTCGACGTGCGCGCGCTCCAGGCCGAATTTCTCGACCAGCACGCGCGTGTAGTCCTCGCGCGTGAATGTGGTCCACACGTCCATCTGCGGATTGACGAAGCGGATGTCTTTCAACTGCACAATCGATTCGGCGATCTCCTTCGTCCAGTACTTGCGGCACGATTTGATCATGCCGACGGGAAACCCATGCAGGGAAATATCAAAAATATGCCCGCCCTTGCGCGTGAACCAGGTGGCCAGCCCGCCGAATTGGTAATGGTGCTCAAGGAGTAGCACGCGATGGCCAGCCTTGGCGAGCACGTTGGCGCCGGTCAAACCGCCCAAGCCGCTGCCAATGACAATGACGTCATACTCGTCGGAAACTCCTTTGAGCCAGTCGTAAGCCATGGGAAAGGCGAGAGGTAAGCAGCGGGCCGGCGAAGGGCAACTCCGTTTCGCGCGGGCTCGGCGGTAGGGTCGGCTGCCCTCAGCCGACCGTCATTTCGGCCCGTTGAGGGCAACGGGCCCTACCAAATCAGCGGCGCTTCACGTGTCGTACTTATTTCCCTGCTACTATCTGTAAATTGGAATTACCTTATCGCAAACGACTGCACCACACCCCTCCATCTTTTGTGCCTGAGGGCAGTTGGTTTTTTCTCACTGTTTGCTGCCAGCAACGTACAGTAAATCAACTCTGCTTGCCTGCTATCAGCTCTCTTTTGCTCGACGATGCGGCTTTCTATCACCGCACCCACCGCTGGCACCTGCATCTTTTTTTGCTTATGCCCGCCCATTTGCATGCAATTGCAGGCTTTCCTGCTGGACAAAGCATGCCTGAAGTCTTGCGCGCATGGAAACGGTTAACCGCCAGGCGCACAGGCGTGAATTGGCAACGAGGATTTTTCGACCATCGCCTGCGGTCAGGCGATAACTTCGAATTGAAGGATCGTTATATTCGCGAGAACCCGGTCCGCGGCGGCTTAGTCAACGACGCGAAGACGTGGCCGTATTTTGTCGATAACCAAACGCTCGATGCATCGATTTCGGCCCGTTGAGGGCAACGGGCCCTACCAGACGGACACGCCTTTGCCGTGGTAGGGTCGGCTGCCCTCAGCCGACCGTCATTTCGGCCCGTTGAGGGCAACGGGCCCTACCCATCATTTTCATTTCCGCAGCACGTGCAGGTTGGCCATCGATATGCCGCTCAACAACGCGCCTATGACGCCAACAAAGCCCTGGTCGGTGCCACAAAGATAAAGGTTCTGCAGTGGCGTGCGGCCGTCGGTAATTTTCTGCGGCGAGCCGTAAACCGCGCCGGCCAGATGACTGGTAAACTTGGTGATCGTCCGCGGCGTAAAGATGTCGGTCGCAACCGTCGCACGGGCCAGCGTGTCCTCCGGCACTGCTGGCAAAAACCGCCGGGCGCTGCGCTGGATTTCCGCGAACCAGCGCTGCTTGTCGGCCTGGTAGATTTCCTCCGGCAACTGCACCCAGCGGTCGTAATTGGCCAGGCAGGTGACGCGAACCATGCCTTCGGCCGGTGCCTGTCCGTCCGCGTAATTGAAGTTATTGGGAAAACAGATCACCCCGCTGCGGGGGTCAACCTGCTCCGCCGGGCGCGCATAGTCAAAACGCGCGGAGTCGTTGAAAAACACGATCGTGTCGCTCCCCCACCCGAGCGCCTCCGGCTGCCGGTCGAACACCGTCATGGTTTCGACGAAGGAGAGTTTGCCGGTGGGCGGGTGGAACGCGTCGCTCCCGACGCGTTCATTTTCGATGGAGGTTTCTGAGCGCGCCGGGCCTCCTTCGCCCCATTCGACAGGCTCCGGGCTACGAAGGCCAGGGACGGCGCGCTCCACCAAATTCAAAGTTTCGGCCGAGCCGATCGATGAAAGCACCTGGTCGGCGGTAATTTCCTCGCCGTTTTCCAGCACGAGCGTTGTCGCGCGGTCGCCAGTCGCAATAATGCGCAACACTCCGCATTTCATCCGGCGTTCGCCGCCGGCCGCACGGTATTTCTCGAGCAGCACGCGCAGGATAACGCGCACGCCATCGGGCGGCCGGGCAAAGCCCTCGAGGAAAAGCGCCCGGGCCATGATGGCGAATTGCGAGAGATCCATGTCGTTCTCCCGGGCGCTGCCATAAAACATCAGCGGGCAAAAAATCATCTCGACCAGCAATGGGTCGCGCACGAAGCGCGCCACAAACTCCCGGGCCGAGGTGGCATCCACCGCCGCGCCCAGCGCGTCGTAGCCGGGCAGCGCGGCCAGCAATGCGCGCCAGCCATCGATTTCGCCGGGGAAATTCTTGGCGATGTCCGCCGTCAGCACCGCCGGATCGTTGGTGAAATGCAGCTCGTGCTCGCCGCGAGCGCCGAACGCAATGCGCGAACCGCGTTGTTCGGCCAGCTCGAACTCGTCGCGGTCGATGCGCAGCTGGCGGAAAATTTTCCCGAGCGGCGTGCCCTTGACGCCCGGGCCCACGAAGTTGGTCAGCGCATGCAGGCCCACGTCGTATTTGCGGCCGGCCAGGCTGTAGAAACTGTTGAGTCCGCCCGGCGCGTTGTGGCGTTCAAAGATGCAGACGCGCTTCCCGAAATGGGCGAGACGGATGCCGGCGGCGAGACCGGACATGCCCGCGCCGATGATGGCGACGTCATAATGCGAGCGGGAGTTCATGCAGAACAGCCATGGCTGTTGGTAGTTCGTATTTTGTAGTTGGTATTTTGCAGTTAGTATTTGGTGACGGAAAGACCCTGCGGCAGTGTCGAAAACAAGGCCTCCCAACTACCAATTACAAAATACCAACTACTAAATACAAACTACTCGCGGCAAGCGTAGCGAGACGTCGCTATGACTTGCCCGCGAGAGCGTTGAACTTGGGCGTGAGGTATTCCGCGCAACTGTCGAGCGAGGCGAGCTGCATGTAATCAGCCTCGGGCACTTCGATGCTGTGGCGCTTGCGGAGCTCCATGACGATGTCCAGGAAATCCATCGAGTCGAGTTCCAGCTGGTCGCGCAGCCGCACGTCCGGCTTCACGTTGCTGATGTCTTCGTCGGGCGCGATGTCGGCAATGATCGCGAGCACCACCTTCTTACATTCGTCTTTGGTCATGGGTCGTTGGCAAAGGGTGAGTTAAGGCACAAATCGTTTCACAATCAACGCGGAATTTATACCAAGCATACCGAACGAGTTATTAAGGATAACGTCAACCCGGGCGACTTTTTTCGGCTGGTTGAGCACGAGGCCGGGCAGCGCGCAGGCCGGGTCGAGGTTGTCCACGTTGATGGTCGGGTGAACCACGAGGTCGGTGAAGGACGGCAGGTTCCCGGCGAGCTCGAGCGCGCCGGCCGCGCCCATGGCGTGGCCAATGTAGCTCTTGGTGTTGTTGATGTGGGTCTCGGGGCAACCCTCGCCAAAGACGGCGCGCAGGGCCTCGCATTCCTGGATGTCACCGAGCGGCGTGGCCGTCGCGTGGGTGTTGACGATGTGCATGTCGCGCGGCGCGAAGCCGGCATGGGCGATGGCCCGGCGCACGCACTCGGTCTGGCGCACCGGGTTGGGCAAAACGTAATCGGTGGCATCGCTGTTCACGCAATAGCCGGCGATCTCCGCGTAAATCCTGGCGCCGCGGGCCAGCGCGTCGTCGAGCCGCTCGAGGGTGTAGAGGCAGCCTCCTTCGCTCACCACGATGCCATTGCGCGCGCGGTCGAAGGGCCGCGAGGCCTTTTTCGGGTCTTCGTGCGTGGCCAGCGCGCCCTGCGACTTGAAGCCGGCGAAAATCCCGAACGATTGCGTGCTTTCGCTCACCCCGCCGCAAATTGCAAAATCCACCTCGCCGAGCCGCAGCATCTGCGCCGCGTGGATGAGACCGAGGTTGCCCGCCGCGCAGGCTGCGCCGATGCAGTAGGCCGGTCCAGTCACGCCAAGATGCAGCGAGGCCTCGCCGGCGGGGTTGTTGGCGACCGTGCGCGGGTTGTGGTAGTGCGACCAGAACTTCACGTCGTAGTTGAACTTCGAGATGGCGAAAATTTCATTCTCGGTCTCGACCGTGCCGTGCTCGGTCGTGCCGATGTAGATGCCGACGCGATCCTTGGGCATCGCATCGAAATTGACGCCGCTGTCGGCCAGCGCCTCGCGCGCGCAGTAAATGCTGATGCTGCCCGCGCGCGTGCCGACGCGCAGCTCCTTTTTCTTCTGGTAGCGCAGCGGATCGTAGTGGCACATGCCGGCCAGCACCGGGGCCAAGTAGCGCATGTCAATGCGCTCAACGCCAGCCACCCCGGCGAGCAGGTTGGTGCGAAACTCGGCCAGGTTGTTTCCGTTGGGTGAGGCCAGACCGACCCCGGTGATGACAATTCGTGAAAGCATTAAGAACTCATTTCAAAATTCAAAACGGGCAGCGTGGCAAAGTTTTGGCGCGGGAGCAAGGCGGAGCCGCGGGAGCAATCCTCGGAGAGGCTTGCTCCTCGGCAACAACGCTGCTCCCGCCCACAAATTTGCCACCCGAAGGGTTTGGCAGGAGTAAGCCGTCGGCGCGGCGTTGAGTCGCGAGGGGATAGGCCCTCCGGGCATACCCCGCTCGCGACCCGCCTGGCGGTGACGGCGACAAGTGCGAAGCCTTGTCGGCTTCCCTGCCAAACGATGCTCGCTTTGAATTTTGAAATGAGTTCTAGCACAAATTGCCTAGCCAAGTGTCTGCCTTACGCAATACAAGCCTGTAGAAGGTTGGGTCTTAAAATATGAACATACTCGTCGTCGGGGGAGCCGGTTACATCGGCAGCCATTGCGTCCGTCAACTCATTGCCGCCGGGCACCGCCCGGTCGTGCTGGATAACCTCGTGTACGGGCACCGCGCCGCCCTGCCGCCCGGAGTCGCGTTTTACGAAGCCGACCTTGGCGACGAGGCCGCCGTGGGCCGCGTGCTCACCGCGGAAAAAATCGACCTCGTGATGCACTTCGGGGCGTACTGTTACGTCGGCGAGTCGGTGACCGACCCGCTCAAGTATTATTTCAACAATTCGGCAGCCGCGCTGCATTTGCTGCGAGCCATGCTGGCCGGCGGCGTAAAAAAATTCGTCTTCTCGTCCACCTGCGCAACCTACGGCGTGCCGGCGAAACTGCCCATCACCGAGGATCTGCCGCAGGCGCCGATCAATCCATACGGCCAGACCAAGCTCGACGTCGAAAACGCGCTCAAGGCCCTCGCCGTCGCCCACGGCCTGAGCTTCGCGGCCTTCCGTTATTTCAACGCGGCCGGCGCGTCCGAAGACGGCAGCATTGGTGAGGACCACGACCCCGAGACGCACCTCATCCCGCTGGCCATTGATGCCGCCACCGGCCGGCGGCCCTCGCTCCAGCTTTTCGGCACTGATTACCCCACTCCCGACGGCACCTGCCTCCGCGACTATGTGCATGTGGACGACCTCAGCCGGGCCCACATCGCCGTGTTTCCGAAACTCGAAACGCCCGGCGCACAATTCTTCTACAACCTGGGCACGGGGCGGCCCTCATCGAACCGCGAGGTCATCCGCGCGGTGGAAAAAATCACCGGCAAGAAAGTCCCCGTCATCGAGTCGCCGCGGCGACCCGGCGACCCGCCCGCGCTTTACGCCGACTCGACCAAGGCCCAACGGAAACTCGGCTGGAAAGTGAAGTTTCCCGACATCGAGTCCATCGTGGCCACGGCGTGGAAATGGCACGAAAAGCATCCACAAGGCTACGGCGATCGTTGATCACCGATTTTAAATCAGGGCACTACCCGCCAGAGGAAGATTCGGCCATCCAGGCGCCAAAACCGCCCATTGCCATAGCTGCGCGTCGAAGGCCAATGCTGGAAAGCGCGCGTTGGAACATCGCACCATACCACGGCGGCCGGGCGACTTGAAAACGCTCCGACAATTCAGGGGAATTCACTCCTTTGCGCTCGAGCAAAAATCCAGCGTCCTGCCAGCGGCGGAGCGAATGGGCGAGATCAGATAGCGGATCGAGCCTGTCTTTTTGAACCAAGATGACCCGTTCGATCCCCTCTGACGCGAAAAAGAGCGCCGACGGAAAATCGGTGGTGAACGAGATCGAGCGATTATCAAACTCATCCGCCTTCATCTTTCGCCCGTCACCGCTCCGGTTTGCATCGAGGAGAAACGCGGGCGGCGCATCGGACGGCAGTTTCAACTGAGCGAGCTGTTCGGCGCCCTTGGTCAGGGCACTTATGATTGGCAACACATCCACGGCAGCTACAGCCCTGCCGGTCATTGGATCAATGACCGGCTCGCCATACGGCAGAGGCAAAGCGTTGTAGAGTGGCACGGGCCGATACCCCCGCACTGCGAGGGCAACACCGGCCAGCACCCCTTCTGCGCCGGGCAAGTCCAGTACCAGGGCAGTTTTTCCATCTGATGGCGGAATCCAATTCACATCACATGTCATTTCTGGCACGGGAATGGGCGGCATTGCCACATGGAGATGCGCAAATAAAACCGGTTTGGCCCAGCGTGACCAGGACGACTCATCAGGCGCCCAAATTGCAAGAATTTCTTCGTTATTCATCATCTTCGATGAGCAGCGCGACATCCGCTGCCTCAAAATTAATCACGGATTTCGCGGACATACGCGCATAGACACCCGCCGCCCGTCCGTTCACAGTATAAACTCCCACGCAAGCATGCCGTGGTCCCATGGGCGTGGGCACGGGTATGGACTCGAAGCGACGTTGCGCGATCCAATTGCCGGGCGACAGTCGCACCGCCAGTCGCGTTCGCAGCCATTCGGCGGGTTTCATCGACTCGCGCAGGCTGACCGTATCGCCGGCATTGCACAGTGCTGTTTTCAGCAGCCAACCCTCATCGCAAGACCATGGTGCCTCTCGCGGATCACGGGTTTCAGGAAGCAAAGCGCGCCACGTTGGCAATGGCGTGGCAAGCTTGTCCCACACGAGCGGAAACCGTTTGCTTTCCGAAATGACTGCCAGCGCCGGATTGGCCACAGGGGTTTTCCCGCCTCGAAAGAAATATTTCCAGTCACACTTTCCCGGCAATCGCGACAACCACTCGGCTTGGTAGAATTTCACAACGATATCCAATGGGCCACGATACCACGCGGTATCGAGATACGCGGCATGATCGTGCCATCGAATTTGCTCCGGTTTGGCCAGGTGCGAGCGGCACCCGCGTTCGCACAGTCGCTGGGCCAAAAATGCGTTTACCTGATGATCCTCCATATAGGCCGGCGCGGATAAAAGTGCGATCACACCGGACGGCCCCGCGGCGGCGGCAAGGGTGTCGCTCCAAATGTCAGCCGGGCTTCCAGCCGTACCAAGATGCGGAAAATGCCCTGCCATCAGTGCCGTGAAGTGAGAAGCTTCACTGAACCCTCCCGGCACATCGCTGTTGGCCTCCGAAATGCGCCAGCCTTGGATGGTATGGTGAAAGTCAAACCGTATGACCCGACCGGCCGAGGGAGTCACCGGTGCTTTTCCGCTCAACACCCGACGCAAAGCGCGCGGCAGTCCCAAGTGGGCAAACAATTCTGGCCGTTGCGAAATCTCATCCTCTGCCGCCGTCGCTTCGGCCGTGAGCTTTTCAGCGAGGCTCGCGATGTGCCGCCAGGTGCTTGCGTTCATCACGAGTGGAAACGGTGACAGCGTGTCCACATCGCCCACCTGCGGATCCCATTTGCACCCATCGATCACGGCACGACGACGAAGGGCGGAAAAATCGTCACGATCAATCGCGACCTCGCTCCAAAGGCCATGGGTCTTCTTTTCATTCTGGAGAACAGGGTCAGCTATCACAGGCGTGGTGGACAATGCGCTGGTCATCGGGGCATTCCTTCCCACGCGCCGAGATGCCACAGCCAAGCCGCAGCAAATGACAAATAAAGTAACGCCAGAAATAGTCCGTGGCTGGGCCACGCTGGAAATGGCCTTTGCCGGTTCGGTCGGGCCATTCTTTCGATCAGCAGTGCAAAAACCAAAAGAACCGCCGCCGGCCAGCCATCATGAATAAAATCCTGCATCGTGGCCTCCTCCGAATGCCAGTCACCCGCCACGGCGCGGCCAAGCACTAGCCCTGCTGCGAGCAGGAAGCCGCCCAGCCTGATGCCCGAGGCAAAATCACGCTCCTCTGCAATGGACAGGGAAACTTTCCCAACAAGTTCAAGCAAGACCCAGATCACAAAAAAGCCCGTCCCTGCCAGCGCCACGGAAAACACGTTTTCCCAATAAGAAGGGCCTTCGCCTATGCTGCCGCCGGCATAGATAATTGCGGCCGACACGAGCGCGCCACAGAGCGCGACAAGGGCCGCCGCATTTCTTCGCTCCATGACATCGTCACGAAAACTCAATCCCAGCCAAGTGAAGATTTTGGTGGCGAGCAGGAGCCAAACTGCTCCCCCGAAAGTAAGAAAAAGAATTTCGCCACCATCGGTTCGAACGTCGACCGCACTCCATCGATACAACACTGCTGCGATCAGTAGCAGGCTCGCCACTACGGAAAAACCAAATATACGACCCAGTTTGCCGGTCATTTTATGGTGCTGCCATTACCATTGAGTTGATTACTGGAAGAGCTTCCGCGCACCAACCACTACGATTGCTTCAATGGAAAGCAATCCAAGATCATGACTGAACCGCCCGCGCTGGGAAGAAGAGCTGAAATCTCAAATTTTAGATCTCAACTCCCTCGGCTCACAAGGCGTCAGCACGCTTTTTAAGCGCCGCCTTGGATAGCCCGAGGCGCGCGGCCGCTTTGGCCAGATCGCCTGCTTCGTCCTTCATCGTGCGCCTGATCAACTCATCTTCGACGAAGTCGAGGATGGGTTCCTTGTGTTCCGCCTTGAGCTGCGCGTAGAGCGTGTCGAGCGCGGTGGCGAGGCTCGGGCCGCCGGCAACAGTCGCTGCATCCGGTTCGGCGGCCGTCCCGGACGGCTCACCGGCAGCATCCCGGATTTCCTGCGGCAGGTCCTTCAACAAGATCGTGTCGCCCTGCGCGATGACCGCCGTGCGGTAAATGACGTTTTCCAGCTCGCGGACGTTGCCCGGCCAGCGGTGGCGCGTCAGCAGCGCCAGCGCCTCGGGTGAAACTTTTTTCAGGCGGGCTTTCTTGGTTTTCTCCAACGTCTGCAGCACGTAGTCGATGATCGGCGGGATGTCGCCGGCGCGCTCGCGCAGCGCCGGCATGCGGATGCGGACCACGTTGAGCCGGTAGTAAAGATCCTCGCGGAAGGTTTTGGCGCGCACCATTTCCTCAATGTTCTTGTTGGTCGCGGCCAGGACGCGCACGTCCACCCGGATGATCTCCGTGCCGCCCACGCGCTGGATTTCACCCTGCTGGAGCACGCGAAGGATCTTGGTCTGCGTGGCCAGTGCCATGTCGCCGATTTCATCCAGGAAAATCGTGCCGCCATCGCACTGTTCGAATTTGCCGATGCGCTGGACGGTCGCGCCGGTGAAGGAGCCCTTTTCGTGGCCGAAGAGCTCGCTTTCGATGAGATTGTCGGGAATGGCCGCGCAGTTGACCGCGATGAAGGGCTTGTTCGCGCGATGGCTGTGTTTCCAGATGGAGCGGGCGACGAGTTCCTTGCCCGTGCCACTCTCGCCGGTGATCATGACCGTGACGTCGCTGGCGGTGACCTGGCCGATAATTTTAAAGACTTCCTGCATCACGGGCGAGCTGCCGACGATGCCTTCCTTGTAGTCCTCGGTATTGATGGCCGGCTTGTAATCGCCGACCGCGCGCATGTCCGCATGCGCCTTGAGGGCGGTCTCGGCGACCGTGAGCACCTTCTGCGGATCGAAGGGCTTCATGATGTAGTCGAATGCCCCGTATTTCATCGCCTCGATGGCGGTCTGCGCGGTGCCAAAGGCCGTCATGAGCACCACCATCTGCTTGGGATTGATGGAGCGGATATGTTGCAGCGTCTCCAGTCCGTTCATGCCGCCCATGCGGATGTCCAAAAAGACGAGGTCGGGCGCGCTCTTTTTGACGAGCGCGATGCCCTGTTCGCCGCTCGCCGCCTCCGTCACCTGGTATTTGCGCGACGAAAGCACCCGCGAGAGGGAGTAGCGAATCTCTGTATCGTCATCAATGACAAGGATGACCGGTGGTTTGGATGGATCAGACATTGCAATATGCGGCTCGCGGTTGAGAACTCATTTCAAAATTCAAAACGCGCAGCGTGGCAGAGTTTTGGCGGGGAGCAAGGCGTAGCCGAGGGAGCAATCCTCAGCGAGGCTTGCCCCTCGGCGACAACGCTGCTCCCCGCCCAACAAATCTGCCACCCGAAGGGTTTGGCAGGAGGAAGCCATCGGCGCGGCGTTGTGTCGCGAGGGGATAGGCCCTCCGGGCATACCCCACTCGCGACCCGCCTGGCGGCGGCGGCTTTCCTGCCAAACGATGCACATTTTGATTTTTGAAATGAGTTCTAAATCGCCAATTGGCTGGCAAACACGCGTTAAATGCGCATTCCTTGTTTCAAATGCTCCGTTGGTCAATGAACTTGTTCCGCATCCGCGGCATTCAACTTGCCGTGCACGGCAGTTTTTTTCTGCTGCTGGCCTATTACGCCTGGTGGGGATGGTCGCATACCGGGGCAACGGGTGCGGCGTGGAGCGTGGCCATGGTGCTGGCATTTTTTACCTGCGTCGTTCTGCACGAGCTCGGACATTCCTTTACCGCCCGGCGGTTTGGGGTAAACGTGCGACGCATCCTCCTCATGCCCATCGGGGGCATGGCGGAATTCGACTCGATCCCGCGCCAGCCGCGCAGCGAATTGCTCATCACCCTGGCAGGGCCGGCGGTGAATTTTATCATCGCCGCGCTGCTGGCCATTTTCGTGCGGTTTCCCGACGGCATTTCGCAATGGGATCCGACCGGGCCTCCGGTTAACTTTGGCGAGCTTGGCCGTTGCCTGCTCTTCACGAACCTCGTGATGGGCTGCTTCAACCTTGTCCCGGTTTTCCCCATGGACGGCGGCCGTATTTTGCGCGCGTTGCTGGCCATGCGCCTGCCTTACCTGGACGCGACATTCTGGGCCATGAGCATCGGCAAGGTCCTGGCCATGCTCGCCATCCTGGGCTCGCTCTATGCCGCCGGATACTTGCACTACGAAAGTTATTATGTGGTCGCAGTGCTTTTCACTTTCATCCTGATGGCCGGCGACGCCGAATACCGCCATGTGAAGCGGAGCGATGCGGCCAAAGCCCATTGGGCGCAAACGTTGCGGCGGATCTATCATGAGCCCCCGTTGTTACATCCCTGAAGGGAAAGTAACAGGTGCCAAGTTTTCAAGTATCAAGAGTACGCGCACCGTACGGGCTTGTTACATGATACCTGTTACTTGGCACTTATTTCACGAGTGACCACGCGGGCAAAGGTGACGTCGGCGCCGGGCGAGCCTCCTCCACCGGTCGTAAACACCCCGGCCCACACATTTTTTTTCATGGATAGGTCGGCCTGGCTAACTTCGAGCCAGATTCTTCCATCCATCGATTTATAGCTGGTGAAATGATTGCCCTGGCGGACAATTTTCAGCCAGGTGGGCGGATTGCAATCGGTGCAGTTCTCCTGCGTCGCAATTGCCGCAGAATCCGCCGTGCGCACAAAATTCTGGATGCCATGCCCGCGGGTGCAGGCTACGGCGAAAAATTTTGAGCCCGCGCTGAAATTTTCCCGGAGCATTGCGCCGCCCGCAGCCCAAGCCTGTTTGCCCGGGGAAATGTTCGCCACCTGGACCACTATCTCACAATCACCCTTCATTTTGGCCTGGCCGAAGGCAAATCCAAGGGCATCCGCTTTATCGGCCAGCGGAGCACCGCCCGCGGTCAGTATAAAATTGAGCGTGCCGTCCGGCTTTTCAAGGGTCGTCGATTGAATCTGAACCCCGAGGGCACCGACGGCGCCAACGTTGCACGCCCCCCAGTCTGCCAAAAGTGGCACCGTCAAAATCTGGAGTAGGATGCTAGCAAAAATGATGCGGGTATTCATCTGCACTTGCGTGTGCGCCATTCGTTATAAAAACGTAATAATGAACAGCGCTTCGGGGGAGAACAATGTATAGTATTATTGCCCGGTGACTTTTGTAAAGCTAAGAGTGCCGATAGATTTGCAGTGTTTTTGCAAAGCTTTGCCGGCTGACAAAATAAGTGCGTCGCATGGGGGTATAAAATTAAAGCCCTCCTTCGTCCCGCCAAGCGGGACGACGAAGGGCTACTTTCCGCCCTGCAAAAGTTGGCTGCGCCCTGCGAAGCTCCATTTGAACGAGCGCAGCAGGCCCTCCGTCGCTCTTCGAGTCCCTCGACTTCGTTCGGGACCCTGAGCTTGTCGAAAGGGCTATGGAGGGCATGCATCGCATTGAAGTTAGCGGCCCTACTTCGTCCCGTGAAGCGGGACTACGAAGGGCATTCTTCGCAATATGCCAGATGATAACTTTCAGCTATCACTCCCCTAAAGGATGGCCGTGCCATTCGTAGCTCCGAAGGAGCGAAGAATGGTGGACCCGATCAGGTTCGAACTGACGACCTCCTCAATGCCATTGAGGCGCTCTTCCAACTGAGCTACGAGCCCATTACATCTGCAAGGGGTTAATCAAATTCCTGCCCGGTTTAACGCAAGGACTTTTTCAACCATTGCAGGAAGCCATCTCAAAATTGAAAATGGGCAGCGCGGCTGAGTTTCTGGCGTAGAGCAAGGCGGAGCCGAGGCAGCAATCCTCGGAGAGGCTTGCTCCCCGGCAACAACGCCGCTCTCCGCCAAGAATACCTGCCGCCCGAAGGGTTTGCGCACAGAAGCACCAGCGCGGCGTTGTGCCGCGAGAAGAGAGGCCCTCCGGGCATACCTCTCTCGCGGCCCGCCTGGCGCTGGCAGCCTCCGCGCACAAACGATGCTCATTTTGAATTTTGAGATGGCTTCAGGTGTCGTCCAACATGCGGAAGGGGATTTTTTGCACCTCGTTGAGCCCATCCGGCCTGGTTCCAAGTGGGCGGACACTGGCAATGGCCTGAAGTACCGCGCGGTCAAATTCATCACTGCCTGAAGATTGGATAATGCGTGCATCGGCCAGCGTGCCGTCGGACAGGATATGCAATTCCACGATTGCGACGAGCCGGTCGCTTAAACCGGGCGGTTTCACCTCTTCAAAAGCGGAGCGCAATTGCTGGCGCAGAAAGACAATATAACTGTCCACCAGGCTTTGCTCTTCGCGCTGGAGCGCCTTGCCGCTGGCACCCCCGGTCTTGTTCGCAGTGGAGCCGCCCACCACCCCCTTGGCTATTCCCTGGGCATCGATGCGTGGCACATTCGTGGCGCGAGGCGAGGCCGAGGCGGTTTTCGGCGTGGCGGATTTCCCATGCAGGCGGTCAAACTCCGCCTTGCTGAGGCGCTTTTTTTCGGCTTCCTGCTCGGCTTTGATTTGAGCCTCGACTTTTTTGAGTGCGCGGGCGTCAGCGCGTTTGAGCTTTTTGGCAAAGTCGGGGACCTGGACTGGCGCCGGCTGGGTGGGTGCCGCTTCAACCTCAACCACCGTTGGCGTGGTTGGGGCCGCCGGTGCCGGCAAGGTTTGGGCAATGGCAAGTTTTGGCGGCCCATCCGGTGAACCGAGCGCGGGGGCCTCCGTCGCCATGTAATTGCTGCCCTCGCCTGCCACCAATTCGAAAATCACCGGCCGCTTGGACGCCTGCTGTTGCGAATAATATATTCCCAGCAATACCACCACCGCCACGCTGGCATGAAGCAGCGCGGAAAGCGCGAAGGCGCTGGGTGAACGGGCGGTCATGGCGCATGCGGTCGCTTCTAATCGGAAGCTTCCGTGTCGAAGGTGATCTTTGTCAGGTTACGCCGTTTTAACTCGGACACAAGCGTGATGACCTGTTGCCACGCGAGCGCTCCATCGGCGCGAATGCGGATGACCGGCTCCTTTTCCTTGGTCGCAAGCCCGCCCAGCCGGTTTTTGAGCTCGGCGAAGCTCACCTTCTGGCCGTTGTAATAATAGGCGCCACCCTTGTCGATCGACACCGACACGAACTCCGTGTCCGGCGGCGGCTTCATTTGCGCGCTTTTGGCTTCTTTCGGCAAATTCATCGGGATCGTCTGCTCCTGCTGGATGAGCGGCGTCGCGATCATGAAGATGATCAGCAGCGTGAACCCCAGGTCGATGAGGTTCGTCAGGTTCAGCTCGGCGATGGGATGGGCCTGCCGTGGCCGGCGAAAGGTGCGCGCCATGTTACTTTGCCTCCAGTTCGATGCGGTCGGCGAGCGAACTCGCGTAATTTTCCAGCTCGGTGACAAGCTGCTTGTTTTTGGCGAAAAGAAAATTGTAACCGAAGACCGACGGGATCGCCACGACGAGGCCGGAAATGGTCGTGAGCAGCGCGGCCGACACGCCCGGTGCAAGCGTCTGGATGCTGGCCGTTTGCTGCACCGACACCGCGCTGAAAGCCGTCATCACGCCCCAGACCGTGCCGAGCAACCCCATGAACGGCGCGCCGGAAACAACCGTGGCGAGAAAGATCATGCTCGATTCGTAGCGCAGGGCCTGCCGCGCCAGCGCGCGCTGCAAGGCATTCTCCGCATGTTCGAGCGGCGCCCGGATATTCTCTTCGCCCCTCTCCTTGCCCACGGCCTTGGCCCGCCAGTAGCTTTCAATGGCATCGGCAAAAAGATCCGCATAGGGGATCGCGCGACGGTCGCGGAAAGTCTCCGGCAGGTCGAGCAGGGCACGCTCGTTCCGCAGCCGCGCCTCGAAATCAAGGTTGAGCAGGCGCAGGCGCTTCAGCTCAAAATGTTTTCCGATCATCACCGTCCACGCCATCAGGCTGAACACCGCCAGGCCGCAGGTGATGACCTGGCCGACGGGGTCGCAGCGTAAAAAAACTTCAATGACGTTGACGGTGGCGAGAACGGGAATCATGCGATAAAAAAACCTGGCTCAGTGTGGGTGACTTTACACGGTGCAATCAATGGAAAACCTATGAATCCATGGATGGAACAAAAAAATCCCTTCACCCCAAAACCTTCCTCGCCAACCGGAAATAATTTTGCCAGCATTCTTTCATGCCACTGAAACAAAAAACACCGGGCAAGCTCATCTCCTTCGAGGGGTCCGAGGGCAGCGGCAAGTCCACCCAATTGATCCGCCTCGCCGCGCATCTGCAAAAACTGAATCGCGAGGTCATCACCGTGCGTGAGCCCGGTGGCACCGAGATCGGCGAGCAGATCCGCAACATTATTGTCCACAACTCGCGTGGCGACGAAATGTGCCCCGAGACCGAGCTGCTTTTGTTCACCGCGGCCCGCGCCCAGCTGGTGAGGGAAATCATCGCCCCCGCGCTCATCGCCGGTAAAATCGTCCTCAGCGACCGCTTTCTCGACTCGTCCACGGTTTACCAGGGCATCGGCCGCAACCTCGCGCTCGACCCCGTGAACCAGATCAACCGCTTCGCCGTGGGCAACGTCATGCCCGACCTGACCATTGTCATCGACGTGCCCAGTGAAGTCGGCCTCGCCCGCATCCGCCAGCGCGCCACCGACCTGCCCGACCGCATGGAACGCGAAAACCTCAATTTCTACAAAAAAGTCCGCGAAGGCTACCTGGTCCTGGCCAAGGGCCTGCCCGAGCGCTTTGTGGTGGTCGATGGCACGCTGAACGAGTCCGCGCTCGAGAAAAAGATCTGGGCCGCCATCGCCGGCCGCGTGGCCGGCCTCAATCACAACGGCAAACACACCAAGTAACAGGTGACAAGTAGCAAGTAACAAGAACCGATGCAAACCTCAGACTTGTTACCTGCTACTTGATACTTACCCCTTAATGACCACCGCCACCTGGCCCCCTGCCCTCGTCGGCACGCCCGCCGTTGCCGTCATCGAGCGCGCCCTTGAACGCCAGCGCCTCGCCCACAGCCTCCTCCTGCACGGCGACGACCACGACACGTTGGTCTCCATCGCCCACGCCATCGCCGACCGCCTCCTCAACGGCCCGGCTGCCGCCGCAAAATTTTCGCCCGCGGAGCATCCCGATTGCTTCAATCTGCGCCCAGCCGGGAAAATGCGCCTGATCGGGGCCGAGGCCATGCGCGAACTGATCGGCAAAGTGCAGGTCTCGCCCGCGGTCGCCCCGCGCAAGGTCGCCATTCTCCACGAGGCCGACCGCCTCAACCTCGCCGCGGCGAATATTTTCCTGAAAACCCTGGAGGAGCCGCCTCCGCACACCACGCTGCTGCTGCTCACCACGCGGCCCTACGCGCTCCTGCCCACCATCCGCAGCCGCGTGCTCCATTTTCGGTTTCCCGCGGCGGCCACGCTTGTCACCTCCGCCGGCTGGCCGGCTTGGCTCGACGACTACCGCGCCTGGCTCGGCCGCCTGGCCGACCACGTATCTGACAAACGCGCCGCCACCGGCCATGTGCTCACGCTCTATGGGTTGCTCGCGCGGTTTGGAAAGATCCTCGACGACGCCACCGCTGCCGCCCTGGCCGCGCAAAAGGAAAAGTTTCCCGCCGAGCTCGACGACGACGAACAAGTCGCCCTCGAAACCGGATTGGCCAACGGCCTGCGCTCCCGCCTCCTGGCCGAAATCGAAACCGCCACGCTTAGTTTTGCGTTGCCTGCCCTGATGGCAGGCAACCCTGAGCGTAGTCGAAGGGCTCTCACCGCCGCCGTGGAAAACCTCGAACACGCGGCCGGACTGCTCCGCCTCAATCTCAACGAATCCGCCGCGCTCGAGGAATTTCTGCTCACCTCGCTGCGGCTCTGGGCGAAAAAGTAACCGCAAATCAGAGCAGTTTTTAACCGCGGATGAACGCGGATAGACACGGATTTTAATCTGAGTATGGGAACCACTAATAGGCACTAATCAGCACTAATAGAGTGTAGTCAGGAACCATTTGACCTCGGGAAGAAGGAATAAGCACGGGTTAAGTTGACCCGCGTTTACTCCTTCTTCCCGAGGTCAAATCGCATCCTCCGGTACCGGAGGATGCGGCCCCGCGGAGCGGGGCACTGCCTACGCCTACTTCGCGATCTTCGCTGTCTTCTGTAAAACATCTGCGCCTATCCGCGCCTGCCCTCCGAAGCCTCTGGCGAAGGAGGGTTCATCCACGGTTAAAAAAGAATCTTTTCAGTTCAGGATCACCCGCACAAAACTTTCCCGTTCATCCATGTGCGGATTGTGACCGGCCTCGGCGACGGTTTCGATGCGGGCCCGCGGGAAGTATTGACTGATTTTTTCGTGGTCCTGCGCCTCCACGAAGCGGGATTTTCCACCGAGAATAAACATGGTCTCGCCGGCGTAGCTGTCGCCGGTCGCGAGCGAATTTTTTTCCAGCTCCGGCAGCGCCTGCGTGAGCACCGGCAGGTTGATCTGCCAGCGCCAGCGGCCGTCAGCGTCGCGCTCGAGGTTGGTCACGAGGAATTTTCGCATCGCCCATTTGGGCACGCGCATCTCGAATTGCTGTTCGGCCTCCGCTCGCGAAGCCAGGCGGCTGAGGTCAAGCTCGTTCATCGCGGTGAACTCCCCTCGATGCGCCGACAATGAATAATCCTTCGGCGCAATATCCACGACGATCAGCCGTGCCACGCGGCCAGGATGGCGGCACGCGAGCAGCATGGCGACTTTGCCACCCAGGCTGTGACCGAGGAACGTGGCCTTCGTCATCCCCTGTGAGTCAAGCCAGGCCAGCACATCGTCCATCATCGCCCCGTAAGTCATCTCGTCCGCATGCGGCGAGCGGCCGTGATTGCGTAAATCGAGGGCGCAGACATGAAAATTCCGGGCCAGGTCGGCCCCGACCGTCTGCCAGTTGCGCGAAGAGCCGAGCAGCCCGTGCAGGATGACCAGCGGCGGCTGGCCCGCCCCGCCTAGATCTCGATGGAAAAGTTCTAACACAAAGTTTTTCATGCTAAAATCAGAGGAGCAGCATAACGAACCTATGCACCCGCCTTACAACAAAGTCCATATCCGGCCAAACGAAGCGATAAATGCTTTCTGATTTTACACGAAGGTCGCCAAGGGACGCGAAGAGATTCCAGTATGCATCCGCTCTACAGTAAAGCCCACGCCTGGTCAGGCAAAGTGATCGGAGCGGCCATCGAAGTGCATCGACTCAAAGGTCCCGGCTTGATCGAGAGTATTTATGAGAAATGCATGATGCGTGAGCTCGTTTTGCAAAATATCCCGGCAGTTCAGCAGATTCCTGTCCCCATCGATTACAAGGGCCTGCAATTCGATGAATCACTTCGCCTCGACGTTTTTGTGGATGGCTGCCTTATCGTCGAAATCAAAGTCGTCGAAAAAATTCTTCCAATTCACAAAGCCCAACTTCTTTCCTACATGAAGCTGCTCGATGTACCGCTCGGCTTGCTGATCAACTTTCATGAGATTCTCCTAAGAAATGGCGTCACCCGGCTTATCCTGGAAGGCGCCGACCAACCTTAATCGCTTCGCGACCCTTGGCGTCCTTGGTGTAAAAATATCCGTGCTCTCCGTGTCTCTGTGGTTAATTGTGAAGCCTTATGTCTGATCCCGAGAAAACGACCCCGATGATGCAGCAATACTTCGAGGTGAAGCGCGGGCTGCCGCCCGACACGCTGCTGCTCTTCCGCCTGGGCGATTTCTTCGAAATGTTTTTTGACGACGCCGTCACCGCCTCGCGGCTGCTCGGCCTCACCCTGACCAAGCGGCAGGAGCACCCGATGGCCGGGCTGCCCGCGCACGCGCTCGACAATTATGTGGGCAAGCTCCTCGCCGCCGGGAAAAAAATCGCCATCTGCGACCAGCAGGAAGCCGCCCAGCCCGGGAAGCTCGTCAAGCGCCAGCTCACGCGCATCCTCACGCCCGGCACCACTCTCGCCGCCAGCCAGCTCGACGCCCAGCGCAACCATTACCTCGCCGCGCTCAGCCTCGACAAACACGGCCTGCACGCGGCCTGGCTCGACCTCTCGACCGGGGAATTCCGCGTGGCCACCGACGCGCACCTGGAAAATTTGCTCCCCGTCCTCTCCGCGCTGAATCCCGCCGAGATCCTGCTGCCGGAAGACGAGCTCGCGCGCTGGCAGGCCGCCCCGCATGAGCAGATCGCCCTGCATGCGCTGCACCATTTCTGCTCCGCGCGCCTTTGCACCGGGCTGCCCGCCTACCAGTTTGAAACTTCGGCCGGCGCGCGCACCGTCGCGGATGCGCTCGGCGTGCTCAACCTGCAGGGTTTCGGCCTCGCCGCCAGCCACCCCGCCCTCGGCCCGGCCGGTGCGCTGGTTTATTACGTCACGGAAAATCTTTGCGCGAAACCGGAAAACCTCCGCCGCCTGCAGGAATATCGCAGCCTGCGCACGCTGCTGCTCGATCCCGCCACCCTGCGCAACCTCGAGATCTTCCAGTCGGTCCGCGGCACGCGCGAAGGCTCGCTGCTCGGCGCGATCGACCGCACCGCCACCGCCACCGGCGCGCGTTTGCTCGAGCGCTGGCTCGCCGCGCCCACGCTCGATCTTGCTGAAATCCAGCGCCGGCAGGCTCTGGTCGCCGAACTGCTCGCCCAGCCGACGCGCCTCGCTGCCTTGCGCGCATCGATGGCGAACATCCGCGACATCCCGCGCATCCTCGGCCGCCTGCAAAACCGCCTGCGCAACCCGCGCGAACTCGGCGGCGTGCGCGACACGCTCGCGCAGCTCCCGGCCATTGGCGCGGAACTGTCCGGTTTTGGCGGCGAACTCGCCGCCAGCTACCGGCCGAAGCTGGGTGATTTTTCACTCTTGCGCGAGCTCCTGGCCCGCGCGCTCGCCGACGAACTCCCGGCCGATTTGCAGGAGGGCAATTTTATCCGCGCCGGGCACGACACCGAACTCGACGGGATGCGCGCGCTTACCAGCGGCAACAAGACCTGGCTCTCCGCTCTCGAGACGGCCGAGCAGCAGCGCACCGGCATCAAAAGCCTGAAGGTGCGCTTCAACTCCGTCTTCGGCTATTACATCGAGGTTACCAAGGCCAACCTGCACCTCGTGCCCGTTGGCTACGTGCGGAAACAGACGACCGCCAACGGCGAGCGCTTCATCACCGACGCCCTCAAGCAGAAGGAAAAGGAAATTTTCCACGCCGAGGAAAACTCCCTCGCCCGCGAACTGGAACTGTTCAACGCCCTGGTCGCGGCCGTGCTCGCCGAATCCACCGCGTTGTCGCAGGCCGCCGAGGCCCTCGCTGAGCTCGACGTGCTGGCGGGTTGGGCCGGCCTCGCCCGCGAGTGGAATTATTGCCAGCCCGCGCTCGACGAAGGCAACGCGCTCGAAATCGCCGAGGGCCGCCACCCGGTCGTCGAACAGATGATGAAGATCGAGCGCAACGGCCTCGCCGGCACGCAGGCGTTCGTGCCCAACAACACGTTGCTCGCGTGCGGCGATGCCCAAATCCTCCTACTCACCGGCCCGAACATGGCCGGAAAATCGACCTACATCCGGCAGGTGGCGCTGATCACGTTCATGGCCCAGATCGGCTGCTGGGTGCCCGCGCAATCGTGCCGCGTCGGCCTGGTGGACCGGATATTTTCCCGCGTGGGAGCCAGCGACGACCTCGCGCGCGGCAACTCGACCTTCATGGTCGAGATGAACGAGACCGCCAACATCCTCAACAACGCCACCGACCGCTCGCTCATCATCCTCGACGAGATCGGCCGCGGCACCTCGACCTACGACGGCCTCAGCATCGCGTGGGCGGTCGTCGAGCATCTGCACCGCGGTGCCGAGCTCGGGCCGCGCACGCTCTTCGCCACGCATTACCAGGAACTGACGCAGCTCGACAAGCACCTGCCCCGCCTGCGCAATTTCTCCGTCGCGGTGAAGGAATGGAACGACGACATCGTCTTCGTCCGCCGCGTCGTGCCCGGCGCGGCCGACCGCAGCTACGGCATCCAGGTGGCGCGCCTGGCCGGCCTGCCCCCCAGCGTCCTGGACCGCGCCAAGACAATCCTGGCCCGGCTGGAAAGCGACGACACCTCGGTCGAGCTGCCCGCGCCGCAGGCCCGCCCGAAGAAAAAAATCTCCGTCAAGCCCGCGGACGACGCGCAGCTCAATCTGCTCTGATCGCGGTGAGCATTTGCCACAATGGATCAAAAGGAGCGCAAAAAAAGCGCCCTTTTCCAACCTATCCAAAAACTGTCCCGGTCATCTGACCTCAGGCGTGTTTTTTTTGATCACGAGGAGCTCGGTGATCCCAAAAAAATAGAGCCGGGACGTGACAATGATGAACCCTTTATCCTGAAACATGCGCCGCAGGGCGCCCCGGTCGGGAAAGCGCCGGAGGCTTTCCGCGATATAGCCATACACCTCGTGATTCCCGTGCAGCATGATGCCCCAGAATCCCGCCCAGATTTTTAGCAACCAGTATTCCAGGCATTGCGAAAGGCTCCCGTCCGATTTCGAAAAATCAAGGAAGGCGGCCAGGCCTCCCGGTTTCAGCACCTGGTGGATTTCATCAACCGCTTTTTCCAGGTCAGGCGCGTTCCGCAGCGCATATCCACCGCTGACGATATCGGCCGATCCCGGGACAAAACCGAGGTGGCCCATGTCCTGGTTGATAAACCAAACGTTGAAATCGGTGCAGCGCGCACGGGCGCGCGCGAGCATTGGCTCCGTGATATCCAACCCCACAATCCTGCCCTGCGGATACCTGGCGGCCAGCAAGAGGGTGATGTCGCCGGTGCCACAGGCGAGATCCAGGCAAAAAGGTTCCTCCTGCAAGGGCAGCGAGGCAACCAGGTCCCTTTTCCAGGCCCCGTCGCGCCAAACGGAGAGAGCCCGCGTGATAAAATCGTAGCGCGGGGCAATCTCGGTGAAGAGCTGCTCGTTGTAATACCGTTTCTTTTCCGGTGAATTGAGATGATCACCGATTTTTAATCGAAAGGGTTGGGCCATAGTAGTGGGGTCATTAGCAAGACTCCACTGCGGCCCGGCCTATTCCCCGGCCGGCTAAAATTTTTCGCCCAGCCCCGCCTTACTCCTGCGGATAAACAAGCACGCGGTCGTGCACGAGCAGAATGAGGTCCTTTTTGCCGTTGCCGGTCACGTCGGCAATAATCGCCTCGCGCGGTTCCTCGGGCGAGCCGTGGCGGCCTTGATAGTGCGCGTCTTTCTCAAAAACCTTGAAGTGCATCCGGCTTTGCCACACGCCGGCCGCGTCCTGGCTCAAAATCTCGATGACATTTTTATCGGGATCGAGGCAGACGAGATCGAGCCGGCCGTCGTGGTTGAGGTCGCCCGCCTCCACGTCGCTGTACGAAACGTCGGGCAAATCCGTCGTATGGGTGGCGGCCACGTGGATGCTGAAATCCGGCTGGCCAATGGGCAGCCACCAAAAGCGGTCCTTGCCGAGCATGAAGACATCCGTCTGCCCGGTCTTCGGGTCGCGCCGGGTTTCCACCCCGACCAGGTCGATCTTCCCCACGGGCATG
>Ga0210392_10000278_pt1 | contig 36362 bp, 29 predicted proteins | sample IncBWC30OmetaG_FD_161057 | JGI IMG/M metagenome (GOLD analysis project Ga0210392, IMG submission 161057) | Forest soil microbial communities from Barre Woods Harvard Forest LTER site, Petersham, Massachusetts, United States - Inc-BW-C-30-O ... | reverse complement strand
GGTGTGGTGCTCGCTGACCACGACGCTCGGTTACGTCGCGCTGATGTTCTCGATGAACGGTGCCACACAGAGCTTCGGGCTCGCAGCTGCAACTGGTGAGATCTGCACCGTGCTAGCGGCCGTACTGTTCTTACCCGCGATTTTGTTCTGGCTCATGAAGCCTAAAAAAACGAGCTAGCTCGTCCAAAGCCGCGCGGCTCGGCGAGCGCACAGGCTCAACCGCCGCCGATGATCCCGAGCGCTGCCAACGCGGCCGCTGCGAACTGCGCAATCGGCACGATGGGCCGAGCTTCCGCTTGCCGGAACAAGCCCTTCACGAACTCGAGCGCGACCTCGACCTGATCCACCTGGCAGAGCAGTAAATCCCCTGGTTCGAGGCCGGAGATGGCGGCGGCGATCGCCGGCAGCTCGCCGGACTTTTGCAGCACGCGGCGCGGCGGGCGCTTGGCGCGGGTGAAGCCTTCGCGCATCAGCCGGATGATTTCGCCGTCGGCGCGGCCGCGCGTGCACTGATCTTCGTAGATGTACACGTCATCGTAAAACGAGCCGATGATCTCGGCTTGACGATGGATGTCCTCGTCCCGGCGATCGCCGGCAGCCGTGTACACGACCTTGCGGCGACGATGCGGCATCTTGGAGATGGCTTCGTTCAGCGCGAGCAGGGCCGAGGCGTTGTGCCCGTAGTCCAGAATAACGGTCGCGTCGCGGTGCACCAGTACATTGAAACGCCCAGGCGTGGTGCCGATGTCGCTGGAGAAGGTTTGGACACCGAAGCGCAGCGCGTCCACTGACAAGCCGAGCCAGAAGCCGGCGGCGACGGCGGCGAGCAGGTTTTCGACCTGGAAGCCGATGCGACCGCCGAGCGTAAGCGGCATTTGGTCGACGTGCGCCACGCGCTTCTCGTCTTTGCCGGAGCAGATCACGATGTAGCCGTCTTTGACTGTGACGGCTTTGCCGCCCGCGGCGCGGTGGCTGACGATGCGCGGCGAATCCGCGTTGCGGCTGAAGAAGATGACCGCGCCACGGCACAAGCCGGCCATGGCCACGACCAGCGGATCGTCGGCGTTGAGCACGGCCGCGCCGCGCTCGGAGACGCGCCGCACCGGAATCGACTTCACGCGCGCGAGCTCTTCCACGCTGTTGATGCCGCCGAGGCCGAGGTGATCCCCCTCGCCCACGTTGGTGACGACCGCGACGTCGCACCAGTCGAAGCCGAGGCCTTCGCGCAGCATGCCGCCGCGCGCGGTCTCGAGCACGGCCGCGTCGACGCGCGGATGAGCCAGCACGTTGCGCGCGCTCTTCGGCCCGGCGCAATCACCGGTGTCGATGCGACGGCCTTCGACGTAGATGCCGTCGGTGCACGTCATGCCGACGCGCAGACCGCGCTGTTGCAGCAAATGAGCGATGGCGCGGGTAGTCGTGGTCTTGCCGTTGGTGCCGGTGACGGCGACCACCGGAATACGCGCGTCGTCGCCGGGCGCGAACATCGAGTCGATGATGGCTTTGCCGACTGGGCGACCCTTGCCGCTCGAGGGCTCGACGTGCATGCGCAGGCCTGGAGCCGCGTTGACTTCGACGATCGCGCCGCCGGTCACTTCCAGCGATTGCGAGACATTTTGCGCGACGATGTCGACGCCGGCTACATCGAGGCCGACCATTTGCGCGGCCTCGATGGCGGCGCGGGCGACGCTCGGGTGAACCGTGTCGGTCACGTCTGCGGCGGTGCCCCCCGTGCTGAGGTTCGCGTTGCGACGGAGCACGACGCTTTCGCCCGCGCTCGGCACGCTGTCGACCGTAAGGCCTTGCTCGGCCAGGATCTCGCGGCCGATTTCGTCGAGGCGGATCTTGCTCAGCGCGGTCGAGTGATCGTCGCCGCGACGCGGATCCAGATTCACTTCGGCCACCAGCTCGGCGATCGAACGTTTGCCGTCACCAACAACCGTGGGCGGCTCGCGTCGCGCGGCGGCAATCAGCCGACCGCCGATCACGAGCAGGCGGAAATCAGCGCCTTCGATGTGGCGCTCGACGATCACTTCGCCGTCGGCGGCGAACGCGATCTCGAACGCGGCCAACACTGCTTCGCGGCTGGTCAGGCACACCGAGACGCCGCGGCCCTGGTTACCGCAGCGCGGTTTAACCACTACCGGAACGCCGATCTCCTGCGCAGCAGCCCAGGCGGCCTCCGCGGTCGACGCGGGCAGGCCCTTGGGCACCGGAATGCCAATCGAGTCGAGCAGCGACTTGGTCAGCTCTTTGTCCTGCGCGATGGATTCGGCAACGGCACTGGTGCGGTCAGTCTCGGCCGCCCAGATGCGGCGCTGACGCGAGCCCTGACCAAACTGAACCAAACTACCAGTCAGGCGTCGAACCGGGATTTTGCGCTCGACAGCGGCGCGCACGATGCAACCCGTGCTCGGGCCCAAACGAACGTCTTCATTGAGCTTTCGCAGCGCGGTCAGCTCGGCAGCGAGCTCGACGGTGTGGCCGTCCCGCGCGGCTTGAACCAGCTCGAGAGCGAGCGCGAAGGCGCGGCGCCCGGTCGGCTCTTCGGCGTACTCCACTACGACGCGGTATTCAGAACCGAGCCTCAGCTCGCGTGTCGCCCAAAAGCCGACCGCACAGCCGACGGCAGACTGCAGGCCCACCACGAGCTTTGCGAGCAACGCCGCCCAAGCCGCGGGGGAATCACACGCGCCGAGCCCACGAGGGAGCTCCGCGGACAGGTCAGGTGGGAGCAAGGCACACAAGCGGCTCAGCACTTCCGGTCCAAAGCCAGGCTTGTCGAGCACGACAATGGCTTCGAGAACCGGTTGATCCGTCCACAGGCTTGGGCCCGACAGCGCGCGAATTGACTCGATGTTCATCGGCAATGTCTTACGGAGGCGAGGCCGGCAACACTCCTACGAGCCACGCCTTTTGTTTCGAGAAGGCGCAGCGCCGCTAGGAAACCGGCTGCATTCGAGGGGCAGACGCATAGCAGATCCGCGTTGCCGTGACCCTCGAGCAAATGATCCAGCGAGCCCACGAAGTCAGCCGACTGACCAACAGGCCGGGTATTCAGCCCTGGGTGCGCCATCTCGAGGTTTTCGACGAAAGAGCCCGCGTCCGAATTCAATGCGATCGTAACCTCTGAGAAACATTGGACTAGCAGCTCGGCCAGCGCGGGGGCGTCAGACACCCGCCAATCGGCCGAAGGCTCAATCAAGATGCCGACCTCGCGGCCGGGGAATGCCTCTCGAAAATGTGCTGACCAAGCCTGAAAGGCGGACGGATTCCGGCTCGGCGTGACGACCAGGAGCCCGCCGGACGGCCGTGTGGCGGTCGGGGCTAAGTCGAACACCGCCACCCCTCCTTGATCGACCGATGCCGCGAGCCCGGCCACAATCGGCTCCGAGCCCAAGCCGAGCGCCACAGCGCCGGCCACCGCGGCCAGCAGATCATCGACCAGGAATGCGGGCAACCCGAGCACCGGGCAGCGCAGGCCTGCAAGATCCAAGATCAACTCGCGCTGCGTGCCGCGGCAGGAGACGATTCGATCGCCGTCGCGCACCACGGCGCGGCCGTCCGCCTGCAGGTGCTCACGCACCGGCGCTGAGTGCGGCTCGCGCGAGTAGAGCAAGACCTTGCCCTTGGTGTGCTTGGCCATCTCGAGCACGGCCGGCTCGTCTGCATTCAGGACGGCGTAGCCGGTGGGCAGCACGACGTCCACCGGCGCGCGCACGGCCTTGGCGATCGTGACCAGCTCGTCCACGTACTTCTTACCCAGATGGTCGCCCGCACCGAGGTTCGTCACCACCGCGACCTCGCAGCGATCGAAGAGCATGCCTTCGTCGATCACGTGGGGCTCGGCGATCTCGAGCACGAAAGAATCCGCGTACGGATTCATCAGCGCGCGGCGAACGCTGTCCGCATTGCAGCGATCACCCGTAGCGAGCTGGCGGTCGCCAACGCGCAGACCGTCGGAGCTCGTTTGCCCCACGACGCGACCGGCGGCACGCAGCATGTCGGCGAGCAACCCTGCCACGAGCGTTTTGCCGTTGGTGCCGGAAACAGCGACCAACGGCACGCGACCGGTCTGCTCGGCCGCGAACAATTGACCGATGATCGCATCGCCCACGGCTCGCGGCAGCCCAACTTGCGGCTTCAAGTGCATGATCAAGCCGGGGCTCGAGTTCACTTCGATCACCGCTCCGCCCTGAGCTTCGAGCGGCTTCGAGATGTCTTCTGCGATCAGATCGATGCCGGCGACGTCGAGCCCGACCGAGCGCGCCGCAAGCACGCACTGCGCGGCCGTCTCGGGATGCAAGCGATCCGTTTCGTCGATGGTCAGGTCGCCGTTGTGACGCAGCACCGCGGCGCGTCCCGCCTCGGGCACCGATCTCGCGTCGAGGCCCTGCCGCTTCAGCATGTCGATCGCGATCGGGTCGAGCACGAACGGAGACAACGGCTGCGCAGCGTCTTCGCCGCGCAGCGGATCTTCATTGCCAATCGTGATTAACTCTTCGATCGTGTGCACGCCGTCGCCAGTCAGTGTCTGCGGTTGGCCGCCGCTCGTGGCGACCGCCCGATCTCCCACGACCAACACGCGATGCTGACGCCCCGGAATGCAGCGCTCGACGACCACGCGCGAGGCGATGAACTCCTTTTCCGCGATCGCGAAGGCCGCCAGCACTGCTTGCCGATCTTCGAGCTGAATCGAGACGCCGCGGCCCTTGTTGCCGCTTTGCGGTTTGACCACCACTGGCAGGCCAATCTCTTCGGCGGCGGCCCAGGCGTCTTCTGCGCTTTCAACGAAGCGTCCGGCGGGCACCGGCACGCCCACCGACGTCAGCAGTTGGCGGGTCAACTCTTTGTCGTGCGCGATGCTCTCGGCGACCGCGCTGGTGCTGTCGGTCTCCGCGGTCCAGATGCGCCGTTGCGCCTTGCCGTAGCCGAGCTGTACCAGATTGCCTTCGGTCAAGCGCAGCATCGGGATCATGCGCTTCTTGGCACCGTCGACGATGGCTTGCGTGCTCGGGCCGTAGCAGTAGTCGTCGGCGAGCTTGCGCAAGCCGCGTAGCGCCGCGGGCAAGTCGAACTCGCGGCCTTCGGCGGCCGCCAGGATCATCTCGTGCGCGACTTTGATGCTGGCTTCACCGAAGCGAAAATCCAACACCTCGATCGCGACTTTATATACGCCGCGCTCGCTCGTCTCGCGTGCGCGCCCATAACCGACCGGCAAGTGCGCGAGCGATTGAATCTCGAGCGTGGTGTGCTCGAGCACATGGCCGAGCCAGGTGCCCGTGCGCATGCGCTCGAAGAAACCACCGCGCTCACCGATCGAGCAGCGGTGCTCGATCATCGTAGGCAGCCAGCGCATCAGCTTGTCGTTGAAGCCGGGCAGAGTATTGGACGGGAAGTCCTCGTATTTCCCGAGGTCGACCCAGGCTTCAATCACTGGGTAGTTCGCCCAGATGCTCGGGCCGACGAGGCGCTTTAGTTTGCAAATCTGCATGGGAAATGGGGCCGAAAAAGGCTGCCAGCGGGGCCACCCTTAGCCGTGTGCCCGGTTTTACGCCAGCTTTCTGAATAAAACCCTCGATTGCGCTCGCAATTTCTGGGCAATTTTGCAGGCGGTGCAGGGTTGCCCGAGAGTATTTTGCCCGCTCCACTGGCGCTGTTCGGACCAGCAACTCGCTCGGCGGCCAATCCGGACTCGATTCCGTTCGCGCTACAGTCACGCCCGCCGATGCCCGTCAGGTCCGATCCGCTGTTGTCCCAAGCCTATCCAGGGCTGACGTTGTTGCCGAACGAACGCTTGCTGCGGAGCCTGCGGCCCGATCTCGACGACACGTTGCGGTTCTCGTCAGGCCTCGTGCTGCTGAGCGAGGCACACGTGCACGTTCGCGAGCCAGGCGGAGAATTTCGCAGCTTCGCGCTCTCTTCTACGCTCGAGCTACTGCGCCACGAGCACGGCGGCCTGACCGAGCTGTCGTTCGTCGATCGCGGCGAGCGTAAACTTTGTATCTATTTCACGCTGGCCGTCGCCCCAGAGAGTAACGATTTCATGGCCGCGTTCGAAGAGACGCGCGGCCGTCACAGCGTCGTCCGAGCAGCGCTGGACGAAGACGAAGACAGCGAGGACGAGTATTCGCTCCCGCAAGAGACTGCACCGATCGGGCATCCGCTGTGGCGTTTGTTCGGTTTCGCTCGCCAACGCTTTGGCAAAATTGCAATTGGGCTCGCGCTGACCCTGGCGACCACCGCCGTTGGTTTGATTCCGCCGTATCTGACGATGCCGCTCGTCGACCGCGTGCTCGTACCTTGGCAGGAGTCGCATGGGCTCGCGCTCGAGTCGGCCTACCACAGCTTGTGGCTCTACCTCGGCGGCCTGGCGGGAGCCGCGGTGCTGGCGTGGCTGCTCGCCTGGGCGCAAGGCGCGGTGCTGGCGTGGGTCAGTGAGCTGATCAGCGCCGACCTCAGGAATAGCGCGTTTTCACACTTGCAGCGGTTGAGCCTGCAGTATTTCGGCGGCAAGCGCACCGGCGATCTGATCAATCGCATCAGCTCCGAGACCGATCGGCTGTGCTCGTTCTTGTCCGACACGTTGATCGACTTCATCACGGACGTGCTGATGATCTTGGGCACGTCTATCGTGCTGTTTGCGCTCGACCCCTTGTTGGCGTTGGCGGCGCTGGCTTCATTTCCGCCCATCGCCTGGTTCATGATGCGCGTGCGCGGCGCGCTGACACACGGCTTCCTGCGCGGCAGCCGGGCCTGGGCGCAGATGACCAACATCTTGTCGGACACCATTCCCGGCATCCGCGTGGTCAAAGCTTTTTCCCAAGAACGCCGGGAAATTGCCCGCTTCGAGCGCGCCAATGCCAGCATCGTAGCGATCAACAATCGCGTCAATACGCTGTGGACGTCCTTCTGGCCGCTGGTCGCGCTGTTGAATCAGATTGGGCTGCTCGTGGTGTGGGGCGTCGGTGCGTCGCAGATTCTGCATCATCGCATCACCGTCGGTGTGCTGACGGCGTTCATCGCGTACATCAGCCGCTTCTACACGCGTGTCGAGAGCATGAGCCGCGCGCTCACGGTCACGCAGCGCGCGTCCGCCGCGGCGCAGCGCTTGTTCGATATCTTGGATCGCGTGCCCAGCGTGGTGGAAGCCAAAGACCCGATCAGAGTGGAGCACGTGAACGGCGAGATCCGCTTCGAGCACGTCTCCTTTCGCTACGGCAGCCGGCTCGTGCTCAATGACGTGAGCTTCGCGGTAAAGCCGGGACAAATGGTGGGTATCGTCGGCCACACGGGCTCCGGCAAGAGCACGGTGTCCAATCTGATCTGCCGTTTTTACGACGCTTCGTCAGGGGCCGTGCGCATCGACGGCATCGACGTACGGCGCATCGCGCTCGAGGACTACCGACGCCACATCGGCATCGTGCTCCAGGATCCGTTCCTGTTCTTCGGCACCATCGGAGACAACGTCGCTTACGGCGCGCCCGACGCCGGCGCCGCGCGTGTCATCGACGCGGCGCGGGCGGCACGCGCTCACGAGTTCATTCTGAAATTGCCGGAAGCCTATGACTCCCTGGTCGGCGAGCGTGGCCAGTCGCTGTCTGGAGGCGAAAGACAGCGCATCGCGATCGCGCGGGCGATTTTGGTCGACCCCCAAATCCTGATCCTCGACGAGGCCACGTCGGCCGTCGACGTTCAGACGGAGCGCGAAATCCAAGCCGCGCTCGACAACGTGGTCGAAGGCCGCACCACGGTGGCGATAGCTCATCGCCTGAGCACTCTCCGCAAAGCGGATCTGTTAATCGTGCTCAAAGACGGCAAGGTGGCCGAGGTCGGCAGCGCGGCCGAGCTCTTGGCGATGGACGGCGAATACGCCAAGCTCTGGCGTGCCCAGAGCGCAGTTCAGTCAGGCAGCGCGGAGCAAGCAGCGCCGGAAGCGAAGGACACGGCGAACGAAGCAGTTCCGCTGTTCGCGGCCGAGCAGCTCGAGCTCAGCCTCGACGAGCACGGCCGGCTCTGGGTACAAGCAGGATCAGGCGAGAAAATAGCCGTCTCAGCGCGGCGCGCCTTCCCGCTCACGAAGCCAGACGCGTACGTCTCGCTGGTCGATCAAGGCAATCGAGAGCGAGCTTGTTTCAGCTCGCTCTCGACGCTACCGCGAGCGCAACGCGAGCTCTTGGAGCGCACCCTGGCAAAAGCCGACTTCTTGCCGGAGGTTCGGCACATCCGCACCATCGTTCAAGAGGGAACGAGCTCACGTTGGCAGGTGGACACCGATCGCGGTCTGACCGAATTCGTGGTCGATCAGGAAGACCACGTGCGACCGCTAGACGACGGCCGTCACTTGATCAGCGATGCGCACGGTATGCGCTACCTGGTGCCCGAGCCGAACGCGCTCGACGCCGTGAGCCGCAAACTTTTGTCTCGCTTCTCCTGACACTGCTGTAGCAGACTTTGGCACGAGCAGATCACGATCGGCAGGAGTAGGTATGGGCCACGAGACAAAACCTGGCGAGACCAGAGCCCGTTTCACCCCAGGTCGGCACGGTCGCCGAGCATGACAGCAAGCCTGCTCAGCGAACCTTTCAAGTCGCGAAATTCTCGAGAGAAACGAAAATCTCTGACAGTACTAAACCGCGCGCTTCAGAACTTGTAGCTGGCGTCGACGTAGATACCGCTCAGGTGAATCGAGTAGTCGTCTTTACCGTTCACGCTGCAGAACTGGCAGGTCTGGCGACCAGGGGCATTCAGATCGGCGGCGGTCACCGCGCCGTGTCCGAAACGGTAGGCGTAGGCCAGGTTCGCCTGCCACTTGCCGCCGTTGTAGCCGGCACCGGTGGTGACGACTTGCGTGGGGCCGGGCGGCGTACCAAAGGGCGTCGGGTACTCGGGGTTCGCGGTCTTGCTGTCGTACACGTAGCCCGCGCGCAGCGCGACGCGGTCGAGCTCGAGCAGCTGGTTGCGCCAGAGTCGGTATTCGAGGCCGATGCGTGCGGTCGTAGAGTTCGACCAATCGAACACGTTGGACACGCTGGTGGGCGTGCTGTCGCCCGGAGCCGTGCCGACCAAGGGATAGCCCTTGTTCTCGCTGTTGAAGTCGTATTCGAGATCGAACGCGACCGCGCCGTGCAGGCCAAACGATTCGAAATCGGCGCGCGAGCCAAAGCCGAGCTTGGCCGGCAACTTGAACTTGGTCGACACATCGCTGAACTCGAGGCGCAGCGCGGTGCCGTGCGTGTTCGTGACCTTGGTCGTGGTCGGGTTGCGAAACACTGCGCCGAAGTCCAGCCAAGGGAACGCGGACCACTGTGCGCCGACGCGAAAGCCCGTGTAGTTCTGGCCGGTCACCGTGAAATCGAGGTACGGCGTGTCGCTCGAGCCGGGTTGCCCCGAGTAGCGATTGAGCCTCACGTACGTCACTCGGTAACCAGCGCCGATGCGCAAGTTGGGCAAGACATTGAAGGCGATGGCCGGCGACGCTTCGAGGAAAAACAGCTCGGTGCTGTCTTTGGTCCCGCCGTAGTTGAAGGTCGCGCCGGCCGAAGCGACCGGATATACGCCCACGCCGAGCGTGATTCGGTCCTGGATACGGTAGCCCGCGCCGACCAAGAAGAACGGCGCGACCGTCAGATCCGAATCGATATCTCGAGCGCTGATGCCGGGGCTCGCGTGAATGCCGCCCAAGAGCAGCGAGAAATCCCCGAGCACTTCGCCATGCTCGATCTGCGCGAGGCCCGCGGGATTGTGGAAGACAGCAGAGGGATCGTTCACGTAGCCGATGGCGGCGCCGCCCATGCCCATGTGGCGCGCGCTGTACAGCATCGGGGTGTCGTAGCCGCCAGCGGAGGCAGAGGCAGAAACACCGAGCGCGCACGCCGCACTCAGTACGGCGCACGCTCGTCGCATCAGGTTCGGCATATCGAGCTCGCTCAGATCCCGGCAGCTCCGGCGGCCGGAGCAGTATCAGCACCTGCAGCGCCGCCCGCAGCAGGCATGTCACCTGCACCCGCAGCGCCCGTGTCGCTCACCTCATTGGGTAAGCCGCTGCAGCTGAAGAACGTCGGAGCGCAGCCGTTGGCCACACGGCAGGCCAAGCAGCTCGCGCTGGTCGCATCGAGCCCACACTGGAGCAGGCAATGGCTCCGGGCGCAGCCGACGTCGGTGACGTAACAACCCAGGCAGGCGTCGCTCAAGGCCACGCTGCCGGTGATGCACGACGACACGCACGCGTTTTGTATCGAGTCGTCCAGCGCTTTGTTCTTGTAACAGTCGGCGCCGCACTCTTCAGCGGCCGTGGTCACGTCGTAGCCGCAGATGGTCGCGACGTCAGTGACGCATTTCCCTGTCGCAGCAGTCTTGGTGTCGAGCTCGGACTGAGTCAGCGCGGCGTAGTCGCCTTTGCATTGCCCATTGGCGGAGCCGGCCGAACCGCCACCACCGTCACTGTCGCTGCTACAGCCACCTACAGAAAGCGTTGCCGCTGCCACCACAACCAAGAGCGTGAAAATACGTCGCATAAGGATCCTCCTAAAAAGCGAGCGTAGTCCGACGCCCCAAGCCCCGCTAGCAAAAGCGGACGGGCCGGACAGAGCGTTTCTGGAGGCAAAATTGCGCAGCTTGCAGGCGCTGTAAGGTCCAGACGGCGAGCTGCGTTTCTTCGGTGTCGGTAACGAACGGAGAAAAAAACGCCATGAACCTCGCCAAGATTTCCAGCTGTCTTCTGATTTTGCCTCTAGCTGCGGCCTGTTCGCACTCGAGCACTTCGCCCCAAGCGCGCAATGCCCCAAGCGCAGCGCCTGACGTCGAAGAGGCGCCCGCCGCCCCGAGCGACGGCGCCTACGCTTCAGGCCCAGCGGGCGAAGTGCAGCCCGCGTCGCCCAGCGCGACGGCCCTGGACAGCGGCGGCCGCGCAGACGCCCCTGCACCCGCTGCCGCGCCACGCGCCGCGCGCTCCGGAAGCGCGTATCAACCACCCGCCGAAAAGAAGACCGAGCGCCCCGGTCTCGGCACCACGTGGGGCGAGACGCGCACCAGCTACGTCTCGAACCAGTCCTTCGATCGCGCGGACTACTCACACCCCTTCGCGTTGGTCTCGCTCAATTACAACGACGAATCCGGTGTGCAAGCCATGGCGCGGCGCGCCGGCAACGCCTACGGCAGCTTCGAAGCCTCGAATCTGGAAGTCGCACAAGGCGCGCTCACCGTGCACATCCTGGACGAAAATGGCTCACCGCTACCGAGCGAGAGCTTCGGCGGACGCGACTACGTGGTCGGCGCGGACGGCCAGCGCTACACGATTCAAATCGAGAATCACACGGGCAATCGCTTCGAAGCGGTCGCCACGGTAGACGGGCTCGACGTAGTCGACGGCAAAGACGGCTCGCTCTCCAAACGCGGTTACCTGATCGACCCGTGGAGCTCGCTCAATATCGACGGCTTCCGCCGCAGCCAAGCCGAAGTCGCCGCCTTCCGCTTCGGCGCCGTAAAAGACTCCTACGCCGCCCGCAAAGGCAACGATCGCAACGTCGGCGTGATCGGCATCGCCTTCTTCCACGAACGCGGCAGCTCCATGCCCTGGACCGAGCGCGAGCTGCAACGCCGCAACACCGCCAACCCCTTCCCCGGCCAATTCGCCGCTCCGCCGCCAGCGAACATGGCGCGCTGAATCAAAAAATCTGCGGGCTTTTCTCCGAGGCCCGCCAGTTACCGACGCACGAGCGGCTTCGCAAGGAAGCTGCTCGTGTCTTTTTGTGTGCTCCCCGACGCGACACGGCGCTTCACGGCCGGTCGTCCTCGCTGCTTCGCAGCTCCGGGCGCCCGTGGCCCTCAAGGCCGCACGCGGCGCCAAAGCCCGCCGCGCGCGGCCGAGGGCCATCGCGGCTACGTGAACGCGCGATCCATCTGCCGCGCACCGGCGATAGCTTCTCGGATCCAATCCTCGCCGAAATGAGCTCTCGCCGCGTGCTGATTGTGCGCTCGACATCGAAGGCGAAGATTACCGACCGTACACTCGCCGCCGTCTGCACACGGCTGGATGTGATCGAGCTGCAGGAACTTCCGCGCACTACAGCGCCGCCCGTCCTCCGACTGGAACGTGCAGCAGCCGTCGTCGCGTACGTAAACTTCGCGAGCAATCTCAGCGGGCAGGTGACGCGAGCGCTTCGCTGCACGCGCAGTGTTGCTCTTGACGCTCCGAGCACGCCGCGGCTTCCGACCGACGGCAAAGCGCTTCTTCTGTAATTCACGCCGATGAGCCTCCAGCGCATGCCTCATCAGGGGCAGCAGGTCACCCTTCGGCTGTGCATGACGAGCAAGCGCCCGCACCTCCTCGAGCAGCTCTCGAAATTCTGCGTCAGCAGGCCGTCACCTCATCGCGCAACGTCCGCGGCATCACGAAATCGTACGCACAACGCGCTGCCAACCACGCCGGATGACAAAACAACATTCCCTCAGCGGGTGCTCCAAAATGACCTGCCGTATCGCACCTAGACACCGCCGCTTCACACCGGCTTCGCTTCTCCCCTCCTCCCTTCGATCCTAGCGCTCCCCCATCGGGACTAACTCCGCCTCCTCACCGCTCAGAGATCCGCCCCACGTCGCGATGCGTCGTTGGGGACCCGCGGCGGCCGCAGGCCGACGCTTGGGACCTCGCGGCGCGCGGAGTGCGGAGCGCGAGCACGCCGCGCCGGCTCCACGCCGCTCCACACTGGGGGCACCCCCAAATGAAGCGCGATTCAAGCGCATTTCCCCGCAAATCGCGCATACCCCTGCGCTCTCGCTTTTGTGCATAGAATCTCAATCGTGAACCGACGATCATTCTGGGTTTGGGCGTTGTGTGCGTGCTCGCTGCTGAGCGTGTCGTGCAAGAAGAAGAGCGCCGACACGACGAACACTGCGCCAGATAAGCCTGCGGCGGTTCGTATTGCGGTGATCCCGAAGGGCACGACGCATGAGTTTTGGAAAGCCGTGCATGCGGGCGCGGTGAAAGCTGCGCGTGAAGTGAAGGTCGACATCGTCTGGAAGGGGCCGCTCAAGGAGGACGACTTGAAGTCGCAGGTCGACTTGGTGCAGAGCTTCACCGCGCAGGGCGTGTCCGGCATCGTGCTCGCGCCGCTCAACGACACGGCGTTGGCAGCGCCGGTGAAGGCGGCGGGCGACGCGCAAATTCCGGTCGTGATTTTCGATTCGGATTTGAAGGACAAGTCGTACGTGAGCTTCGTGGCCACGGACAACCACGCCGCGGGCGTGCTCGCCGGTGAGCGCATGGGCAAGCTGCTCAATGGCAAGGGCAACGTGCTCGTACTGCGCTACCTCGAAGGCTCGGCCAGCACCACCAACCGCGAAGAGGGATTTTTGGAGGGGATCGCCAAGTTCCCCGGCGTCAAAGTCGTGTCCGACAATCGCTATGGGGGAGCGACGACAGAGAGCGCGCACGCCGCCAGCGAGAACCTGCTTTTGGCACAAAACGCCGCTAAAGGCACGATCAACGGCATCTTCACGCCCAACGAATCGACGACCTTCGGCATGCTGCTCGCGTTGCAGAAGGCCGACCTCGCGGGAAAAGTGCGCTTCATCGGCTTCGACTCGTCGGAGAAGCTGGTGGCTGGCGTCAGCTCCGGACAGATTGACGCGCTCGTGCTGCAAGATCCGATGAAGATGGGCTACCTGGCGGTCAAAGCCATCGCCGCACATTTGCAGAAGCAGCAGGTGGAGGCGCGCATCGATACCGGCGCCACGCTAGTCGACAAAGACAATCTGCAAAGCCCCGCGATTGCCGAGCTGGTGAAGCCGAGCTTGGCTCAATGGCTCGACGCGCCATGACTCCGCGAGCGAGTGCGTGAGCGCAGACGGCGAAGTCTGCCTGCGCGTTGCCGGCTTGTACAAGAGCTTCGGCGCGACGAACGCGCTGTCCGACGTGCAGCTCACGCTCAGAAGCGGCGAGGTACACGCCTTGCTCGGAGAAAACGGCGCGGGCAAGAGCACCCTGCTCAAGATCTTGGCGGGGACGCAGCATCCCGACCAAGGCACGCTCGAGCTGATGGGGCGGTCGTACACGCCCAAGAATCCCGAGCAGGCGCAAGCCCTCGGCGTCGCGTTCGTTTCTCAGGAGCCGGCGCTGTGTCCTGATCTCAGCGTGGCAGAGAACGTGCTGCTGAGCGCGTTGCCAGGGCGGTTCGGATTGCTCGATCGCGCTGAGCAAAAGCGGCGCGCGGGAGCCGCGTTGGCGCGCGTGCTGCCCGAGGGCGCGCGGCCGTTCAAGCTCGAGCAGCGCGCGGGAGATCTCGGCCAAGGCGACCGGCAGCTGTTGTGTTTGGCTCGGGCTTTGGCGCAAAGCGAGTGTCGGATTTTGATTTTGGATGAGCCGACCAGCACGCTCAACTCGAGCGAAGCCGAGCGCTTGTTCGCTGTGCTGCGCGAGCTGACCAAGAGCGGGACCGCGGTGCTGTACGTGTCTCACTTTCTGGAAGAAGTGGAGCGCATTGCCGAGCGCTACACGGTGCTGCGCGACGGCAAATTCGTGGCCAGCGGTGAGATCGCTGGCACGACGCGCGGAGATCTCGTCAAATTGATGGCCGGCCGCGACGTCCAAGAGTTGTTCCCGCGCTCCGTGCGCACGCCGGGCGAGCGGGTGCTCGAGGTCCAGGAGCTCGCCGGGCGCAAGCTGCCAAGCTCGGCCACGCTCGAGCTGCGGCGCGGTGAGGTTCTAGGCATTGCTGGGTTGCTCGGCGCCGGACGCAGCGAGCTGCTGCGCGCCATCTTCGGGCTCGACGCGGTGAAGAGCGGCACACTGCGCGTCAAAGCTGTCGTGGGACCCGCGTCGCCCGCAAAGCGGCTCGCGCAAGGCGTGGGTCTGCTCAGCGAGGATCGCAAGAGTGAAGGGCTCGCCGAAGGTCTGACTTTGGGCGACAACATCACGCTCTCCAACTTGGGGTCTCTCGGATCGTTTGGTTGGGTGAGCCCAGCACGGCGCGCCGCCGTCACTCGCACGTACATCGAACGCTTGGGCATTCGCGCACGCGATCCCGAGCAGCTCGCGCGCGATTTATCCGGCGGAAATCAGCAAAAAATCTGCTTCGCGCGCCTGCTCCAACAGGAGACCGACGTGCTGTTACTGGACGAGCCGACGCGCGGTGTCGACGTTGGCAGTCGCGCTGATCTGTATCGCATCATCGACGAGCTCGCCGCGCGCGGGAATGCCGTACTGATGGTGTCGAGCTATCTGCCCGAGCTACTCGGCGTGTGCGACCGCATCGCCGTCATGGTCCGCGGTCGACTCGGGCCTGCGCGAGCCGCGAGCGAATGCAGCGAACACGAGCTCTTGCTCGAGGCCACTGGATGACCGAGCTTCGCCGCCTGTTTCGTACCCCGTGGCTCGGCCCGCTGCTCGCGTTGGCCGCGCTGTATGTGTTGTTCACCGCGCTTGCGCCGGACACCTTCGCGCGCGAGACGAATCTCGTGACGATGCTCCGTCAAACCGCAGTCGTCGGCATCGCGGCCGTCGGTATGACATTCACGATCGTCCTCGGCGGGATCGACTTGTCGGTGGGCTCCGCGGTTGCCCTGACCACGGTCGTCGTCGCGGAGAGCTTGCGTGCAGGCAGTGGACCACTGACCGCTGCAGCGCTCGGAATCCTGACCGGGGGAGTGCTCGGCCTGTGCAACGGAGCGCTCGTCGCAGGCCTCAAAATATCGCCATTTATCGTCACTTTGGGCACGATGAGCATCCTGCGCGGCGTCGCCAAGGGCCTCGCCGACGAACAAAAGATCGACGCCGACCCGCGCGGGCTCGACGCTCTGATGCAGAGCCGCGCGCACTCGCTCGCCTTGCCTCCCGGAGTGTGGCTGATGCTTCTGGCCACACTCTTCGGCGTCGGCCTGCTCACCTACACGAAGATCGGTCGACAGATCGTCGCCGTCGGCTCCAACCAAGAAACCGCGCGCCTGTGCGGCATCTCGATCCCGAAGACAACGCTGTTCGTGTACGCCTTGGCTGGGCTCTTGGTGGGCCTGTCCGGTGTCCTCGAATTCTCGACGCTCACCGTCGGTGATCCTACCGACTCGGTTGGTCTCGAACTGGAGGTGATCGCCGCAGTCGTGATCGGAGGCGGCTCACTCTCGGGCGGACAAGGCTCGGCGGCGGGCACCCTGGTCGGCGCGCTGCTCTTGACCGTGATCAAAGCCGGCTGCACCCACCTCGGGTTTCCGAATTGGGTGCAGGAGATTTTTACGGGATTCATCATCGTGGTAGCGATGAGCATCGACCGTTTGCGGCAGCGGGCGCGCTAACGTGGCGCGGCTCGAGCCCGCTCTTCGTACGTGCTCAGATGCCGAAGCAGCTACGACTCGAGAAGCCATCGTCACGGCTGACGACGGCGCAGCTCGGCTTCGAGCTCACGGATGCGCTGTTGTGCAGCTTCGCTTTCAACACGGCGAGCTTCGGCTTCGCTCTCGGCCGCGGTCAGAAATAGCCGCTCGCCCTGCTCGTCGTGGCTCAGCCGCAGCGTGGGACCTAAGCTTGCGCTCTCTATGTTGAGCCAAAAGCCGGGAAGAACGCGGCTTTGCGCCTTGGACTCACTGAGTTGGCGTTCCAGCAGGTCGCCCTCGACCAAATCCCAAATGCGCAGCAGCGGGTCGCCCGACACAGGATTGAAGCGAACCAGCTCACGTACGCCCAAGCGGCGATACTTTTCGAGCTTTTCCTGCCAAACGGACTCGGGCTCGTCGAAATCACTCACGACTTCGACAGCCACGTGCGGGGCGCCGCGCTCCCATACCTTCCACGAACCGAACAGGTCGTCCGGTTGTCCGAAGCGCACGAACGCATCCGGCGCGAGACAGGCACGCGGATCGGTCGGATCCCAGTAAACGAATTGATCGCAACCGATGCCGGCTTCGTGGGCGAAGGCTAGCTCCAAAAATTGAAACAGCAGCGTGCGCAGCTGTAGGTGCCGCTTGCCTTCCGGCACCTCAGCCTCTTCTGGAAAATGCACGGCGGCCGGAGGCCGCAAGTAACGGTGTCCGTCGATCACCACACCATTCTGTGGCGAGGTGCCTGAGGTCCCTCTCCAGTGCTCCGTCGCTGGCATCCCCATAGTTTACCTGTCCCATGCCTCCGCAACTAGTCGGGCGTGCAAGCCCGCTAGTTGCGCGGCGATTCGGCTCAGGCCGGCGCGAGAGCGCGAGTGACGAGCGCGAGCCCAGAGGCGCTGAACGGCAGCGTCAGCGCGACCTCGTGTCCGCGCGCGGACATCTTTTGCCAGGTCTTCTGCACGACTTCGATCACTTTTTCAGGCGGGTATTTGGCGATGAAGTCGTCGAATTCGAACTCTAGGAAAGACAGACAGAGCGCATCTTCCATGACTTGCATGTCGGAGCTGCTGCGGAGATTTTGCTTGAGGTTGATGCGACGAACGGCGTCGATCGACTCTTGCTCGTAACCGGATTCCAGAAGCAGCTGCGCGGCGGTGTCCGCGTGGAAGCGCGCCAATTGCGTGCGCCATTGCAGATAGCCGACACGACCCGCTGGATAAGAGCCACGCGGGATCTGCCAGCGCCGGATGTGTTGGCAGCGTGCGGCCAACAATAGCGTTTCGGAAGCGCGCGGCTCGAGTTGCATGACCCACACCGACAAGCGTTCGGCACTCACGAGCTCTCGCGGTCGCTGCGCTCCGTTGCTGAGGACGGTGTGCGGATCTTCGGCGTTGGCTCGATCGAACGCTTCGATCGCTTTTTGGAATCGCGCTGTGGCCATCTGCGCATCCCAAATAGCACGCGCCGTGCAGGCTTAGACTTCGACACGGCCCTGGATGCGGTCGAAGAGCTGCGCGCCGGTTCCCCGGGTGCCAAGCGCCCCGAGCAGGTCACCGAAAACGTCGCTACCCTGGATTTTCCACCATTGTCGTCGGGGTGATGCGGCGCGTAAAAGAGATCTGTGAGGCACGCGTGCATGCCTCGGTGCATCAGCTGTGGTGAATTTTACAGTATCGCCGCGCGAGGGCATGATTGCGTTGCGCTCCCGAATTTGCCGGCGTAGCTAAGGGCATGGCTTCTGAATCGAGTCGATCGTTGCCGCCTTTGACCCCGCCCCCGCCACGCCCGTCGATGCCGGGCTCGGCGCCCATCGACGTCGCCGCGTTGGAAGGGCGCCGCTCGATCAGTGATTATCCGCGTCCTGCCAGCGGCTTCGCGTCCTCGGACGCCCGCTCCGAGTCGGACAGCGGTGCGTACGAGTTCAAACCCGGTGCGTTCGCGCCGGAGACCGCGATCGACGAACAGATCAGCGATCTGGAGCGCTGGGCGATGGCAAACCTGGCTCGCGATCGCAAGGACAAGATCCGTTATTGGGTGCTCCGCGGCACAGCCTGTGCGAGCGCAATCGCGGCGGCGATCACCGCCGGCTTCGCGCAGCCGCGTCCCGCGATGGTGTTCGGCGCGCTCGCCGCGCTGTGCGTCGCCGTCGACGCGGCTTGGCCCTCCGATTCGTTTCGCAACGTGCATCGTCGCGCCGTGTACGACCTGCGTGAGCTGCAGAACACGCTCAAGCTGCGCTGGGACAAGGTGCGGCTGGCACACCCCGACGCTGCTGCCCCGCAGCGCACCGCCCATGCCCTAGCCCTGCTCGATCAAGTCCAAAGCAAACGCGAAGAGATCGGAAAGTACCTGGGCTCGGCCGAAGCCAGCCCCGGCATCAAACGCTGACGGACGCCGTGGCTCACGTCTCGGCGCTCTACGTCTATCCCATCAAATCTTGTCGCGGTATTCGCGTCGACGAATGGACCGTCGAACGGCGCGGTTTCTTCGCGGATCGTCGCTGGATGATCGTCGACGCCGAGGGGAATTTCGTGACTCAGCGCGAGGTCGCGCAGCTCTCGCAAGTCGCCACCAGCCTCGACGAAGATTGCCTTTCCGTCTCTGCCCCCGGGCTTTATCGGCTGATCTTGCCGCAAAAGTACAGCGCAGAGCTGCGCCCAGTGCGCATCTGGCAGGATCGAGTCTTGGCCTGCGCGCACCCCGAAGGCAGCGCGTGGTTCTCCGAGTTTCTGAATGCTCCTCACGAGCTGGTGTACATGACCGACTCCGAGCAACGTCCAGTGAACCCGGCGCGAGCACGCGCCGGAGACATCGTCAGCTTCGCAGATGGTTATCCGTTTCTACTGATCTCGGAAGCTTCGCTCGAAGATCTGAACGCTCGCTTAGAAGAGCCAATCACGATGGAGCGCTTTCGCCCGAACATCGTGATCAGCGGCACCGAGCCGTTCGCCGAAGACGGCTACTCGGAAGTGTGGCTGGGCGCCATTTCGTTTCGCGGTGTCAAGCGTTGTGATCGCTGCGTCGTAACGACGATCGATCCGCTCACTGGTGAACGCGGAAGAGAACCGCTGCGCACGCTCGCCAAGTACCGTCTCGAGGATCAAAGAGTGTGGTTTGGCATGAACTTGATCCACGACAGCACGGGCGTGCTGCGCGTGGGTGATCCTGTCGCGCTGCCGCTCACAGCATGAGTTGCAGAAACGCGACGTCGAGCCACGTGTCGAACTTGTAGCCGACCTCGCGCAGATCTGCCGCGCGCGTGAACCCAAACTGCTCATGAAGCGCCACGCTGCCAGATTTGTCGGCAGAGATGAGCGCAATCACCGTGTGGTGGCCGAGCTCGCGCGCTAGGTGCAGGAGCTCACCGAGCAAGGCGCGCCCGAGCCCACGTCGCAAGCAGTCACTCCGCACGTAGATCGAATCCTCCACGCTGAAACGATAGCCAAAGCGCGGGTGAAACGCGGACAGCGCGCCCCAAGCGACGATTTGCCCGGCTTGCTCCGCGACCAACACCGGATGCACGCCGCCATGGCGCGCGAACCACGCCTGCCGCTCGGCGAGCGTATCTGGCTCGGTTTGGTACGTGCACGTGTCCGTGCGCACGTAGTGGTTGTAAATGTCGTTGATTGCCGAGCAATCGTCGACGGTCGCCGGGCGGATCGCGATCGGCCCCGGCACGGCTCAGTTCGGCTTGCTGGGCGGAGCGGGGGGTCCGCCGAGCTTCTCGAGCAAGGCCTCGAGCCCCGGCGAGGCGCTGGTCTTGATGCCGAGCCCGAGCGGGCCTCGTGCCTCTGGCAAACGTTGCACCAGGACCGTGCCACCGTACACGCGACCAAACAGCGACTCGACCTCCGCCTTGGCGCTCGCGAACGAAGCGTCGTCGTTCGGCGCGTGCAGGCGATCGGTCAAGCGCAGGCTGAGCTCGCCGCTCTTGAAGCGCAGATTCAAACCGTTTTCTTGCTCGAGGAGTCGCGCAAAGTTGACCACGCGACGTAACGAATCCTCTAGACGCACCTCGGCGCCGGGACCGCCGCGCTTGAGGCTGTAAACGAGCCCGTAAGCGCCGTCCAACGCGCCCACGTAGTAGTCCGCAGAGTGGCCAATCAGCACCACTCCCGGGCCGTTGGGCACGTGGCTGTAGTCGACGACATCGATCATCAGTTCCTTGATGACCTGATCGCGGATGAAGCGGTGGAACACCGGGATCAGCGCTTCGAGCTCGAAATGCGCGCTGGGTTCCAAGAAGAGTTTGAGCTGCAGGCGTTCAGAAAGCATGGTGGTTCTCGATTGAGACGGCTCGTTTGGGGCCGGGGCCCCAAACTCGGGGGTGGGCACTGAATTACACGTTTCGTGATCCCCGACGGGGGACATTTCAGCGGGCGCGGGGGAGAATCCCCCGACGACTAGGGCAACGCGCCCGCGATGCGCGTGTAGCACTGGTGAGCGGCTTCCACGAAGAGCTGAGCCTCTTCGATCAGCTGGTGAGCGCTTTCTTTGGACGCGCCGGCTTCGTCTTGGTGCTCGTACGCGCGGAAGAAATAGTGCGCGAACTTGCCGCCCGAGAACGGATCGAAGAACAGCTTGGTGTCGTAGTAGTGGCTGCGGAACTCGCTGACAATCTCATCGACTCCCTCACCGAGGAACGAATTCTTCTCGCGAGTGAGCGCTTGCGCGGCTTGCACCATGGCGCTGAACGCGCGCGCGGCCGCGCCTTGGTTGTTGCCTTCGTCGAGTAAGAGCTGAGCTTCGAACACTTCACGCTCACTGCCCGCGAGCCCAACTTGCACGAGCGGCACGACCTCGCCCGCGCATTCGCCGACGCCCAAATCCCCGATCGTGTACTCGCGCGGGTCACCCCAGTCCGAGTAGTAGCTCGGATCCTGCTCGTAGCTCGGGATCACGCTCAGCTCGTCGACCAGCTTGCGGATTTCCTTCTTGCCGATGCGCGCCACGAATTTCTGAAACGACTCGTCTGGCTGCTTTTCGTTCACGAAGCGGTCGGTCAGCGTCTTCACGGCTTTGGGCACGTGCTTGGACGGGATGGCGCCGATGGCCAAACCGTACGAGCCCGCGTTGTTCTTGTATTGGCCGCCGATCACTAGCTGAAAGTGCGGCACGCGACGACCGTTCATGTTGCGGCTGACGCCCAGGAAGCCCATGTCGGCCACGTGGTGCTGACCGCACGAGTTCGAGCAGCCGCTGCACTTGATGTGTAGCTCCTGCGCCGCCGGGTCGAGCGTGGCGGCGAGCATGGTAAGCTGCTTGTGCAGCTCGGTCGCGAGCCCACGCGAGGACGAAATGCCGAGCTTGCAAGTGTCGGTGCCCGGGCACGAAGTCACGTCCGTGATGCCATCGGCACCCGCGGCGCCCAGGCCGGTACGCGCCACTTCGGCGTAAAAAGCAGGCAAATCCGCATCCGACACCCAGCGGTAGAGCAGGTTCTGCTCGACCGTGGCGCGCATCGAATCGCCCGTGAAGCGGCGCGCGATGTCCGCAAGCGCCCGACCCTGAGCCGGCGTGAAATCGCCGAGCGGCAAGGTGACCTTGGCCGTGGAATAGCCCTTCTGGCTCTGCGGATGCACGTTGCTCTTGCGCCAAGCGTCGAAACCGTCCGGGTACGGACCCGGCGGCAAAATGCCCGCCGGCCTCCGCGGCTTCTCGTCGGTGATGTGCAGATCGTTCAAGAACGAGATCCAGCGTTCGTCCGGACGCAGCTTGCTGCGCTCCTCGAGCACCAAGCGCTTGAACTCGTCCGCGCCCAGCTTCTTGATCAGGAATTTGATGCGCGCGCGTGCACGGTTGTCGCGCTCACCGAGCCGCGCGAACACGCGGCAGATGGCCTGCGTCATCGGCAAGAGCTCCTCTTCGGCCAGGAACTCGTCGAACAGCGTGGCCGGATAGGGCACTGCGCCGAGGCCCCCACCCACCCAATACTCGAAGCCGCGCTTCACTTCACCGTCCACGACGCGCGTGCGCGCGATCGCGCCCATGTCGTGAAAGTTCGTCAGACCGCACGGTTCGTCCTTGCAGCCCGAGAACGCGATCTTGAATTTTCGGCCGAAATCCTGAGCGTCGGGGTGGCCGAGCAGGAAGAAGGTGATGGCGTTCGCGTACGGCGTCACATCGAACGATTCGGTGCTGCACACGCCGGCGTACGGGCAAGCGGTGACGTTGCGCACCGAGTTGCCGCAGGCTTCGCGGGTCGTGATACCGACCGCGGCCAAGCGCCGCATGATGTCCGGTGTGTCTTCGATGTGAATGAAATGGAGCTGGATGTCCTGACGCGTCGTCACGTGTAGGATCTGATCCGAATATTCTTCAGCCAGCTCGGAGAGCACGTCGAGCTGCTCGGCGCTCAGCTTGCCGAAGGGGATCTTGATACGCTGCATACCGGGCGCGTCCCACATGGTGACGGGGCCCTTGGTCAGCTCTCCCGAGGGGAAGGGCAGCGTCTGCGTCTTCTCACCGTCGTGGCGCTGACCGTTGTCGTAGCGCTGGCCGTAAGTACCGCGGCGAAGGCGCGTCTCGGCGAACAGCTTTTCTTCGATCTTGCCCTTCTTGCGGAGCTCGATCTGAGTCTCGTAAATGTCGATCTCGCGCGCCCAGTCTTCGCGCACTTGGCCAGTGAGTTTCTGTTTCCAAGTCGTAGCAACGGTCATCAGGGATCTCCGAGCTGGAATGCCGCAACAGTAGCGGATGCCGGGGCGTTTTGGTCCCAGGGGTTATACCCGGGATTCCCGGTGGGACAAGTCGGGAATAACTCCTCGCGGCCCAGACAATCCCCCCGGAAAACTCAATTTCCGGCGCATTTCATGGTACACGCGCGAAACCCATGCGGTATTCGCGCTCGCTACTCCTTACCTCGTCCGCACTGAGCTCGACGCTGCCGACGATGTCAGCCACGTTCCAGGACGAGAAAGGCGAGCACTGAGATGAGCGCCGACAAGAAAACCGTCGCCAGTTCCACGGACAGCGTGCACGCGGGCGTTCCCGCGGGCCGTCCGCACAACGCCTTGGCGCTGAGTATCGAAGCCACTGCCACGTTCACGTTCGCGAGCACCGCCGAGCTCGAGCGCTACATGCGCGGCGAGGATCCAGATCCAGGGCGCGAAGAGTATGGGCGCTACGGGAACCCGACCGTGTGCGAGCTCGAGCGGCGCGTGGCCGATCTGGAGCTGGCAGAGGCCGGCGTCGCGTTCTCCAGCGGCATGGCTGCGGTTGCGACCGCCGTGTTGTCTCTGGTCAAGGCTGGCGAGCACGTCGTGCTGTTCCGCGACGGCTATCGCCGTACACGTCAATTGGTGACGCAAAGCTTGGCTCGCTTCGGAGTCGAGCACAGCATCGTTCCTTCGGGGGATTTGCAGGCGCTGGCCGCTGCCCTCAAGGACAACACGCGCTTGGTGATCGCCGAGTCACCGACCAATCCGTATTTGTATTGCGTCGATCTGAAAGAGCTGGCTGCGCTCGTCAAAGCGCGCGGAAGGATCCGCACTTTGGTCGATTCCACGTTCGCGACGCCCATCAATTGCCGACCTCTGGAGTTCGGGATTGATTTGGTGGTGCACAGCGCGACCAAGTACCTCTCGGGGCACAACGACGTGCTCGGCGGCGTGGTCGTGGGGCCACAGCACTTGGTGTCGTTGTTGCGCGACGCGCGCGGTGTGTTTGGCAGCGTGCTCGATCCTCACGCGGCATTCCTGATTGCGCGCGGCATCAAAACGCTGGGGGTGCGCGTGCAACGCCAAAACGCGAGCGCGCTGGCCGTCGCGCGCGCTCTGGAAGGCGACCCGCGCATCGAGCGCGTGTTCTATCCGATGCTCGAGAGCCACCCTTCGCATGCCATCGCGCGCACGCAGCTGCAGGGCGGAGGCGGCGTCGTGAGCTTCATCGTCAAGGGCGGCCGCGCCGCCGCATCGCGCTTGATCGACGCCGTGAAGATTCCAAAAATCGCGGCTTCGCTCGGCGGGGTCGAGTCGCTGATCGAGCAACCCGCGATCATGAGCTACTCGGAGCTGTCCGAAGAGCAGCTCGCCGTCATAGGTATCGATCCGGCGCTCGTGCGCATGGCCGTAGGCATCGAGGACACGGACGATCTGCTGCGCGACCTGGAACAAGCCTTACGCGGCTGACGGAAGCTCTCTACGCGCCGCCCTGGCGGGACCCGCCGCTGGCGCGCAATCCCCCATCAATCCCGTGGGTTATCGAGCGCGCGCCCGACCACTCCAAAGCGCAGATTTCGTTTTTTTCGAGTCGCCTCGTTTGCTTGAAGAGGAGTAAGCTGCCTGGGTTCCGCCAAACGTTGGCGGCCTGCCAACGCGCAGGATTGGATCGGGGAGATCAAGTTGGCAGGCGAGCTCAGGAGCTGGTTTCTGCGGAATGTGTTGGAGGCGGCCGAGCGCCAGCTGGGAGCTTTGGCCGTGGCGAGCCTGCACGCGAAGCTGCCTCCACGGCTAGCCATGCACGCTGCACTCGACCGGTTGCGCGCCAGCTCCGCGGTGGACAGCGTGCCGTTGGACGAGGGCGAGGAGATCCTACTGTCGGTCGACAGCTTACTCGGAGACGGCTCGGGCAAGCTGCTCGAGGGCATCGGCATCGACTTGGCCGCGCGCGTCCTGGCGGCGCAGGGCGGAAGCGTCGCGCGCGCAGGGGATCTACTGGGCACCGTCGCTCGCCTGCAGGCGTTCCTCGAGCATCCATTCGTAGGCGTGCCGCTGGTGTTCGAGCTGCGTCGAAACCAAGCGGGCTTCTCGTTGACCGTCGGAGTCACCGGACATTTGCGCGCCACGCGCGCGCTGCGTCATCTGACGATCGGCGCGATCGTCGCCGCTGAGCGTTTCGCCCGTGAGGTCGGCGCCGACACATTGAAGATCTTCGCCGAAAACATCGCGGATCGCTCGACCATCAGCGCACGCTATTTGCCGCAGGAAGAGGTCGCGGCAGAGGCGCCCCCGCCGTCGCGGCGCCCGCCAGTCATTCGCCCCGCCACCGGTTCTCTCAGCGCGGAAGTAGAGCGCATTCTGCGCTCGTCGTCACCGCCGCGAGCGGCGTCAGAGCCCGACACCGAACCACTCGACTCGGCCACCTACCGCCTGCACAACGCGACGCCTGCGCGCGGTCCGGCGATCAAGTAGTCGAGCCGCAACCGGGCACAATCGGGTCGCTCACCGCTGAGTCGGTGGCGCCCTTCAACGTGTCGCTGAACGACCCGCGCACCTGCACTTGGCCAGCGCAAGCTTTGGCGTAGTCGACCATAGGAGCTGCAATGGTCAACGTCACGCTCTTGGTCTCGCCCTTACCGACGACCAGCGGAAAGCCGGCACCCGACAAGCTCAAGACTGGAACGAGCGCTTCGCCCGACTGAGTCTCCAGCGACAAGTTGTCCACGTTCACCGTGGTGGGACCGGAGGCCTCTGGTCCGAGCGTGAGCTCAACCACGACGCTGCCGCTGACCGACGAACCGAACGTGCCCATGCTGACGTCGACCTCGGCTTGCGACAGCCGGACCGAGAGCGAGACGGCATCCTTGGCACTGCAACCTGCCGCGAGTAGCGGCAAGCTCAAAATCAGCAACGGCAGGCGCATGTCCGGAGCTTAGCGACGAATCGCGACGACCACCACTTCGGGTTATGCTCGCGCGCAGTGCGTCCGCTTCATAGCGCCTGTTTCTCGGTCTTGTGCGCGGTCGGCTGCGCGAAGCCACCGCTGCTCATTCCGCACAGCCCAGAGCCGCCCCCGAAGCCATACCTGGCCTCCCCCACCCATCCGTCAGGGGCGGCTGCGAACGCGGTCACCGGCCAAGCTCCCGCTACGAGCGCGCCGATCGGCGTCGCGCCGGGAGCCGGCGCACCGAGCACGCTTACGTCATTTGGCGACGCGCCGATCGGGGACAGCGGACCGCTGCTCGTCGAACAAGCGAGCCCCGACGGCGGATGGGTCGCAGTGTGTCAGGCGCGTCGAGACAGCAATCGAGACGGGCAGGTGAGCGCGAGCGTTGGACCGCGCGGGGAGCTGCGCGGCGACGACTTCGCGCGCTATCTGATCGCGCCCGGCGAAGAGCTGGCGACGGACGGCGTGCTCGGTGCAGATCCGAGCGGGCGCTTCGTGCTCGTCATGCAGCGCGGCACGCTGCTGCTATGGGACGGAAAGAGCCGAGAAAGCGTGGATTTGTCGGCCCTCGGTGCCGACACGCGGCTCAGCGCCGAATCCTTAGCAAGCCTGCGCACGTTGTCCTTCGACGCCACGGGCGAACATCTGCTTTACGTGCGAGCCGGAGACAGCGGCGCGCGCGTCGTGATTCGCCGCCTGAGCGACGGCAGCGAGCGCGCGCTCGACCCAGGCCCGGGACCGATCTGGCGCGCCCGTTTCGATCGCGGAGGCGCGTTCGTCGTCCTGGAAATGCTGACCGAGGACAGCAACAAAAACGGCAAACCCGATTTCCCCGCGCCGCTGCTGACGGCGCCGCGGCCCTGCGCGGCCGGCCCAGGGCGCTTCCACACTTGGTCAGACCGCGGCGATCGACCCGAGACAGTGCTCGTTCCGATCAGCGGAGCGGCCGCGATTCACGAGCCGGATCTGATCATGCCGGTGGCTGATGCCTTATTGCTGCGCGACTCGACCGGCGCTTTGCTACTCGAGCGCGGCGGCAAAAAGCGTGTGCTCGAACCCGCCGCCTGCAAAGGCCGAGTCGTACACGCCGATGCCGCACGCGAGCTGTTCATCATCGGCTGCAGTCAGAAAAAGGGAACAGGCCGCGTCAGCCTCGAGCTCGCAACTACAGCGGCGCACAAGTCGTTAGCGATTGAGCTCGTAAGCTCGGAGCTGGATCGCGAGCTGAGCGATTCACCGCGACTCGTCCCGCTGTACCCCGGCGCCGACAGTGCGCTCTTCGACGCCGACAAGCGCGAAGTCCTGCCCCTACAGACCGGCGACAGCGTCGTCACGACGCGCGCCGCTCACGCCTTGGTGCGACGTGCCAACGGCCTACTCGTGTACGACGCCGACACTCGCACCGAACAAGCGCTGCCCGGCACGGTCGATAAATATCCACAGATCTTGCTGGCTACGCCGTTCGCGTTGGTCTCTCCGCTGCTCGTGAACATGGCCACGGGTACCGTCGTCGGCCAAAGCAAACAACGCGCGCTGGCCCTCTCGAACAGCGGACAACTACTGCTGAGTGACGTCGAGCCCGACAGCTCGGGACTCACTCATGGGCCGCTGCATTGGGTAACGCCGGGACTCTGATCGCTACCTACGCGGCGGAGTTTATATTCTCGCGCACGATTCGCGGATGGCGTGCAGCGATGCGTAGTAGCGCGAGCCCTGGGCCATCCGGGTTTACCCTATCTTGCTCCCAGTTGCGGAGCGTGTGAACACTGATCCCGAGCGCCTCGGCGAATTGCTCCTGCGTCAGGCAGATGAAGCGGCGCAACGCAGATACATCGCCTGGCTCAAGTTGGCCTGCAATGATTCGCTTTCGCTGCGCTCGCGTGAGGGCTCGGCTCAGCTCTTCTCGCGTTAGCTCTTCCCGGTCATTCATCGTAAATTCTCCACATACTCGGCGTACAGTTGTTCTTCGGCCTTGTTCGCCCACCAGGCGCTGATGATTCGCACGGCATCGTCCGCGCGCTCGGTCCAGACCACGAGCACTAATCCGCGCAGTATCGGCCCGATCGACTTGAACCGATCCTCCGTCTCGCTGTGGGACACGTCGTACACTTCGAGAACCGGCGCCTCCGTCGTGAAGATCTCGCACGCCTCTTCGAACGACACGCCGTGGAGGCGCTCGTTCCGCGATGCCTTCTCAGAATCCCATTCGAAGCGCACGCCAGTATTATAAGCTATTAGCTTAGCTCGTCAACTTCCCTCCACCTCGCGGCGACTCGGTCCGTGGTACAGACGCCAGCCGGGACCAACGTCGAACCGCGCGACGCGAATCGCGAATCAGCGCGCCGCTCGCGCGCGGCGCATGCGACTGAGCAGCAGCAGCGCGAGCGCTGAAGCGAGCAGCCACGGCGCACGGTCGGCCTGGCGGGGCGGAACCTTGGCGATGTGCCCACCCGCGCAGCCATACAGTGGACCACACAGCTAAGCACCCGGTTGCGGGTTGCTCGGGTCTGTGCCTGCCGCAAGCTCATCCACGTCAATCACTCCGTCGCCGTCCGTGTCGACCTTTTTGGTGCGAAGCGTGGCAACGGCTGCGGTCATGGTCTCGGGGTGGGTGGGGAGGAGCCCGCTCCCGAGCAGGGTGATCGCGAAGGCCTTCGTCGCGGTTTGAAGAGTGCCCGGGGATGTGGTGTGACACAGCGTGCACGGCGGTTCGCACGGAATCCCTGCAGCCGTCTGAATTGCTGCCGGGAAGTCCGGCTCCGCGTGTACGGACGACGCGCTCAGAAGTACTCCCAGCCCTGCCACGACCACCCGATTCATGAAACGCTCCCTAGATCGCGCCGAGCGACCTCACTTGCGATAGCATACCCTCGGTTGCCCGGGCCGGGTAGTATATTCACTTGCGTATCGACCACTGCAGTCGTGCTCGCAGCGATGCTCCTCGACGAAACCAGCATTCACCCAGGGAACGGCCTCGTGAACGACACTGAGCTCTGGCAGCGCTTCACTTGGCAAGAGATCTCGAACGCAGAATGGGATCACCTCTTGCACCTGCGCGTCGCTTACCTGCACCTCTCGAGGTTTGACTTTGACGAGGCTCATCTTCGCTTGCGCGCGGGGATCATTCGCCTGAATCATCGCCATGGTCTTGAAGAGTCCACCGAGCGGGGCTACTTCGAGACCTGTCGCGCGTGTGGCTGTGCTTCGTTTCTGCGGCGATCCGCCGCTCCAATCCGGCAAGCTCCGCGGACCTTCTGGAGCGGTGTCCCGAGCTCTTGGACCGTTTGATTCCGCTAAGGCACTACTCGAAGGAGCTACTTCATAGCGCGCGTGCGCGAGCAATCTTTGTCGAGCCCGACTTGGTACCCCTACCGGCGTTCTAGTGCGCATTGCGCGCCGCCAACCAAGCGTTCCCGCGGACAGGCGCTTCGGTGCGCCCGACGGGTAACGGTGTGATCGGCCAAGCTAGCAGGACAATGGGCGCCTCTCGAGCGTCACGCGCGCGAGCATCTCTACTTGGCCCAGCTCTCAGCGACTGGGATCTCCGCGGGCGAGATTGGTGATGATCGCGAGCGGCAGAGCGGTGCGCGCGGTGATCCACATGCCCCACTTAGCGCCGACCGCGCCTTCAGCGTCCTTCCGGGCTTCGTCGAAGCTTTCGAAGAGCCAATACTCGAGGTTGAAGCGGCGCGTGCGCGAATGATATGTTCCGCGGCCCCACATGGAATTGCTCGAAGATCTCGCGTTCCGCGGCCTCATTCACCAGCAGACGAATCCCGATGGGCTGCGCGCTCATCTGAGCCAGTCGCGCGCGGTCTACTGCGGCTTCGATCCGACCAAAGACTCACTGACGATTGGCAATCTCGTGCCGATCCTGCTGCTCCGTCGCTTCCAACAGGCGGGGCATCGGCCGGTCGTGATCGCGGGCGGCGGAACCGGAATGATCGGCGATCCTTCCGGCAAAGACGCTGAGCGCCAATTCCTTTCGCCAGAGCAGATCGAAGCGAACGTGGCCGGGCAGCGCGTGATCTACGAACGCTTGCTCGATTTCGCTGGTCCGAACGCCGCTGTGATCCTGAACAACGCCGATTGGCTGAAGGGCCTCGGCTACCTCGAAGTGTTGCGCGACGTCGGCAAATACTTCTCGATCAACATGATGATCCAGAAGGACTCGGTGCGCGACCGCCTGCACAACCGCGAGCAAGGCATCAGTTACACCGAGTTCAGCTACATGCTCTTGCAAGCGTACGATTTCTTGTATTTGTTCGATCATCACGGCGTCACGCTCCAAGTGTGCGGCTCGGATCAATGGGGCAACGTCGTGGGCGGCATCGACTTGATCCGACGCAAGCACCAAGCCGAAGCCTTCGGCTTGACCGCGCCGCTGGTCACCAAGGCCGATGGCAGCAAATTCGGCAAGACCGAAACCGGTGCGATTTGGCTCAGCGAAGAGCGCACCTCGCCGTACGCGTTCTACCAGTTCTGGCTCAACTCGCCGGACGCAGACGTGCTCAAATACCTCAAGATTTTCAGCTTCCTTCCCCACGAAGAGATCTTGCGGCTGAGCGCCGAGCACGAACAGAACCCCGGCGCGCGCAACGCTCACCGCGCGCTCGCCGAGCACATGACCGAGCTCTTGCATGGCGCAAATGGTCTGGCGCACGCGCGTGCGGCGAGCCAAGCGCTATTCTCGGGCGACGTGGGCTCGCTACCGCGCGCCACGCTCGACGAGGTATTCCAGAGCGCGCCGTCAATCACGCTGCCCAAATCGCGGCTGGACGGCGAAGGCGTCTCGGCGATCGACTTCCTGGTCGAGGCTGCGGTCGCGAAGAGTAAACGCGAGGCACGCGAGCTGCTCTCCACCAATGCCATCACGATCAGCGCCCGCAAAGCCGACGCCGAGACACGCATCACGACCGACTGGCTGCTGTTCGGCGAGATCGCGCTGATCCGCCGCGGCAAACGGACCTGGCACGTGGCGCGCTTCGAGTGACTCGCTTCGAGATACCCGACGGGGTGAGCTCAGTAGCGGAGCTCGAGCGGATCACTCGGCGATCACTCGAATAAATCGTCTCGATTCGATTCAAGCATCAGCTCGGTCATCCGTTCTCCTACACTGGACCCACCAATTTAGCCTGCGATGCACTCGGTCAACGGATACGCCTGCCGCAACTGCGCCGACGAAGAATTGGCCAAGCGCGGCATCGATCCAGCCCGCCCCACGCAAGCCGTTTCAGGCAACGAGGTGTACGTCTCGCCGGCCGAGGCGGCGCGGAACCGTGGTACTTGGGCCGTGGATGCCTCCGGCAAGAGCGCCGAGCTCGGGGTGAACCGTCCCGAATCGGCGGGCGAGCAGGGCCGTAAACTCAATTTGTACGCCTGATCGCGGGGTTAGCTCGATGGCTCGTTGAAACCGGGGGCCGGCTTCATTACGACCCTGTGCCGTGAACCACGACCAGCGCCTGCCCGGCGTCAGCGCCATGAGCTTATACGTGCCCCGCTTGCGGGTGCCGCTCGACCAGTGGTGCGCCTGGACCGGAAATAGCTGGGACAAGGTGCGCGCCGTCGTTGGCCACAGCTTTCGTGTCTGCGGCCGACACGAGAACGTTTATACGATGGCGGCCAACGCCGTATTGCGGTTGATCTTGCAAAATCAAATCGACCCGCAACAAGTCGGCTCGCTCGGGCTCGGCACGGAGTCGAGCACGGACAACGCGGCCGGCGCGGTGATCGTGCGCGGCATGGTCGACCGCGCGCTCGACAAGCTGAGCATGCCGCGGCTGTCGCGCCAGCTCGAGGTGCCCGAGTTCAAGCACGCCTGCTTGGGCGGCGTGTACGCGCTGAAGAATGCGCTCCGCTACGTGAGCTACGACGGTCGTGATCGGCAAGCCATCGTAGTCAGCGCGGACGTCGCGGAGTACGAGCGCGGTTCGAGCGGCGAGCAGACTCAAGGCGCGGGCGCGGTGGCCATGTTGGTCGAGCACACGCCGAAGTTGTTCGGAGTCGATCTGCTTCACGCCGGCAACTCGTCTGCGTACCGCGGTCCGGATTTCAGGAAGCCGCACGCGCGCCATTTCACCGAAGGCTACGCGCCGAACACCGATCGGCTGAGCGACTTTCCGGTGTTCAGCGGCAAGTACTCGACGTACGCGTACTTGGACGAAACAGTGCACGCGGTAGAGGACATGCTGACCCGGCTCGAGGTCTCTGCCGGAAGCTACTATGAGAGCGTTCGAGGCCTGTTTTTCCATCGTCCGTATCACCTGATGCCCGTACAAGCGATGGCCTTCCTGTACGTGCGCGGGCTGGCTCGCGGCGATCATCATCAACAAGAATTCCAGGCCTTGTGCGCGGAGGCTGGCGTGCCGGTTTCTGCCGTGCTGACCGAGACCACGTCGACTCCGGACTTGTACGAGCTGGTGCTCAAAGGTGGCGCCGAGGTCGATCCGTACTCGGCCACCAGCGCGGTCGCTGGTGTGCTGCGCAAGCGCGCCAACTTCCGCGAGCTGCTCCTGCAGAAGATGTCGCTCGGCTCCGAGTCGACCAAGCAGCTCGGTAATCTGTACAGCGCAGCGCTCCCGGCTTGGATCGCGGCCGGCTTGGAAGACGCCGGCGACAAGAAGCTCGACCTGGCGAACGCCAACATGGTCGCCGTCGGTTACGGCAGTGGAGATGCCGCCGAGGCGATTCCAATTTCGCCGTGCCCCGGCTTCGAGCAAGCCGCAGCGCATATCGGCCTCTCGCGCGCGCTCGGCGGCGCGATCGATTTGAATCAAGCGCAGTACGAGTCACTGCACGACCGACGAGAGCTCGATCTGCCGTACGCGCCGGCCTCGGAATTCGTGATCGATCGCGTCGGGACGGCGTACGAGAGCACCTTTCAAGACTTGAGTGTCGAGTACTACGAGTACGTGAAGTAGGACCAGCTGCCCGCCACCACCTACCGAAACGACGAGCAAGCTGCCCGAAACGGCGCATGGCTACGCGAAGCCGTGAAAGCTCGAGGGTTCCTGGAGCGCCCTGCCACGCCCGTTGTGCTGGCTTGGCTCGCGCACTTGGCTCTTGGCTTGTCTGGGATCGCAGTGTGGCTCTTGGTCCCCGCGCTGCCTGTGCGCGTCATCGGTCTGTTGGCTTCGTGCCTCGGGTTCACGGGCATCGCGACGCTCGGGCATGTGGCGTCGCACAACGCCGGGCTCGGCTCGACGCGCGGCAATCGCATTTTGTACTACCTGAGCTTCCCGTTGCTGCTGCAGGTGTCGACTAGCTATTGGCGTTACAGCCACCTCACGGTCCATCACCCCTCGCCCAACGTGATCGGCATCGACAACGATTGCGACTTGCGGCCCGTGTTCGCCACCAACGAGACGCACCTGTCCGAGTTCGCCGCTTGGCGCCAGCGCTGGCCGATGCTGCAGGCCCTGTTTCTGCTCTTGGTGTTGCCCTTCAACGGGCTCAATATCATCCGTCAGGGTTGGGTTCGCTTGTTTCTAGTGCTCCGCGAGGCACGCGGTGAGCGGCTTGCGCCGTGGCTCGACCTCGGTTGCATGGTCTTGCACCTCGGGCTGTTTCTCGCGCTACCGATGCTGTTTTTTCGGCCATTGGACGTGATCTTGTTCTATTTGCTACGGCTGGCTTTGATCGGCTGCGGCATGTTCGCGGTGCTCGCGCCCGGGCACTACCCTGCTGAAGCCGCGTGCTTGTCGCAGAGTCAGCGCGCTTCGGGTGATTTCTATCTGCGCCAGGCCGCGACGACCTTGAACTTCCGCACCGGGTTCATTGGTCGCTTCGTGTGCTCGGGGCTGGAGTACCAGATCGAGCATCACTTCTTCCCGTCAGTCAGTTACGTCCACCTGCGCGCCATGCAGCCCCTGGTTCAAGCCTGGTGTGAGGACAACGGCATCCCTTACCGGCGTTTGGGTTGGGGCGAAGCGATCTGGAAGAGCTGGCTTGCGTTCGTGGCCCCCAAGCGCGTGGTCGAAGACATAGAGCTGCTCCGTAACAAAGCGTAACGCCCCGGCGCGACACGCGAATGCAGCGCTTTGCGCCCGCGAAACGAGCGGCCAGCTGACGTGGCAGTTTTGCACACACGCGATGCAGTTGCCTTCGAGCATGAGATCCGGGCAGGCTTTGCCGCGGAGAAACCATGCGAAAAATCATTCCCCTCAGTGCCAGCTACCTGTTGTTTGTAGTGCTTTCCAGCGCGGCGCTGCTGCCCGCCTGTGGTGGCAGTCAACCGCCGGCCGAGCCACCGCCGCCGGTTGCGCCGCCGCCGCCGGTCGCGAACGTTGCGCCAGAAGCACCCGCGCCAGAAGCACCTGCGCCGGCACCCGTGGCCGCGCAAGCGCCGCCAACCGAGGCGCCCAAGCCGAAGATGGGGCATCACGATTCCTTCGCCGCAATGTTCCTGGCCAGCCTCGATTCGATCGAAGTCGGACCCGAGCAGAAGACGCCGATCGAGGGCATCAAGTCGGACATGGTCAAGCACGGCGAGCCTGCCAAGGAGCCACGTGAGAAGCTGGAGAGCGACGTTGCCGATGGCATTACCGCCGGCAAGCTCGACCACGCCAAGACCGACGCCGACATCAAGGCCATGAGCGCTGCCGTCGCGGCAAACGTGCCCGCGATTCAAGACGACATGAACCGGCTGTACAAGGCGCTCACCCCCGATCAGCGGAAAAAGCTGGTCGAAACCATGCGCGAAAAAGGCAAGCAGATGCGCGCCGAGCACGAGGGCATGGAGCACAGCGAGATGCACGAGCACGGCGACAAAGGCCCAGGCCACGAGCACGAAAACAAGGGCGGCGAGCACATGGGCGAAGGCCACGAGCACGGCGGCCCCGGCATGGGCGAAGGCCCGATGGGGCACATGGGCGACGAGCTCGGCCTCACTCCGGAGCAGAAGGAGAAGCTGCACACCAAGCTCGAAGCTCAAATGAAAGCCCAGCACGCCACCATGAAAGAGAAGATGGCGGCCGCCGAGAAGCACATGGACGCCGTCGGCACCGCCTTCGAGAGCGACAAGTTCGACGCCAAGAAAGCCGGCGTCGGCACGCAAGCGCCCGACATGGTGAAAGCCATGGCGACGGCCAGAGTGCAGATAGCCGAGACCGTGCTGTCAGTGTTGACGCCCGAGCAACGTCCGAAATTCCTCGCGCAGATCAAACAGCACGAAGCCGAGATGGACTGAGAGTCACTCCCCGCTGCCACGGCCGTCGGGTACGCAACGGAAGCATGCCCGTCGCGCCGGGTGGCAATGACCTGCTCGTCGAGCGGTCATCGTCCCGATGAGCATCGCTCACTCTCGACGGGGAGGCGCGTTGGCGAGCCGGTCCCTCAGCTCACACGACCGCCCCGGATGGCGAAAGAAGATGCCGTCATCGAGGTGTGGCAGCCGCATCGCGATGAATCCCGGGTATCCGAATAGATGAGCCTCTTCTGGCCGCACGACCACGAAGGCCCTCGTCTGATCCTGATCGACTTCCGCCCAGGCTTCGTTCGCCGTCAGCACAGGGTGGATGCTCTTCGCCATGAGTGGAAGCTAAGGCGTGGATCTCACCAGGCAACGAGGCGCTTTGGCGCCCACGAGCCGAGGTCATAATTTCTGGCTATTTCAGCCTTGCTCCGGGATGCCACACCGCCAGCCCGCCCCCCATCGGACTAGAAGATCCAATGACCACGCCTTGACCTTTCTTGATTTTCACACAGCGCCAGCGCGCGTCTCGTCGCGGAGTTGGATGCAAAATTTTTACATTGGACGCGCGGGCGATGAAGGCGTCCGCGGCGCTAGGGCGAGCATGGGTGCGACTGCGAGGACGACGCGACACTCGCCGATAGCTCCGAGTGCGTACGCATCTCGGAGAAGCCGGCTGGGACGCCGAAGGCTAGGTGCTCTTGGTCACGCTCGGTGACCAAGAGCACCCAGTCTTCGCTCTTGCTCAGGAGCTCACTGCACGGCAGGCGGCATCACGCCCTTGGCGCGCGCGGTTTCGCAGCCGCGCTCGACGCCGGTCATGCCTTCTTCGGTCTTCACGACCTTGAATTCGACGCGGCGGTTCTTTTCCCAGGCGGTCGGGTTGGAGGCGGGGTCGAGCGGGCAGTACTCGCCGTAGCCTTGCGAGACCAAGCGACTGCCGGCGATGCCGCGACTCTTGAGCGCGTCCATCACCGCGGCGGCGCGGAGACGAGTCAGGTTCAAGTTGTACTCGTCGGTGGAGCGCTCATCGGCGTGACCGGCGACTTCGAGCACGGTGAATTCGGGGTGGCCCTTCAGCGTGGCCGCGACCGCGTCCAAGATGCCATTCGACGCCGGCAGGATCTTCGCGCTGCCCGTCTCGAACTGCACTTTGTCGAGGATCACGATGTCGTTGCCCTCGATGATGACCTTGCCCTTGTCGGGGCAGCCGTCTTCGTCTTGGAAGCCGTTGTAGGTCTCCGGCTGGTTCGGG
>Ga0210392_10000277_pt1 | contig 36414 bp, 35 predicted proteins | sample IncBWC30OmetaG_FD_161057 | JGI IMG/M metagenome (GOLD analysis project Ga0210392, IMG submission 161057) | Forest soil microbial communities from Barre Woods Harvard Forest LTER site, Petersham, Massachusetts, United States - Inc-BW-C-30-O ... | reverse complement strand
GTGGAACGCTACTCGCATGTGATGCATCTGGTGTCCAGTCTGCGGGGACAGTTGCGCGAAGACGTGGACTGCTTCGACGCATTGATGGCGTGTTTTCCCGCGGGCACAGTCTCCGGGGCGCCAAAGGTCCGCGCTATGGAAATCATCGAGGAATTTGAGAAGACCAGACGCGGCATTTACGCGGGAGGGATTCTGTACCTCGACTTCGCAGGAAACCTCGATTCTTGTATCGCGCTGCGCACCATGGTCATCAAAAATGGAGTAGCCTATGTGCAGGCGGGCGGAGGCATTGTGGCGGACTCGACGCCGGAAGGCGAGTTCGATGAGTCGGTGAATAAGTCGAAAGCCTTGCTGCGCGCACTGGAAGCGGCCCACGCCGCCGGCGTTCCTGCAAAGGAGAAACGAAAGCGGTGATCCTGCTGGTCGACAACTACGATTCCTTTACCTACAACCTGGCGCAGTATCTGGGCGAACTGGGATGTCAGGTAGAGGTGCACCGCAACGACAAGATTTCGGTTGAAGATATCATCCGCCGAAAACCGCAAAAAATTGTGATCTCTCCCGGCCCATGCACTCCGCAGGAAGCCGGGATCTGCGTGGAGTTAATCCAAAAGCTGGCGGGGAAGATTCCGATCCTAGGTGTGTGCCTGGGGCATCAAGCCATTGGCGCCGCGTTTGGAGGAAAGATCATTCGAGCGCCGAAATTGTTTCACGGCAAGACCAGCGACATCGAGCACGATGGAAAGGGCGTATTTCGCAAGCTGACGAATCCGTTCACGGCAACCCGCTATCATTCGCTGATTGTTGAGCGCAAATCGCTGCCCCGGGAACTGACGATAACCGCGGAGACACAAAATGGCATCATCATGGGAATGCGGCACAAGCGGTATCCGCTGGAAGGGGTGCAGTTTCACCCGGAATCGGTACTGACAATACCGGGCAAAGAGCTTCTTCAGAATTTCCTCTCGTTGTAACCTTTAGCGGCCCGCCCTGGTTCACCCCGCATGATTCAGGATAGGTAAAGCCCAACAGCCGTATTCTGTTGTTAAATATGTTAAATGATTTTGGATAATTAGTTACAAACGAGTATGGTCGTGCGTTGGGTTCGCTCCCCCTTTCCTGCGCAGCCTGTCGGGGGTGATTCAGGTGTTCTTCCCGTGGTTTGCTAGCTGCATCACTTTCCATCCTGCTTTCCTTGCCCGCAGCCTTTGGCGCCCTGGCGCCTGAACCCGTCTTGGGTGTGCTAACGCGAGCGTCCGACGCTCACCTGAACGCACTGCCCGCGTGGGGATAGGCGCTACAGGTTTCTGCCATTCGGGACGTTCTGTTGCTCGCGTATCGAGACCAGTCATGAATCATACCGGAAGGCAGAACCTATCAGATCAACCTGGGCCCGGAAGGCGCAACGCAGAAGCCGGCGGGAAGGGTGGGGACAAATCCACCGTCCATGTCGCGAAGTAAGATCGCGATTTTTGTAGCCGCCGGAGTTGCGGGCGGCCTTGCGGCCTGGGGAATCCACGAGCTCAGCGAATCCGGTAGCGGCCAGGAAAGCCCGGTCAAGCCGTGAGGAATGAGTTGGGGTTAGCGACCCAAACATCGGCTGAGCTATTCGGCTATGCCCCGGGCGAGCAGGCTCAGCCACTATTTGACGAACGAAACAAGCTGGCGGAGTTTTTCTTTAGCCGCACCGGAAGCAATGGCCTTCGCTGCCATTTCCGCCCCTGACCTGAAATCCGCAGCATTATCCGTCACGACGAGTGCAGCAGAGGCGTTCATCACCACAGCGTCGTGCGGAGCCCCTCGTTCTCCCTCAAGAAGTTCACGAATCAACTTTGCGTTTTCCTCGGGAGTACCGCCACGAATCGCGTGTAGGGGCGCGCGCTGCAGTCTGAAATCCTCGGGTGAAACGGTGTAACGCCGGATGGTTCCGGCGCGCACCTCGGCGATTTGCGTTTCACCCGCGGGTGAAATTTCGTCGAGGCCGCCGGCGCCGTGGACCACGAAGGCACGTTCTACGCCAAGCTCGGCGAGCGTGGCAGCAACCAAATCCACTACGCCAGCAGAAAACACTCCGAGGACCTGGCGTTGGGAGCCTGCCGGATTTGTAAGTGGACCGAGGAGATTAAAGACGGTGTGCCGTGCGATCTGTTTGCGCGCAGGAATAACGTGACGCGTTGCAGCATGGGCTGTGGGTGCGAACAGAAAGCCGATACCGATTTCGCGAATCGCGCGTCCTGCGTGTTCCAGAGGCAAGTCGATGCGGATGCCCAGCACTTCCAGTACGTCGGCAGAGCCGCAGCGGGAACTGATGGAGCGATTGCCGTGCTTCGCGACGCGCGCACCCGCGGCGGAGGCGACGATCGCCGCAGCCGTGGAGATGTTGAATGTTCCGCTGCCGTCACCGCCGGTGCCGCAGGTGTCCACCATTTTTTCCGGAAGTGCAACGCCGGGAGGGAAAACAAGAGCAGCATGTTGCCGCATGACGCGGGCAAAGCTGGCGAGTTCCCTGGCGTCAACGGGCCGCGAGTTCAATGCTTGCAGCATGCGAACGATTTCCGTCGTGTCTATTCGGCCGGAGAGGAGTTCCTCCATCAAAGATTCGGCTTGCGGCGGCGTGAGGAGGCTGCCGCCTTCCAGGTTTTGTATCAGAGTCAAGGTGGTGTTCATCGTGTCGGTTGTGGGCTGTAAGTTGCTGCCTTGCTCGATCCCCATGTCTCAAGTAAACTTTATTGTTTGACGAAGCGCAAATTCTAGCATCTGTGCACGATTCTATCGTCGCACAGTCCGTCGGTTCCGGTTGAATTGGGACCGCTCCAGAAGGCAGAACCTCAAATGAAGATTCACGAATACCAAGCCAAGGCGATTCTCGCGCGCTACGGGGTCACCACTCCCCGCGGTGACGTGGCGTTCACCAAAGAGGAAGCACGGGAAGCTGCGCGGCGCTTGAAGTCCCAGGTGTGTGTGGTGAAAGCGCAGATTCATGCGGGGGGGCGTGGCAAAGGTGGGGGCGTGAAGTTGGCGCGTTCGGCCGATGAAACTGCGGAAATAGCGTCGCAGATCTTGGGAATGAACCTGGTGACGGCGCAGACGGGCCCACAGGGGCGCATGGTAAAGAGGCTGCTGATCGAAGAAGGCTTGGACATCAAACGCGAACTCTATCTGGGATTGTTGATCGACCGGGAGACCGGGCGGCCGGTGTTTATGGCGAGCGCGTCGGGCGGCATGGAGATCGAGCAGGTGGCGAAAGAGAATCCGGGCGCGATCCTTCGCGAGCACATTCACCCGGCCGTGGGGCTGCAGCCGTATCAAGCGCGCAAAATCGCGTTTGGTCTTGGCTTGACGGGCGAGCAGGCCACTGGAGCGACGCCGTTTTTCCAGGCGCTGTATCGCGCGTTCATCGACACGGATGCTTCGATGGTTGAGATCAATCCATGCGTGGTGACGGGTGATGGGAAACTGGTGGCGCTGGACGCGAAGGTTACGTTTGATGACAACGCGCTGTTCCGGCATAAAGATTTGCGAGAGCTGCGGGACCTGGACGAGGAGGACCCGCTGGAAGTGGAAGCGTCCAAGTACGGGCTGAATTACATCAAGCTGGATGGAACCGTGGCGTGCATGGTGAATGGCGCGGGTCTGGCGATGGCCACGATGGACATCATCAAGTACACGGGAGGCTCTCCGGCGAATTTTCTGGACGTGGGAGGTGGTGCGACGGCGGATCAGGTGAAGAATGCGTTCCACATTTTGCTGAGCGATCCGGAAGTGCGGGCCGTGTTCATCAATATTTTTGGCGGCATCCTGCGCTGCGATGTTCTGGCGACCGGAGTAGTGGCGGCGGCGAAAGATTTGCACGTGAAGATTCCCATCGTGGTGCGCATGGAAGGAACGAACGTGGAGCGCGGACAGCAGATCCTACGGGAGAGCGGCTTGAATTTTACGATTGCAGAGGGAATGAAGGATGGCGCGCAAAAAGTGGTGGCGCTGGCGGGAGGCGGGCGATGAGCGTTCTGGTAAACGAAAAGACGCGATTGCTGGTGCAGGGATTCACAGGACGCGAAGGCACTTTCCACGCGCAACAGATGATTGAATACGGCACCAACGTGGTGGGTGGCGTTACTCCCGGCAAGGGTGGCACGAAGCATCTGGAACGGCCGGTATTCAACACGGTGTCCGAAGGCGTGAAAGCAACGGGCGCGGATGCCACGGTGATTTTTGTGCCGCCGCCATATTCCGCGGACGCGATACTCGAGGCAGCGGATGCAAATGTGCCGCTGGTGGTTTGTATTACAGAAGGCATCCCGGCGCTGGACATGGTGCGGGTGATGGAAGTGGTGGGCAAGTCGAAGACGCGGCTGATTGGCCCCAATTGTCCAGGGATCATCTCACCGGGCAAATGCAAAATCGGGATTATGCCAGGGCGGATTCACAAACAGGGAAACGTCGGCGTGGTCAGCCGCAGCGGGACCCTGACCTATGAAGCGGTGCATCAATTGACGCAACTCGGCATTGGCCAGTCGACGTGCATTGGAATTGGCGGCGATCCGATCATTGGCACCAACTTCCTCGATGCCATCAAAATGTTTAACGATGACCCGGACACACACGCCATCGCGCTGATCGGGGAGATCGGTGGCAACGCGGAAGAGCGCGCCGCAGCGTGGATCAAGGTAAACGTAAAGAAGCCGGTGGTCGGCTTCATTGCGGGCCAGACGGCGCCACCGGGCCGGCGTATGGGTCACGCGGGGGCTATCATCAGTGGCGGTCAAGGCACCGCGAAGGACAAGTACGCCGCGATGAATGCAGCAGGCATCCATACCGTGGAGACGCCGGCGGATTTGGGCTCTACTGTCGCCGCAACGCTCAAATGAGAAGTAACGAGTAAAGATCTCTTCGCTAGCTCGTTGCTTCCTTACTCTTCACATCATTACTTCGTCTTTTTAAGGAGCTTACTTTGCCACTCGAACGCACCTTTGCCATCATCAAGCCTGACGCGGTTTCTCGCGGGCAGCAGGGAGAAATCCTGGCGCGTATTCACAAGGCGGGTTTTACCGTCGTCGCCATGAAATCCATGCGCTTGACCAAAGAAGAAGCCGGCGGGTTCTACGCCGTGCACAAGGCGCGGCCGTTTTTTGGCGAACTCACCGAATTTATGAGTTCCGGCAAAATTATCGCCATGGTGCTGGAGGCCGATAGCGTAATCAGCAAGTGGCGCGACACCATGGGAGCCACGGATCCCAAGAAGGCAGCACCTGGCACGATTCGCCACGACCTGGGCACCAGCATCGGCACGAACTGCACGCACGGATCGGACGCGCCAGAGACGGCGGCATTCGAGATTAGCTATTTCTTTTCGGGCTTGGAACTTATTTAGCAAGGTTCCCGTTGAGTTGCTGGTGTGGGTTCGCTGCTCCAATTGCATCCTCGAAATGTTTAGTTGCTCCCCTATGCTGACCGCTTGCGTCCATGCATAATAGGGGTTGCGCACAGCCCTTCCCCAGGAGGTAACCATGTCTCGCTTCACTCGTCGGGAATTCCTGCATTGGACGGCCGCTGCGTCGGCCTTTGCCTGCATGGACCGAAAGACGCTGGCCGCGCGCCTGGCCTCATTGCCGGGTTCATTACCGGCATTAAATCAAAAATTCGCTGCCACCGACACGGTCACTCTCGGCCAGACAGGAATCAAAACCTCGCGACTGGCCATGGGCACCGGCACGGTGGGCTCTGGTCACCATTCGAATCAAACCGCGTTGGGAATCGACGGGCTCTCGCGACTGCTTCAGAACGGCTACGACAACGGGCTGCGTTTTTTCGACGCAGCAGACTCTTACGGCAGCCACCCGCACGTCGCGGAAGCGTTGAAGCATGTAGACCGCACCAAGGTGACGCTACTGACGAAGTCGTGGGCGCGCAGCGCTTCGGAAATAAACGCGGATCTGGAGCGCTTCCGCCGCGAGTTGGGCACGGACCATCTGGACATTGTGCTGATGCATTGCGTGACGGAGGGCGACTGGACCACGCGTTATCGCGGAGCGATGGACGCCCTGTCGGAGGCCAAGCAGAAGGGGATTATCCGAGCGCATGGCTGCTCGTGCCATACGATTGAAGCGCTGCGTGCGGCGGCCAAATCGCCTTGGGTCGAAGTCGATCTGGCTCGCGTCAATCCCATTGGCTCGCACATGGATGCCGAACCGGATGTGGTTGTGAGCGTGCTGCGCGAAATGCGTGTGGCTGGCAAGGGCGTCGTGGGCATGAAGATCCTGGGCCAGGGCGATTTGCGGAATCGCCAGAATGAGGCGTTGACTTACGCGCTCGGGTTAGGAGTATTGGACGCGTTCACGATCGGCGCCGAGTCGGTCAACGAGCAAAACGACTTGATGAAGCGCATCGCTGCGGCTTGAGCCGGGGTTCCGACTCATGTAGTTGTTATTGTTCCCGCTCAAGACCGTTGTACTCTCATGGACTCGGTTCGCGAACTTGGCAGAATGTTGCTGATGCTGGGCGGTCTGCTCATTGTAGTGGGCGCGTTTTTCTACTTTGGCGGCAAGCTGCCATTGCGCATGGGACGTCTTCCCGGCGACATCGTGCACAAAGGCGATCACACTACGTTTTACTTTCCGATTGTCAGCTGCATCGTGCTGAGCGTTGGCCTGTCACTGCTTTTCTGGCTGATCTCCCGCTTTCGACGGTGATTGCTCCGCCGCGTCGCACGCCACGCATCGCTGCAAAATTAAAACGCAACTGTTCTTGCGAAACTTCCTGCGCTAGACTCGGCACGGGTCGGAGGACCAAATACATGAGGGGTTCATCTAAGGTCATCGAAGAACTAAACAAAGCGCTGCGCGAAGAACTTACTGCCATTAATCAATATTTCCTGCACGCGGAAATGTGCGAAAACTGGGGCTACGAAAAACTTTCGGAGTACATCAAGAAACAGTCGATCGGTGAAATGAAGCATGCGGAAGCGCTGATGGAACGCATCCTGTTTCTGGACGGCTCACCGACTATGAAGCCGCTGGAGCTGACAGTTGGCAAGGATGTAAGAGAGATGTTGCAGAGCGATCTGACGCTGGAGCTGAGCGCCGTGAAAGATTACAACGCGGCGATTCAGGTTGCGGTGGCCGAAAAAGACAATGGGTCACGCGATATGTTCGTCACACTGTTGAAGGACGAGGAAGATCACGTTGACTGGCTGGAAGCGCAGATGCACATGATTAAAGAACTGGGCTACGAGCGCTACCTGACGATGCAGATGGGTGAGGATGAAGAAGAATAGTTGTTGCTTCTGCCGCCGACTCCATGAGCCAACTTACGTTTAATTTGCAACCAGAGAAGCGAATCTACACCGTCAGCGACTTGACAGCACGGATTCGCGACCTGCTGGCGAGAAACTTCACCGAAATCAGTGTGCAAGGAGAAATCTCCAACTGCCGCAGCGCCACGTCGGGGCACTACTATTTCACCTTGAAGGACGAACGGGCACAGGTGAAATGCGTGCTGTTCAAGAGCCAGACGCGCGGCATGAAGTTTCGCCCGGAAGATGGCCTGAAAATGGTGGTGCGGGGCTCGCTGAGCGTTTATGAGCAGCGCGGCGAGTACCAGATTTATGTGGAGACGCTGGAGCCGGTTGGCCGGGGCGCGCTGCAACTGGCGTTCGAGCAACTGAAAAAACAGCTCGAGGCGGATGGATTGTTCGACGGGGCGCGGAAAAAGCCGCTGCCGCTGCTCCCGAATCGCATCGGGCTGATCACCTCGCGGAGCGGGGCGGCGGTGCGCGACGTTGTGCGCATCCTGACGCGGCGATTCCCCAACGTGCATTTGACACTTTATCCCGTGCGCGTGCAGGGGGACGGCGCGGCCGCGGAAATTGTCGAGGCGCTGCGCTACTTTCAGAAGAAGCTGACTGCCGACGTGATTCTGCTGGTGCGTGGCGGCGGCTCTATTGAGGATTTGTGGGCGTTCAATGAAGAGCGTGTGGCTCGCGCGATTGCGGCAAGCGCGATTCCGGTGATTTCCGGCATTGGACACGAAACCGACTTCACCATTGCTGATTTTGTGGCCGATATGCGCGCCTCCACACCATCAGCGGCGGCAGAAATTGTCGTGCAGACGCGCCGCGAATTCGACAAGCATGTAAATGATTTGCGAGCCTCGCTCGAAGGGTGCATGCGCTACCGCTTAATGGAACTTTCTCGCCGCGTGCATGAGCTGGCAAGCCGCCGTGGGTTCCGCCGTCCCCTTGACTTATTGCGGCAGCAGCGCCAGCGCGCCGATGAACTGACATCGCGTGTCGCGCAGGGGCTGCGCGCGCGGCTGGAGCATTCGCGCCGGCGATACACTGTGGCGCACCTGCGAGTTCGCTCGTTTGATTTCAGGGGCAAGATCGGGGCACTCCAGTTGCGGGTGGAGAAGCGGAGCCATGACCTGGTGGTACGCGCGGAACGATTGTTGCGCATACAGCGCGAGCGACTAGAAAGATTCTCGCTGCAATTGCAGGAGCGCGGGCCGATGAAGGCACTGGAACGCGGATACGCGATCGCGACGGACGCGGCAGGAAACGTGCTCCTGGATGCGGCACAGGTTTCGGCGGGCGACACGGTAAACCTGCAATTGCACAAGGGAAAGTTAATAACAGAAGTGCGGCGAAAAGAGCCCTCCTAGATTTGCGCGAGTTCTACTCTTCTTCGTTGCCGGAAACTTTCAGGACCGCGAGGAAGGCTTCCTGCGGGATGTCCACCTGGCCGACGCGTTTCATGCGCCGCTTGCCTTCTTTTTGTTTTTCGAGGAGCTTGCGTTTGCGCGAAATGTCTCCACCGTAGCATTTGGCGAGCACGTTTTTGCGCATGGCGGCGACCGTTTCGCGAGCGATCACGCGGCTGCCGATGGCGGCCTGGATGGGCACTTCAAACATCTGGCGCGGAATCAGTTTGCGCAGGCGGGTAACGAGTTCGCGGCCGCGTTCATACGATTGTTCGCGATGACAGATAAGCGCGAGCGCGTCCACCGGCTCGCCACCGACAAGTACATCGAGTTTAACGAGGTCGGACTCTTTGTTGCCTGCCAGGTGGTAATCCAACGAAGCGTAACCGCGGGATACGCTCTTCAGGCGATCATAGAAATCCAGCACGATTTCGTTCAGCGGCAGTTCGTAGGTGAGCATCACGCGCGTGGGCGAGAGATACTCAAAGTTTTTCTGCGTGCCGCGTTTGTCCTGGCAAAGCTGCAGAATGCCGCCAACGGAATCATCGCTGGTGATGATCATCGCCTTGATGATCGGCTCCTCGATTTTCTCGATGTCGCTGGGATTGGGGAATTTTGCGGGGCTATCGACTTCGATGGTCTCCCCGCCTATGCGCGTGATGCGATAGCGCACGCTGGGAGCGGTAGTGATGAGGTTCAGCCCGAATTCGCGTTCCAGGCGCTCCTGAACAATTTCCATGTGCAGCAGGCCCAGAAAGCCGCAGCGAAAGCCGAAGCCCAAGGCGACGGAATTTTCCGGCTCGTAGAAAAAAGCGGCGTCGTTCAGTTTCAGTTTGCCGAGCGCGTCGCGCAAAGGCTCGTAATCATCGGCAAGCACGGGAAACAATCCCGCAAAGACCATAGGCTTGATGGCTTCAAAGCCAGGCAGTTCGGTTGCGGGGCTGCCAGCTTCGACGATGGTGTCGCCCATGCGGGCATCGGCCACTTGCTTGATGTTGGCGATGACGAAGCCTACGTCGCCGGCTTCCAGTTCCTGCAGGACGATGGGTTTTGGCGTGAGCGTGCCGAGGTGCTCCACCTCATACGTTTCATTTCCCGCGCAAAGCCGGATTTTCATGTGTCGCGAGATGCGCCCCTGCTTCACGCAAACGAGCACGACCGCGCCGCGATACGGATCGAACCAGGAATCAAAAATGAGTGCTTGCAGCGGATTCTCAGCGCTTCCTTTTGGCGCGGGCACGCGCCGCACGATGGCTTCCAAAACCTCTTCCACGCCGATGCCGCTCTTCGCGCTGATCAGCAGGGAATCGTCCGCGGGAATCGCCAGAACATTTTCAATTTGTTCCTTGACGAAATCGGGCTGCGCGGCGGGGAGGTCGATCTTGTTGATGACCGGGATGATGGTGAGGTTGTGACCGGCCGCGAGAAACGTGTTGGCGACGGTCTGCGCTTCGACGCCTTGACTGGCGTCGACGACGAGCAAAGCTCCTTCACAGGCCGAAAGTGCGCGCGAAACTTCGTAGGAAAAGTCGACGTGTCCCGGGGTGTCGATCAAATTCAGACGATAGGTATTGCCGTCTTTCGCTTTGTAATGCAAGCGGATGCTCTTGGCCTTGATGGTGATGCCGCGCTCGCGTTCCAGGTCCATGGAATCGAGAAACTGTTCGTGCATTTCGCGCTCGGTCAGCGCGCCAGTCATTTCGAGCAGGCGGTCCGCCAAGGTGGACTTGCCGTGATCGATGTGCGCGATAATACAAAAATTTCGTATGAACTTTGGGTCCATTCGTGTCCACAACCGCCAGGATTTTTCCTGAGGGTAGATCGAGATAGCCGGCGGGCCGAAGCGCCGGGCAAAACCCGTGACACTACGGTCGAAAGCTTGCCGTGTAAACCTCTAGTTTGCCACAAGTGAACCGAACCGTCAGCTTAGCGGGAGGGCGGGTGACAATTGGTCCACTAATGGCTAAGGGCTGAGTGTGCTGCCGCCAATCGTTGTGCTTCGCGGCTGCGCTCTATTTTTTTGCTTCTTGGCGACGGGATTGCGTGGCATGCTGATCTGTTTGATTGCATCCCAGGAGGCCTCATGTCTGATTCCGGCCGTCGCGATTTCCTTAAACTCTTCAGCGCGGCTCTCGCTAGCGCCGCTGTTTCTTCAAAGTTGTCCGCCGCAGCGAGCGCCGCCTCGCCTACCGGCGAAGTGCGGGCCTGGTCTACTTACGGCATGCGCCGCTTCGCTCCCGAAAGCACGCTTCGTTGGCAGCGGGCAACCGGATCTGCCGCGGACGCGATCACGCTCGATCCTGCGAAGCGCTTCCAGGAGATTCTCGGCTTCGGCGGCGCGTTCACCGACGCCAGTTGTTACATGTTCAACTCTATGCCCGCAGCCGCGCGCGAGGAACTGCTGCATGACTTCTTCTCGCCCGACGCGATGAATTTTAGCGTGTGCCGCAGTTGCGTGGGCAGCAGCGATTACTCGACGAAGGCGTACTCCTACGATGACTCACCGCAACCCGATCCCACGCTTAAGAATTTCAGCATCGACCACGACCGCGCCTACCTCATTCCGACGATGGCGGCGGCGGGTAAGGTGAATCCCGATCTTTTTCTCTTCGCCTCGCCATGGAGCCCGCCGGGATGGATGAAAGCAAACAACTCTCTGCTGGGCGGCTCGATGCGCAAAGCGAACTACGCCTCTTATGCGCAATATTTTCTGAAGTTCCTTCGCGGCTACCAAGATGCGGGCGTCAAGATCAACGCTGTGACAGTGCAGAACGAAGTGGACACCGATCAAGATGGAAGAATGCCCGCGTGCCTTTGGGGGCAGGAGTACGAGATCGAGTTCATCAAAGGCCATCTGGGACCGGCGCTGCGCGACGCGGGAATGGACACCAAGATCTGGGCGCTGGACCACAACTACAATCTGTGGGGGCGCGCGATCGGCGAACTCAGCGATCCGGATGCGTATCGCTTCATCGACGGTATCGCCTGGCACGGTTACGTTGGAGTGCCCGCGGATATGACGCGCGTCCACGACGCGTTTCCGGAAAAGTCCGCCTATTGGACGGAAGGCGGGCCCGACGTTACCGCGCCCGACTACCTAACCGACTGGACGAAATGGAGCGGCAACTACGCTGAAATCCTGCGCAACTGGGCGCGCAGCATTACCGCGTGGAACCTCGTGCTCGACGAGCAAGGCAAGCCCAACATCGGCCCGTTCCCGTGCGGCGGGACGGTCACGGTAGATTCGCGTAGCAAGGCGGTCACACGCAGCGGTCAATACTGGGCGTTCGCGCACTATTCGCGGTTGATTCGGCGAGGTGCGAAGGTGTTCTCGACCGGTGGCGGCGCAAAGGATGTGGCGCACGTGGGCGCAGAAAATCCCGATGGCACGCGCGTTGTCGTGCTGGCGAACAGTGGCGCCGATCGTACCGTGCAACTGCGGCTAGCCGACAGCGCGGTGACCGTGCAGATGCCGCGCGACTCAGTTTTTACGCTCGCCTGGAAGTAGCCGCGACACGATCTCAATCGTTATCTGTAACCATCTTAGAATTTGCTCACTGGACTAGCTTTAGGTTAGCTATAACTAAGCTAGGAACTCAAGTAGGTTGGGTGTGAGAAAAGTCAACTCCCATAGTCTCGTAATCGGAATCCGCCCAGTAGCGCCGAGGTGAGGCTGCGACCAGATAGCGGGTCGGTCCGTTTGCCCTTGGCAGATTCCCATCTTTCGGGCACACGAGTTTTGCCCGATTTGTGGGCAGGTATATATTGGAGCATGGGCTCGCACGACCCGCGAGCCGACGATCAAACGACAGCGCAGCAGTCGAAGGCAAATCGAGCAGATGGCCGCAGACGTCAGCAAGCAACTGGAACGCGCCAAGAAGTTCCTCGAGAAGAACCGTGTCGAGGACGCTATCGAAGCCTATCTGGGCGTCCTGGAATTATCCCCGCACCATACGGAAGCCAGCCAGGCGCTGGGCGACCTGTACTTGCGGCAGGATCAGCCGGAGCGCGCGGCGGTTTATTACGGCTATCTGTTTGATCTGCTGGTCGAGCCCAAGGACGAAACCAAGGCGCTGGCGATCTTCAACCGTTTCCTGAAGAATTCGCAGTCTCCGCAACCGCCGGAACGCATCGCGCGATACGCATTCCTGCAACAGAAACAGAACCATCCCGACGAAGCGATGGAACAATACTCCAAAGCCGCGGAGATGTTCAAGGACCTCGGGCGCGGAGAGGATGCGCTGTTCTGTTGGGAACGCACGGCGCAACTCGACCCCGACAATATGTCCCGACAGTTAAGAGTGGCGGAGACGGCGGCGCAATTGGGCAAGAATGCGCTGGCTGCGCGAGCGTTTCTGCGTGCGGGACAAATCGCGACGACCAGCGGCGCTGCGCAGGACGCTTTGATGCTCCTGGGCCGTGCCTACACACTGGCGCCGCAAGAGCGCAGCGTGGCGCTGCTGTATGCCGAGGCGAAACTTCGAAATGGGGAATCCGCGGAGGCGGCTGCGCTGCTTGAGCCTTTTGCGGCGAACGAAAGCGACGTAGCGTTTTTGGATACGTTTGCCGACGCGCTCCGCCAAGCGGGCCAACTGGACCGGGCGCGCGCGATTCTGGAACGGTTGCTGCGCGAGAAAAATGAAGGAATCACGCGGCTATTTGATTTAGCGGACGCCTATTCGGACACGGGCCAGGATACGAAGTCCGTGGAAATCCTGCAGACACTGAAGCGACGAATGTTTGCCGACAAGAAACAGAACGGCTTCATGACGCAACTGGAAGAGTTAGGAGCCAAACACCCGGAATCGCTGCCGATCCTGGAATTCTGGGCGGGGATGTACAGCGAACTGAATCGCGAATCGCAATATTTTGAGACGCTCATCCGACTATTTGACGCGAATTTCAATTCGGGGAGTTTTGACAAGGCCAGCGAGATTCTGGATCGCTTGGTGGATATCGACGCATACGACTATCGAAACCAGCAACGCTTGGAAAAACTGAAAGGCCACGTAGATGAAGGATTTCTGCGGACGGTGGCGGGGCGCATGGCCAAAGGGGCGACGGTCACGGCAAATCCTGCTCCGCCAAAGACCGTGGTGAGCTCAGAAACCGTGGAACCCACGCCGGTAGGCGAAGAAGGACGCAAGATGCAGGCGTTGGACGATCTGATCGTTCAGACCGAGATCTTCCTGCAGTATTCGCTGCAAAGCAAAGCTGTGGAACGGCTGCAGAAAATTGCCTCGATGTTTCCGGGGGAAGAAGCGAGACACCCCCGGCTGCAGAATCTCTACCAGATGGCTAACTGGTGGCCGCCAACCGTGGAGAAGCGTGAGTCCCCCAAAGTGGTGGCGATCCCGGTCGAGGAAGCCAAGCCCACACCGCCCACTGGCAGGACGGGCACCTACACCGCGGAAACATTGCGCGATTTGACGAAGATATCGGAAATCAATCAGAAGATTTTCCGCCAACAAACACCGCGGGCGATGCTGAATACCACCGTGAACGAAGTTGGCACGTACATGAAGGCGGGGCGAACGCTGGCGGTGATCGGCGCGCTAGGGCGTCCACCCGAGATTGCCGCGGAACATTGCACGTCGGGTCTGAAGCCGGCGCCCGGCGCGCAGGTGGTGTTCCTGATCGCGCAGATGGAAAAAGCAATACCGGATGAGCTGGGCGGGCTGGTGGTCGACGCGAGCGAAGGGTCGATTCTGTCGGAGTTGGGATTGGAGACGGCGCTGGGAGTGACGATTACGGATAAAGAGACGCAAACTCCGGCGGGCATGCTGATCGTCGCGCACCAGACGGCACATCACTGGAAAGCGAACGAAACCTATTTTTTGCAGGCTATTGGCGACCAGATGCTGATGAGTGTGAGCCACACGCGCTTGCGCTCGCTGGTGCGCCGCATGGGCGTTTCCGACGATCGCACGGGACTGCTCAGCAGGACCTCTTACGTTGGGTGCTTGTTGAACGAGGCCGATCGTGCGCGCACGCAAGGCACGCCGCTGTCCCTCGCGATACTACAAATCGATCGAGGCGCGGAGATGTTGCGGCAACAGGGAGAATCGCCTCTGGAGAAATTCCTGGAGCAACTGGCGCGGTCGCTGCAGCCGATGGTGCGGCAAAACGATATGGCGGTGAAATACACATCCTGGGCGCTGGCGTTCATACTCCCCGACACGTCGCTGTCGGGCGCACATAACCTGGTGGAAAAATTGCGGCGCGCCGCGGCGGGCGTGCGGCCGCCATGGGATTCCACGCAGATCACCTTGAGCGCCGGAATCGTGGAAGCCGCGGCCAGGCAGGAATACGACAGCGAAGACATTGTCACCGACCTGATCAATCGCGCCGAATTCAGCATGGAAGAAGCAAGAAAGCGCGGCGGAGATACGGTAGTGGCGGAAGAGCGAAAGACCTGAAGGCGCATACCCTCCGGCGCGTAGAAGGCATCTCATTTCCCGGAAGAAAATAAGAAAGGAAAATCATGTTTCCAACGGACGTTGTAATTGTGGCCGGCGCTCGCACGCCTATGGCCAGATACACGGGGAGCTTTTCGGACGTGTCGGCAATCGAGCTGGGTACGATCGCTTCAAAGGCCGCGATTCAGCGCTCGGGAGTGGATCCCGGCGATTTCGATCACGTCATCTTCGGGAATGTGCTGCAGACCAGCGCCGATGCGATTTATGGGGCGAGGCATGTTGGTCTGAAAGCGGGATTGAAAGTGGAGACGCCGGCGGTGACGGTAAATCGCTTGTGCGGCAGCGGCATTGAAGCGATCGTGCAAGCGTCGCAGCGGTTGTTGCTTGGTGAAGCGACGATGGTGTTGGCAGGAGGCATGGAGAATATGACGCAAGCGCCGTTCGTGATTCGCGGCGCGAGGACGGGACTGAAGCTTGGTGGTGGCGTCTTGGAGGATTTTCTTTTTGTAGGATTGACCGACAGCTATTGCGGGCTCCCGATGGCGCTGACCGCAGAGAAACTAGCGGAACAGGCGGGAATCACGCGCCAGGATTCCGATGCGTACGCGCTGAGGAGTCAGCAGGCTGCGGACGCTGCGTACAAGGCTGGCTTTTACAAAGAAGAAATCGCTGCTGTCGAAGTGAAGCAAGGGAAGAAGACCATTGTGGTGAACGAAGACGACCACCGGCGACCGGAAACCACAATGGAAACACTGGAAAAACTGCCGCCGTCGTTCAAGAAAGACGGAATGGTGACGGCCGGCAACGCCAGCGGAATTGTTGATGGGGCGGCAGCCGTAGTCGTGACGCGGGAAGCTACCGCAAAGCAACGCGGGTTGAAACCGATGGGGAGAATTGTTTCCTGGGCGATCACGGGCGTGGATCCCACCATCATGGGGATTGGTCCGGTGCCCTCAACAAGGAACGCACTGCAACTGGCCGGACTGAAACTCGAGCAGCTCGATCGCGTGGAAGTGAATGAGGCATTCGCGTCGCAGTATTTAGCGGTAGAAAAGGGGCTTGGCTTACAGCGCGACAGGACCAACGTGAATGGTGGAGCGATTGCTCTCGGACATCCGCTCGGTGCGTCTGGGACCCGCCTGGTGATTACGGTGCTGAATGAACTGCGCCGAAAGGGCTTGCGGTACGGGCTTGCCACTGCGTGCATTGGCGGCGGTCAGGGCATTGCGATGATTGTGGAAGCCCTTTAGCCAAAGTCGGCTGAGTCTATGAACCACCGCTTTCTGGATCACAATCTGAATCACACCGTATTTCTTGTGGATGCTACGTCCATTGGAATACCAAGCGAAATCTGTCTGCCAGAAGGAAAGCCACAGACTGTTGCCTCTTTTTGTTTCCGGAGTTGGACCCTCACAGAAAAATACCTAACAGAGCGTGGCGCAGGTAATATCGCACTTCAGGGTCTTCAGGAGGCTCTGAAGAAAAATGCTGAGGGAGTTTTGGCATTACATAACCATGATTTCCGTGGGCCCTGCTTGGCACAAGTGCTGCTCGTCTTTGGTACACTCTTGCAGGCAGATATTTCCCGCCAGATTGGCACGAATCCGCGGATTTGAGGAAGCGAATGGCGATACAGAGAGTTGGCGTTGTGGGGTGTGGGCTGATGGGATCCGGGATTGCGCAGGTGAGCGCGCAATCTGGATTCATGACCGTTGTGCGCGAGGTCAGCGTAGACTTGGTGGAAAAAGGGATCAAAAGTATCGAAAAGAATCTGGCCCGGCTGGTAGAGAAGGGCATGATCACAGAGGCGGCGAAAAGCGAAATTCGCGGACGGCTGAAAGGCACAACCTCGCTGGAGGACCTGAAGGACTGCGACTTGATCGTAGAAGCCATCATCGAGCAATTGCCGGCGAAACGTGAGCTGTTCAGCTTGTTGGACGCCATTTGCCCCGCATCCACGATTTTCGCCAGCAACACTTCCTCTCTGACCATCACGGAAATCGCCGCCTCCACCAAGCGTCCGCAACGATTTGTGGGACTGCATTTTTTTAACCCCGTGCCAGTGATGAAGTTGGTTGAAGTAGTGAAGACAATCGCGACGGACCCAGCAGTGTACGAAGAAATGGTGGCGTTCGGGGCCAAGCTGAGCAAGACGCCGGTGCGAGCCAACGACAGCGGGGGCTTCATCGTGAATCGCCTGCTGGTGCCCTACTTGCTGGACGCGATTCGCGCGCTGGAAGAGGGCGTAGGTTCCGTCGTTGATATCGACAATTCCATGAAACTCGGTTGCGGCTACCCCATGGGACCGTTTACGCTACTCGATTTTGTCGGACTCGACACCACGCTGTACATCTCGCAAATCATGTTCGATGAATTCAAGGAAAAACGCTTTGCCGCTCCTCCTCTTCTGAAGCGCATGGTGCTCGCGGGATGGCTCGGGAAAAAATCCGGCCGCGGATTTTACGACTACGCGGACGCCGCGAATCCGAAGCCGATGCAGCTTTAAGGAAAAAGAGATGGCCTACGAAAATTTGATTTACGAAAAAAAGGATGGCATTGCCAGGATTACCTTCAACCGGCCAAAGGTTCTGAACGCGCTGAACCGCAAAACGATTGAGGAACTTCAAGCCATTCTGATGGATGCCCGCGATGATGCCGCAGTGCGCGTGCTGATTCTGACCGGCTCTGGCGAAAAGGCGTTTGTCGCTGGAGCTGACATCAACGAACTGGCGCAACAAACTCCCGTTCGCGGAAAGGAGTTTTCGCTCTACGGTCAAGGAGTGTTTCATCTGCTCGAAACGATCGGGAAGCCTTCGATCTGCGCGATCAATGGATTCGCTCTCGGCGGCGGCTGCGAACTGGCGCTTTCCTGTTCGATTCGACTGGCAAGCAAGACTGCCAAGTTAGGCCAGCCGGAGGTGAAACTGGGAATCTTGCCGGGCTACGGAGGTTCGCAACGCTTGGCGCGATTGTGCGGAAAGGGATTTGCCCATGAACTGTGCTTGACGGGGGAGATGATCACCGCAGAAGAAGCGCAACGAATCGGATTGGTGAATCACATTTACGAGCCGGCGGAACTGCTACCCGCGGCCGAAGTAATGGCGAAAAAGATCATCGAGAAAGCGCCGCTAGCTGTGAAATACTGCATGGAAGCAATCGAGCGCGGCGTGGAAATGCCACAAGAAGAAGGACTGTTCCTAGAGGCCACTCTCTTCGGTGTGTGTTGTGCCACTGAGGACATGGGCGAAGGAACAAAAGCATTCCTCGAGAAGCGCCCGGCGAATTTTCAGGGCAAATAAATATGACCACGGGGAAAAAACTTCAGCCCACAAAGATCGATGGCGGGCTCAGCGCTGTCGGCCTGCGTTTCGGAATTGTGGTGAGCCGCTTCAACAGCTTCATCACGGAACGGCTGCTGCAAGGGGCGTTGGATGCGTTGCAGCGAGCGGGTGCGACGGACAAGGGCGTGGACGTGGTGCACGTTCCGGGATCGTTCGAATTGCCGCTGGCGGCCAAGAAGCTTGCGGCTGCGGGACGGCATAATGCTCTGATCGCGATCGGCTGCATATTGCGCGGGGAAACGGCGCACTATGACTACGTTTGCTCGGAAACCGCGCGCGGCCTCCAACTCGCACAAATGGACAGCGGTGTGCCGATCATGTTTTGCGTGCTGACGTGCGACACGCTGGAGCAGGCTATCGACCGCGCAGGATTGAAGGGCGGCAACAAGGGATTTGAAGCAGGCCTCGGCGCCGTGGAAATGGCCCAGCTTATGAACAAACTGCGCACGCCGTCCAAATCGTCAGCCCCGAAAAAAAGGCGGGGCAAGTAACGTGTCGCTGCGAACCAAATCGCGCGAGTTTGCCATGCAGATGCTCTTTCAGTGGGATATGAGCAAGCAGGACTTGGCGAAACTGGAAGGGAAATTCTGGAAGGGCGCCAAAGCCGCCGAGCAGACCCGCAGTTTCGCAAACCTGCTATTTGAGGGCGCGGCGCACGATTCCATGCCGCTGGATGAACTAATTTCAAAGCATGCGGATAACTGGCGTCTGGAGCGGCTTGCAGCCATCGACCGCGCGATTCTGAAGCTAGCGCTCCACGAAATGCGCGCCACCGATACACCGCCGAAGGTGGTCATCAATGAAGCGGTGGAGCTGGCGAAGAAGTTTTCTTCCCCGGAAGCTGGGAAATTTGTAAACGGAATACTGGACGGTTACCGCAAATCGCTGCAGGCGAAACCGCAAGAAAAGTAGATGCGCTGAGCGCTAGTCTTACGTACGAATCACGCCTTCAAAGACTTTCACTGCAGCCCCGCTGACACGCGGTGTGAACTTCTTGCCGGACTGCGTGACTTCCACTTCGATCTGGCTGGGCCGCCCCATCTCGACGCCCTGCGAAACGCTTAGCGTTTGCGCCGGGCCGAGTTTGCCATGCTTGACAAGGTAGGCGCCCAGCGAACCTGCCGCCGAACCGGTGGCCGCATCTTCATAAAGTCCCCATGGCATCATGCCGCGCGCGTGCGCGAGATGATTGCCCCCTAGCGTGAAGCAATAGGCCAGTGCGCCTTGTTTGTCGAACAGCCGGGCAAGTTCCACCATGTTCATCTGGATTTTTGCCAACGACGCGCGATTGCGCAACGGCACCATCAGATTGAAGATACCGGTGGAAACGAATTCCGGCTCCAATTTGGGATCGAAATCTTTTCGCGACAGACCGAGAGCCGCTGCCAGCTTTTTCTTCTGAATTTTTGAGGGTTTGAAGGCTGCTTCCTTTTGCGTCATGGTCACGCGCAGTGGCCGGCCGTCCTTGAAACGAATTTCCACGGGAAGCACCCCGGCGCCAGTCTGCTGTAAAATGTGGACTCCGCCTTCTTGCGCGGGCACGACGCCAAGTTCCGCCAGAAGAAACCACGTTCCGATCACGGGATGTCCGGCAAGCTTCAATTCTTCTTTCGTGGTAAAAATGCGCAAGCGCGCCAGTGCGCGGTCATCCGACGGTTTTTGCACGAACACCGTCTCGGAGAGATTCATCTCGCGCGCGATGGCGAGCATCTGGTCGTTGGAGAGCCCGTCGCCATCGGTAATAACTGCCAGGGGGTTGCCCTGGAATCTTGTGGTGGTGAAAACATCCAGCGTGAAAAAGCGGTGATTCATTTGATCTCCGTGATAAGCGTCAGGCGGTTCCGAGCGGGGGCTTTCAGATGCGCTCCAGCTGGCTGACGGTCCTTTCATTGACAACATTTCCTGTGTTCAAAGTTGTTTTGGGCTCTAGCAAAAGTATGTGCACCTCTTCGTCGGCGATCGGCAAGTGTTCGACGCCACGCGGCACGATGATGAATTCGCCCTCATTCACGACGGCTTCGCGATCGCGGAATTTCATGCGCAGAGTGCCCTTGAAGACCATGAACAACTCGTCTTCATTGTCGTGATGATGCCAGATGAACTCGCCCTTTAATTTCACGGCTTTTACCTGACAGTCATTCAGTTCGCCGATTACCCGGGGGTTGCAGTAGTCGTCAAACTTGGCAAACTTCTCCCGAAGATTCACCGTCTGCATGTTCTCACCCTACAGCTTTTGAACCGTTTCTGCGACAACCTGCAAAACACGCCGCGTCGTTGCACGGTCGCTTGTTTCGGAATAGAGGCGCAAAAGATTTTCCGTGCCCGAAGCGCGCACCATCGCCCAGCCGAAACCGTCGAGATAGATCTTAATGCCGTCCAGGTTCTCGCGGCGGGTAATTTTCAAATCCGCCAGCTTCTTGAGTTTTTCGTCGGAGAAATAGCCCACTGCCCGTTCCTTCTGTCCCGGCTTAACGTCGAGATCCACGCGGCCATAATGATGCTCGCCAAATTCTGTGTGGAGGGCGTTGATCAGTTCGCCGAGTGATTTGCCGTGCCAGGCCATCAACTCGGCGAGCAAGAGCGCAGAAACCGTGGCGTCGCGCTCGGGTAAATACAGGCTGGTGCCGATGCCGCCGCTTTCTTCCCCGCCGATCAGGATGTTGCGCTCTAGCATGAGTTCGCAGATGTACTTGAAGCCGATGGGAACTTCGTAAAGCTTACGGCCGTATTTTGCCGCAAGTTTATCGATCAATTTGGTGACGGAGAAAGTTTTCGCGATGTCGCCGGGCAGATTGCGGGTGCCGATCAGGTGCCAGACCATCAGAGCGAAGATTTGGTGAGGATTGATGAAGCTGCCGTCGCGATCGATAGCGCCAATGCGGTCGCCATCGCCATCCGCAGCGAAGCCCGCATCATATTTCCCCTTCAGCACAGCCTTGCTAAGCGCGTCGATGTGCGGCTCGATCGGCTCCGGATGAATGCCGCCGAAATTGGGGTCGCGCGTGCCGCGAATTTCGTCACAGACCACGCCGTTCCGCGTGAACAATTCATGCAGAAGCCCAGCAGCGGAGCCGTACATGGGATCCGCGACAAAGCGAAACTTGGCCTTACGGAGCCGCTCCCAATCAATGAGTTCTTCCACGGTGTCCAGATAAGGGGCGCGCGGCTCGAGAGGCTGGATCAGTTCTTTGCGAGGCGGCAGGGAAGGCAAGCCATTCGCAAGCACGATGGCCAGTTCTTTTTCGATTTGCGCCACGATCGACGGCAACGCGCTGCTGCCGTAGCTGGCTTTGTACTTAATGCCATTCCATCGGGAAGGATTGTGGCTGGCGGTGATCACGACTCCGCCGGCAGCCTGACGCTGGCGAACCAAGAGTGAGATCGCGGGAGTCGAACAGGGCTTGTCTGTCAGCCAGACTGGCGTGCCGGTGGAGCTCACAACATCGGCCACGGCAGCGGCAACCTCCTCGCTAAGATGGCGGTGATCGTAGCCGATCAGCACGCCTTTGCGCGCATCTTCGCCGCGCACCACGTAGCGAGCAATCGCCTGCGCCACGAGCCGCGCGTTGGGCAGAGTGAAGTCGTCGTCAATGACGCCGCGCCAGCCGTCAGTACCAAACTTGATCGTAGTCATCGTTTGGAAGTATACGCGAAGCGGGGAAAGCGCTAAAACAACCAAGAAATGGAGCGCCAAATGGCGGGTTGGTCGTGGGACATTGCGACACCGGAGTCTTGCAGTGCGCGTGCTGTGAGGAATTCCGACTAAAGGAGCTTCTTGTGCCTGCGTTCCTCGAGGGCTTTAACGATTTTGCCGACGTCCTGGGCGCGCTCGCGCGGACAGATGAGCAACGCATCGGGCGTATCGACGACGACCAGGTCTCGCACGCCAATGGCGGCGACGAATTTGCCGGGACTCCACAGATAATTGCCTTCGGCGTCGAGTGATTGGCCCGGTCCGTCAAAAATATTTTCGCCGGCATGCTTTGCCAGTAACTCGTACACCGCGCTCCATGAACCGATATCGCTCCAGCCAATGTCAGCGGGAATAACGAAGACACGGGGATCGCCGGTTTCACGGGTTGCCGGTTCCATGATGGCGTAATCCACGGAAATGTTTTCCAGTTTGGGGTACACCTTCTTCAGGTTTGCTTCATAGCTGCGCTTCCCAATGTAGGAGGCAAGCGATTCCAGTTGCTGATGCGTCTTCGGGAGATAACTCTTCAGCGCGTCCAGGTACGTGGAAACGCGCCAGAAAAACATGCCGGCATTCCACTGATAGAGCCCCGATGCAAGATATTCTTTTGCGACGGCAAGTTCCGGTTTCTCCGTAAAACGCCGGACCGCGAAAACCGGGAATCCTTCGACAGTCCTCGCATCGCCCATCCGCTCGATGTAGCCAAATCCAGTCTCCGGCCGCACCGGAGGAATGCCCAGCACAACCATTCGAGAAGAATCGCCGGAGAGATGGAGAGCAGCGGTTGCGATACTTCGAAAGCGATCGGGCTGCGCAATGTAGTGATCCGCGGGTAGCACTGCCATCACCGAATCGCCCTTCGCCGCATGGCGTATATGAATTGCCGCTAGAGCAATTGCGGCCGCCGTGTTTCGGCCAATCGGCTCGGTGAGCACGCGCTTCCTGGCCGCGGCCGGCATTTGCTTGCGAAGTGCGACGGCCTGGTCCGTGTGCGTCACCGTCCAGATATTCTTCGCCGGAATTAAAGGCTGCAGCCGAGCCACGGTCTGCTCCAGCATGGTCGTCTTGCCAATGATGTTCAGCAACTGTTTCGGAGTGCAAGTGCGGCTGCGCGGCCAGAATCGCGTGCCGCGGCCCCCCGCGAGGATGACAGCGTGCGTCTGCAATCGTTTTTCTGTCATGAGCACTTACTCCACGAAGACCTGCGACACGGCTTTTTCATCCAGGCCCTGGTTCAGCAATCGTTTTCGAAGCAAGTCAGGCTGCGGAACGTAAACGCGGAGCAGAGAGGTTGCTTCGTCCGGTTGCAGGTAGAGGGTCGGCAAGGATGCGGGCAAAAACCAAGCTGTGCCGGCTTGATAGGACATCGACACGCCGTCATAGAGCCTACCCGTGCCTTGCAGAATGATCAGCAATTGAAAATGGCTTGGGTCTGTCCCGATGGCGGTGGTGCGATCGCAGTCCCAGCGTTCGGTGGCAAAAAACTGGCACGCAGCCAGCAGCCGAATGTTGGCGTCCGGGGAATGCAAGGCGAGCGGAGGAACCTTGCCCGCTCGAGTGCCTGCAAAGCTTGTGACCTGCAAGGCCTTCTCGATGTGAAGCTCGCGAGGCTTGCCGGAAGCGTCCACGCGGCCAAAGTCATACACGCGATAAGTGAGGTCGGAATACTCCTGCACCTCGCAGAGAATCATGCCGGGCCCGATGGCGTGCTGGGTCCGCGCCGGAACAACGTAGGTTTCGCCCGGGCGAACCAGATCGTGAACGAAAAGATCCTCGAGCGTATTTTTCGACAGCGCGTGGAGAAATTGCTCGCGCGTGACGCCGGGCTTCAATCCCAGAAGAAGTTCCGCGCCGGGCTCCGCCGAAAGGATATGCCACATTTCGGTTTTCCCGCGCCCCCCGGAAGCCTGCTCGTATTTTGCCGCGTAGGCGTCGTCGGGATGCACCTGAATGGACAACTTGTCATGGGGAAAAATGAATTTCACCAGGAGCGGGAAATCGGGATACTGATTTACGTGCGTACCGCGCCAATCCACCGGCATCGCGTGCCAGCTTTCGCCCAGCGACTTTCCCGCGAACGGACCGTTGGCGATGCGGCATTCCTGCCCGGTGAGCCACGCTTCACCAATGAGTTCCTGCAAGCCGGTCTGCTCTGGGAATAAAGGGGCCAAGGAACGAGCGCCCCAGGGGCGCGGACTGAAGGTCGGCTCAATGCGTGATAGAACAGGTTCCAGCACGGTCACGCAGCAGCTTCGACGCGCGAAAAGAACTTTCCGAGGCGCCGCAACCCTTCATCGATGCGCTCGATCGACGTGGCATAGGACAAGCGGAGGAAACCCGGAGCACCGAATGCCTCCCCGGGCACCACCGCGACGTGCGCTTTCTCAAGCAGCAGTCTGGCGAGATCCGTGCACGTTTTTGCGCGAGCGTTCTCACCATCGCCCAAGTGCGCGGAAATATTTGGGAACGCATAGAATGCGCCTCCAGGCCATTCGCAGGTGACGCCGGAAATCGCGCGCAAGCCTTCGACGATGCGCTTGCGGCGCTTGGTGTATTCCGCGAGCATCACCGGGACGCTGTCCATGCTTCCGCGCATGGCTTCCAACGCCGCGTATTGCGCGATGGAGGTCGGATTCGATGTGGACTGGCTCTGCACCTTGGTCATCGCCTGAATCAGCGCCTCCGGGGCGAGGGTATAGCCAATGCGCCAGCCAGTCATCGCAAACGTCTTGGAAACGGAGCCGACGATGATGACATTCTGTTTAGAATTCTTCGCGCTGGCGATCGAGAAAGACTTGTGCGGCTGGTAGACGAAATGCGAATAGCATTCGTCGCCCATCAACCAAATGCCGTGTTTGTTGCACGTCGCCAGAATGCGCTCGAACTCTTCCGGATCGACCACGCCGCCCGTGGGATTGCTGGGTGAATCGATGATCACCATCTTCGTTTTTGGCGTGATGGCCTTCTCAATGTCGGATGCCTTCGGGACGAAGCCAGTCTGCGGGCAGGTCTGGATAAGCACCGGAGTGCCGCCGGCATACTTGATGATGTCCGGGTAGCTAACCCAATAAGGAGCGGGAAGAATGACTTCGTCGCCATTCTGGATGAGCACGGAGATGCTGTTGAAAATCGAATGCTTGCCGCCGACCGTGACGACGCATTCTCTCGGCGAATAGTCAGACGCAAGTTCGCGCTTGTGCCATGCGGCAATCGCCTCACGTAGGGGCATGATGCCGCCGGTGGGAGTGTACTTCGAGCGATTTTCCTCAATTGCTTTGATCGCGGCTTTCTTGATGTGGTCCGGAGTGGGGAAGTCCGGTTCGCCGGGGCCGAAGTCCGCGATGTCCACGCCCTTGGATTTCAGCTGTTCGGCGGCGCTGATGACTGCGGCAGTTGGCGAGATTTGAATGCGATTGATGCGATCGGTGAGTTGCACGGGCTCTCCTTGGAGCGAGACAGGGATGGTAAGTTAGTAGTTTTCAGGAAATCGCGAAGAATTTCAATGAGAACAATGCTTGGCCATCCGTGCGCTCAAGACACTTTGGCTTTCAGGCGTTGCTCGACCGTCGGGGGCACCAAGCCAGCCAACGGGCCGCCGAAGTGAGCGATTTCGCGGACAACCTTTGCGCTCAGGTAGCTGTATGTTTCGCCGGGCATCATGAAGACGGTTTCCAGGCGAGGCTCGAGTTTGCGATTCATCAGGGCCATTTGCAGTTCGTATTCGTAATCGGAAACCGCGCGAATCCCACGGAGGATGACGGCGGCGCCACGCTTGCGGGCGTAGTCGACCAGCAAACCCTCGAACACGTCGATTTCCACGGACTCCCAGTGCCGCGTAACTTCGCGGAGCATCTCCACGCGCTCAGGGACTGAGAACATTGGTTCTTTTTCGGTGTTCTTCAAAACCGCGACAATCAGCCGGTCGAACATTTTTTGGCCGCGTTCGATCAAGTCAAGGTGGCCGTTGGTGACGGGATCAAATGAGCCGGGATAGATAGCGACGGAGGTTTTCATGCGCGTGAGTGCGTGTCTGGGGCACATTCTACTCTAAACAATCTGCAAATCGCGAGGGAACTTGACCCCAGCGATTGGCCTGAGCCATAGCGGGAAAATGTTATCCGCGGAACGGAATACTCTACCTATTTTTGTGCGTGTTATAACGATTTAATAGAGCTATATTGTGCACTGAGACTTCGGAGGACACCAGATGAGTTGCCGTTGGTTCACAGGCAAGAGCATGTTTGCGGCAGCGATTTTATGTATGGTAGGGAGCATGCAAGCAGGGGCGCAGTCTCCAACGGAATTGAACGTGATGCCGCTGCCGGCCAAAGCGCAGCTGGGCAGCGGCGCGCTGAAGATCGATGCCGGGTTCACGCTGGCGTTTACGGGATACCGCGAGGAGCGTCTGGACCGCGCGGGACGACGATTCCTGCTGCAGTGCAATCGGGAAACCGGACTGGTGTTTGGCCAGGCAGCAGCGGCAGCGGACCCGGCAAAAGCGACGCTGATTGTAACCACCGACCACGCCAGCAAGCCGGTCCAGGAACTGAGCGAGGATGAGTCGTACACGCTGGAGGTCACGTCCACCGGCGCAAAGCTGCACGCCGCCACTCCTCTCGGCACGATGCACGGGCTGCAAACGTTCCTGCAACTGGTTTCGATCACGGCGGATGGATTTGCCGCGCCGGCGGTCAGCATCCAGGATCAGCCGCGATTTCCGTGGCGCGGCCTGATGATCGATGTGTCGCGCCATTTCATTTCCGTGCCGGTGTTGAAGCGCAATCTGGACGGAATGGAAGCGGTAAAGATCAACGTGTTCCACTGGCACCTTTCAGACAATCAGGGTTTTCGCGTGGAAAGCCACAAATTCCCGAAACTGCAGGAGCAAGGTTCCGACGGCCTGTACTACACCCGGGATGAAATCCACGATGTGATTGCCTATGCGCACGATCGCGGCATTCGCGTGGTGCCGGAGTTCGACATGCCAGGCCACAGCACTGCCTGGTTCGTTGGTTACCCTGAATTGGCCAGCGGGCCCGGCCCGTACCAAATCTGGCAGCAGTGGGGCGTATCGGACCCAGCGATGGATCCCACGAATGAGAAAACCTATAAGTTTCTAAACGATTTCTTTGCGGAAATGGCGAAACTTTTCCCGGATCAGTATTTCCACATTGGCGGCGACGAAGTGAACGGCAAGCAGTGGGACGCAAATCCCAAGATCCAGGAGTTCATGAAGTCGCACAACATCAAAAACAATGAAGGGCTGCAAGCCTATTTCAGCCAGCGCGTTCAGGAACTGGTGGTAAAGCACGGAAAGACGCCGGTAGGCTGGGATGAGATCCTTGTGCCCGGCGTGCCGAAGAACATCGTGATTCAGTCCTGGCGGGGAAGCGAGGCGCTGGCCACGGCTGCGAAAGAAGGCTATCGAGGAATTCTGTCCAACGGCTACTACATTGATCTGGGATGGAGCGCGGCACGGCACTACGCTGTTGATCCGATGGGAGGCGCCGCAACCAACCTGACGCCCGAAGAGAAGGAGCGAATCCTGGGCGGCGAAGCCACGATGTGGTCGGAGTACGTCAACTGGGAGAATATTGATTCGCGCATCTGGCCGCGAACTGCGGCGATCGCGGAGCGCTACTGGTCTCCACAAAGCACCACGGATGTTGCTTCGATGTACGCCCGAATGGAAGCGGAGAGCACACGCTTGGAATGGCTGGGGCTGACCCACCGTACCTACCAGCGGCAGATGGTGCGCCGGATGGCGGGTGTCGCAGCTCCTGAAGGAACAGCGGCGCTCAGCACGCTCACAGAGGCGCTGGAGCCGGTAAAGGACTACGAGCGTGAAGGGGACAAAGTCCCACCGTCGAACCAGACTCCTCTGAATCGCGTGGTGGACGCCGTCCATCCGGAAAGCGAAGTATCTCGGCGGTTCTCGGTTGCCGTGGACCAGTTCCAGGCTTCTTCCTGCACGGACGCTGCGAAAGCTGCTGAGTTGCGGGGCCAGCTTGCTGCGTGGGCCAGAAATGACGGGCGTCTGCAACCGCTGGCGCAACGCTCATCCTTGGTCCAGAACGTGAGCCCGGCCTCAGAAGCTTTGTCGCAGGCGGCAGAGCTTGCCCTTGGGGCGCTGGACCGAATCGCGCAGGGACTTCCTTCGCCTCCGGACCTGGTGAAGCAGCAAGTGGCCGCACTCAATGCTTTTGAGCAGCAGGCGCACCGGTCGCAACTCACCCTTCCAGCGCGTGCCGCATTCCAAAAACTCATTGAGGCGGCAGGCTCTGGCGGCGCCTGCGCGAACGGGAAGTAGGCGAAATCGGGGCGAGCTAGCGCTCAAGCGCGTTTGGAAATCGCCGTTAACCACCAATTATCGACCTTTGAGACGCAAAAAGGCGCCGTTTAGCGCAAGAACGTAGAAATCCGACTAAACTAGTCTTATTGTAAGTGCTGAAATTTTAACGATTTGCCCTTAGTCTTAATGGACACACGGCGTTGACAATAGGGTCGTTCCCGGGTATAGTTTAATTGCGACTTATTCAGTCGGATATGCATCCAAGTGGGTGCGAGAAACACCGGGAAACGACATGTTCAAGCTTTCAAAAAAGGCGGACTACGGGTTGATTGCGATGAAGCATCTCGCCAACCACCGTGAAGAATACGCTTGCAGCGCAAGCGAGATCGCCGAAGGGTACGGAATCTCCGGAACGCTAATGGCCAAGGTGCTGCAGAAGCTGGCCAAGCAAAGTTTGGTAGTTGCGAAGCACGGATCGAGCGGGGGGTACCAGTTAGCGAGGAACGCGGAAAAGATCAGCGCCCTGGAAGTGATTACGGCGATTGATGGACCGGTTTTGATCACGTCGTGCGTGACGAACCACGGAAATTGTGACGCGACCGACCGCTGTTCCATCAAAGAACCATTGCAGCGTGTGAATGAGAGCATTTTGGGGGTTTTGGGCACGGTGACCATCGCGCAGTTGAGCGAGGATAAGCCGGAGGCCGCAGGATTTGTGGAGCTCAAAGGAATTGACCGCGTAGTAGCGATTCGCTAAGCGGGGTTTTAGAGCCGAAGGAGAACACGGAAATGGCCGTCAAGCTGCCGATTTACATGGATAATCACGCTACCACGCCTATGGACCCGCGCGTCCTGCAGGCGATGCTGCCTTATTTCACGGAGAAATTTGGCAATGCGGCCAGCCGCAACCACTCCTTTGGCTGGGCCGGCGAAGAAGCGGTGGAAACGGCGCGCCAGCAGATCGCTTCCTTGATCAACGCAACCGCGAAAGAGATTATTTTCACCAGTGGGGCGACCGAGTCTGACAATTTGATGATCAAGGGCGTCGCGGAAATGTACCGCGAAAAGGGCAATCACATCATCACCCAAGCAATCGAGCACAAGGCTGTCCTGGATACCTGTAAGCGCCTGGAGAAGAACGGCTACGAAGTGACGTACCTGCCGGTGCAAAAAGACGGGCGCGTGAATCCCGAGGATGTGCGTAAGGCCATCAAGCCCACCACCATCCTGATCACGGTGATGTATGCGAACAACGAAATTGGCGTTATCAACCCGATTGCGGAAATTGGCAAGATCGCGAAGGAACACGGAATCATTTTCGCGGTCGACGGCGTGCAGGCGGTTGGCAAGGTTCCCGTGGATGTAATCAAGGACAACGTCGACCTGTTGGCGATTTCCGGGCACAAGCTTTACGGTCCTAAGGGAGTGGGCGCGTTATATGTGCGCCGTCGCAATCCCCGCGTGCAGCTCTCCGCCATTATCGACGGCGGTGGCCACGAACGCGGCATGCGCTCCGGCACTCTGAACGTGACGGGCATCGTGGGGCTAGGTAAGGCTTGCGAGCTTTGTCAGCAGGAAATGGCACAAGAAGGCGCGCGTCTCGCAAAGCTGCGCGAGCGCCTGAAGGCGGGCCTCGAGGCCAAGTTGGATGAGGTGTACATCAATGGGTCGGTGGAGCATCGCCTCCCGAACAACCTCAACATGAGCTTCGCCTATGTCGAAGGCGAATCGCTGCTGATGGGGATTAACGACGTAGCGGTTTCCAGCGGTTCCGCGTGCACCTCGGCAACCCTTGAGCCCAGTTACGTACTCAAAGCTCTAGGCGTAGGTGAGGATCTGGCACACACCTCGATCCGCTTCGGCCTGGGTCGTTTTACCACCGAGGAAGAAGTCGACTACGTGATCGACAAGATGGTGCAGGTTGTTACTAAGCTGCGCGAACTTTCGCCGCTCTATGAAATGGCCAAGGAAGGCATCGACATTTCCAAGGTTAAGTGGCAAACCGCGTAATTCAAGGGATGAATGAAGGGAAAGAAAATGGCAAGCGTTATTGCAAGTGAAGGAACACTCAGGATTCACCGGTCGATCGCCGGAACTTCGGCGCCGTTCCGGGTGACGTATCAGCCGTATCAGGACAGCGATGAGCCGGCGCCGGCCGCAGAGAAGGCGTTTTATCACCTCCAGGATGTTCGGGAATTCCTGCACATACTGGGATTGGGCGCGGATTACATCCGTGAAGCGCTGCGGGAACTGACCGCGGGCCGTTCGGCTTTCTTAACCAACGTTGGTTTGACGGAAAAGGCAATCAAGAACGCAGGCTTTGCAGCAACTCTCGCCGCGGCGAGGGGATAAGTTTCAGAGAGCAGGAATTTAGAGAAGGAGCAACGAGTCCATGGCATATAGTGAAAAAGTAGTCGATCACTACAACAATCCTCGCAATGTCGGCAGCCTGCCCAAGGAAGATCCCAATGTCGGGACCGGACTGGTTGGCGCGCCGGAATGCGGCGACGTGATGAAGCTGCAGATGAAGATCAACCCGGAGACGAATGTCATTGAAGAAGCTAAGTTCAAGACCTTCGGTTGCGGGTCGGCCATCGCCAGCTCTTCCTTGGCCACCGAATGGGTGAAGGGCAAGACCGTCGAAGAGGCCCTCTCGATTAAGAACACAGACATCGTTCGCGAACTCTCTCTTCCTCCGGTTAAGATTCACTGTTCCGTGCTCGCGGAGGACGCCATCAAGGCGGCTATCGGCGACTGGAAGAAAAAGCACGGAGTGGAAGTTCCCGCGCACGAAAAGTCTTCGCACTGAGCGAAGGATTGCGCGGCGTTAGTGGCGTCCTCCCGGCGGCAGCAAGTTGACCGTCGGAGGATGCTGTCGAGTGATTCGCTCCGGGAAGGCGTAAGGGAAGCGCGTTATGACGACGGAAGTTATAACTCCAAGTACATCCAAGGCTGGCCAGGTGATTCACGTCTCCGAGCATGCGGCGAAGAAAATCATTGCGCTGCTCGCTAAGGAAGGCGTGTCTGCGGAAACCGGCGGACTGCGCGTGGGTGTGCAAGGCGGCGGGTGTTCCGGTTTGTCGTATGCGATGAGGTTGGACACACAGGCTCGCGACCGCGATAAGGTTTTTGAGGAATTCGGGGCGCGCATCTTTGTCGACCCGAAAAGCCTGCTGTATTTGAATGGCACGACGCTTGAGTATGAAGAGACGCTCATGCGCCAGGGCTTTGTGTTTCAGAATCCCAATGCTGCGAGAAGTTGCGGCTGCGGGAGCAGCTTTACGGCGTAGCGGTTGCGGTCGCACAGCTTTCCGTCTGTGCCTTGGGTGGATTTTAGCTCGGTCGGACAAGTGGTTGGCCACCGCAATTGCCAGCCACTTTTTTTTGTCCTTGTGGTCGAGACGTTGGCGATGGCTTATGCCAGATTTGGCAGAGAAAGCGATCTTTATGGTTACGAACAAGCCGATCTCGTTGGCCTGCGCTGCAAACTCGATGAAAGCGGCACAACGATCACGACGACGATCCGAAATGCTTCGACACATGGAGGAACAGCGCCGGGCCGGAGATCGAGTTCCCAGGTATGCTTTCGACGAGTTGCGCGCTGACATGGCCAAAGATGGGGATGTGATCAAGCAATGAGCGAACCTTTCACAGTAACGAATGCGCCGCTGGTTTGCTGGAATTGCCACGAGCGCACCATTGGCACGCATTTTTGCCCGGGCTGCGGCAAGGTGCTGCAAGTTCCGGAACACACCGATTATTTCTTCATGCTGGGATTGCCGCGCCGGTTATGGCTGGATATGGGCACGCTCGAGCAGAAATTCCTGGAGCTGAGCTGGAAGCTTCATCCCGACAATTTTGTGAATGCGACCACGGAAGAGCGCGAGATATCCCTAACACGAAGCAGCGAGTTGAATGATGCGTACCGCACGCTGCGCGGTCCCGTCTCGCGCGTGGAATACCTGTTGGCCATCGAAGGAACACGGAAAGAAGGCAAAACCAAGCAGCAGGCGCCGCCGGAACTACTCGAAGAGGTCTTCGGGCTGAACGAATCGCTGGATGAATTGCGCGAAGCGAAAGCCGCGGGCAGTGATGTCGGCGCTTTGCGGCAGCGCTTGGGCACGGCGGAACAAGGTTTCAAACAGAAAATGAAAGAGATAGATGACGAGTTGCAGCTGGCAGCCCGCAAATGGGATCAAACGCTCGATGCCAACGCTGATGAAGGCGCGAAGAAGCGAGTCATGAGCCAGCTGAATGACCTGCTGAATCGCCGCTCGTATATCCGAAATTTGGTCGTAAACGTCCAGAAGGAGTTGCTGTAACGCTTTGGGCGTGGGTTTTTAGAGTTTATAAGTTGCAACTGATCACTGATTACTAGCTCATGGGAAGAATTGTCGGAATCGATCTCGGAACAACCAACAGCCTGGTAGCGTATGTGGACGCGCAAACCGGACAGCCGAGGTGTATTCCGGGACCGTCGGGCGGTACGCTTTGCCCTTCGGTGGTCAGCATCGATCCAGATGGCGGAATCATTGTTGGGGAGCCGGCGCGCCGCCGTTTGTTGACGCAGCCGGAGCGCAGCATCTATTCCGTGAAACGCTTGATGGGACGCGGTCCTGCTGATGTGCAGAGCGAATTGAGGCTGTTCCCATTTCGCATCGATCCGTCGAGCAACCACGTAATTCGCGTGAAGCTTGGCGACAAGGTATTCACTCCGCCGGAAATTTCTTCGTTCATTCTTCGCGAGCTGAAGAACTGGGCCGAAGCGTTTTTCGGCGAGGCCATTGAGCGCGCGGTGATCACCGTGCCGGCGTATTTCAACGATGCGCAACGCCAAGCCACAAAAGATGCGGGCAAATTGGCCGGTCTGGAAGTCGTGCGCCTGGTGAATGAACCGACCGCGGCGGCGTTGGCCTACGGTCTGCACGAGAAGCAACGCGGCAAAGTGGCGGTGTACGATCTCGGTGGCGGCACGTTCGATATTTCCATCCTGAAGCTGATCTCCACCGGTGCAGGCGACATTTACCAGGTGCTCTCGACCAACGGCGACACCCATCTCGGCGGCGACGATATCGACAATCTCCTGCAGGCTTTCGTCCACGAGCAGATTTTGCAGACCGACCAGATCGACTTCTCGCCCCACGGCGAAATCGCTCAGCAACTGCGCAAGGAACTGATCGCCATCAAGCACAGGCTTTCCGAGGCAGATTCCGCGACGCTACTTTTCCCTTTGCCGAACGGAAAAACGTTCGTGCACGAATTTACGCGTGGCGCCTTTGAGGCATTGATCCGACCGGTCGTGGATCGCACCATGGATCCGGTGAAGCAGGCGTTGGCAGACGCGCAACTGAAGCCCAGCGAGGTGGACGAAGTCGTTCTGGTGGGCGGAACAACGCGGACGCCGCTCATTCGGCGCACGGTGCAGGAATTCTTTGACCACAAGCTACACACGGAGCTGAACCCGGACGAAGTGGTGGCGTTGGGCGCGGCAGTGCAAGCCAATATTTTGGATCACGGCGTGAAGAATATGTTGCTGCTGGACGTTACACCGCTTTCGCTCGGCATTGAGACTTATGGCGGGGCGGTGGCCAAAATTATCCCGCGCAATTCGACGATTCCGGCCAGCGCGCAGGAACTTTACACCACCGGCGTGGATAATCAGACCGGCATCGACATCCACGTGCTGCAAGGCGAACGCGAACTGGCCAAGGATTGCCGCTCGCTGGCTCGGTTCACGTTGCGCATTCCCCCGGCGCCTGCGGGACTTCCGCGCGTTGAAGTGAAGTTCCTCATCGATGCAAACGGCATCCTGCAGGTCGGCGCGAAAGACATTCGCACCGGCGAGCAGCACATCATCGAAGTGCAGCCCAGCTACGGCCTGAACGATGCGGACATCGAGCGCATGCTAGAAGAGTCCATCGAATACGCGGAACAGGATTTTGCGGAGCGCCAGGTGATCGAAGCGCGCACGGAAGCGGAATCGATACTGGGCGCGACGGCCAAGGCGCAGAGTAATCCCAACGCGGGTGCGCTTTCATCCCCTGAACACGCAAAAATTGCAGCTTCGATCGCGGAGTTGCGGCAAGCCGTGAAAGGCAACGACTACAAACTGATTCGGCAAAAGATCGATGAATTGAACCGGGCCACGGAACACTTGGCCGAACTGCTGATGAACTCAGCCGTGCAGTCGGCGCTCGCGGGCAAAAAGCTGGCTGAGGTTTAGGGAGAAACTTATGGGCGGTAGCAATCCTTATATCGAAGAAGTGAAATACAAGAAGGCCACCAAGAAATTCAAGGTGACATTCCTGCCGAGCGGCCAGACGGTGGAAGTCGATCCCGAGAAATTTCCCTACGGCCACAACGGCTTGCCTGGCAGCATCCTGGATATTTCCGAGGGCTTCAAGATGGGGCTGGACCACGCTTGCGGCGGCGTGTGTGCGTGCTCGACCTGCCACGTGATGGTGAAAGAAGGTCTGGAATCGTGCAATGAAGCCACCGACGCGGAGCTGGACGAACTCGACGAGGCTCCCGGCATCACTCCGAAGTCGCGTTTGGGCTGCCAGACGGTGCCGGACGGCACCACCGATATCGTCGTCGAAATTCCTGAGTGGAATAAGAATTACGCTAAAGAGCTGGATCACTGATTGAAGAAAGTTATCAGTGATCAGGAAACAAGAGTTGTGTAGCAGCCGCTTGCTGTAGCGAGCGAGCAGTGCACTAACAGGAGCATGGGGCATGCCACCGAGCTTTGACTGGGATGATATCGAAGACATCGCCATCGGGTTGACAGACAAATATCCGGACGTCGACCCCTACACCGTGCGTTTTACCGACCTGCACAAGTGGGTCACGGAATTGACGGGTTTTGCCGGCGACCCCATGAAGTCCAACGAGGGCAAACTCGAAGCCATCCAAACGGCGTGGCATGAAGAATGGGAAGATCGCAAGAAGTAAAAGGCCTTGAGTTCTCAGTTTTAAGTTTAAGTAAAACAAGCTGGCGAATGAAATCCAACCGGGAATTGCTCATAGCGGCTTACCGGGCATTCAATGCCCGCGACATCGATACGATCCTAGAGATGATGCATCCGGATGTGGATTGGCCGAACGGAATGGAAGGCGGGCGCGTGCACGGGCAAGAGAACGTGCGCCGGTACTGGACGCGTCAATGGGGCATTCTTGAACCGTACGTCGAGCCGGTGAGCGTCGAGGAGGGCGAAGCCGGACGAAGCGTTGTTCGCGTCCACCAGGTGGTTCGGGATCTGGCCGGAAACCTGGTTGTCGACCAGTTTGTCGAACATGTTTACACCATTCGCGATGGTCGGATCGAGCGCATGGACATCCGCGAAGCAAACACGAACCAGGCTTCTGCGGGCACCGCTTGAATCGTAGCCCGTGGGCAAAGCGTTCAGTGGTCAGGTAAAATGCGGCCCGAGTCGCGCGGTTACTGGTTTGGCGGGACGCCTTTTCCGTAACTTAAAACTGATAGCTGAGAACTCATAACTGCCGCTACTGCCTCTCGCCCGCGTGGCGCAAACTGCGCGTTTCCCGTATAATTTTAGATTGTGGTTCCCCGGTGGCGCTATGGTGCAACGGTTAGCACGTAGCCCTTTCAAGGCTAAAATACGGGTTCGATTCCCGTTAGCGCTACCAAACCTGTTTCGTTCCCCTTGTTTCCGTCAGTTCCTCTCCGCGTATTTCAGTGGTTGATGATATTCTGTGTGTCTGCCGCCCGCGCAGAATCGGAGACTCTTCCATGGCAAACATACTTCGCTCCAATAATCCCGTTCTGAAGGAAAGCGCATTCGCAGGGCAAATCGCCGCCGGAGAAGCGATGACCATGCAGGGCACGGCCAACAAGACCGGCCTGCTGCTGTTGTGCGTAGTGGTGACGGCGGCTTACACCTGGGGTCTGAGCCATTCCGAAACGCCGGAGGCTGCCAATTGGTGGATGTTCGGCGGCGCGATCGGCGG
>Ga0210392_10000275_pt1 | contig 36600 bp, 28 predicted proteins | sample IncBWC30OmetaG_FD_161057 | JGI IMG/M metagenome (GOLD analysis project Ga0210392, IMG submission 161057) | Forest soil microbial communities from Barre Woods Harvard Forest LTER site, Petersham, Massachusetts, United States - Inc-BW-C-30-O ... | reverse complement strand
AATACCCTAATCCTATCAAGGCTAACCCCAATGTTTGATCTTCGGTAAAAGTGGGTGGTAATATACCAGAATGGCGACCCTGCGTTAAAGGAAAAATACCGAATGGTAAATAAATAGGGATCGGTACACCTTCAAATTCAGGATGTATCGGGCCCGTGATAGCCAACTTCTGGTTAATGAATTTTATTTTATTGCTTACAAATGCAAAATGCGGTGTATCCAAATCACAAGTTGTAAATCTTGCTTTATAAGCAAAAAAGACATCCTGATCTATTTTCTTTATTTTTTCTCCGTAAACAAACATTTCGCCCTGCTGTGTATAAGTACCTTTTGTAATACCCTTACCGTTTTTCATATTAAACTTTATGGTATCACTAATAGTATTGAAACTTTTATCGTTAAAAGTAGGAAAAGCGATCACTTTACCTGTACTATCTTTCCTGTAATAAGCAGACACTATACCGGTAGACTGATTCATTTCAATACCCGGCGCCGTTAATATATTATCCTTGTAAGTTGTTTTAGATTGCTTGCCGTATAAAATAATCTTTTTAGTGGGAACATCCAGTACCATTGAATCATCTGCATGATAGGTAACCGGCGCGTCTAAAGCACCTTTAGAGGTTTTATACCCGATAGTATCTTTTTTAACCTGAAATTTAGTGGTATCCATCGTAGTATCAGATAAACGAGGAATTTTCCCTGTATCATTAATACTAAAAGATTTAACACTATCCTGCGGAAAAGTTTCTGTCGTGTTTTTGGGGATCGTATCAAGCTTGGTAAGCCCTGGGGTGGCAGTATATGAATGCGTACGTCCTTTGCCAACCTGTGCCGTTGCCATCAATAGCAACATCACTAATGGTGCTAATATATATTTTGCCTTACCTTTGCGAACGTTATTCATTACAGTTGGCGGCAAAAATAATCATATTAGCCACAACATGGTGTGAATTAAAGCATAATTACTAATTGCCTTTAAACCAGTTTCGAAATGTTGAAAAATAAGATGTTTGTCCCGGCTTTGTTTATAGCGGGTTTGCTCTCTTTACAAACGGTTGCATTCGCTCAAAAAAAAATCAAAACAATTATTGTTGATGCCGGCCATGGTGGAAAAGACGGAGGTGCTCATGGTGCTTACGAAGGCGGCCTTGGTTCATGGGAAAAAAACATCACCTTGGCAATAAGCAATAAGCTCGTTGCAGAGTTGCAAAAAGATCTGCCGGATGTAAAAACGATTCCTACACGTACTACAGATATTTATCAATCTCCACCGGAAAAAGCGAATATTGCCAACCAGTATAAAGGTGATTTGTTTATATGTATACATGCTGATGCTGTGCAATTACAAACAGGCAGAAGACAAATAGGCACCAAATCTGTTGTAAAACAAGATGTGGTGTATGTTGGTAAAGGAAAAAAAAGAAAGAAGAAATACGGTAAAAAGTACAATGAGGTAGTTCCTGTATATGACTATTATAAAATACCAAGTACAAGAACAGGTACAAGTATATGGCTGTTCGCCGCTCATAAAACAGGTGAAAAGACCAAGATTATAGAAGAAGGTGGCCAGATGGTTGAGGAGGATGACGAACAGATAGACAGCACTGCGGATAGCACCTTCCACGTTGATGTAATTGATCCACGTGAAAAAAGAATGATGGCGCAGGTTTATGCTAAACGTTACCAGGAAAAAAGTATAGAATTAGCCGATCTTGTTAATGATGAGATAGCTGCTACTAACCGCCCGGCTTTAGGCGTTTTCCAACGCCAAAAAGGTATTTGGGTATTGCAGGCTACTAATATGCCGGCTGTTTTAATAGAAACGGGTTTTATTACTAACTACAACGATGAACGCTATTTAAACAGCGATGCCGGCCAGCAGGAAATTGCCGCATGTATTGCCAGGGCTGTTATAAAGTATAAAGAGCAGGTAGAGAATTCGAAATCTGGCCCGGCTCCGGCTGCTGCAAACGTACCCGATTCTTCTACTTTATCTTCTACTCCGGATACAACCAAAACGCAATAGAAGTTTATCTTTCAAGAGTTTTTACCAAATATCAAAATTAGCCCGACAGATTTGTTATTTTTGACGAATAAACAACAGGACTTAATAAAATGACTATATCAAACGAAACTAAGATCGGGGTTCTTGCCGCAATAGCAATTGTTTTTTTAATACTTGGATTTAACTTTTTGAAAGGCACAAGCTTAGGTTCAAAACATGTGAAATACTATGCGGTATTTCATGATATCAGCGGTTTAGCAAATGGCAACCCTGTTTCTATCAATGGTAAACAAATCGGTACTGTTTCAAGCACCGATGGTGGCAGAGATATGAGAAATATCGTTGTAACTATAAGCACTAATATTCCTGTTGATATACCTAATAATTCTATTGCTATTATTGATCCTTCATTATTAGGTACTACTGTTTTAGAGATACAATTAGGAGATGCGGCTCAATTTTATAAAGACGGAGATACTATTTCAACACAAGCAAAAGCAGGATTATTAAATTCAGCTTTTGAAAAACTTGACCCGGTTTTATATCAGGTAAAAAATGCCGTTGCTTCATTAGACTCTTTATTAGGCACTGTTAATAGCGTGTTTGATGATAAAACAAAAAATAACATTAAAGGCACGATGGATAACTTGCAAAAGTCATCTGCCAATTTAGATATCCTGTTAAATACGCAAACCGGCGCATTGGCTAAAACGTTGAATAATGTTAGTGAATTTACCGGCGGACTAAAAGATAATAATGAAAAGATCAGCCATGTAATGACGAACCTGCAAACGACCACTGATAATCTTTCCAGGCTTGATCTTGAAAAAACATTGGATTCATTAAATGTTACGATCAATACATTGAAACATGTTGTAACAAAAGTTAATAGTGACACAACCGGCACCTTAGGCAGATTGATCAATAACCCAAGTTTGTATAATAACCTTACCGCAACATCTAATAAATTAAATTTATTATTAGATGATGTACGATTACATCCAAAACGCTACGTAAGTATTTCAGTATTTGGCAAAAAAAGTAAAGATCAGCCATTGATGGTTCCATTGGCTGATACTGTTAATGCGCCTTATACCAATACCAAACAATAATTATTGTTAATAGTTCACCGTCCGTTTATCCGGATAATTAATTGACAATTTGAAAGCAAGTTTTTTTTACCGGATATTTTTTCTACTGCTATTGCTTATCAGTTGCAATTTGTTTGTTGCGGCACAAAAATTAACATCTACTCCTCCACCTGCAAATGATTCTGTGAGGATCATTCAGATCGTGCAGGGTAATAGTTTACGCTCTAAAACGATCGATTCTGTTACTACGATCGAAACCATTGCAGGCAATGTGATCTTAAAAGAAGGTAACACTACTTTCTCTTGTGATAGCGCTATTATCAATCGTTTCACCAATTCAATGGAAGCTTTTGGAAATGTGCATATCAATCAGGGTGACAGCATCAATTCGTTTTCTCAACACATGTTATACACGGCCAATGACCGTATTGCACATCTTGATAAAGACGTAAAGATCATTAATAAAAAAGGCTCGTTGCAAACACAAAATCTGGATTATGATCTAAAAACAAATATTGGGAATTACTATAATGGCGGTAAAGTGCTAAATGGTAAAACAACATTAACCAGTACCGAAGGAACTTATTATGGTGATACAAAAGATGTCTATTTTAAAAAGAATGTACACCTTGTCGATCCGAAATATAATATTATCACTGATAGTTTATTATACAATACCGATGCGGATCTGGTAACATTTATTACCGGTACTTATATTAAAAGTCCCAATAGCGGTAATGTATATACAACGCAGGGAACCTACGATCTTAAAAAAGGAAAAGCTTTTTTTGGTAACCATTCTGTTATTCAGGATACTTCAGGCGTTACTTCAACGGCTGAGAATATGGCTTTTGATGAGCAGACAGGTATTGCTCAATTAGAAGGAAACGCCGTGGTTAGAGATACTGTAAATCATTTTACAATGGTTGCTAATCAGATATTTTATAATAAAAAGAGTAATACAATTTTAGCCACAAGAAAACCGGTGTTGATCTTTGTTAATCAAAAAGGAAAGGACAGTACTTTTGTTTCAGCCGATACATTGTATTCGGGAATCGTAAAGCCAACACCAATGCCTGGTGAAAAGAACTCACCTAAAAACGATTCATTAAGACAAAAAAGAAAGCTGGATTTTTTTAGCGATACGACACTTTCTTACATCAGCAATAAAAACAATATTGTTGCTGATGATAATGATAGCTGTTGTTTAAAAGCAGATAGCTTGCTTAATCAAAAAGACACTGCTGCCGGTAAAGAAATACTACCTACACAAATATTTGTAGTTCCTATAAAGGATAATTCTGCAAAAAAAGATACTGTAATTAAAAATGAGGTCAGTGTTGATACATTGAAAGAAACGAAAATCATCAAACCTGTAAATGATGGATCTAATATCAGGTTCTTCCAGGCTTTCCATCACGTACGTATTTTTAATGATTCTGTACAATGTGTTTCTGATAGTTTATATTATTCTGCAGAAGATTCTATTTTCAGGTTATTTGATCATCCGGTAATATTCAGTCACGGCACGCAAATAACGGGCGATACGATCTTCCTCTACACGAAAAACCGTACGATATCGAGGATGTATGTTTTTTACAATGGCATGATCATTAACAAAACTAAAGAAGGTTTCTATAACCAGATCAGTGGCAGAACTATCAATGGCTATTTTAAAGATGGCGCATTTAATTTCATGCATGTTCACGGCTCTCCTGCTCAAAGTATTTTTTATCCTAGAAATGAAAGTGATAGTTCTTATTCAGGAATGAATCGTTGCAAGGGCGATGTTATAGATATTTTCTTTCTCGATAATCAATTGAATAAAGTAAAATTCATCAATGATGTTGATGGTACTTTATTCCCAATGAATAAGATCCCTGACGATCAGCAATTTCTTAAAGGTTTCAAATGGCTCGATGCCCGCAGGCCTAAGAGCAAGTATGAATTGTACGAATAATATTATGTACGATGTTGGATGTACGAAGTACGATGCAACTGCTTTTAGCTATTTTTTTGTACTTTTAGTTAAATACTAACCTGCATTGAAAATCCTCTCCAATAAAATATCACAAGCCTTTTACGATTTTATTAATGATAGCCGTTCTGTAGGCATACTTTTATTATTGTGTACATTGATCTCATTGGTGCTTTCTAATATTCATTTAGCTGAGCAATATCTTTCTCTTATAAATCTGGAAATACCACACGCGCCTTTTGGCTTTATTCATTTACCGCATAGCCTCATACACTGGATCAATGATGGATTGATGGCTATCTTTTTCTTTTTAGCAGGTATGGAAATAAAGAGAGAAATAACAAGTGGCGAGCTATCCTCCTTCTCAACAGCAATATTGCCTATAGTTGCAGCCATCGGAGGAATGGTAATCCCCGCAGCTATTTATTTTTTCATCAATAAAAACTCTTTGTTTGCACATGGCTGGGGAATTCCAATGGCAACGGATATCGCTTTTTCTTTAGGCATTGCATCTTTATTAGGCAAAAGGGTTCCGGTAGGTTTAAAAATATTTTTAACCGCCTTAGCTATCATTGATGACCTTGGCGCCATTGTAGCGATTGCAGTATTTTACACAAGCACTATACATTGGATCTATCTTATTTTTGCTGCATTTGTCATCGCAGGTTTATACTTATTAATGCGTTACAAAATATTTGGCTTTTGGAACTTTCTTCTTGGAATTTCACTCTGGTATTGCTTTTTTAATTCAGGTATTCATGCAACGGTTGCAGGAGTTATTTTTGCATTTTGTATTCCGATGGATAAACTAAATACTATTGAGCATGCCATTCATAAGCCGGTTAACTTTTTAATTATCCCGTTGTTTGCCTTAGCCAACACAGCTATTTTATTGCCTACTGATTTTTCAGTTGCATTGTACTCTCCTATTACCTGGGGAATTATTGCAGGTTTAGTCCTAGGAAAACCATTAGGTATCGCCTTATCGGTTTATATCAGCGTTAAATTAAAGTTCGGAAGCCTTCCTTCCAATACAAACTGGTTACACATTATTGGGGCGGGAATATTAGCCGGTATCGGCTTCACTATGTCAATCTTTATTGCCACACTTGCCTTTAAATCTGAAGAAGCAAAAGACATAGCTAAGATCGCTGTTTTAGCGGGTTCATTTTTAGCTATTATTTTGGGAATGGGTTGGTTTAGATTTTTGTGTAAACCTGGCGCAGCCGAACTCAGTACTGGCGCATTCTATGATAAAATCCAAATAAAGAATTCGTAATTAGCGGCAAACTTTTGTGTATTAACAAAAGGTGTTTGTCTAGCTGGAACGAAAGAAAAATAAAATTACAAATGTTCATTGTTATTTGGTCAAGCCAAAAAATGCCAAACCTAATGTTGGCTATTGCTCAACTTATTTGATCCAGCATATCTGGTGATTTGTAACGAAGGTGTCTAGTAAGTACACCAATATTCATTTCTTCAAATGTTACCAGTTCTGGAATCCTTTTTACTTTATTAAGACTTTCTCTAATTGTTTGAATAGTGGTTTTATCAAGACCGTCTAAATAACTATTTGAAATTTGCCATTCAGCTAGGTCGCAAAATAATTTTGCTCCATAATAAATGATAAAATCATTATAATAGTGTTTAAAATTACTCGTAGAATAGGTCATGTTAGGTATATTACCCCAACTCATTCGAAATAAGTTATTTGGATGAAAATGAACAAATGTTGATGTGGCATGATATAAATAGTTATAAACTTCAAGTAGGCCGGTTTCCTTTGCCATGTAATAAACACTTGGGAAAGTTGTTTTCAATTTCAAATTGGGGAATTTTTTATTGAAGAATATTCGTATTTCTGACTCCAGAGCTTTGAGCTTTTCAGGAAATGATTCTTCATAGAAAAGTATTTGATTTGGTTTATTTATTTTGTAATACTCCCATTGAGAAATACTTGATTTAAGTAAACCATGCTGTTGCCAGATTGTAATTATAAAATTCCTTTCATCAGAATCTGTTGCTTTATCAAAAATGAATTTTTCAGTTATATATTCCTCACAAATCCCTCGAAGTGTGGGAAGCATAAAGTAGATATTGTCATTTCTCGAATTGATAACGGTCAAACAAAATTCGTAAGACTTAATGGTGGTTGCTTTTAGCGTTAATGCGAACATCCTGTGCCAATCTTCATTTGTCAAAGTATCCTTTGCAAATTCAGAGAAATAACTTTTTAGTGCTTCGAAACTGGGTTCAAGTGCTAGATTGAGTTTGTATTTATCACTCTCCATAAAGATAAAGGTGTTGAAGTTTCTTTGAGTTACAGCCAACGTTCGGGCTCGCTGCAGTGCTGGAATTTATAATGTCCAGCCCAGAACTAAAACCCGAAGAATTACCGATGATGAAGATAAGAACAAAAGCTAAATAGAAATTCGTCTGCTGGAATAAAAGATGATAGTAAATAAACAAAAGATGAGAATTTATTCATCAGCCAGCATAGCAGCAAACCTAATGTTGCCTGCTGGGCATATGACAATGCTGTCTATTAACTAAGTTGGTTCTATCTGTCATTTATGATTGATAGATATTCTTACGCCGCTGGCGGTATTCACTAAATTATTCGCAAGCCATCATCAACAATTCGTGAGCGCCGCCGTCTGGTCTCTGACCTACGGCAAACAATTTAATTCATTAATCTGATCAACAAGAATTTAGTCTCTTCATTGGCGCAAGTCATCCTTTGTAAGACTTGCGCCAATGAAGAGATGGTTTAATAAAAAAATGGTCTGCATTACTGCAAACCATTTTTATTAAAAAGATAAATAAAAGTTTTATGCTGCAACTGCAATTCTCTGTAAAACAACTTTACAAGGAATTTTCGAAGTAACTACAACTGTATGATTTTTATATAGAGGAATGCTTAACACATTACCGGGTACTAATTGATGCACTTCATCTTCAATAGTAATTGTACAAGTTCCTTCTACAATAAGAAATTTTTCATATTCATTATCATGTACTTCCTGCGGACTCATAGTTTTTATCCAGACAATAGCCGTTTTTGCTTCAGGAGTATAGCCTATTATTTTTGCATGAACTTCATTAAAATAATGAGGTAATACCATGTCAGCACGATCAAGCCATTCTGCATAATCAGCAACAGTAGAGCCAGGATACAATATGGGCGGAGCTGCAGGCTGTTCTCCCGCTTTTAAACGATCCATAAAATCAATAGTGGCTAACAAAAACGGTTTGATAATTGGATCAGGCTCTGCTGCATGTGCTATTGCATATCCTTCAATAGAATCAATGATCGAATTTATCTCATTACGAATTTCAGGATGTTCAACTGCCAGCTGTTCAATCTTAATAGTTTCAGCAGTATCTGTATCACCCAATACATACATCTCTAATATGCCGCTATTTATATAGTCGTCAATGTTATTCATAGTTCTTGCTAATAGCTTATTTTTTTATCAGCTATTATACTTACGAGATTATTTAGATATCGGTTGCCTCTCCGTATGCTACTGCTGTTGCTTCTTTTAAAGCTTCACTCATAGTCGGGTGAGGATGTATAGCATTTAGTATTTCATGTGCTGTTGTTTCCAATTTACGTGCTACTACCGCTTCTGCAATAAGATCTGTAACATTTAAACCAATCATATGGCATCCTAAAAATTCGCCATATTTAGCATCGTAAATAACTTTAACGAAACCTTCAGTAGCGCCAGAAGCTGTTGCTTTACCGCTTGCGATGAAAGGGAACTTGCCAACTTTAATTTCGTAACCTGCATCCTTTGCACCTTTTTCAGTGTAACCAACAGATGCTATTTCAGGAGTACAATAAGTACAGCCAGGAATGTTATTGTAATCGATATGGTCTGGATGTCCGCCGCCGATAAATTCAGCTGCATTAATACCTTCTCTTGTTGCAACGTGCGCCAATGCTTGTCCTGGTGTACAATCTCCGATAGCAAAAATTCCTGCTACGTTTGTTTGTTGATCAGCGTTAACAACGATCTTGCCTTTTTCTGTTTTAATGCCTAAAGCTTCTAACCCAATATTTTCAATATTCGCGACAACACCTACTGCGCTTAAAACGATATCTGCTTCTAAAGTGATATCACCAGTTGGCGTTTTGATCTTTGCTTTAACACCTGCGCCGCTTGTATCAACACTTAAAACTTCGCTATTGGTTAAAATTTCAATGCCTTGTTTCTTGTATTGTTTTTCTAATTCTTTGCTGATGTCTTCATCTTCAACCGGAACGATACGTGGTAAAAATTCAACCACAGTAACTTTACAACCCATGCTATTATAGAAATAAGCGAATTCAATTCCTATTGCTCCACTTCCCACAACGATCATTGATTTAGGTTGTGTTGGCAATACCATTGCTTCACGATAGCCTACGATCTTTTTACCATCAATAGGAATAGCAGGCAATTGACGTGCACGGCCACCTGTTGCGATAATGATATTTTTAGCTTCCAATACTTGTTTAGTATTATCTGCAGCTGTTACTTCTAATTTACCCGGAGCCAAAAATTTACCATAGCCCATGATCACATCGATCTTGTTCTTTTTCATCAGATACTGAACACCTTTGCTCATTTTATCTGCAACACCACGGCTGCGGCTGATAACCCCTGAAAAGTTTTGTGTAGGGTTTGTTACATTGATACCATAATCGGCAGCATGCTTAGCATATTCATACACCTGTGCGCTCTTCAATAATGCTTTAGTTGGGATACAGCCCCAGTTAAGACAAATACCACCAAGTAGTTCTTTTTCAACAATAGCTACTTTTTTACCTAATTGACTAGCTCTGATAGCAGCTGGATAACCACCGGGACCACTACCTAACACAATTACATCGTATGCCATAATATTTATAATTTGTATGTTTTATTTTTGTGTGGCAAAGTTACTTGAAACACGCTAAATATCAAAACTGTACTAATAATCATTTTGAGCGCTTTTAATTCAACCATTTGCTAAAAAATGTATCTTGTTTCAAATTTGATTATGAGGATAACGAAAGCTTTTATCGGACTGATTTTACTGGGTTTTGTAAGCCAGGTAGAGGCGCAGCAGACAATACCGAAATGGAAGATCGAAGATGTTACAAATTTTTACAATAAGGTTGCTGATAGCGTGTACGTAATTAACTTTTGGGGCACATTTTGTAAACCTTGTCTTGAGGAAATACCTTATCTGGAAAGCATCTCCACCAAATATAAAAATCAAAAGGTAAAATTGCTTTTAGTGAGCCTCGATCTGCCTGCTGATTATACCCTGCTCTCTTCCTTTATTGCCAAAAATAATATTTATGTGGATGTTGTTTGGTTAGATGAAGACAACCTCGATCATTATTGTCCGCCAATTGATAAAAAATGGATGGGTGATATACCGGCAACGCTATTTGTAAATACAAAGACAGGCTATAAATATTTTACACAGGATGAGCTGACAGCTGAAAAATTCGAAGCACAATTACAAAAAACAATTACAGGAACTACCCCTAATTAACCAATAATCATGGCAAGAGTAAAACTAGAATTACCAACAAACTTTTTAACGACGATCACAATACCTGTGCGCATTACAGACCTTAATTATGGTAAGCACGTAGGCAATGATTCTTTCGTTTCTATTATACATGAAGCACGTGTACAATGGCTTCACCAGCATCATTTATCAGAATTAGGTATTAACGGCACCGGTTTAATTATGAGTGATCTCGCGATCGAATTTAAAAGCGAATCGTATTATGGAGATGTGATCGAAATAAAAATCGGTGTGGCAGAAATAAGCAAAGTAAGTTTTGAATTGTATTATAACATGTCTACCAAAAGAGACGATAAAGATATTTTATTGGCGAATGCAAAAACGGGGATGGTTTGTTATAATTATGAGGCGAAAAAAGTAGCGGTGATTCCGGATGAATTGAAGTCTATTCTAAACACGATTTAAGGGATTGATGGATTGTCAAGATTTGCAACTTATCGATTTCGATATCATCATTCTCCAAATCCTGTATTTCCTTAAAATCCAGTAATCGTATAAAGAAAATCATTAGCTGTTCCAAATCTTCCAACTAGCTTCTGCTTGCAAGATCAGCATATCGTAACCATTTTCTACAGTAGTATTTTTCTCTTTTCCCTTTTTCAAAAAAAGCGTTTCATCAGGTTTATAAACAAGGTCATATAAATAATGATCGCTTGTTAAAAATTGATACGGAATATCGGGACAATCGTTAACGTTAGGATACATACCAACAGGCGAGCTATTGATGATGACAGTGTGCGCCTCCATCATCTTTTCATCGATATCACTATAATTAATTTCGTTGGTTTTTAATTGTGTACTTCTTGTCACAACTAAAAATTCAATATTTAATTTACGTAAAACGTATTGTACCGCTTTTGATGCGCCGCCCGTACCAAGCACCAAAGCTTTGGTATGACTAGGTTTCAAGCTTTTGCAAAAAGATTTCTCGAAGCCGATAATATCAGTGTTGTAAGCAATTGATTTATCGCCTGATATTTTTATACTGTTAGTAGCGCCGATGAATTTTACTTCTTCGGATAGTTCAGTGATATATGGCAAAACCTGTTCTTTGTAAGGAATAGTAACGCTCAATCCTTTTAAATCTGGATTGGCTTTTAATAAAGCGGGAAATTCAGCAATAGCAGGAATGGGAAAAGCTTCGAATGCGCAATCTTTAATTCCTTCCTTTACAAATTTCTCTGTAAAATATTGTTTGGAAAAAGAATGGCCTAATGGATATCCTATTAGTGCGTAAAGCTTCATTAAACTGTTTCTTTGTTAAGGTATAAATGGAAAGTATCTCCACGAAGCCCGATCCGCATTGCTTCTAAAGGTAACATTTCAGATGGAGCGATATTGCCCAGGTTAACATTGCAACCTATCAATTCTAAAAAGTATAATTGTTGTTCTTTTTGTGGTGCTTCCCAGATGATCTTTTCTTGTGGTATTTGAGTCAATATTTCTTGTACCAACCCTTCTCTCACCTCACCTGTTCCACGATAAATACCTACTGTACCTGCTTCTCTTGCTTCGGCAATTACATAGGTAGAGCCTGCTTCCAGCTCAGCTTTCATCAATTCGATCCATTTGTAAGGAGGAATAATATGCGCGGCATCTTTACTACCTACTTCACTCAACACTGTTACGTGCTTAGTTAGTTTTTCAATATAACCGCATTTTTCGGCATGAGGAATAGTAATAGACCCATCACTTACTTCGATATGGTTGATCCCAAAATCTTTACAGATATGTAAATAATCATCGAACTGATTACGTATTAAAAAGGCTTCAAACAAAGTGCCTCCAAAGTAAACAGGAATGTCGTATGAACGATATACTTCTAATTTTTCTCTAAGCGTTGGCGTTACGAAAGAAGTACCAAACCCTAGTTTCACTATATCTACATGAGGATAAGAAACACTCATGAAGTCTTTAGCACCTTGTACACTTAATCCCTTATCCATTACCATTGTGATACCGTATTCACGAGGTCTTACGGTACGTTCTGGTATTTGCGTTAAATTGAAATTCATTCCTTATTTATATGTGGCGGCAAATATAACTACAAGAAAGCAATCTTGTATCAAAATGCTCTTTACAACCGCATCGAATTAAATGTTAAAATTATGCCGGTTTATTTTTTTTATATCTTGCTATAATCTCAACTACTTGCTGGTTCTGCAAAATAGCAGGATTTAACTCTATTATTTTCTTGATCAATTTCGAATTTTTCTCCATACCCGATTCTAACTGGATCATTGCTTCTTTAGATTTTCCAAGTGCTAATAAGAATAAGCTCTTGTAAAAAAAGAAGATCGCTTTACCATTCGTTAGTTTCAATGCATGGTCAATATATTCCATCGCTTCATCAAAGCATTCTGCTTTATACAAACAACGTAATAATTCTAACCAGCCATTTACATTTTTTGGCCTTGCTTTTACAACATTACCAAAATACTGCACGGCTTTTTCGATCTTATTCTGTTCCATGTAACATTGTCCCATGGCCAGGTTATACTCCGGTTGCATACGATGTATGCGCATAGCAGCTTCTAAGTTTTTTATCGCGCTGTCCCACACTCCTTCATTCATGTAAGTACAAGCTATTTTATAATGCAACTGACTATCATCCTGATTAAGATGTGCGGCTTTACGATAGTTAAATCTTGCCTGGGCATAATTACCGAGTTTATCATAGCAATGCCCTATCGCTTCGTAAATAACATCTTCCGGCCTTGTTAACTCTAACACTTTTTGCAATACTTCGATAGCGTCTTTATATTTTCTTAAACGCAAATATGCATCGGCCATATTACGCCATGCATAATCAAATTTATCATCGATAGCTACAGCATATAAATAAGCATCAATTGCTTTTTCATATAACTTCAATCCCTGATAAGCGGCAGCAAGGTTAAACCAGGCCAGCTCATTAAAAGGAAAATCATCGATTATTTTCTGGTGCAGGCGAATACCCTCTTCGTTGCGCCCTGTAAAGTCTGTCCAGAAACAAATTTTATACAATGCTTCCTCATTATTAGGATCTTCATTCAGGATCATTTTCAGGCAATCGAATACTTTTTCGAAATTCTCGTAATCGTCATATACATCCGCCAACTCAAATAGCAATTCTATTTTTTCTTCACCTTCAAAATAATGAAGCGCCGCTTCTAAAACTGAAGCTGCTTTCTCTTGTTGGTCAAGCGCTAAATAAGCATCAGTTTTTAATATGTATAGATTGATATCGCTGCTATCTAAAAGCTCCGCCTGATCAAGAATAACAAGTGATTGTTTATATTGCTTGGCTGCGATAAGAAGGTCTGCCTTTTTAAGCAGTAAAGCACCCGAATATGGATATTGCTCTACAGCATAATCGGCGGCATCCATAGCATTTGCCATTTCATCCTTTTCATCAAAATAATCAATAATTTTTTCGAAAGACTCTTCTTCAATGAAGGAGTGACTCTTGCCGTTTCTGAGGTTATCAAACTGCTGTAATAACTCTCTCAATTCTTCCCGGTCTTGGCGATAAGGATTTTTACTCATAAGTTATTAGGTTTCCCCAAGTTAACAATTTTAGCATCAACTAAAAAAAATCTATTTTCCACTTTTCCCCAAAAGTTAAGGAAAAGTCAAATTATGGGATGAGCGGTTAGTTTATATTGATAAATTGTTAGTATATTTGAAGTGTTAAAAAAAACTAAATGAAAAGCTTCTTACAAAGATTGCTTGTATTTGCTATAATAATTGGAACTGTTAACGTTGCTTTTGCCGATAAAGGTGTTAAAAGAAAAGCAAAAACCAGGGCCAAAATAAATATTACAGCGCCGGTATCTTTAAAAAATTTAATGACATTGAACCTTAACCTGAAATCAGGGTTAATTTATAAGGGTAGCTTATTGTCTACACCTACCACTCCACTTAGTACAGCTATTTTGACATACCAAAAAGGAAATACAACTTATATTATTCCTTACAAACACAAAATGGTAATGCCGGATATGCCACAAGAAGGATACACGGGTATCAAGTTGATCATTCGTTCTAAAAAATAATACTTGTAAATCAATATATTAAAAGCCTCCAAAAATTTTGGAGGCTTTTTTATTTGTAATAGTATGAATGGGAGTTGTTTGATCTTGGGTTTCATATACCTCAGGATGACAAGAATTTTATTTTACTTTCTGGCTTTCATCATAAGTCATCACCCTATATCCTGATTTAGGAAAATCAAATTTAATAATGGGTACCGGGCTGAAATCTAATCTGGTAACTACATATTTAAACTTAAGGGTACCAGACTGAAACTCATACTGCATCGCTAACCCGGGTAAATTTTTAAACGTTTGATCGTAGTCTTTATTGATCAATGTAAGGTCAGGTGTGTAGTAAACAATAATTGTAGAACCGTCTTCTAATTTAGCTGTAGCTTTTTTACAATTGTATCCATCGATCACTTTTATTTCATTACCTAATATAAAAGTTAAGCCTTCATAATTCTTATTTTTAGCTACCCAGTTATCTTTTGTTAATGTTATCATTAGCTTCTGGCTGCTATATTCTTTTAAGATAACGGCCTCTCCTGTTACCGCATTATAAATAGTACTCTCGTTTCCTAAAGAACTTGCCATGTCTGTTCTGCTAAGTGCGCCTTTAAGGTAAACCGTTGTGGTAGCACCATCCAGAGCATCCGCCATTTGCGGTTGCTTACTATTACCTGTTTGTATTGAAATAGTGTAGACTATTGTTCCTTCCGAAATTGTTTTCTGGGCAATTGAAAGAAATCCAATTAGGAGCAGCGGAAGTAAAAAGAGTAGAATTTTTGATTTCATCTAATCAGTGTTGATAGAAATTAAAGATAGTAAAATACTTTACAAAGAATTAGTGCAAAAACAATAAAGCCCGCAATTAATTGCAGGCTTTATGTTAAAATATAGTTCGGTTATTATTTCTTGTTATTGTTTTTCTTAGAATCCTGGATCTTCTTACTGTTTTCCTGCACTTCAGCTAGCCTTTCCTGCCATTTGCTTTGTTTTACAGGTTTTTTCTTATTAGCTTCTATTTGTGCTAAAATCTCTTCATGGTTAATAATGTATTTCTGAATAACGATCTGCAACACTAGGGTGATCGTATTAGAGATAGTATAATACCAGGTAAGTGCTGCCGGTAGTTTATTGAATATTCCTAATAAGAAAATAGGGAATATAAATGGCATGTACTTCATTGCAGGGTTAGAATCATCCTGCATCGTAGTGTTCATGCTGTAAATAGATATCATTAAACTGGTAGCCACAGCTGTTAATGTAAACAAACTAACATGATCACCATAAAAAGGAACATTAAATGGCAAATGCGCAATTGAATCATACGCTGCCAGATCTTTTGCCCAAAGGAAATTTTGTCCGCGTAAAGCAATGTTAGACTGGAAGAAATAATACAACGACATGAATATCGGGATCTGTAACACTGCAGGTAAACATCCTCCAAGAGGACTTACACCGGCTGATTTCCAGAGCTTCATCTGATCCATGCTGAATGCTTGTTTGTCTTCTCCGTGCTTTTCTTTCAGCTTATCAATTTCAGGTTTTAACGCCTTCATTTTAGCTGCACTCACATAACTTTTGTATAAGATCGGTGAAGTGATCAATCGGATGAGTAACGTCAATAATAAAATAACGATACCCATATTTGCTACGTTGTTTTTGATAAAATCAAAAACAGGTAATAATAAATAACGGTTAATGTATTTTACAAAAGCAAACGGCCCGCTACCGTAAGGAACGATCTCGTACATATCATTGCCATATTTGCTTAAGATATGAAAATCACTTGGCCCGTAATACAATTGTAATGGAACTGTTGCAATAGCGCCCGCTGGAACTGTTGCACGAAGATTAGCAACAGTTTGCATCAACACACGACCACTATCAGCAGGAATACTCCACGATACTTCGCCATTTGAGAATTTATCTTTATCAGCAATAGCTGTGATAAAAAACTGTTGTTTAACACTCATGAAGTTAACTGCCTTTTCGAATTTTTTATCCCCTTCTCCTTTGATCGTTTTTTCGAAATCGTATTTATTATCTTCTACGTATCCAACTTGTAACTGGCTCTTTTCAAACTGTACATCTTTTTCAGCTTGCGTAGTTTGTATCTGCCATAAAAGATTGATCGTGTTTTGAGCAACCAATCTATCAGCGCCATTCATTACAATAGAAAAATCTATTAAGTAATCGTTAGCACGAATAATGTATTGATGCGTAATAACTTTACCACTACTATCTTTAATTGTAAAGCTTACAGTCTGGCTACTATCTGCATTTACAACTACAGGATTTGTAACAAAAGAGAGATCTGACGTTTGAACTGTTTGGTTATTACCCGAATTTATAGCGTAAGATATTTTGCTAAAATCAGCATCCTGTAAAACAACAGGTTCGCCATTTAATGCATATTTTTTTAATTCAACTTTTTTCGGTTGTCCGCCCTTGTTAGTGAACGTAATTTTTAATACGCTGTTTTCAACAGTAGTTAATTGTTCCGCACCGGCTTGTTGAAAAAGCGCACCGGCTTGCTGTATTTTAGCTTGTGCAAATTTTATAGAATCTAATCTTGCTGCAGCTGTGTCAACTTTCGGTTGTAGTGCTGCTATTGAATCAGCAATATGTTTTTGATTGGCTAAATAAGCTTCATTGCTTTTGCTGTTAAAGTAAAACATTCCTACCATCAAAACGCCGATCAATATAAAACCGATCACCGTATTTCTATCAAATCCCATAATATAATTTTAAGTGTGCAAATGTAATTAAACTTTGCTGTTTATGGCAACGTTTAGTATTATTAAAAATGCCCCGATAAACGGGGCATTTAGTATCAAAATATAATTTGATTTATTTTTTTGCAGGAGCTTTTGCAGCAGCAGGTGCAGCAGCCGCAGCTTTTGCAGGAGCAGCCTTAGCAGGAGCGCCTTTAACAGCAGTTGCTTCTTCTTGTTTCAACTGACGAGTCATTGTTACAGAAGCAATTGGAATACGTGGAGAGTTCATGATTTCCAGGTTATCCGCTTTAACATCCTGCACTCTGATGTTTTCGTTCAACTCTAAGTTAGTGATATCTAACTCAATGTTTTCGCGTAGATCTTTAGGGAAAGCCTTAATTTTTAAGCTTTTGATCTTAGTAACTAATTTACCACCCGCTTTAACACCAGCCGGTGTACCAACGAATTTAATTGGTAAAGTAACTACTACTTTTTTATCAGCAACTAGTTCCAAAAAGTCAATGTGGATCAATTGATCTGATACTTTATCAAATTGTAGGTCTTTCAATACACATTTATACGTTTTTCCATCAGCTTTAACTTCAATAATGATAAAGTCTGGTGTGTACACGATGTGTTTAAAAGCTACAGCAGGAGCAGCAAAATTGATCTCCTTAGCACCTCCGTAAATTACAGCTGGCACTTTTTCCTCAGAGCGAAGTTGGCGGGTGGCTGTTTTGCCAAATTCGGTCCTGATTTGTCCTTCGATTGTAATCGTCTTCATTTGAATGAAATTTTTAATGAGGCGCGAAGGTAGGAATAAGTTTTGAGTTTTTCTAAGGATTTTACGATTATTTCAGCTTAAAATATCAAAATATGGGCTAAATATAAAATCCCTCATAAAGTAATGGTAATCATTTCTTCTTAACCCAACCTTTTTATTCAATTCGCTGTATATGATTAAAAGCACCGCCTATTGTAAAATCATTAAAACCCTTAAAAATTGCTTTATGAAAAAAAGACTCTTGTTTATTGCAATCGCATGTATGCCTGTTGCATTTTATTCTTGTAAAAAAGATAAGACCCACAATCCTGAAGTTTTAACAGCTTCTAAAACAACTGATATTCAAAAAGGCGAGCCTGTTTTATTTACATTAACCGGCGCGCCTGCAGGCAGTATTGTAAATTGGAGTGTTTCCCCCGTAAATACCCAATTAAACACTACTAATTCTGACACAATAGAATCTATTTTATTTGTAGAGTCTGGCCAATATACTGTAACTGCGAGCATTAATAATGTAACTATTATAAGTGTTGTTACAGTAGTCGATACTTCTTATAAATCTCCTGCGAACCCATCTTATAATCCAAACTTTAGCAATTTTTATGACACTACATCTTTGGCAATCGGAGATAGTCTTAGAATTACGCCATTTGCAAAAGGTGATTCATTAGCGCTTACCGCTATTACTAATATTAGTTATTCTTGTATCAATAACTATCTGGATGTATTTAATTTCAATTACTCACCTCTTTCATTTTTTCTAAAATACACTGTTGCAATTCCTAAAAATGCAGGTTGTTTAGGGGGAGAGAAAAAAGCATCTTCGACAATTTGGATTTATATACCTTCCGATAATTTACCACATGGTATTAGTGTTTATATTAATACGGACAATTTGGGCGGATTTTACAGTGGAACTGTTACACGTAGCAGTAATGGAAACACATATACTTTTACATGGCCAGGCTTAAATATATCAAGTATAAACACAAGCGACGTAATAATTTCACCTCTAACAGTTACAAGGTAATAATAAAGGACCTCATCTCATTAAGATGGGGGTCCTTTATTATTATACATGTGATAAATTATTTCTTTTTCCCTCTCAAAAACAAGCTGTCAATACTTTTGTTTTCAAAGGCATTTCTGATAGTCACTGCAAATAATTCTGCCGTTGATACTACGCTTATCTTATTGCTCTTCTCTTTTAAAGGAATTGTATCAGAAACTACCAATTGTTCTAAAGCACTATTATTGATATTTTCGTAAGCCTTACCACTCAAAACAGGATGTGTACAAAATGCGCGTACACTACGGGCACCTTTTTCTTTCAATAAGCCTGCACTTTTAGCTAATGTACCGCCTGTATCACAAATGTCATCTAACAACACAACGTCACGATCTGTTACATCTCCTATCACTACCATGCTCGCAATTTCGTTGGCGCGTTTACGGTGCTTATCGCAAATAACCATATCAACTTCGAAATAAGAAGCTACTTCTCTGATACGATTGGCACTTCCTACATCCGGTGCGGCAAAGATCAGGTTATCTAATTTCAGGCTTTTTATATAAGGAATAAATATAGCAGACGAATCCAGATGATCTACAGGAATATCAAAATAACCTTGTATTTGCGGAGCATGAAGATCCATTGTTACAATTCTATCTGCACCTGCAGCAGTCAGCATATTTGCTACCAGCTTTGATCCGATCGCTACTCTGGGCTTATCTTTTCTATCCTGACGTGCATAGCCGTAATAAGGAATAACCGCAATTACTTTATAGGCAGATGCACGTTTTGCGGCATCGATCATTAATAACAACTCCATCATGTTATCAGTCGGAGCAAACGTACTCTGAACAAGAAATACGAATTGTCCGCGGATACTTTCTTCAAATGCTACGCCGATTTCTCCATCACTGAATTTTTGGATATTTACTTTTCCTAAAGGTTCGCCGAATTTTTTGGCGATTTCTTCAGCAAGATACCTTGAACCTGTTCCTGAGAAAATTTTTACGTTAGACATGTTGCGCTATGTTGTTATTATAAAAGAGAAAAATCTCTGCTGCGAAATTATCATTTAAAAAGATACCATTAAATTTATGTTATGAAAACTATCAACAAGTCTTCCACGTCCATCAAAAATTGGGCGCCGGATGACCGTCCCAGAGAAAAATTATTCTCAAAAGGTGCCGCTACCCTCAGTAATTCCGAATTATTGGCCATTTTAATTAATAATGGCAACAAAGAAAAATCTGCATTAGATCTTGCAAAAGAAATATTGAAATTTGGAAACGACAACCTGAATGAGTTAGGAAAACTTACTTTAAAAGAGCTTCAGCAAGTAAAAGGCATCGGCGAAGCAAAGGCGGTAACGATTGCAGCTGCACTGGAACTAGGAAGAAGAAGGCAGGCTGCAACTGCATTTGAAAAACCAACTATCAGATCAAGCGTTGACATCGCAACTTACCTGCGGGCTATCATTAAAGATTATAGCTACGAAGTATTTGCCGTTCTTTTTCTAAACCAGGCCAACAAGATCAACCATTTTGAGATTATCAGCAAAGGTGGCATAACCGGCACAGTAGCCGATCCTCGAATTATATTAAAACGTGCTTTGGAAGAAGATGCTACCTCAATCATTCTTTGCCATAATCATCCTTCGGGAAATTTAAAGCCCAGTAAGGCTGATGAAATGATCACCAATAATATTAAAGAGGCTGCAAAGTATTTTGATATTAAAGTACTCGATCACATTATTGTTAGTGAAGAAGGATATTTTAGTTTTGCAGACGAAGGGATGATATAAGGTTAAATTCTAAAAGACAAAATCCAAAAACAAAACCCGAATTCAAGGTAATGTATTTTGGATTTTTTTTATTCTATTATGAAATTTATGTTATGCTTGCGCTGTTGGTCCTCCAAAAGTGAAAGGGATCTCAACTGATTCCATGTCCTGAATCGTTCCGTTTGCAGTTTCAAACTTCTTTACATTATCAGCTAACGCTTTCATAAAACGCTTTGCGTGAAATGGTGTTAATATGATACGGCTTTTCACTTTGCTTTTTGGTGTGCCCGGCATTACATTCACAAAATCTACTACAAACTCTGCATGACTATGCGTAATAATTGCCAGATTAGCGTACTGTCCTTCTGAAACTTCTTCAGTTATTTCTATGTTTAATTGTCCCAGGTGTTCTACTTGATTACTCATGATTTGATATTAGATCGCAAAGATACGAAAAGCATTTTGGTTATTTAAATTGGTAAATACCTTCTAGTTTAACCTCGGTTTTAATATGGCCATTTATTTCGTCTAAGCCACTGCCTACGGTAGTTTGATCTTTATAAACTGTTTGCGCAAACCTGCACCATACCCCAAAGTTTTTAGAAATATTATAGTGAACATTTATATAATATCGTATTCCTTTTCCGTAAAATACGGGGATAGAAAAACTATATAATACATCATCCTCGTAAGCATACAGGCGGCTGTTATAGCTATCTGTTTCAAAATACTGTAGCCGAACATTTCCTGAATATCTTTTCATTGGTGGCTTATACAGTACATCCACAAAAGCCAAAAAACCTGTTTCGGCATCCGGTGCATTTTTATCAAACCATAACAGCTCTACCCTATTGCGTAAAGTGAAAGCTGGATTCAGTTTACAGCTTACTTCTTCACGAATATCAGTATAGGGTTTCATTGTAACGGGTGATAATGTGTATTCATATGGATTGTAATTTTTGCCTTTAGTTCCATTTCTATAATTCAGGTACCATTGTATTTGTTTGTTAGGCGTATATACCATCTGCATAAAATAATCTGCACCATACGATGGCGCATCAACCAAATACTTCAACCAAGGAAAAGTATATACGTCTGCGTAAGCATTTAATTGCCAGCAATTATTTGGCCGGATACTGATGCCCGTATACAAACCTTTTTCATTTGTAGGAGACGTGTTTTCTGTAAAAGCATTGCCATATAATGATTGATATTTTTTTGAAATATTCCGATACAATACACTCACATCAACATTATTGTTAACACTTACCAATAATCCATTTACGAATGCTGTGTTGAAATTGTTTGTTACTGCAGCTTCTCCGAAATAATGAATGTTTTTATAGGTGTAACTATAATCCACACTATAGTTGCCAAAATCTTTTCCGAATATCTTATACAAATTATACGGTTCTTTAGTGTTGATATTTTTTATAAGCGGAACTTTAAAATTATATCGAACAGCATTTAATCCGACATGAAAACGATTTTTATTGTACGCTATGTTGCCGCCATAAGTAATTTGCCGCTCTGTTCCTTTGTTCGCTAATTCAGTACCAGTACGGTGATAACCGGTTGTTTCTAAAGAAGAAATATAATCATCCTGATTTAGATCGTCAGCAGTGCCATACACACTTGCATCTAATTTTCTGTAAGATCCAAATATTGTTACTTCAACATTTCGTTTGGCTAATGTTATACCAACACCTCTGTTAAAATAAAATGCACCACTCGAATTGTATGGCAATAATACAGGCGACTGTCTTTTTATATTTAACACATCTGCACTTTTTGTAAAGGCCAAACCTTGCCATTGTGTTAAGCCTTGTCCGAGGTTAACTGTAAAATCACCTACGGCTAATGATTTAATAACACCCAGATTCCTTACAAAAAAGTGTGCGGAGTAAAAATCAAACCCTTGCTTCTGACTGCCTTTAAAAAACTCTTCTCCCGCATCTTTCTTCCCATCGACACCAAATTGCAATAAGTTTTTGTATTGATATTTATACCGTACAAACAATTGCTGCGCAGAGCCGGGATATAGGTTTTGATTCGTGGCCGTATCTACCAAAAGATAGCCTTTTGATCTTTCAAGTACCTGCGCACCTCTTACCAATATCGTATTAGCTCCTCCACCGAATCGGGCTCGTAAAGATTGAACATAATTGCCATTAACCGCTACCGTTATATAAGGCAGTATTTTTTGTATCGTATGTACATCCCAGGTTGGTATGGCTTGCAGCTCATATATATTTATAAAATTTCCAAATTGATTTCTGTAGATGATAAGGGTTTGAATTTGCAAAGGTGTAAGTACAGTCAATCCTTGCAAAGTAGTTTCATCTGCAGTATTCAAATTGACAGGATGCTTTAAAAAGAATTGCAATTGTTGCAAAAAATAATCATCGTCTGTAGAGTTATCATTACTGTTTTCGGTTAAAGACTCTAACGCCTGCTTCGTTGCCGCAGGCAATTCAGGTAATTGAGCCAGCACATCGGTGCAACACAATACAAGAAAAAGCAGCATTAAATATTTATTCATCCTTTTTCTCATTACCAAAGTTTGCAATAAATAAAAAGCCCGGCGATATCCCTAACTGTGGATGAAAGCTACAGCTAACGTCAACTCTAAAAACATCCCATGCCACGCCTACACCAACATATGGCGTTGATGTAGCCGACACAATTCCTACTCTTGCAAATAATAATTTATCAAATCTGTATTGCAGTCCGGCATTAACAGTTGCAGGAAAATTTTCTTCTTTAACTATTTCTGCACTTGCATAAAACATTTCAGAAACATCATATCCAAGTCCGAATTTATAGATCGCTGTTAATTTTTCATCTGATTTAAAAAACTTACCGCCTACCGGATTATAAACATGAAAGCCCGCATTTAATTTAGGAGAAAGATGTGCAATAGCGCCAATTTCAAAATCAATTGTGCTGGCACTCGTGTAAGAAGGAATCTGATATCCATAATAATTTATCTGCGCTCCGATATCTATTTTTGGTCCGAGTGTTACTGCATAAGCAATACCAAATTGAGTTTCATTATACCTGTCAAAACCAGCATAAACCAGGTTTACACCAAAGTTGCCATTCTTAGAAGGAAGCACAACTGCTGCGTCATACACACTTGTTTCTTGTAATAAAAATCTTCTTTCGGTATAAACTCCGGCTTCTGCAATTTTTGCTTTTACAAGCGATGCCTGATTATTTGTAAAAGAAAATGCATCAGTATGACTAGTGCTATAACTTGCTAAACCAAGATAGACGGCAGATACATGCTCTCGTAAAGATTGTGAAAATACTGGGTGCACTAGATACAATAGTGACACACTTAGGGTTAAAAGTGTCTTTTTCAAATGGGTAGTAAATTGGATTGGGCGGCAATTTAAGGGAAAAAATTATTAATTTCGCGTCATGCAAATTTTAGATGGTAAAATAGTATCGCAGGTTGTAAAAGATAACCTCAAAGAAAAAACATTGGAACTTATAAAAAAAGGTTCGAAAGCCCCGCACCTGGCGGCAGTTTTGGTTGGTACTAACGGTGCCAGTGAAACATACGTAGCCAGTAAAGTAAAAAATTGCGAAGAGATCGGTTTTAAAAGTTCTTTGATACGTTTTGATGAAAATGTTAGCGAGGCTACATTAATTGAGGCGATCGAAAAATTAAATGCAGATGATGAGGTGGATGGAATTTTGGTTCAGCTACCACTCCCTAAACAAATTAGTGAAGATAAAATTATCAATCTCATTAACCCGGATAAAGATGTTGATGGTTTTCATCCTATGAGTGTGGGAAAGATGGTACAAGGCTTGCCAACATTTATTCCTGCTACACCTTACGGCATTATGTTGATGTTGGAACATTATAAAATCGATACAAAAGGTAAACATGCCGTTGTTATTGGCAGAAGCAATATTGTAGGCAGACCGATCAGCATCTTACTAAGCAGAAATACCAATCCGGGAAATTGCACCGTAACTATTTGCCATAGCCATACCCCTAATCTTAAAGAAATTTGTTTGCAGGCCGATATCATCGTAGCAGCTTTAGGCAAACCGGAGTTTTTAAAAGCGGATATGGTTAAAGAAAATGCAGTAGTGATCGATGTTGGCATTACACGTGTAGCTGATGCAACAAAAAAATCAGGTTTTTCAATTAAAGGTGATGTCGATTTTGCGAATGTTGCGCCTAAGTGCAGTTATATAACACCTGTGCCCGGTGGTGTTGGTTTAATGACAATTGGCGCATTGATGATGAATACTTATAATGCGCGTTTAAATAAATTATAGGAAGAAAAAAACGTTAAAAACAGAGGTTTTTCCTGTGTTTGGTAGATGGATTCAGGCGAATTTTATGTCATAAACAAGATCCGCACACTATTCTACCATAAAAAAGTTTCAAAGTAGCCTTTGAGACTTTTTTTATGCCCCTTCTTCAAAATATTTTATTGGCTAAAATAACCGTAGTAGCCAACCTTTGCTATATTTTAACAGTTATTGAGTAAACATTCATAAAATCATTAGGTCTATTATACAACTATTATGAGTTAAGAAGATACCTTTGCATAAGCGATTGGCATATTCTTTTCCATTAATAGAAAAGATATCTATTTACCATAATTATATCATTTATGAAACACCTACTTAACCTTTTTATTCTTGCCGGCGGTTTGCTTTTTTCTTCTCTTAGTGTAAAAGCACAAGATGATGCATGGCCAAAAACGATCACCGCAAATGATGGTTCAATAATAAAATTGTACGAACCGCAACCTGAATCTTTTTCAGGAAATATTTTAAAATCAAGATCTGCTATTTCTTTGCAACAAGGAGATGCTGATCCTATTTTTGGTACTGTATGGGCTGTTGAAACGGTTGAAACAGATAGAGACTATCGTTTATTGAACGTTATATCTGCCAAAATACCTAACCTGAAATTTGCTACAGCACAGGATGCTGCTACAACCAGTTATTTAAAAACAACCCTGGAGAGCCAGATACCTCAACTCAACATCACGTTATCATTAGATGTAATCGAAACTTCTCTGGGTACGAATGTTGAAGAGAAGAAATTATCTAAAGGATTAAAAAATGATCCTCCGCAAATAATATATAGTGCGCAACCTGCTATATTGGTATTGATCGATGGAACACCCAAACTTCAAAAAAATACAAGCTGGGGAGTTGATGCTGTTGTAAATACGCCATTTACTATTGTAAAAACAACTAATGGCACTTTCTATTTGTATGGAGGAAAAAACTGGTATAAAGGCCCTTCAGCTACAGGCCCATTTACTTTTACGAATAATAGAGTACCGAAAAATTTAAGCAAGATTCAACAAGATGTAGATAATGCCAATAATGCAGACCCTGGTTTCAATGCGGATTCTGCGGCGGCTTTACCATCTTCGCCATCTGCTATTATTGTAAGTACTGTCCCTGCAGAACTTGTGCAAACAAATGGTGATCCTGTTCTTGCTCCAATTGCCAACACACATTTATCGTATGTGTCAAATACACAGAATGATCTTTTCCTAAATAAAAATGATAACGAATATTACGTTTTACTTTCAGGAAGATGGTATAAATCTGCTCATTTACCATCAGGATGGCAGTATACAGAAGCAACTTCTTTACCGGATGATTTTGCAAAAATACCGGAAGGTTCTGCAAAAGACAATGTGTTAGCCAGCGTTGCTGGTACCGATGCAGCAAGAGAAGCTGTAATGGATGCTCAAATTCCGCAAACAGCTAAAGTAGATAGACAAAATGCATCAGCAGAAGTTTCTTATGATGGAGCTCCACAGTTTCAGGATATTCAGGGAACAGATATGCAGTATGCAGTAAATACACAAAGTTCTGTAATCCAATACAGAGGTACATATTATTGTGTAGATAAAGGTGTTTGGTTTGAATCAGGAAGCGCAGGTGGCCCATGGAGTGTTTGTATAGACAGGCCGGATGAAGTGGATATTATCCCCGCCAGTTCCCCTGTGTACAACATAAAATATGTGTACATATATGATGTACAACCCGATTATGTTTATATGGGCTACACACCAGGCTACTTAAATACTTATATATATAATGGTACTGTTGTTTATGGTACAGGATATTATTATACACCCTGGTATGGAAGTTATTATTATCCACGTCCTTGTACATGGGGATTTGGTGTTCAATATAACCCATGGTTTGGGTGGAGTTTAGGATTTAACTATAGCAACTACTGGTTTAATGGTGGTGGTTATTACGGTGGCGGATATTATGGCAGAGGAAGCGGATACTATGGTGGATATCATGGTGGATGGTGGGGCCCTGCAGTATACCGTCCTCCTTTTAATGGTAACCGATATGCAAACCGTGGCGGATATTATGGTCCAGGTTCACGTCCGGGTGGTAATGTACCTTACGGAAATGGCAATAGAAATTCTAATGTGCCATTTGGAAATGGCGGGTATAATGCAGCTGCAAGAACAAATAATATTTACAATTACCGCGGCAATGTAACTACGAGCAATAGAGCTTCTTATCCTACAGGTCAAAGGCCTGCAGCAGGTAATGGAGGATTTAATAATCAGGGAGCGCGCCCTCCACAAGGCGGAGGTTCACCTAATAATCAGACAGGAGCTCGTCCTCCCCAGGGTGGTGGCTATCCTAACAATAACATACAGACAGGTAGCAGGCCAGCTACCAATGATGGAAATATTTCAACAGGTGGCCGTCCGCAACAAGGTGGAGGTTACCCTGCAAACAATAATACATCAACAGAAAGCAGACCCGCCCCTACAAATGGTAATACTCAAACCGGAACTCGTCCGCAACAAGGTAATGCGCCAAGTAATAATAATATTACTACTGATAGCAGAGGGAACGTTTACCAGAGAACGCCTGCGACAAACAATAGCAGTAACTCTCAATGGCAACAACGCCAACAAAGTCAATGGACTCCTGTTCAAAATAATAGTCAGCAACAAAATTTAAATCAACAACAGCAAATGCGTGACAGAGGTGAAACACGTTCACAAAACTTCCAATCTACAAGAAGTTACAGTCCTCCTCCTCAAGCTCCGGCTCCAGTAAATAACGGCGGTGGCGCAAGACCAAGTGGCGGTGGTGGCTTTAATGGTGGCGGTAGCGCAAGACCTAGCGGTGGCGGAGGTTTTAATGGCGGAGGCGGTGGTGGCGCAAGACCTAGTGGCGGCGGTGGAAGACGATAAAAAACAAAATAAACCTTAATAAAAAAGCATCCTGAATTATTTCAGGATGCTTTTTTATTAACTATAGCTTGAATTAAATTCTGTCGAATAAACCAATTTGCTGTTTAAATTTATTTCTGAATTTTATATCCCCCATATAAAATATAATGTCAAAAATAATCCAGATAAATAAAAAAACCGCGAACGTATAATTGATCAAATGCCAAACAGGACTCCCAAATCCCCATCTGATAAAAGGATTAAATACCATTGAGCAAAACAGTGCTATAACTATCCCTACATAATTAATAGATTGATAAGATAAATAGATCTCTACTAAGCATATGCCCAAAAATATCCCGTTTATAAATTTATAATAAGCATGTGAATGAGGAGCAACGTACACTTTACTTAACAACAAGGCTATCAATACAGCCTTGATAAAAATGCTCAGAATGATTTTAAATCTTGATTGCATAAAAGGTACGTTTGTGCGCAAAAATTGCCGGACTAAGTTATGTGTTGAATGAGTTTATTAATATTGTCTTTCTACAAACGAAATGGTTGTCAAAAAAGATTTAATTATTTAAAATAATTCTATAAAAATTTTGCAGTGAAAATTTAACCCTTATCTTTGCAGTCCGAAAAAAGGGAGTTTAGCTCAGTTGGTTTAGAGCATCTGCCTTACAAGCAGAGGGTCGGCGGTTCGACCCCGTCAACTCCCACTCTACTAAAAGGTTTCAGTTTTACTGAAACCTTTTTTAATTCAATCTTATACTTATATCTTTTTGCAGATTTTTAAAATGATTCATCTATCTATTTAATACCCTCAAAATTCTATTATTAAAAATTAGCATGTAAATTCATTTCTAATTTCAACCTTTGCTTTATAAGCTTGTCGCAAAGAGACTTTTAAGAGAAAAATGCGCATTATTTACAAGAAGAAAAACCCCACTTTTCAGCGTTTTTTTCTTTAAAATTAAAATTTTTATTAATATAATTATCTGGTAATCAAATATTTACTATTTGTAATATTTTTTCTACAGAAAACTTTGCTATCCACACGAAATCCACAAAACTAAAGTACCCGTTTGTACGTTTGTAATAGTAGAATCTGTCCTATAACTCAATCTGATAACTATTATTAAAACTACCTACTATGAAAAACTTTTTACCCATCTTGGGGGTTTTCATTATTTCATTTTTTTCAAAAGAAAGCCTCGCACAAGATCAAACGAAAACCGTACTTGAAAGTAATGTATCAAAAAATAAATTATCTGATAAAGCTGATGCGGATTGGATAAACGGAGCTGAAAAATATTTAAGAGAATCCGAATATTATTTTCAGCAAAAAAACGAAGGCGTTTTTGTAGCTGCAAATAGAAAACAGAAAACAGGATTTGCTGTTACAGGAAATAAATTATCTCTGCAGCCAATTCAATTCAATTCATCTGCTACATCATGGAAAACCTCCTTAGAGCTTACGCAGATCTGCAAGTGTATTAGCAGTAAAAAAACTGTTTGCAGTTCTCCTGTGATCGAATCAAAAGATGGATACCTTAAATATAGCTATACTGATTTCGCGATTGAATATTTTAATAATGAAAAAGGATTAAGACAAAATTTCATCATTACAAAAAAACCAATAGGCGATGATGATTTACAAGTATCGCTAAAGATATCAGGCACTCTTGCGTCTAAACTGCACAGTAATAAGAGTATCGAATTTATCGATCCGGCTTCTCATAAAACAGTACTGGAATACGATGGCTTAAAAGTTTGGGATGCTAACAACACAGCCCTTAATGCACACATGCAATTAAAAGGAAACTCATTGCAACTTATCGTTAATGATAAAGATGCAGTTTACCCTATTACTATAGATCCTCTTTCTCACGCACCTGAATGGACTGCTTCGGCGGATGCATTACTCCCTTCATTATTTACAAGCCTCGCATTACAGGTTAATGCACTAGTAGGTTACAGTGTTGAAGGTGTTGGTGATGTAAATGGCGATGGTTATGATGATGTGGCCATTGGCGCACCAGGAGCAGTCGATGTTATAGGAGCTTCTACTTTTCTAAGTGCGGGTGCAGTTTTTGTTTACTTCGGTTCTTCAACCGGTTTATCAATTAACCCTGATAGAGTATTACGCGCTACAACCCCTGTAGCCAATTCGCTATTTGGGTTTAGCATCTCCGGAGGAAATGTAGTCGGAGACACTAGAAAAGATATTATTATTGGAGCACCTGGTGATGTGTACTCAACAACAGCAAGTGTTCTCTTAGGTACTACTACTACGAATGTAACAGCGGGTAAAGTATATATTTTTAGAGGAGAAGATCTTACAACGCTTACAACACCTACTCCATTTCTTTCAACTTTCTTGGATGGTGTAACTTATTTTAGCGGTGGTATATTAGGTGTACTTGCTTCTAATTTAACAACGAACTCCTTGTATGGTTTTTCTGTTGGTACAGTTGGCGATCAAAACGGTGATGGCAGAGATGAAGTCGTTGTTGGTGCACCCGGTTATGCAGGACTTAACTTATTATCCATAAGAAGTGGAGCTGCATTCGTATATGATTCGGCTCAACTTGCTAACAATACACCTACTCAATTAATACCTCCTACTGCAGGTCTTTTAGGTATAGCAGATCTTGGTGGATTGTTATTTGGATTTAGCGTTGATGGTGCAGGTGATTATAACAAAGATGGGAAACAAGATGTTGTTGTTGGTGCTCCCGCAGGTGTAACCATTTTAACAAATTTATTAGGTGGTAGTGCCTATATATATAGCGGCAATGGCACAGGAGTTAACCCAAATTATTCTACACAGTTAACTGTCGGCGGCGGCCTTTTAGGTTCAATCGCTAACTTGTTCGGATATAAAGTAAAAGGAGCCGTAGATGGATTCGGAACACGCAGTGGTAATGTTTTAGTAGGTGCCCCAAATGGTAATTTATTGAGTAATGTTTTAGGCGGACTTAAATTAAGTGCCGGTTCAATGAATGTATTTGTTGCAAAACCGTCACCCGCAGCAAGCGAAGTGCCCACTCAATCATTTGGCTCTCCAAGAAGCTCCAGTCTACTTGCTATTTTAGGTGGACAAAATCTTAACGTCGACGAATTGTTTGGCGCTTCTATGGATAATATGCAGGATATAAACTGTGATGGCATAGGAGATATTATCGTTGGAGAACCTTTATCAACCAGTGTTGGACTAATAAGTACCAATTTAGTTGGTGGCGCAGCTTATTTATATACTGGTAAAGCTGATGGAACTTATAATACTACACCTTTATGGACAGTAGAAAATCAGGTAAGTGCAGATTTTGGTATCAATGCTGCCAGTTTACTTGGTTACAGTGTATCAGGTGCGAAATTCACAAATGGGCATTCTAATCCGGTAAGAGCATTGATTGGCGCTCCTGCGCAGGCCCTTGATTTCAGCTCAGGCATATTTAATTTAGGAGGCACATTTTCAACACTCTATAGTTTCACCAGTACTAATGATAATATTGGTAAGGCATACACTTATCCTGTTATTGGCTGCACAGTTCTTCCTATTACATTGAATAATTTCAAAACTGATGTTATTGATTGCGTTGTTTTTCTTGATTGGAATATTGCTTCGCAAGCTAGTCTTGATCATATTGATATTGAACAAAGCAATGACGCTGCAACCTATACTTTGTTTAGAAAATTCACAACTGTCAGCAGCGGTGATTATTCTGTAAATGTTCCGCAACAAAATGCATCGGAATATTACAGATTAAAATTAATCAACAAAGACGGGTCTTATTCTTATAGCGATATAGCTATTGCTACATTAAATTGTACCCCACAAAATAAACTTGAAATATATCCAAACCCTCTCAAATCAGGCTCTACTACAATTTTATACAATTCAACAAATACAACAGAAGCTGGTAAAGCGATACTAACCGTAATGGATATTTATGGAAGAAGATTAGTAAGCCAATCAGTAACAATAATCACCGGTACCAATACTATGAATATTAATTGCGATCAGCTTCCTGCAGGTCAGTATTACATTCAGATAACAGGAAGCAATTGGAAAAGCGACCCTTTGAAATTCGTAAAAATGTAGTAGTGATAATAGGAGTCTCAGAATGAATAGTTTAGGACACAATTTCTATTTTGATTAAAAGTATAGGCTACTCTCCTATTAAAAAGGTTCAGTTTTCACTGAACCTTTTTTTATTTATTTTTGTCAAGATCAAAATTATATTCCCCTCTATTCGCAGCCTTATTACAGCCAGCTCTATAGTTTAATGCTGTTTGTGCAGCCGCAACATTGGCATTATCTCCCTGCCATATTTCTAATGCCGGTTGTTGAATAGCCCGGGAAAAAGAGAATGTTACTGCCCATGGTAGTTTTGATTTAAATTGTCTGTGCATTTCATTTAACCTTGCCGAAGCCAATTGCGCAGATTGCCCTCCTGATAAAAATGCAATGCCAGGAACAGCTGCAGGAACAGATTGCAAAAAACATTGTATAGTAGATTTTGCTACTTCTTCAATCGTTGATTGGTCAGGGCAAGTTAAACCGGGAACAACCATATTTGGTTTTAATATCATCCCTTCTAACATTACTTTTTGTTTATACAATTCATTAAAAACTGTGCGTAACACTTTTTCTGTTACCTCATAACATTGCTCTAATGTATGATCTCCATCCATTAATACTTCCGGCTCTACAATTGGCACCAGGCCGGCCTGCTGACATAAAGCCGCATATCTTGCTAATATATTTGCATTCGATTCAATGCAAGCCATACTTGGAATATTATTTCCAATGGTAATTACAGCGCGCCATTTAGCAAATCGCAAACCTTTTTCGGCATACTCTGCGAGAGCAGCAGGTAAACTATCGAGTCCTTCCGTTATTTTTTCCTGCGGATGATTTGCCATATCTACAGCTCCATTATCTAATTTTATTCCGGGAATAATTCTGGCATCGATAACAGCTTTTATAAAAGGAGTTCCGTTTTTTAATTCAGCAACAACAGTCTCCGAAAATAAAATAACACCGTTAATATTATCTTTAAGATTCGGTGTTGTTATGATCATTTCGCGATACGCAGTTCTGTATTTCAGTTCCGCAGGTATTCCTAATTTAATAAATCGTTTATTACAGGTAGGAATACTTTCATCCATAGCCAAAAGTCCCTTATCATTTGCTAATAGAGCTTTTGCTGTATCAATAAGTTGTCGCGAATACTGAAGTGACTCGTTCATCATTTGTAGTATAAATTAGATTGTAATTTAACACTTATATTTATGTGGGCTCAACTACTATGCCAATTAAAATACAACTTTATTTTCTCAATTAAAAGTATGCAATGAGATCGCCGAAATTATTTATGTTACTATTAGGGTGCAGGCCAAAAGGAAGACATACAGAACAACATGATATCTTCTTTGGCATCGGTTACGAATTAAAAGATCTGATCAAGGACATAAAACAATTTTGGCCGGAAGCAAAAGACAATATTCATATTGATGCATGGCGCGAAGTAACAGCTGTTGACGGATACAGTATTGCAATTTCATTATTACCGGCTGAAACAAAAGTTTCACAAAAACTATTCTTTATCAATCTTGGAGGATATAAAGAAAATGAATTCGCTGAACATCATTATACATTACTTGTCGTCGCCAATGACAAATTAACAGCGATAGCAAAAGCAAAGAAGACTGCGTTTTATAAACACACTTCTTTAAAAGAAGGTGATCTTTATCACAAAGCGTCATCGCATATCGATGATAGATACGGCATTGATGTAGATGAGTTATACGATATCAAAGATGTTCTACCTCTCACTACAAAAGAAAAATACTGTATACAAATAACACCTGGCGCAACAATAACAGATGCCTGTTATTTGGGTTATACAAAACTGATTGATCTATAATTGAGACAATTTGATCACAAATAAAAAATGCTCCGACAAGTCGGAGCATTTTTTATTAATTTCTTATGATGCCTTTTTCTCTTAAAATTTAGGACAAGGAATAGGAGAAGCTGAAGCAGGTTGATGAATATATATCAATGACAATTCAACACCACCTTGTCCCATCGTTGCTTTATTTAGTTTAGATATATTAACATCATAACTTGCGCCAATTCGTAAACCACTAAATTCTAAAGCCGCGTATGGAATGATAGCATCATTAAGGCGCACCCAACTTCCCAAATATACATTTACATCATTGCTTCCATCATCGCTCACATCATCAGATCTATTTAAGTTTGTTGATAAAGCACCACCTAATACAGTCTCAGTAGAATTATTTTGTATTTGGAACATACCGGCCAAACTTAGATTAAGTGTTTGAGATATTGGAGTAGATCCGCCTACGTTAACATTTGTTCTTGGCTTTAATTTCCATCCACTGGCCGAAAATCCAGGGCTTGCACTGTTAGATACATAGAATCCCGTGTTGGGTTCATTAATATGAAACATTGAAACTGCTGCGTAAAAATTGTTGACACCATCCGTTGAACCGGAATACAATATCCCGGCAGCAACATCCCAGTAACTTTTACTAGTTCCATTTGAAAATGTTTCTCCCGTTGGCAGCGTAAATCCTGTAGAACTTAGCTGGTCTTCAAAAGTTAATTTTGACTGATCTATCACAGTACTGCTATATGTTCCCTGAAATCCGGCACCAATTGTACTATAGCCATTTTCATCTAAAGCTTTGTGGTATGCTAAGGAAAGAGACCCGAAATTTAATTTCAACGCACCATTACCACTTTGGTCACTAAGTCCGGATACGCCTAAACCTAAAACGTTGTTGCCCATCTTGCTTCTTAAAATACTAAAATCTGCAGAGGCAGCTTCTGTAATGTACGCATTAGGAATTGATGGCCATTGATTGCGGTAATTAGCAATCAAGCGAACATCCCCATTAAATTTCCCCGTAAATGCAGGGTTAAGCGTCATCGGAGAAGCAAAAAATTGCGAAAAATGAGGATCCTGTGCTTTAACCAAAACACTAACAAAAATAACGAGTGTAAATACTATCAATTTTTTCATCTTCCTGAACTATTATAATTTTCTGAATGTTAACATACTATTCATAAAACAGTATGTTAACCCAAGGCTATTTTTAATTATTTCGCCAATATTTTAAACAAATTTATAAAAACAATTGTTGTAATCAATAATTATCTCAATAATACAACTGTTCCTTTATGGAATACTTTTCCACTCAGATCACTTCCTGAAATTACATATACATAAGTTGCTATATCGGAAGGTAAGCTTTTGTACATACCATCCCAGCCCTTAGTGATATCTGTTGTCTCGAACACTTTGATACCCCATCTGTCATAGATAGCAAAATCAGTAAGTTGGAATGAAACCGAAGGAGGAATTCTAAACACATCATCCACACCATCACCGTTAGGTGTAAACGCATTTGGCATAAAGAAGTTTTTCGAATATACAGTTACAGATACCGTATCACTTACTGCAGGACATACTCCAGCTCCTCCGGATGGCGGAACCGTTAATGTGTATACTGTAGTTACTGTTGGTGTTACTGTTGGATTCAATGAACTTGATACAAATTGATCGACATCAGGGCTAGCTGACCACTCGACACTTGTGCCTAATGGTGTAACATTTGCCAATAATTGTGCAGTTGCTCCTTCGTTTATAATTGTTGGAGAAGCAGACAGGCTAACAATTTTCGGATTTTGGTATACCTGTACATTCAATGTATTAGATGTTGTTGTAAAAGTAGAGAAACATCCTACACTTTGCACAATAACGGTACAGGTAACTGTATTATTGCCTAATGGTAAACTATCAGTACTATATGTGCTGTTATTTGAGCTGTAAACCATTGTTCCATTTACTGACCATTGATACAATGGAGGAGTTGCACCTACGTTAGTCGATTTAGCTTTAAATGTTACCAATGCTGATGATTCTGATACACCTCTACACACTGCACCATTATCTACTGTAAGTCCTACTGAAGGATTTGCCGTAGGTGATACAGTTGCTGTTATTTTAGCTCTAGGGCCTTCGCAATTTCCTGTTGGTGAAACTATCGTCTGACTAACATAATATACTGTAGTTCCTGTAACATTGGTATTTATTGTTGGAGCTATTGAGCTACCTGCTCCCCCCGCTGCAGATGTATACCATAATACATTTGTACCTGCAACATAACTACCTAAATTAATATTTCCAGTAGCCTGACATAATACGGGAGTTGTCACAGCAGGAACCGGAGGTGTTGGATTAACTGTTACAGTATATGTAAATAATGGTCCAGGACAACCGTTAGGAGATGTCGGAATTATTGAATACGTAACATTTATTGGTGTTGTACCAGTATTGTTAAGTGTCTCATTTATTAAAGAACTAGTTACTATG
>Ga0210392_10000274_pt1 | contig 36635 bp, 27 predicted proteins | sample IncBWC30OmetaG_FD_161057 | JGI IMG/M metagenome (GOLD analysis project Ga0210392, IMG submission 161057) | Forest soil microbial communities from Barre Woods Harvard Forest LTER site, Petersham, Massachusetts, United States - Inc-BW-C-30-O ... | reverse complement strand
GGAAGGCGCGGCGACGGTGCCTCCAGAGCCGGAGATGGTGCGGTTGCTCACCGTCACCGTGCCGCCCGGTGTCGAGTTCACATCGATCGTCCACGTATCAATGCTGGTCGCGGCTTTGCGGAAGCCATAGTTGAGCCCCACCGTCAACTCGGAGCCACCGGGTGGCGTGACATAGACCGAGTAGGTGTTGGCGGGCACATTGACCACCATCCGGAAGTGATACGTAAGCGCTTTAGAGTACGGGATGACTGAAGCCGCCTGATAGCCGGATGTGCCGTTATAGGCATCGATGTCGCCGGAGGCATTGAAACGCGCGATGCAGGAAATGCCGGTGTAGGCCGTCTGCGTCCCCATGGACAACCCAATCACGGTATTGCTCGGGGAGAGTGAAGGCGACGCATCGAAGGTCGCCGTGAAGGTGCCCGACTGCGCCGGCGAAATTGGGATGTTGTAGAAGCCATTGCTCGAAGAGAGCGTCACGCTAATCGTGTAATTGCCAGTGGTGACGCTGCTGTCGGCAAAGCCGGTTTCATAGGCGATGGCCTTGAGCGTCGTGGTCGTACCGATGGAAACTGACCCTCCGTTGGACAATAATGTGCCATTGGTGACCGAGCCTCCGCTCTCGCTCGGCGTGGTGCCATCCGTGGTATAGATGATCGTGGCGCCGCTGGTTGCCGAGGTGATCGTCACCGTCTGGGCGCTCGCATACGTGCCGGCCGGGGGGCTGAAGGCAGGCGCCGCCACAGAGAGGGAAAACGCGACCGGAGCCGAAGCGAGGCCGTTGGCCGAAACCACCAGCGAATAGGAGTCTGGAGGGAGACCTGCCGGGAGCGCAAACTCGGTGGTGATGACGGTACTGCCCGTCATCACGCCGGTCGAAGTCCAGTTGTAGGTGCGGGCATAATACACATTGCCGGTCGCGTTGTCGGTCAGATGCACGATCGGATAGTTCGTGTTCATCTGCTTGTCATCGCCGTATTTTGCGCCTTCAGAGAGACCGGTGAGTCCCGTGCCAATGAGATGATACGAGCCATCGGCATTGATGGTTACGCTGGTGATCACGGGCTTGCCTGCGGCCAGCTGGGCGCCATCCGGAGTATAGATGTAAGACTTGCCGTTCGCACCGCAGTAAAACACGCTGCCATCCGGGAGATCGAGCATGGACGTGGCGAATGCCACGGTCGGATCGCTCAGGTCAGCCGTGTGATTGGGATCAGGGATTTGGGTGAAGCTATTCGTGGTATAGTCGTATTCGTAGAAGAAGGTCTTGGTCCCAAAACTGGTCGTGGAATCGGCGAAAGCGCAGAGGATCTTGCCATTGACCATCATTGCGGCCGGCGCATCGTTTGCGCCATACCCGTTTGGAACAACCGGGCCCGCGACCCAAGAGCCGGGATTGGTGTTGCCGGTGGGCGTGTAGATCACGGTATTGGAAGTGGCGCCGAGCCAAAACACTTTGCCGTTGGGCAACAGATGGCCGGAGCCAAGTTCGCCCAGACCATTAAACATGTCGACCGGCACCGGCGGTTCGCTCACCCACTTATTTTGCGACGGGATGTAGCGCTGCGTGTTGCGGCCATAAGCAATAATGGTCAGGATGCTATCATCGGGCAGTTTAACCCAGTCAGCCTCGTTTTGATCGCCCGGGAAGGCCGCCAAGTTCCAAGTGTCCGTCGTGGGATGATAAATCGCTGCGGACGACTGGCTGTCCGATTGCAACACGTCGCCATTGGGCAGCATGGCCGAGATGGCATCGGAGATAACCGAAAAAGGGCTGGGTGAAGTATGCGTCCAGGTGTTTGTCAGAGGATTGTAAGTTTCGGATGTACCATGGCCCGTGCCGTATTCGCCACCGGCGACGTAGACCCGGCCATCGGTCAAGACTTGCGCCGCATAATAGAGCCGGGTGTCGTTCATGGACGCAATCTGCGACCAAGTGCCGTTGGCGAAGCTGCCGTGGCTGTCGGGCGTCAAGCGATACCAGGCGCTGTTGCCGTCGGCGCCGATCAGGGTGCCATCGGATAGCAACAAGCAGTTGGAAAACCCAACGGGGGCCGGATTTGTGAGGGGAGACCAGGTTCCGCTGGCCTCGGCACGCCAGCAGGATGCCGCCAGCAGCGCGCCGACGACGATGAGTTTCATGAGTATTGTTTTCATAGACTTTGATGTATTTGGTTTTCTATTTTTATATAGGTATAACAAAATTACGGATTGAGGTTGTTGGCCGTGAGCGAGCAGCCCGAGGGCGTGGAGTTCAGATCGAGATTCCACGTGTCCAGGCTCGTCTGCGTGATGCGGAAGGCGTAGTTGAGGCCGACCGTGAGCTCGGAACCGCCGGCCGGGGTCACATAGACCGAGTAGGTGTGAGCGGGGACGTTCACGACCATGCGGAAGTGATACGTCACCCCGGCCGAATAGTTGATCGTCGAGGCGCCGTAGGTGGTGCCGTTGTAGGCATCGATCTGGCCCGTCGGATTAAAACGCGCGATGCATGAAAGGCCGGTGTAAGCCGTGGCTGTACCTTTGGACAATCCCACCACCCCGTTTTCCGGCGAGACCGAGGGCGTCGCGTCGAAGGTCGCGGTGAAGGTTCCGGTCTGGGCGGCGGTCAAGGTTAGTGCATGCCATCCATTGCTCGATGTGCCAGTGAGGGACCTGGTCACAACATTGATCGTATAAAGGCCCGAAGTGACAGAGCTGTTCGTCATGCCGCTCTTATAGGCGATCGCCTTGAGCGTCGTATTGCTGCCAATGCTGACCGGACCGGAGTAAATCGTCCCAACCGTATCACTCGGCGTGCTGCCATCCGTCGTGTAGCGGATGGATGCGCCACTGGTCACAGTGGAGATCGTCACGGTCTGCGCACTCGTATAAGTGCCAGCCGGGGGACTGAACGTCGGCGCAGCCACCTGCGGTGAGGTGATTTTGTAGGTGCCGGATGTGACCGCGCTGTCCGTCATGCCGGTTTCATAGGCAATGGCCTCGAGCGTGGTCGTGGTGCTGATGGAGATTGATCCGGTATAAAGCGTGCCCACGGTCTCGGTTGGCGTGGTAACGCCATCGGTCGTGTAGCGAATCGTGGCTCCGCTGGTGGAATCATTGATGATCACGGTCTGCGCTGTGGTATAGGTGCCGGCACCCGGGCTGAAGGAAGGCGCGGCGACGGTGCCTCCAGAGCCGGAGATGGTGCGGTTGCTCACCGTCACCGTGCCGCCCGGTGTCGAGTTCACATCGATCGTCCACGTATCCAGGCTGGTCGCGGCCATGCGGAACTTATAATTTAGCCCCACCGTCAGTTCGGAGCCGCCGGGTGGCGTGACATAGACCGAGTAGGTGTTGGCGGGCACATTGACCACCATCCGGAAGTGATACGTGGTGTTTTTGGCGTACGGGATGACCGAAGCCGCCTGGTAGCCGGATGTGCCGTTATAGGCATCGATGTCGCCGGAGGTGTTGAAACGCGCGATGCAGGAAAGGCCGGTGTAGGCCGTCTGCGTCCCCTTGGACAAGGCGATCACGGCATTGATCGGAGAGAGCGAAGGCGACGCATCGAACGTCGCCGTGAAGGTGCCGGACTGCGACGGCGACACCGGGGTGTTGTAGAAACCGTTGCCCGGCGAGACCGTGACGCTGATCGTATAGACACCGCTTGTTATCCCGCTGTCAATATAGCCACTCTCGTAGGCCATGGCCCTGAGCGTGGTGGCGGTCCCGATGCTCACCGGGCCGGTATAAATCGTGCCGTTGGTTTCAGTTGGCAGGCTGCCGTCGGTCGTGTAGACGATCGTGGCGCCGCTCGTCGCCGAGGTGATCGTCACCGCCTGCGCGTCAGGGTAGGTGCCGGCCGCGGGACTGAAAACCGGCGCAGCGGCCAGCAGTAGTTGATAAATCACCCCGTTACCGGAGGGGCCATCATTTGCGGTGCCGTAGAAGTTGCCGTCCCTGCCCTGAACCAGACTCGTCGTAGGGTGGTCCCCATCGCTGCCGTCAAACGAAGCCAGGATGGTATAGACGCCCGCCGGGGTAACCCTGAAGACGATGCCGATGTCGAAGGCACCCCCCCAGGCAGCCGTGCCGTAAAAGTTGCCATCGCTAGCCTGGATCAGAGGCGCCGCAGGAACGGCCCCATTGGTTTCGTTAAACGAAACCAAGGTGGTCAGGACCCCCGCCGGGGTCATTTTAAAGACGGTGCCCACATTTGGACCGTCACCATTAGTCACTCCTTCAGTCGTGCCGTAAAAATTCCCGTCCGTGCCCTGCACCAGGGCCGCGGCCGGCTGGGCCCCATTGTCACCATTAAATACAACCAAGGTGGTCAGGACCCCCGCCGGGGTCATCTTAAAGACCGTGCCGGTGGGCCCGCCGTCGACGTTCGCGGTCGTCCCATAGAAGTTGCCGTCGCTGCCCTGAATCAGGGCGCCGGCCGGAGTTTCTCCATTGGTGGTGCCGTCAAATGAGACCAAGCTGGTCAGGCCGCCCGCCGGAGTCATCTTAAAGACATTGCCGAAACCGTAACTGCCTCCATTTACAGTCGTGCCATAAAAATTTCCGTCGCTGGCCTGGATCAGGCCCGCATGAGGATTATCGCCATTCGTACCGGTAAACGACACCAAGGTGGTCAGGACCCCCGCCGGGGTCATCTTAAAGGCCGAGCCATCGTATCCACTGCTGCCCCCGGAATCGGTCGTGCCATAAAAGTTGCCGTCGCCGGCCTGCATCACCCCGTTGGGTCCAAAAATTTGCCCGTTCACGACGTCAAACGAGGCCAGGGTGGTCACGACCCCCGCCGGTGTCATCTTAAAGACAGTCCCGCCGTTGCTGCTGCCTCCCGAACCGGTCGTGCCGTAGAAGTTGCCGTCGCTGCCCAAAGTAAGGCCGGAAGGGCCGCTGACAGATCCTGTAAAATTGTACAGCACCTTCAGGAGCGAAATCGCGTAAAATCCGTTGGTCACCGGGCTGTCGATTAAGCCGGTCTTGTAGGCGATGGCGTTGAGCTCCGTGCTGGTGGTGATGTTCACCGGCCCGGAATAAAGCATGCCTTTGGTTTCCGATGGCAGGCTGCCATCGGTGGTATAGCGGATGAGAGCGCCACTGGTGGTCGTCGAGATCGTCACCGTCTGCGCACCTCTATATTTCCCAGCCGGGGGGCTGAACGTGGGCGCGGCGACTTGGGGAAGAAACGTATAGTTACCGGTGGTTACCGGGCTGTCGGTGAGGCCGCTCTTATAGGCGATGGCCGAGAGCGTGGAATTCGCACTGATCGGAACCGGAATGGAGTAAGGCGTGCCATAGGTTTCAGTTGGCGTGCTGCCATCGGTCGTATAGCGGATGGTTGCGCCAGGAGTCGCGCAAAGGATGCTCACGGTCACATTCTGCGTATTCGCATAGGCCCCCGGCGGTGGGCTAAAGACCGGGGCGGCCGCTTGGGTGGAGGAATCTCCGGCCAGCACCGGGATGATTTGATTGGCCAGCGGAGTGCCCAAACCGGTGACCAGATCATACCCGGGACCGGCGGAATACGCCCCATTGCTCCCTGAAACTATGTCGTGGAAATAGGCCGCGTAATTGGCGGTGGCGAGCGAGTAGAAGACGCCGGGAGCCGAATTGATCGATTGCGAGCGCAGGGAATTCGCCACGGCGCAAAGTGCGGCCCATTGTGGTGCGCCGATGCTCGTGCCGCCAATTTGTACCCAGCCGGCTCCCGTCATAAAGATGGGAACACCCGTATTGGGATCGGCATCGTAGGCCACATCGGGCACGCCGCGGCCGGGACCGCTCCACCAGCCCGACTGATAACTTGGGCCGGTTTCATAAACGCTGGAGCCGCCGCCACTGCCCGACCAGGCCGTCTCTGAAATAATATTGCCTGATGAATCAAGATTGACGGTGGTGCCACCGACACTGACAATAAACGGAGAACATGCGGGATAGATTACGCCGGCGCCACCGTCGCCCGATGACGCGAAAAACGTCACCCCCGGGACGTTGAAATGAAAATCAGAGGACGTCTCCGCGGAATATTCCGGCTCGCCCCAGCTTAGGGAAACCTGGGTTGCCCCGGTGCTCGCGGCAAAATCGACCCCGGCAAAGAGGTCGGAGTTGCCGTTGGACTGGGTGGCAATAAGGACGATGGTGGCGCCGGGGGCGATGGCGTGCGCCCACTCGACATCAAGCGATGTTTCCATCGCCCAATTGCTATCCAGCGCAGGCGCGCCTTGCGGATAATATACCTGGACGGTCGTGCTCGGTATGCCCATCGCCTGGCAAAATGTATCCAGATCGGCCTGGATGGTGGGACTGCCGTAGGCGTCAACGATCGCGATAACCTGGCCTTGTCCCGTGGTATTGAGCTGATCGACTCCATAGGCGCGCCGCATCTGCGCGGGCGTATAGCCGGTTGGCCCCCCGGAAGCAGGGGCAAAGCCGGTAAATTTGTGCCACGGCGGAGTCATCACCGCACCGGGCGGGATGCGTTCGTTGCGCAGGTCAGCAGCGCGATCAGCCCGCAACAGGCTGGCGGTGGCAGCCAGAACAAGAAACCAGATGGAAACCAACCCGATCGAATCCGCGAAAAACACCCTTCTTATCCATGCCGAATCCCCACGAATTATGTTGTTCATGACCCTGGCTCCCCCATTCAGGCAATTACCTGGTTGACTGATATTTCAAACTTGGGAGGGCGCTAAGAAAGCACGAAGCGGGGTCAGGGGAACTATAGCATTATTCGGTTACGGCATATTTATATTCTATATTGTGTTTAAAACGCCGCGATTAGTGCGACGTTTGGAATTAAAGTTCCCTGAGCGTCTTTATATTTATCAGAATCCAAAGGCTTTTCCGATCTGCACAAAGCATGCCAGAGCGACGAATATATTGACAAGCTTTTGCTTGTAACAATTTCGCAACGAGGCGGGTGTATTAATTATTATATAATATATAATAGCAAAAACCAGCAGCCACGGATCAAGGAAACCACTAGGCCGCCGTGCGGATGCGCCCTGCGCAGCGGGCCTTCTGTGCAGGGTGACTTTCCATCATTTTTCCATCGGCAGGGCGGGACATCCCCGGCGAGTCCCGAGCAAGTCGAGGGACTCAGCCGAACGAATGCCCCGCCCGACCAACTGAAACGCAATCGAAAATCCAAACTTCAGCCGGGATTGGCCTGAACAATTCTTCGCTTCGCTCGGAATGACAATTCTGCCTAATTGCAGGGGTGGACACCTCCGCTTCCGTTTTTCTCGGTTTGCCAGGCAGTCTCTGGCAATCGCTCGGCCTCACGATTGAGCTGGCCGCGTGCACCACGCTGCTGCTCGGCGGGCTCGGCCTGCCGCTCGCGCACTGGCTCAACACCACGCGCTGCCGTCTGGCACCTGTGTTCGAGACGCTGGTCGCGCTGCCGATCGTGCTGCCACCGACTGTCATTGGGTTTTACCTGCTGGTGGCCTTCTCGCCGCAACACGCGGCCGGCGACGCGTGGCGGCACGTCTTCGGTGCGCCGCTCGCGTTCAGTTTCCCGGGCCTCGTCGCCGGCTCGGTGATTTATTCCCTGCCGTTCGCCGTGCAGCCGTTCCAGGCCGCCTTGCGCGCCGTGCCGTCCGAGCTGCTCGACGCCGGCCGCACGCTCGGCGCCGCGCCGCACCGCGTGTGGCTGCGCCTGCACCTTCCGCTTGCGCAACGCGGGCTGCTCGCCGGGCTCATGCTTGGCTTCGCCCACACGCTCGGCGAGTTCGGCGTCGTGCTCATGATCGGCGGATCGATTCCCGGCAAAACCAGGGTCGCCAGCATCGCGCTCTACGACGAAGTGCAAAAACTCAACTATCCCCTCGCCCACGCCTATGCGGCCGCGCTGCTGATTGTTTCGTTCACGCTGCTGCTTGTAGTCAACCTGCTCCAACGGCGAGCGCTAGCGCGCTAACGCGAGCAAATCACAAACGCCAAGGTCCAACCGCCAAAGAAGTTTGAAATTAAATCCTGCAATTCGGGCGCGAGCCTCGTCGCACTGACCCTTTGGGGGTTATTTGGAATTTGCCTTTTGTGATTTGGGATTTCCGGCTGTGACCCGGTATTGCCAGCGAAACCCGAAAAGGTCAGGATAGCCGCTATGAAATCCCCGCTGGCTTTGGTCGCTGTGCTCACCTTGGCCGCGTGTGCCTCGACCCCGCCCAAAGATCATCCTGCAGCGACACCACCGCCTCCGGCTAACAACTGCCATTGTGACGATGACGCAACCGACGAGCGGCACGGATTTGCATTCAAGGGCCGCATCGTCGCCGTGCAGGCCGACCAGGGCGTCATGCTCGTCGCCTTCCACGAGATTCCCGGCGCCCTGCCGGCCGGCATGCGCGAGTTCAAAGCCGCGCCTCACGCCCTGGCCTCCGTGCAGCCCGGCCGCGACATTCTCGCGCGCATCGAGCAGCGCAACGGCGAGTGGTGGCTTTTCGACGTGCGCGTGCTGATTCCGTTGCCCGCGGCGGGCAATAAGTAACAAGTGTCAGTTATAAAGTAACAAGAGCTCGCTGCGCACATACTCCTGGTACTTGTTACCTGTTACTTAATACTTGGCCTCAAGGGCCTCTTGACACATCTGCCATACTCACGACGTTTTGAGCCACCTGCGTCACACGCCGTCACTCTTAACCCGCTTTACGGCGGGTGCGGGCGTCGCCCTGGTGTTGTTGCTCAATGTGCTGGCGGCGAGCCCCGAGGCTCACGAGTGGATTCACGGCCACGAGGAACGCGCGGCACATGGCGCAAACACGACCGGCACCCACCACCACGCCGATCAACCCGATGAGGACGGTTGCGTCGTCACGCTTTTTGCACACGGCGTAATCACCGCGACGATCTTCGCGGCGCTCATGGTTGCCCTTTTCCGCCTGGTCGCCGTCACCGCCCGGCCGGGCGAGGCGCTCTGCCTGTCCGCGCCACGGTATTTGCTGCCGCCGTTGTGCGGCCCTCCGCAAAGCTGAGTAGGCACAAATGGCAGGGTGGATTAATCCGCCCTACCATTCGGCGCGGTGACGCGCCCTCCCCGCCTAAACCATCATAGGCGTTTCCCATCCATGCCGTCCCGGACCTCCGTGCCCGCGGTGTCGGCCCATATGCACATTTACCGACTCAGCCTTACCATGCATTCACGTTCCATTTTCATTCTTGGTTTTCTCCCTGTCGCCGCCGCTTCATTCGCCCCGGCGCAAATCCTGGCCGCCTCTGGCGCCGCCCAAGGCAGGCAAGCTTCCAGCACCTCAATTCCGGCCACCACGGAAACCCCGGTGGTGCTCGACCGATTCACCGTCACCGGCGATCTCGACCAAGCCCGCGAACAAATCGTGCCCGCCCTCGGCGGCACCGAATACAACCTCAATAAAAACCAGATCGACGCGCTGTCGCTCGGCAATAACGCGCCGTTCAACCAACTGATCCTGCGGGCGCCGGGCGTGGCGCAGGATTCGGCGACCAACGGCGATTTGCACGTCCGCGGCGAGCACGCGAACCTGCAGTATCGCATCAACGGCGTGCTCCTGCCGGAGGGCATCTCGGGTTTTGGGCTGGAACTGGACCCGCACTTCGTGGACAACCTGGAATTCCTCACCGGTTCGCTGCCGGCGCAATACGGCTTCCGCACGGCGGGCGTCGTGGACATCAAAACCAGGAACGGCGCGGCCGAAAGCGGCGGTGACGTGGAAGTGAATGGCGGCAGCTATAACACCTTCCACCCAAGCTTCGGCTACGGTGGTTCGACGGGGAATTCCAACTACTTCGTGGACGGCAGCTACAACCACAACGGCATCGGCATTGAAAATCCCACCGCAAGCTCGAAGCCGATCCACGACACGACGGATCAATCCAAGGCGTTCGTGTATCTGTCCCATATCCTGGACGCGACGAGCCGGATCAGTTTCATCGGCAGCGGATCCTACAGCAATTTCCAGGTGCCCAACACTCCCGGCCTGCCGGTCGGTACCGCGCCCGGCGGCAATCCGTGGAACTCAACCCAAGGACCGGCGGCTTTTGATTCATCGGCCTTGAACGAAAGGCAAAACGAACAGAATTATTACGGCGTCGCGACCTACCAGAAATCCGCAGGCGATTTGAATTTCCAGGTTTCCGCCCTGGGCCGCAACAGCAGCGTGCATTTCATGCCCGACCCGGTCGGCGACCTTTACTTCAACGGCGTGGCCAGCGATGTGAAAAAGACCCTCACCTCCGGCGGACTGCAAACCGACGCGAGTTACACAGCCGGCGACCAGCACACGATTCGCGGCGGCGCGATCTGGCTGAATGAATGGGTTTCCGCCGATTCGACGACGACGGTGTTCAACCTCGACGCGAACGGGAATCCCATGGGGAAGGCCTTCCCTATTGTGGACAACCACAAGCTCTTCGGTGCGTTTTCCGGTTTGTACCTGCAGGACGAATGGAAAATCTGCCCCGTGCTCACCTTGAATTACGGCGCGCGCTTCGATCTCTTTAATTCGTCGTTCGACAATGAGCACCAGCTCAGCCCGCGCATCAACTTCATCCTTCAGCCGACAAAAACGACGACGCTGCATGCCGGTTACGCGCGCTACTTCACGCCGCCACCGGTTGAAAACGTTTCGGCCAACAGCGTGGCGCTTTTCGATCCCACGTCGAATGCCGCTTTCTCGGACCAGGATGACCCCGTCAAAGCGGAACGCTCGGATTATTTCGACGCCGGCATCAGCCAGAAGCTCGCGCCCGGATGGCAAGTGGGCGTGGACGGTTATTACAAAGAGGCGAAGAACCAGCTCGATGACGGATTATTCGGGCAAACGCTCATTCTTTCGGCCTTCAACTATGCCAAAGGCAAGGTTTACGGCGTGGAATTCACGACCTCTTACACGGCCGGCGGATTTTCCGCCTATGCGAACGTCGCTTTGGGAGCGGCTTACGGCAAAGATTTTAACTCGTCACAGTTCCTGTTCGATCCGGATCGCCTGGCTTACAGCCAAAACCATTGGATCCATCTCGACCACGAGCAAAAGACCACCGGTTCGTTCGGCACGTCTTATCTTTGGAAAGAGTCGCACGGCAGCAGTACGCGGGTCTATGCGGATGCGCTTTACGGCACGGGCTTGAGAACCGATTCGACGGCGCCCGACGGCTCGACCATTCCCAACGGCGGGACGGTTCCCGCGTACTACACGATCAATGTCGGGGCGGAACAAAGTTTCAAAGTTGGCACCAAGGAAACTTTGAAAGCCCGGCTCGATGTCGTGAACCTCACGGACAAAAGCTACGAACTGCGCGATGGCACCGGCATCGGCGTCACCGCCGCCCAATTCGGCGAGCGCCGCGGCTTCTTCGGCACAGTGACTTTGGACTTCTAGCCGCGCGCAGCACGCCGTTGGGGTCGATCCGACGTTGGGCGTTGGACCTTTAAGGACCTTCGAGGCCGAAGACGGCCTTCGCGTAATTCTCCACGCTGAAGGGCTGCAGGTCCTCCGCCTGCTCGCCGAGGCCGAGAAAATAAATCGGCAGCTTCAATTCGCGCCAAATACCGACGATCGCGCCGCCGCGTGAGGTGCCGTCGAGCTTGGTGACGACGAGGCCGGTGAGGCCAAAATTCTTGTGAAACACGCGGGCCTGCTCGATGGAGTTGCTGCCGATCGAGCCATCAATGACGAGCCACGCATGGTGCGGCGCGGCCGGATCGTTTTTCTTCAGCACGCGCCGGATTTTGGCCAGCTCCTCCATGAGGTTGCTCTTCGTGTGCAGGCGTCCGGCAGTGTCCACGATGAGATAATCATGGCCGCGCGCCTTCGCCGCCCGCCATGCGTCGAAGGCCACCGCGGCGGCGTCTGCGCCGGTATGGCTGGCGACAATCTCCAACTCGAGGCGCAGCGCCCAGGTCTTGAGCTGTTCGACCGCGGCGGCGCGAAACGTGTCGCCCGCGGCGAGCAGCACGCTGCGGCCGTCCTGCTTCAGCCGCCACGCGAGCTTGGCCGCGGTGGTGGTCTTGCCGGAGCCGTTGACGCCGATGAGGCAGATGACCGTGGGGTTGGCGGTTGTGCCCCCTTCGCGGGGTGAGGGCACGCCCACATTATTTTCTAGCGTGCCTTCACTGCCGGCAAGCACGCGGCGGAGCACCGCGGCGCCGATGGCCGCGGCATCCGCACCGCGCAGGTCCTTGTCCTTTTTTGCGGCGGATTTGATTTCACCGAGGATTTCCGCGGTCGTCTCGACGCCGAAGTCGGCGGTGTAAAGCGCTTCCTCGAGCGCAGCGAGCGACGAGGTGTCGAGCGCCTGGCCGCCGAAAAGGCCGTGGGTTTTCTCGGCGATGGCGGCGACGGTCTTGGCCAGGCCGGCCTTGAACTTTTTGAAGAGACTGAACATCAGGTTTTTTGACCACGGATAAACACGGATGAAGGCAGGATTGGTTTGTCATTCCGAGCCGAGCGAGGAATCTCCGCCAGACACTGGCAAAAACCGAGATTCCTCGCTCGGCTCGGAATGACAGTAAAATCATCCGTGCTCATCTGTGTAATCCGTGGTCGATAAAATCATTCCTCCGTCGCTTTGCGTGAGTCGCGGCCGAGCTGGTCCTTCAGCCGGTCGAGGATGCCGTTGATGAAGCGCTTGGCATCGGCGTTGGAATACTCCTTCGAAAGGTCGATCGCCTCGTTGATGGAAACGACGGGCGGGATGTCCTTGCGATACAGCATCTCGAAAATCGCCAGGCGCAGGATGGCAAGGTCGATCTTGGCGATGCGGGCGAACTCCCAGTTGTGCGCGAGGCCGCGGATGTGCGAATCGATATCGTCGATGTGCCCGAGCACGCCGTGGATGAGTTCCTCGCCAAAGGCGTAGCTCGCGCGCGGCTCCTCGAGTCCCTTGAAGAACTGCTCCAGGTCGTTGGCCAGGTTCGCCGGCTGGTTGAGGCTCCACGCAAAGAGATACTGCATGGCGGCGATGCGGCTGGGCCGGCGCTGGGCAAATTGGGCTTTGCTCATCGGGAGAAAAAGAAACGAGTTTTTACACCAAGGCCGCAAAGGGCGCGAAGGACAGAAAGCAGGTGGGAATAAAAGCGGGCAGGTTTCATGCGTGGTCTTGGCGATCTTTGCGATCTTGGTGTAAAATCATTTCCGAAATTTCCTTTTCAGTGCGGCCATTTCGAGGGCGGCGTGGGCGAACTCGGCCCCGCGGCCGATCTTGCCGAGGCAGCGCGCCTCGGCTTGGGCGGAATTTTCAGCGACGATGATCCCGTTGATCACCGGGGTGTTGGCATCGAGCGCCACGCGCTGGAGCGCATGGGTGGCGGCGCCGGCGATAAATTCGAAGTGCAGGGTGTCGCCGCGGATGAGCACGCCGAGCGCGATGAGCGCATCGAACTTCCCGCTGCGCGCAAGCAGCTGCACGGCGGCAGGCAGCTCGTTGGAGCCGGGCACGCGCACGACGGTGAGTTTTTTCTTTCGCACGCCCGCGGCCTGCAGGTGCGCGCGCACCTGCAAGAGGAGCTCATCCACGAGTTTTTCGTTGAAACGCGCCGCGGCGATGCCGAGGCGGAAGGCGGCGCCGTCGATGGCGGAGGAGGAAGGTGCAGCGAGGCTCATGAGAAAGGCTGAAGGACTGAAGGCGGAAATTATCTCACAGGGGCACCTGCTCGACGATCTCGAGGCCGTAGCCGTCGAGGCCGACGACACGGCGCGCAGTACTGGAGAGCAGGCGGATTTTGCGGAGGCCGAGGGCGGCGAGAATTTGCGCGCCGGTGCCGTAGTCGCGAAAGTTCGGGGGCGGAGGAGCACAGGGCGGTCCCTTGGCCGGGCCATCCTTCGGTTCGAGCCGGTCGAGAACCTCGCAGCCGCCATCGGGCCGCTCGATGTACAGAATGACGCCGTGCTGCGCGCGGGCCACGGCCTCGAGCGAGGCGAAGAGCGAATGGTGGCTGTCCATGCCCTTGGCGCGAAAGATGTCACTAAGGAGATTTTCGCCGTGCACGCGCACCAGCGTGGGCTCGGGGCCGAGCCGGCCCATCACGAACGCGAGGTGGTGGCGGCCGTCGAGCTTGCCGCGAAAGACGTGCAGCGTGAACTCGCCGAAATCCGAGGGAAACGGACGGACGCAGACGAGTTCGACCAGCCGGTCGCGCTTGGCCCGATGCTCGATGAGCTGGGCAATCGAGATCATTTTGAGGCCGAATTTTTTCTTGAACTCGACGAGCTCGGGCGTGCGCTGGACGGTGCCATCGTCGTTGACGAGTTCGCAGAGCACGCCGCCCGGCTGCAGGCCGGCGAGAATGGCCAGATCCACTGCGGCCTCCGTGTGGCCGGCGCGCTCGAGCACGCCACCCGGCCGGGACCGCAGCGGGAAGACATGGCCGGGCTGGACGAGCTGCTCGGGCCGCGCCTGCGGGTCGGCCAGGATGCGGATGGTCTGGGTGCGGTCAGAGGCGCTGATGCCGGTGGTGATGCCTTCGGCGGCGTCGACGCTCACGGTGAAATCGGTGCGCTTGGATTCGCGGTTCTGCGCGACCATCGGCCCGAGGCCGAGCCGGCGGAGCTGTGGCTCGACCGTGGGCACGCACACGATGCCGCTGCCATAGCGGATCATCATGTTGACCTTTTCCGGCGTGACCTTGGCGGCGGCCATGATGAGGTCGCCCTCGTTTTCGCGGCTTTCGTCGTCGGTCACGATGACGAGCCTGCCTTCGGCGATCTCCTGGATCGCGGAATCGACAGAATCAAAAGGCGTGGAAGCAGCGGCGTTCATGCAGAACGGTAAAAATCGCGCGAAGGCCGCCCGCAGTCAACAAGTACCAAGTGCCGGGGTGGGAAGTATCAAGTGTCAGGTATTAGGTGTCAGGATTCGGGCGTCGGGAGTCAGGAGTGGTCGGCTATCTTGGAACTTGGCACCTGGCACTTGAAACTTCACGGCCAGCGCCCTCTTGTTACTTGTCACTTGATACCTGTTACTTGCTACTGGTACTCGATACCATGCGCTTCCGCATCCGCCATCTTACGCGCTATCGCTACGCCGGCACCGCCAGCGAGTCGTTCATGGAGGCGCGCCTCACGCCGGTGAGCGACGAGCGGCAAAAACTCCTCTCCCGCCGGCTCACCACCTCGCCAGCTTGCAGCATCCACGCCTACACCGACTACTTCGGCAATGCCGTGGAAACGTTCTCGGTCGTGCAACGCCATCGGGATCTCACGCTCGAAAGCCACACGGAAGTGGAAACTTTTCCCTGCGAACCGCCCGCGGCCGCGCTCGATTTCACCGTGTCGGATGTGCGCCATCTCAATCACGCCGGACGACTGCAGCTTTTTGAGTTTCTCCGGCCCTCGCCGGCCATCCCGCTTTCCGCGCCGGTGCAGGCGCTGGCCCGGCAGTTTTTTCGTCCGCGCGATGCGCTGGGTGAAAGTTTGCTGCGCTTCCTCGCCTGGTTGCATGAAAACTTCCGTTATGCGCCCGGCGCGACCGCCATCGACACGCCCATCGCCAGCGTGCTCAAGGCCCGCGCGGGCGTCTGCCAGGATTTTGCGCAAATCATGATCGCCGTGCTGCGTTCAGCGGAAATCCCCGCGCGCTACGTCACTGGCTACATCGAGACGGAAAGCCAGCGACTGGCGGCGGAAAACGGCGGGGCGCACGCGCGGCGCACGCCCCGGCTCATCGGCGCGAGCGAAAGCCATGCATGGGTCGAAGTCTACCTGCCCGGCGGTTTCTGGCATCCGCTCGACCCGACGAACAACTGCGTGGCTGGCGAGCGGCACGTGAAGATCGGCTGCGGTCGCGACTACCACGATTGCACGCCCACCCGCGGAGTGTTCAAAGGGACGCGCACGGACAAACTCGACATCGCGGTGGCGATGCAGCGGCTTTGAAATTTATGCGCTATAATCGACGGTGTAACTCTCAACCGGCGTGTTGTTGCCCGCGGCAAACAGCAAGATGGTCAGCTTGAACGTCCAAGGCCGGCGGATGACCTTGGGCGAGGTCAGGCTTTTCCCATCGCCGCCGGGATTGAGGGCGACGAATTCAATTTTGACCGTGTTGCTCGAATGCCAGCGGACGGTCGCGAGGGCGACATCGGCCATGACCGGAGTCTTGTCCTTGTCGTAAAATGAAATTTTTAAATTACTGTTGCTGTCGACTATAACACCAAGAAAGCCGCCTTTGTCGCGTGGGATGGTCACACCGGGAATTTCATGTTTTACCTTGGCCACCGGGGGTTTTGCTGCATCGGATGATTTTGGGGCAGGCGGGTTTTGCGCCAGCAGCAGCCCGGTGACGCTGAGCGAAGCGGCCAGGAACAGGGATTTAACAAACAGCGCGCGGAGTTTCATGCCCACTAGCTTAGTCCCAAGCCTTCGCGCCGCAAGTGCTGTCATGCGGCAGATGAGATTTTACGCGAACTTTGCAACTTATCCTGGAACGCGGCCTTACAGGTGATCAAGGCTGCGAAGAGGCCGCATTCGGATCGTCGTGCGTGGCGGAAATCAACCGGTCGCGGGCAGGCGAATTCTCATGACGGGCAAGCCATTGCATGGCTCCGGCGCGGTCTTGGCTCAGCCAATGGGAAAAAATATTTGTCACGGCATCGTCGCGGCCGTCCGCCTGCGACAATCCCTGCGCCCAATCGATCGCGACCGCCGGCGCACTCTGCGCCCAAACGGTTTCGATCGTCAAAAGGGCTTGATTGCGCGCGGGCGAGAGAGGCAGTGATTGCAACCAGCCAGCGGCATCCCCGGCGGAATTTTGCGCCAAGGACATCGCGACCACTTCATAAACCGCCCCATCGAGACCGGCGGCCTCCGGTCCATGCGCCCAATCTTCTATCGCTTGTTTCGCCAGGTCGGTGTGGCCCGCTTTGGTCAGCGCTTCGACCGTAAGGCGGGCCACCTCATTGGCGCTGGTTCCAATCAGGAAGTCGGGCGGTTGTTTCAGGGCGTACCCGGCGGCCGCCAACGCGGCCTGTGGATCGTCGGTCGTCACCTGCTCAAGCACCACGTAAAGAAGCGAGGCATTGCCTGAGACATTATATTGGCTCGATTTCTGAAAGGCCCATTGCAAAGCCGTCACCGGGTCGGCGTGAGCCCAATCGTCCAGCACCGCGAGCAACAGCACATGGCGTTCATCGTCAGAACGGCCAATATCCCTGGCCAGATCGAGAGTGAATTCCGGCTTGCTGGCCGCAAGATAGTCGAGCAGCGCAATGACGTCTTCAAGCGGCCGGCCCTTGGCGAGCATGTCCTGCACAAACGCGAGGATTTCTTCACGCGAAGCCGTCTTTAGCATCGAGAAATCATTGGCGTCCTGGTGCAAAACAGAAGGGGTGGAGCTTTCCGACGCTGGTGGCGCAAGCGCCTGGGTCGGCGCTGGGACCACCGTGGTTGCTGTTGTCGTCTGGGCCACGACCGGCGCCGTGGCCGGTTGGCTCTGTGGTTTGTGCACAAAAAACTCCCAGCCGATGACGGCGACGAGAATCAGGCTGACGATGCTGATTAAGGTGAAGCGCAAGGCCGGAAAATGGTTCACTGCTTCTTGGAACTCATTGGGGGATGCCCAAGCCCGACCTGCGCTTTGAGCGCCTGCCATCGGGCGAGGCGTTCGGCGATCTTTGCTTCCCAGCCGGTGGTTTTGGGCGTGTAGAGCGCGAGCGGCTTTTCGAGATAGTCCTGCCCGGAGATGGCCTCGGGAAAATCATGCGAATAGCGATAACCCTTGCCGTGGCCGGCGCGCTTGCTCGCCTGCCCGCCCTTGTCGCGGAGATGAACCGGCACGGCTTGCACCGGCGATTCCTTCAGCGCGCGGTGCGCCGCGCCCAGCGCGAGCGTGGCGGAGTTGCTTTTCGGCGCCGTCGCAATGTAGAGCGTCGCGTGCGCCAGCGTCAGTTCCGCCTCGGGCAAGCCGATGAAATCGACCGCGTGGTGCGCCGCCACGGCCAGCGGCAGCGCCTGCGGGTCGGCGAGGCCGACATCCTCGCTGGCGAGAATGACGAGCCGCCGCGCAATGAAGCGCGGGTCCTCGCCGCCGGCGAGCATTTTGGCCAGCCAGTACATCGCGGCATCGGGATCGCTGCCGCGGCAGCTTTTGATGAAGGCAGAGATGGTGTCGTAGTGCTCGTCCTCATCCGCGTCGTAACGGATGCGGCGCTCGCGCGCAAACGACTCGATCTCCGTCGCGGTCACGACCGCGCGCTCGGGCAGGCTGAGCACGATGACTTCAAGGGCATTCAGCGCCCGGCGCAGGTCGCCATCGCACAACACGGCGAGATCGGACAGAATCTTTTCGTCCGCCGTGACCGCGCGCGCGCCGAGGCCGCGTTCAACATCGATGAGCGCCTGGCCTAGCACGCCGGCAATGGCCGTGGTGGACAGCGGCTCGAGGCGGAAGAGATGGCTGCGCGAGAGCAGCGGCGGGTTGACGTAGAAACCGGGATTGTGCGTGGTCGCGCCGATGAGTCGCACACGGCCCTCCTCGACGTCGGGCAGGAGCAAGTCCTGCTGCGACTTGTTGAACCGGTGCAGTTCGTCGATGAACAGGATCGTGCCCGCCTCGGGCAGGCGGCGCGCGGTGGCCAGGATGTCACGCAATTCGGCAACGTTTGACATGACGGCGTTGACGCGCACAAAACGAGCCTTGGTCTCGCGGGCGATGACCTCGGCGAACGAAGTTTTCCCACTGCCCGGCGGGCCATAAAAAATAATCGAGCCAAACCGGTTCGTGGCAATGAGCCGCGGCAAAAGGCTGCCTGGCTTCAGCAGGTGGTCCTGCCCGACGATTTCGCCCAGCGCCCGCGGCCGCATCCGCGCCGCCAGCGGCTGGAAGGAGGGCCTGTCTGGCAAAGCCGCAGGTTCGCGATCAAGCATCGGCGCAGGGGTTGAATCCCCGAAAAGATCGGCTTGGTTGGACGAAGGCATTCTGTTGGGAAACCACTAATGCACACTAATGGGTTGTTGAAAAACCCGGAGTGGACAGCGTGGCAGAATTTGAGCGTGGAGCAAGAAGCGGTTCGACGGATTGCTGTGGGGCGGGTGCCCTCACCCGCCTTACACGCATGCGGGGTGAGGGCACCCCGCCTACAACCAGAGACGTTTGGCGGAAAAACCCTGCTACTATTAGTGCCAATTAGTGTGCATCAGTGGTTTCAAATCCCATCCATCTCCAGAGCCGCTGCCTCGGCCACCGCGCCCCACTCCTGTGGCTGCTGCTGCCCTTTTTCGCCGGCATCAGCCTGGGCCGGCTGGTCGATGCGACCCCGGCCGCGGCCTGGCTGCTCGCGGGCGCGCTGGCCGCGGCGCTCTCGGCAATTTTCCTGGCCAAACGAAATCCAGTCGCGTGGGCCGCGGCACTTGGCATCGCCATGTTTCTCGCCGGCTTGGTCGACTATGCCCTGCACGCACGGCGGCTGCCGGGATGGGATGCATTGCCACCGCGCGAAGCACGGCTGCGTTTGCGCGTGGAACGCGTTTTTACGGCGATTAATCCAAAAAGGACGAGCGGACTTGCCGTCATCGTAAGCATAGACTCCCCGCTCGAAGAACTGGCCGGGCAACGCGTGTATTTCTCGCTGGCGCGTCCGGCGGGCACAGCGGCTCCGCTGCGCTCGGCGGTGGTGTCGGCCGCCGGACTGGTGCAAGCCGTGCCGCGGCATCCGGCCGCGGACTCATTCGACGACTATCTTGCCAACACCGGGCTGGGTTTCAAATTCACGCGCGGCCGCCTGCTCGCCGGGGAAAAACCCGCCGGAGCCTATTATCGGTTTTGCGCGCGGGCGCAGGAAAGGTTTTCGACGATCCTGGGCGCGGGCCTCGCGACCAAACGGCCGGAGCTGGCCGGCATCCTGCGCGCGATGATGCTCAGCCAGAAACACGAGCTGAGCAGCGGGCAAAAAGAATTGTTCATGCAAAGCGGCATGATGCATTTTTTCGCGATCAGCGGCCTGCATATCGGCGTGATCGCATCTGTCCTTCAGGCGTTGCTGACTCTGCTGCGGCTGCCGCGTTGGGCGCGATTTGTCGTCAGCACAGCCATGTTGTGGCTCTACGTGGACATCACGGGGGCAAGTCCCTCGGCGGGGCGCGCGCTGGTGATGGTGATTTTCATGCAGGCCGCGTTCGTGCTGCGGTGGCCGGGCAATCCGCTGGCAGCGCTCATCGCGTCGGCCTTCGTCGTCCTGCTGGCGCAGCCGCTGCAACTTTTCTCAGCCAGTTTCCAGATGAGCTACTGCGTCGTGGCAACCTTGCTGCTGCTGGGGTTGCCACTGGGTGAAAGGCTGCGGGCACGATGGAAACTTTTCCCCCAACTGCCAAAAGTGTCGCTAACCCGGCAGCAGCGCCTGGCCGCGGCTTCGCTCGACAAAATCCTCACGGCACTCGGGCTGGGCGTGGCGACCGCGCTGGTTGCAGCGGTGACCGGGATCGCCTTTTTCCGGTTGTTCACTCCGGGTGCGCTGGCGGCCAACCTCGGGTTGATCCCGCTGGCGTCGTTCGCGATTTTCGCCGGATTCATTTCGCTGCTATTTGGACTCACCGGATGGCTGCCGGCCAGCGTGTTGTTCAACCACGCGGCGGCCCTCATCCTGGCGTTGATCCAGTGGCTGATCGGCGCGTTCGTGAAAATGCCCGGCGCGTATTGGCCGGCGACATTCAAGGCCCAGGAGTGGGCCGATGTCGTGCTGGCAGCGCTGCTGGCGACATGCCTGGCCGGTTACGCCGCCAAATGGCGGCACGGAACCATTTTGGCGCCGTTTGTCCTCGTGGCGGCGGCGCTGATTTTTGTCGTGAAGTTCGGTTGAGCGCGTTGATTTTCCTGCCGCGGTAAGAGCCTGCTTGCAGGCTCCTACAGGTCATGCTAACCGCCACTCGTCATGAGAAATGACCCAAAAAATTCTTCGCGCTCTTTGCGATCTTGGTGTAAGAATCCTGCCTATGAAAAGCTCCTACGAACTCGCGATGGAACGGCTGGCCCAAAGCACCCCGGCGGCCAAGCCGCTCACCCCCGCGCAGAAAGCCCGGCTCGGGGAAATCGACCGCATCTATCAGGGCAAGCTGGCCGAGCGGGAGATTTTTCTGAAAAAGCAGCTCGATGACGCGCTGGCGGCGGGCAAGGCCGACGAATTTGAAAAAATCAAGGCCCAGCTCGTGAATGAGCGCACGCGGATCGAAGAAGAACGCGAAGAAGAAAAAGAGCGCGTCAGGCGCACAAGCGCCTGACGCGCAAATCCCAAAGGCCAAAGAGCCAAACTCCAAAAGAGTCTGCGCGCCTTCGGCGCCTGCCCACGCTCTTGTCATTCCGAGGCGACCTGTCGGGGCATAAAGCCCCTCCTACAAGCAAACGACCTGGCGCTATTTTTTGTGATTTGGACGTTTGGCCTTTGGTCTTTTGCCTCTAAGCGAATTCAAAATCCGCCACGAGTGCATGATGGTCGGATGCTCGCGTGGGGGTCACCGCGTGGCGCACAGGACGCAGCGGCGCATTGTAGAAAATGTGGTCGAGCACGTGAGGCTGCCGTCGCCAGGTGACCTCCGCTTGCTGCACGGTGGAAAAACCGCAGCCGGAAAACTGGGCAAGGAGCGAAGCGGACTTGCGCACATTGAAATCGCCGGCGAGAAGCGCGGGACCAGTCATCTCGCGGAGATGCGCGGCGACCAGGTCGCGCTGCCCGCTGTTTTCCTCGCTCGAGGAGCCGAGCATGAAAAACGCCAGCAGGTGCGTGTTAAGCAGCTGCAGCTCGCGGCCGGCCAGCGTCGTCTTCGCGCCGATCAAGAGCCGGTCGGTGGGGGTGGTTTTCTCGCCGTTGAAATCAAATTCGATCGGTGGCGATGGCAGGTCGGTGTGAAACGCGGCGCGCAGCGGCGTCTTGGAAAAAAGCGCGAGGCCGATGCCGAAGGGCAGTTCGCGCGGATCGTGCCGCGGATAGGCAAAAAAACTGTCGTAGTCCGTCAGCTCGGCCCGGAGGCGCGTGTAATTCGGCGGCGGCACGGATTGCACATCGCCGCGCCGGGCCTGCTCGACTTCCTGCAAAAAAATCAGGTCGGCGCTATGACGGCGAATTTCCGCCAGCGTGGCATCGAGGTCGACGGGGGCGTGATCGGGATCGGCGTCATCCCACGTCTGGCCAAACTGCATGTTGAATTGAAGGACCCGAAACATGTTTGAGCAGGCGGTTGAAATCATTCCGGTTCGGCCGTGCCCTCGACGACCCATTCCCGGGCGGCGGGCACTTGCTTGAAAAACTCCCGCAGCGCGGCGCTGAGGTGCTCGGCGTAACGGAAATGCGCACCCATGCCGGTGCGGAGCTCGGCCTCGTAGATGAATTTGTCGGCATGCGTGCTGTGCTCGAATGGCGTCTGGGCGCCGAGCAGCAACGAATAAACATAGGCCGGCGAGCCGCGGGCCAGGAGCTCGCGCGTGAGCTCAGCCTGGTCAGCCAGCAGCGCGGCGTGCGGCGCGCGGTCGATTTCCGGCGGCAGGTAAAATCCGGCCTGGATGAGCGGCGTGCAGCGCTGGCCGGTGCGGTGGCGGTTGAGGTCGCGCAGCTCGGCAATGGCCATGTTGTTCCAGGCAAAAGCGACGCGCATGCGGCGCGTGGCGGCGCCCTGGTGACCGTAGCGGTTGGCCCGGTGACGAAGGGCCTCGGCCACCGGCTGCGCCTCGGTCAGGAACGGCGGCGTGGATGCATCGACCTGCACCCAGACTTCGTCGGCGAGCGGAGCGGCGGACAAGCGGGCCAGGCCGAGCGCACAGCTCGATGCCAGTTCCTGGTTCGCCTGCTCGGAAAATGATTTCTCCGAAAAACTGTGGCGCAGAAGCCGCGGGGATTGTTTCAGCAATTCGGTGCGGATGAGGCCGGCGGCGGCGCGGGCTTCGGGCTGCGGAAGCGAGTCGAGATGCTTGAGCGTCTGCGCCCACATGCGCGCGCTTTGCACGAGGCCCAGGCTGGTGCGCGTGGCGAACGGAATGAAATAGCGCGCGCGATCGAGGGCGTAGTTCTTGCGAAGGCGGGCCACCACCGCAGGCTTGGCGCCGGCAGGCGCGCGCACGCGGTTCGGCTCGGTGGTGGCGAGCGCGTCGAGGCGCGCATAATCGGTGTGGTAGGCGGCAAACGCCCGGCTCATCACGTCGCGCCACCGCGCCGCCAGGTCGGCCGGCAAGCCGAGCTCGTCGGCCGAGGGAAGGTTGGCCGCATCCATCGTGATGTAACGCGTGCTCGATTCCTGCCCGTCGGCCATTTGGGCGATCTCAAAAATTTTCCACGCCAGCCACATCGAGACATTGTCGATCGCGATGGCGAGGCCGCCCGTCAGGCCGCCGATCGAGGCGTGGCCGTAATCGACGAACTTGAGAATGCGGTCGATGGAGGCGTCGGGATCGGCCGGGTCAACCTTGGCCAGGATGGCGGCGAGGCCTTCATTGCTCCGCGAGTAGCGGGCAAGGACGGAGGCCAGGAGCTCGGGTGTGACACACGGCAGGTCGGCAGCAGCGGGAGGAGGGACAATGGCAAGGCCGGTAACTTTCATGCGGTAAGGGGGGACTGAGGCAGGATTTTGATGTAGAAACAATTTAGTTTTTACATGGTCAGATAATAATAGCCTTCAGCTGCAACCTCACGGCTGGAAACCTCGTCTTATGCATGCAATAACAGCTGTCAGCCCCGGCACAAACCGCTGGAGGCAAACATCCTAAATCATTATGTACCTCAAGAAACTCCTATTGTTAGGCGCCTTCTCAGGCGCAGCACTCGCAACCCGGGCGGATGTCCGTGTTTCCATCGGCTTGCCTGGAATCCTCGTCGTTCACGAAGCCCCACCTGCGCCGAGGTATGAAGACAGAGGCCCGCAGCCCGGCCCGGACTTTTTCTGGGTGGAAGGCCGATGGTCACGGGACCGAGACCATTGGGTATGGATCAGAGGCCATTGGGATCGCCGTCCGCGACCCGAAGCCGTCTGGGTGGCGGGCCACTGGGATCGTCGCGATGACGGCTGGGTTTGGATCGATGGCCATTGGGTCGATCGGGATGACCGCGACCATCATGCGGATCGGGATGATCATTATGCCCCACCACCACCGCCGCCAGTGGTCGACCAAGACAGGCCGCCTGAGGCATACCGCGAAGACATCCCCCCTCCTCCCGGCCCGGACTTCTTCTGGGTACGAGGCCATTGGATATGGCACGATCGCTGGGTCTGGTTTCATGGCCACTACGAGCACCGGCGCCATGACAGGGACTGGCACGAAGGCCGTTATGAGCACCGCCCTGAAGGGTGGATCTGGATTGAAGGCGACTGGCGCTGATTGATCAGCCAGCAACTTGCTAAATTTCACGCGGCCGGCGGTTTATTTTCCGCCGGCCGCTTTTTTATGCCCGGGCAAACACCCGCAATATTTAGGTTATGAGGTAGGGCGCGACCACCGGGCGCGCCGTGGTTTCTAAGAGCAATTTTCACAGAAGGTCGCCAAGGAAACGAAGCGGTTAGTGTCGGCTCACACCAAATTTCCAAGCAAGCCCTGCTCTTGCCTTTGATGGCGAAAGCCCAACGACGCTTCGCGATCTTCTGTTCAAAACAAGGATTCCATCTCCGAGAGAACGGACAGCCATTCGTCTTACCGCGCCAGGATCCACGCGCCGAGCGCGCCGGGATAAAAGCCGAGCACCACCGAGCCGATCACCAGCAACAGCAACGCCACGCCCGCGGCGAGGTCAACCGGCGTGAGCGCGGCCAGGGCGGTTTCACTTTCCGGCTGGGGCGCAGACGGCGCGGTAAAAAACGCCGCCTTGATCCAGCCGAAATAGTAGTAAATCGACATGATCACGCCGCCAATGGCGATCGCGAGCAGCCAGTAGAGGCCGGCCTTAAAGGCGGCGATGAAGATGAACAATTTCCCCATGAATCCCGCGAACGGCGGGATGCCGGCCAGCGAGCCGAGCCCGACCGCAAGCGCACCGGCCAGCAGCGGGTGTTTCTTCGCGAGATTTACGTAGTGGTCGAGTTCCTGGTCGGCATCGTTGGCCCCGGCCACGTGCGTCATCACGGCAAACACCGCGAACGACCCGAGCAAATATGCGAGCAGGTAGAAAAGCACCGCGCCGATCGCGCTGGGTTGCGTGATGGACGCAACGACGCCGAGCAGGAGGTAGCCCGCGTGCGAAACGCCGGAAAGGCCCATGAGTCGCTTGACGTTGCCCTGGGTCAGCGCCGCGAGGTTGCCGAAAATAATCGTCGCCGCAGCCATCACCGAGAGCACGGGCAGCACGAGCCATTGGTAGGGCGCGAACACCGACGCGAGTATGAGCAGCAGGGCAAAACCCGCGGCCTTCGAGCCCACGGCGAGAAAGGCCGTCACCGGCGTGGGCGCCCCCTGGTAAACATCGGGAATCCAGATCTGGAACGGCACCGCGCCGATCTTGAACGCGACGCCTGCAAGCACGAGCACGATGCCCGCGCCCGCCATGAAATTGTGCGGATTCGCCGACAGGAAAATCCTGAGGTCGTCAAAGTTCATCGGCGATCCGGTGGCACCGGGCAGCGCGCGGTTGCCGGCCGCGCCATAGAGCAGCGCGATGCCAAAGAGCAGGAGGGCCGAACTGAGCGCGCCCAGGATGAGGTATTTAAGGCCGGCCTCGAGCGAGAGCGGGTTCGTCCGGAAATAACTCACCAAAATATAAAAACCCACCGTGACGGTTTCGAGCGCGACAAAAAGCAGCACGAAGTGGTTGGCCTGGGCGAGGAGCATCAGCGCCGCGGTGATGACGAGCACAATGTGGAAAAACTCCACCCGCGGCATGAGCTGCTTGGCCAGGCTCACCCGCGCCAGCACGCTGACCAGGATCGACGTCATGAGGAAAAATATCCGCATGAACTGCCCCACTTCGGTGTGCCGCAGCAGTCCGCCAAACGTGACTTGCAGGTCCGGGCTGAGAAACGCCGTGTGGAAATTCAGGAATACCCCGAACGCCACGAAGAGCTGCCCCATGATGGCGACGATCGGGATCACGCCTTGCTCTTTTTTTGGCAGCACAATTTCGAGCACCAGCAGCATGAGCGCGATACCCGCGAGCATCAGCTCGGGGAAAATCGCGAACCACTGGTTCGAGGCGGCGGCTTGCTGGAGAAGTTCGTGGGTCATGTATTTAACAGAAGGTCGCTAGCCCTGAGCTTGTCGAATGGGCAAAGGGACACGAAGCGGGGAAAAGTCTTTTCAAATCAAATGTCACGTTGGATATCATCTGGAAGTTGTGGTTTGGAAAAATCGAGGGCTCTTCGCGTTCCTTTGCGTTCTTCGTGTAAAATAAAAATAATTACTTGAGGGCGACCTCATGCGTCGGCGCGACGGGCGAGGCATAAACGGACTGCAACGTGGCGTTGATCGGCGTCGAAATTGATTTCGGCCAGAATCCGATGAAAAGCAGCAGGGCCAGCAGCAGCAGCGCGGGGAGACGCTCGCTCCAGCGCAGGTCGGCCGGCGGATGCTGGGCCGAATACGCCGCGAATGCCTCGGTGGGCGGGCCAAAAAACACGCGCGCCGCCGCCCGCAGGCCGTAGATGGCGGAAATAATCACGCCCGCGATGGCCGCCGCAACAACCCAGTGCGAGAAATTCCACAGCGCGACGAAAATGACGAGCTCACCCGGGAAGTTGGCGAAGCCCGGCAGGCCGATGCTCGCGAAAGTCGCGGCGACAAAGAGCGCCGCCAGCACGGGGGTTTTTTGCGCAAGGCCGCCCATTTCGGTCAGATCAAAGGTCTGCGTGCGATGGAAGATGCTCGTGGACAGCAAAAACAGCAACGCGACCGACAGGCCGTGCGCCACCATCAGCAGCACGACGCCGCCCGCACCCAGCGTCGAAAGACAGGCAATGCCGAGAAACGCATAACCCATGTGCATGACCGAGCTGTAGCCGATCACCTGCTTGAGATCGCGCTGCGCCATCGTGACAAAGCCGATGACGAGGACGTTGCCGAGCGCGAGCAGCGCGAGCAGGTGCGACCAATGTTGCGCGCCGCCGGGCAGCAGCGGCAGCGCGATCTGCAGCAGGCCGTAGAGGCCGAATTTTTTCAACACGCCCGCGTGCAGCATCGCGGCCGAGCTGGGCGCGGCGCCATAGCCGAGCGGCGCCCACGTATGGAACGGCCAGAGCGAAACCAGGATGCCGAAACCGAAAAGCAGCAGGCCAAAAATCTTCTGCTGGGCCAGGAGGTGCATCGGATGTTGCGCGAGAATCTCGCGCAGCGTGATGAGGTCGAACGTTCCCGCGCCGCTTTTCCAGTAGAGCGCGATCAGGCCGAGCAGCGAGATCAACGCGCCGGCCGTGAGGTAAATCGTCATCTTCATCGCCGCGTAGCCGCGGTCGCGTCCACCCCACACGCCGACCATGATGAACGTCGGGATGAGCGCGAGCTCGTGGAAAAAGTAAAAGAAGAAAATATCCACGCTCGCGAACACGCCCATCAACCCGGCCTGCATGATGAGCAGCAGCATGAGATAAATCCGCAGCCGCGACGCCCCTGATTGGATGGCGTAGAGCCCGGCCGCCAGGCCAACCATGCCCGCGAGCACAAAAAGCGGCAGCGAAATGCCGTTGAGCCCGAGGGTGAGATTGATGCCGACCGATTTCAGCCCGACGTCGTAGGTCGTGAAAAATGCGTAGCCATGCTGTTGAGGCGCGCCGCCATACTGGCTCCACAGCCGCAGCGCGATGAGCGCGGGTACACCAAAACCGACGTAGGCCAGCAACTTCGCCCAGCGCTTGGGCAGGTCGAGCGCGATGGCGAGCGCCACGGCCAGCGGCGCCACGATGGCGAGAATCAGCGGATTGGTGAAAAGGGAAATCATCAAAGAGAAATTGTTTTTTTAACCGCGAATAAACCCTACTTCGCTAAAGCTACGAAGGGCAGGCGCGGATGAACGCAGATAAAGACAAGGCATGGGAAAGCGATGGGGGAGGCTGTTTTATCCGTGTTCATCTGTGTCCATCTGCGGTTAAAATAAGAAATCATTGGCGGTTAAAATTTCCACCCGGCGGCATAGCCCCAAAGCACGACGACCCCGATGAGGAACCAGTAAACATAGGCGCTCAGCCGGCCCGTGTGCAGCGCGCGCGCGCCCAGGCCGACGAGACCGACCACCCCCGCGAGGCCGCGGATGATGATGCCGGCGAGGAAAACCTGCTCGAGCAGATTGAGAAACATCGCAAAGCGCTGCTGGATCTTCGCCACGTAGTAGTTGTAGGCCTCGTCGATGAAGAGCTTCGAGGCCAGCAGCGCGAAAAGGCCGGGCGATTTCTGCGCGAGAGTGTCGGTCGCGGCCGGCTGGTAAAACGCGAACGCCCCACCCGCGCCGACGATGAGGATGCCTAGACTGACAATGAGAATCGTCGAACCCTCGGCATGCGGTATGAGTTTAAACACGCCATCGAACGTGTGCCCATAAATTCCTGTGTAGCCACCGATGACGGAAAGCACCGCGAGCACGACCAGCGGTAACGCCATCGCCGGACCGACCTCGTGCGCGTGCTCGGCGGACTCGCTGCGCGGTTCGCCGAGGAACACCAGCTTCCACAGCCGCGTCATGTAGAATGCCGTGAGAACGGCGGTGAAGGCCAGAATAACGAAGACGAGATGATTTTTCTCCAACGCAAGCGTAAGAATCGCATCTTTCGAGAAGAAGCCGGCGAGAAACGGAAGCCCTGAAATTGCCGCCACACCGATCGTAAAGGTCAAAAACGTGAGCGGGAGTTTTTTGCGCAGCCCGCCCATTTTAAAAATGTTCTGCTCATGATGGCAGGCGTAAATGACCGCGCCGGAACCGAGAAACAGCAGCGCCTTGAAAAAGGCGTGCGTCATCAGGTGGAACATCGCGGCGCTGGCACCAGAGATAACATGGATATTTTGAATCATCCACCCTGGACTAGGGGTAAAGGGTAAAGGGCCCTTACCAGAATAGATAAACGAACTGCCCAGCCCAAACGCCGCGACCATGTAGCCGAGCTGCGAGAGCGTGGAGTAAGCCAAAACTTTTTTGATGTCGCTCTGAGCCACGGCGCAGAACGCGGCATAGATGGCGGTGATGACACCAATCCACATCACAACGTTGAGCGCATCAGGCACGCCGGCGAAAAGCGGTTCAATGCGGCAGAGCATGTAAATGCCGGCCGCAACCATCGTGGCGGCGTGGATGAGCGCGGAGACGGGCGTCGGGCCTTCCATCGCATCGGGCAGCCACACGTGCAGCGGCATCTGCGCCGACTTGCCGACCGCACCACAGAATAGCAGCAGCGGAATCGCGCGGCTGAAAACGTGATGATGTGCCAGGTCGGTCAAATTGACCGTGCCGTTCAGCCAGTAGCACATGATGATGCCGAGGAGAAACCCGAAGTCGCCGACGCGGTTGACGATGAAGGCTTTTTTCGCGGCGTCGGAGGCGGACGTCTTTTCGTGCCAGTGGTTGATGAGCAGGTAGGAACTGAAACCGACGAGCTCCCAGAAAATGAACATCATGAAAAGATTGTCGGCCAGGACAATGCCGATCATCGAGAACATGAAGACCGACAGCCCGCCGAAGTAGCGCGCCCGCGCCTTGTCGTCGTGCATGTAGCCGAGCGAGAAGACGTGCACGCACAGTCCGACAAGCGCGACGATGGCGAGCATGAGCGCCGCAAGGTCGTCGAACTTGAAGCCGAGCGAAATCGCGAAGTCGCCGAAGCGCAGCCATTCCATCGAGGCGTCGAAACGCAATCCGCGAAAAACGAGATGGCCCGCGATGAGTGCGATGCCGGTCGCGGTGGCGACGGAAACCCATGACGCCAGCGCACCCTGCCGGCGCAGGAAGAGCGCGATGAACGCGGCCGAGGCGAGCGGCAGAAGCAGGAGAATCGTGGCGAGCTGGACGGGAAGCATTTTGAAAGTAGCGAGTAGCGAGTAGTGAGTAGCGGGTAGCGAGTAGGGTTGAGTTAAAGGCAATGTCTTTTGTCGGATGAAGTATGTTGGATTGGTTCGTATGCTCACTACTCGCTAGTCGCTACTCACTACTAATTCTTCAGCGCATCGAGTTCGTCCACCTGCACGGTCTGGCGGCGGCGGAAGAGCGCGACGATGATGGCGAGGCCGACCGCGACCTCGGCCGCGGCGACGGTGAGGATAAAAAAGACGAAGACGTTGCCGTCCATCGTGCCGTTGAAGCTCGAGAAGGCGACGAAGGCCAGGGTCGAGGCCACGAGCATCAGCTCGAGGCACATGTAGATCACGAGGGTGTTCTTGCGCAGGAGCACGCCGCCGAAGCCGATGGCAAAAAGCAGCGCGCTGAGAAAAATAAATGCGTCGATGCCGATGGTCATTTCACATCCTCCAGGCCCTCGAATTTTTTGCAGAGCACGATGACGCCGAGCATGGCGATCAACAGCAGGAAGCCCATGATCTGCACCGGCAGCAGGTACGTCGTGAAAAGAAGTTCGGCGTAGCTCTTCAATACCGAACCGGTCGGCGACGCAACGGCGGCCGATGCCGTATGCGCCGGCCACTCGCCGCGGGTGACCAGCATCCAGGCGCCGCTGACCAGCAGCGCGAAACCGGCCGCGCTGGCAAAAATTGCCAGGGACTTGAACGGACGGTTATGCCCGCCCTGCGTGTCGAGCAGCATGACGATGAAGAGAAACAGCGCGACGACCGCGCCCGCGTAAACGAGCACCAGCAGCACGGCCAGCAGGTAGGCGTCGAGCAGCGTGAAAAGCGCGGCCACGCCAAAGAGACAGAGCAGCAGGCAGATCGCGGCATTGACGGTGTTGCGGTTCAACACGACGCCAAACGCGCACACGACGGTAAAAACGGAGAAGAGGTAGAAGAAAAGGTCAGGCATGAGGCATTAAAGAGGCTTACGACAAAGGCAGGGCGCGACCGACGAGGCTATCGCACTCGTCGCCGCCGGGCGCACCGCGGTCCTCAAAAAAACATTTTCACAGAAGGTCGCCAAGGAAACGAAGCGACTGGAGTCAGCTCGCATCAAATTTCCAAGCAGGCTCTGCTTTTGCCTTTGATGGCAGAAATCCCAACGACTCTTCGCGACCTTCTGTTCAAAACAAAACATCCAGAGTCGATTTGTAAGTGATATCATTGGAGTCATCGTGTTTTCAGTGATGCCCGTGGGCGGCTTCCTCGGCGGCGGCCTTTTTCTTGTCCCACTTGAAATGACGGTCGGGCAGCGTGCCGCCGAGTTCGTAAAGCCGGTCCTTGTGGTTGACCATCTCCTCACGGCTGGTACCGCACATCGAATATTGGTTTTGGAGGAAAATCGCCTCCTCGGGGCAGACTTCCTCGCACAGGCCGCAATAGATGCAGCGGAGCATGTCGATGTCGAAGGCCTGCGGGCCTTTTTCGACGTTGGCATGCTCGCTGTCGGGGGGCAACTCGCCCGGCGTGATGCGGATGGCCTTGGGCGGGCAGACGAATTCGCAAAGCTGGCAGGAAACGCATTTTTCGCGACCGTTCGGATCCTTCACCAGCGTGGGCACGCCGCGATAATGGGGCGGGATGGCCGGGCGCTGCTCGGGATACTCGAGCGTCTGCTTCGGCGCGAAGAAATGCCTGAGCGTGATCTTCAGGCCACCGAAAATCTGCGGCAGGTAGGTGCGCTCGGCGAAGGAGAGCGGTTTGCGTTGGACTTGGATTACGGCCATAAGAAAAGTTCCAGGTTCAAAGTTCCAGGTTCAAAGTTCTGATTCCGGCGCAGCGCATGGCCTGCAACCTTGAACCGGGAACGTTGAACTTTGAACTTCTTAATCATTTCTGAATAATCGCGATGGCGATGGCATAGACGATGAGGTTGGCGATGGCGAGCGGCAGGAGTTTTTGCCAGCCGATCTTCATCACCTGGTCGTAGCGGAAACGCGGGAGCGTCCAGCGCACCCACATGAAAAGAAAGATGAAGAAAACGACCTTGCCGATGAAGATGCCCATGGCGATGAGCCCGCCCAGCCACACCGGCAGGCCGGCGATGAGCGGAGCCAGCGGCAAGCCCGGCAGGGGATTCCAGCCGCCGAGGAACAGCAGCACAAACACGCCCGAGCCCACGATCATGTGCGCATACTCGGCCACAAAGAAGAGCGACCATTTGAACTCGCCGTATTCGGTGTGAAATCCGCCCACGAGGTCGGCTTCCGACTCGGGCATGTCGAACGGCTGGCGGTTCGTCTCGGCGAAGAGCGACACGAGGAAAATGAACGCCGAGAGCGGCATCAAGATGGCGTACCAGACGCTATGCCAGTGCAGTCCGTGCCCGCTCTGCAGTTGCACGACGTCGAAGAGGCTGAGGGTGCCGCTGCCGCCGGGCTGGTTCGCCCACAGGAAAACCGGCAGCACCGAAAGCGTCATCGACAGCTCGTAGGAGATGAGCTGGGCCGAGGCGCGCACGCTGCCGAGGAATGGATATTTCGAATTCGAGGCCCAGCCGGCGAGGATGATCGAGTAAACGCCGAGCGACCCCACGGCAAAAACCGCGAGGATGCCGACATCGAGATTGGCCAGCACGAGCGGCTGCAGCGTGTGCGTCGACACATCCCAATACACGCCAAACGGCACGAAGACGATCGTGGTGAGCGCAGGAATGAGCGCGATGACCGGCGCGAGCTGATAATAAAACCGGTTCACATGCGCCGGGACGACGTTTTCCTTGAACACGAACTTGCCGCCGTCGGCCATGAGGTGGAACACGCCGAGCCGCTGGAGGAACCTTCCGAGGAACGGAATCCACGCAACCCACGGCACGATGGCGCGGTTGGGTCCGGGCCGGCCCTGGATCCAGGCGGAGACCTTGCGCTCGGCCATCGAGCACGCGCCGGCAAACGGAATGATCACGGCAATGGCCGCGATTCCCTTGATCGCAGTCTGGAGCCAGATCGGAAGATTGAAGAAAAAATCCATTAGTGTTTTTTACAGAAGGTCGCCAAGGAACGCGAAGCGCGGAAAGGGGGTTTCGGATCAAAGGTCACGTTGGATGTCGTTTGGAAATTTTGGTTGCGAAAAATCAATGGCTCTTGGCGTTCCTTTGCGATCTTGGTGTAAAATCATGTTGTCGCCGCGGTAAGTTGGGCGGGTTTGTAGTGCAACGTTTCGCCTTCGGCAAAGGGCAGCCCGGCCCAGGGCGTGCGGTCGAGCAGCAGGCCGGTCGCCGGCAGGCTGGCCAACGTGATCGCCGAGAACTGCGGAATTTCCGCCTTGAGCGTCGTCCACAGCGCATCGACATCCCCGGTCAGCGTTCCGCCACTGACCGCGGTGAGAAACTTGGCGAGCAGGACGAGATCGTCGGTTGCGCCCGCCGGGCCGGGCACGGCCTTGGAAAACTTCTGCAGCCGGAACTGCTGGTTGATGAACGTGCCGCTCTTTTCGAAAACCTTGAGCGTAGGCAGCATGACCGCGGCGGCGGCGCTCATGGCGTTGGCTCGTGTGCCGAGATAAATGATGGAAACTTTCTTGAGCTGGGCGGCCGTGAGGCCGGCGGCGGCCAGGTCTTCGCCGATGCTGAGCACCGTCTTGATTTCGCCCGCGTCGATTTTCGCGGCGAGCGCGGTGAGTTGCGCCGAGGGAAGTTCCTTGATCAGGCCGGTGACAAGCGCCCCGCGAACGTTTGGATTGCGGTCGGCAGAAAGGAGAATCCCGTCACCCTTCCCCACCCGGCTGACGAGCCAGGCCGGCGCCTGCAGCGCGTCGGCGAGTTTCTTGGTGAGAAATTGTTCCTCGACCGAACAATGGCCCGAAGCGACGAAAGCGACCGCGCCGGCTTTGAGCAACTGCACGGCCTTCGCCAGGGCTGCTTCGGGCGGTGCCGAGCCCCCGCCGATTTTCGCCTCGGTGAGACGGCCGGCGGCGCGGACGCGTTTGTAGAGTTCGCGGCCGCTGTCCGGCATCCACGCGTCGTTGACTTCGTCGTTGCTGCGCGGGGTGATGCGATAAATCACACCCTCGCGCGACCAGACGACGGTATTGCAGCCCACGGACGATTCCGGGTCGATGCTGTCGGTCTGCTTGAGGAACCAGACGCGCATCTTGAAACGGAAATCCGTCGAGGTGAGCGCGCCGACCGGGCAGATATCGACGGTGTTGAGCGAATAGTTGTTCTCGAGTTTTTTGCCGGGATAGCAGGTGAGCGTGGAGTAACTGCCGCGGTCGATGAAGCCGAGCACGTCGTCTTTCGCGATTTCCTGCGAGAAGCGGACGCAGCGCGAGCAGAGGATGCAGCGCTCGTCGTCGAGCGTGACGCGCGGGCCGAGCTGGGTGCGCTTGGGCTTGACGTTCTTGTCCTCGATGAACCGTGAATAGCCGCGGCCGTAGCCGGTGGCGTGTTCCTGGAGCGAGCATTCGCCGGCCTGGTCGCAAATCGGGCAGTCGAGCGGATGGTTGATGAGGAGAAACTCCATCACGCCTTCGCGGCATTCCTTCACCAGCGGCGTGGTCGTGCGGATGTGCAGGCCGGGCGAGGCGTTCGTGGCGCAGCCGATGGTGGGACGCGGCATCCAGTTGACCTTCTGCTTGCCCGTGGCCGCATCCAGGATCGGCGTCTTCGTCGCCGGATCGACGGCGGGCAGGCCCATCTCGACCAGGCACATGCGGCAGTTGCCGACGATGGTGAGCTTCGGGTGATAGCAATAGTGCGGCACCTCGATCCCGAGCCGGCGCGCGGCTTCGATCACGTTGGTGCCCTTGGGCACGGCGATCTCGCGCCCGTCAATGTTGACGGTGATGAGGTCGGGTTGGGTCGGAGCGATCATTTTAAAAAGTTTTTCTTCACCACGAAGGCACGAAGATCACAAAGATTGATATTTCATGTTGCGTTAAACTTCGTGCCCTTTGTGCCTTTGTGGTGAATCAGACAAGCTCGATGGCTGCATCGGTTTTGGCTTTCTTGGCTTCGGCGTAGGCCTTGAATTCATCGCCGAATTTCAGGACGAAACTTTGCGTGGGCCACGCGCAGGCTTCGCCGAAGGCGCAGATCGTGCGGCCGGCGATCTGGTCGGCCACGTTCTTGAGCAACGCGCCGTCCTCGGGCCGCGCATCGCCGTTCACCATGCGGGCGGTGATTTTCTTCATCCACAACGAGCCTTCGCGGCAGGGCGTGCACTGGCCGCAGCTCTCGTGGGCATAGAACGCGTTGATGTTGCCAAGCGCCTCGACCATGTTGACGGAGTCGTCCATCACGATGACGCCGCCGGAGCCGCCCATCGTGCCGACCGCGGCCAGCGTGTCGAAGTCCATCGGGATGTCATCGAACGCGAGCGTGCGCGTGGAGCCGTCCTTGTTTTTCAACGTGAAGACTTCGCCGCACTTGAGAATTTTCGCCGACGAGCCGCCGGGAATGACGGCCTTGAATTTCCGGCCGGGCAGCGGTCCGCCGCACACCTCGTTGAGGAGCTGGCCCAGCGTGACCTTGCCGACCTCGAACTCGTAGTAGCCCGGGCGCTGCACGTGGCCGCTGACGCAGAGGATGCGCGTGCCGGTGTTGTTGGGCGTGCCGATCTTCGCGTAGGCGTCGCCGCCCATGTCCGCGATGTGCTTCACGTGGCACAGCGTCTCGACGTTGTTGACGATGGTCGGGCACTGGTAGAGGCCGAGCACGGCGGGAAAATACGGCGGCTTGATGCGCGGATACGGGCGCTTGCCCTCGAGCGATTCAATGAGGCCGGTCTCCTCGCCGCAAATGTAGGCACCCGCGCCGCGGTGCACGTAGATTTCGCAACCGTAGTTCGTACCGAGGATGCTCGGGCCGACAAAATTCGCCGCACGCGCCTCGGCGATGGCCTGCTCGAGGATGCGCGCGCCTTGGGGAAACTCGCCACGAATGTAGATGTAGGCCTGCTTCACGTTGTTTGCAAAGCACGTGATCATGATCCCCTCGATCAATTGATGCGGATCCTGCTCCATGATGTAGCGGTCCTTGAACGTGCCGGGCTCGGACTCGTCGGCATTGACGATGAGGTAAATGGGTTTGCCGCTCTTGCGGTCCACCAGCGTCCACTTGATGCCACACGGGAAACCCGCGCCACCGCGGCCGCGCAAGCCGGCTTTTTTCACCTCGTCCATCAACTCCTCCGGTTTCCGCAGAACTGATTTTTTCAACACCTCGTAGCCGCCGTTGCGCACGTAGCACGCGAGGTCGTTCGAGTAACCGGGCTCGTCAATGTGCTTGAAGATGATGCGGCGTTGGACGGGAGCGGACATGGAGATAGATTTAACAGAAGGTCGCAAAGGAACGCGAAGTGTGGAAAAGTTTTTTCGAATCAAAGGTCACGTTGGATGTCGTTTGGAAATTTTGGTTGGGGAAAATCAATGACTCTTTGCGTTTTTTTGCCTGCCCTCTGTAGCCTTGGCGAAGGAGGGCGTGCTTTGTGTAAAATGAATTTCAGCGGCGGGCGGTGGACTCGCTTTTGATTTTTTCGCTCAGCTCGGCAGCCTTGGCGGCGTCCACCTTTTGGTGGAGCTCCTCGTCGATCATCACGACCGGCGCAGTGCCGCAGCTCGCGAGGCATTCGACGAACTCGATCGTGGCCTCGCCGTCGGCCGAGGTTTCACCGAGCTCGCAGCCGAATTGTTTCTTGAACTCCGCGCAAGTCCGGTAACCGCCCATCAGGGCGCAGGAAAGCGTGCGGCAGACCTTGATGTGGCGCCGGCCGATGGGCTTGCGCCGG
>Ga0210392_10000273_pt1 | contig 36819 bp, 26 predicted proteins | sample IncBWC30OmetaG_FD_161057 | JGI IMG/M metagenome (GOLD analysis project Ga0210392, IMG submission 161057) | Forest soil microbial communities from Barre Woods Harvard Forest LTER site, Petersham, Massachusetts, United States - Inc-BW-C-30-O ... | reverse complement strand
AAACGGAAGTGGATACTTAGGGTAAACGATAGGCGCGGCTTGCTCTGTTGTCATCCTGAACGGAGTGAAGGATCCATTTGGCTAAAGTCGAGACTCGCAGCGCTGTCTCACTGGATTCTTCGCTTCGCTCAGAATGACAAAATAGGGCATTGGTTTTCGGCCTCACAAACGCCTCAAGATTTGCCCTAAGTATCCAGTTCCGATACTAACTACCAACTACAAATTACCAACTACGGCTTCGCGTGCTCAATATTTCACCGAGCAGCCGTAGGGTTCGCTCACGGGCTTGGCGATGGGCGAGCCGGATTTGAGCGCGTCGAGCGCCGCCTTCACGTAATTCGTCGCCTTGGCGATGTCGTCAATATTGGCCGAGCGGATGCTGTCGATCGCCCCTTTGTAAACGAGGATGCCATCGGCGTTGATCACATACATGTCGGGCGTGGTCTTCGCCCCGTAAAGGTGGCCCACCTTGCCGTCGGCATCGTGGAAATAGGCGGTGGGTGCGGCGCCGTTTTTCTGCAGCCAGGAATTTAGCTCCGCCGGGGTGTAATCGCCGCCTTCACCGCCGGGCGCGCCGGAGTTGATCGTCAGCCAGACAATGCCGCCGGCCGCGGCGGCCTTTTGCAGCGAGGGGATGTTGCCGCTGTCGTAGTGCTTTTTCACGAACGGGCAGTCGGGGTTGTTCCATTCGAGCACGACGATTTTTCCCTTGTAGTCGGAGAGTGAGTGAGTCTGCCCATTGGTGTCGGTGAGGGTAAAGTTGGGCGCGGGCGAGCCCACTTCGACGTTGGCGCGGGCGACGCCGGCCAGGGCGGCAAACGCTGCGAGTGCGGGGAGAAGGTTGTTCAGGATATTCATTTGCAGAGATTCTAAGCAAAATCCCGTCGATTTCCAGCCCACAACCGTATTTTATGCCCGCATGCCCGGCTGGCTCGCCGATTTTTTCCTATTTTGTTGGGGATTGTTTTACTGGAACGCACGCAAGACCCTCTTCCGCTGGCGCGGCGGGCGCTGCCCATGCCAGAATCCAAGCGATTCCGGCCGCGCGCTCGAGACGACGTGCGACGCCTGTTTGCACTGGCACCAGCCCGCCCGCTTCCGGCGCGTGTGTCCGCTGCTCGTGCCCACGCCGAATGGCCTGCGTTGCTCGGCCAACACCAAGGAGGTGCGTCCGTTCTGGGGCCGCGCCTTCGGTTTCTATGGCGGGGTAATCGTGTCTGCATGGCTGACGGCAGTCCTGATCGTGTTCATCCTCCTTCGCGGTATCGGCTATCCGGTGCACTTCAAGTCTGTGGCGTGGCTTCCGGCGCGATCCGCAAGGTCGGAAATTTCCATGGCCCGCGGCGAATATTTCTTCCAAATGGCCCTGCGCGCGCTCGCCGCCAACCGGCCGAAGGAGGCCGGGCTCGCCCTCAGGAATGCCTATGAATGCAATCCTCTCGACTACCGGGCCGGCCTGATGCTGGCCAAGCTCTTCCAAGTGGGCCAGCCGGCGCAGGCGGATTTCGTCTACGCCCACCTGCTCGACGACGACCCCGCGCAATTCGCCCTCATCGCCGAGCAGTGGTATCGAGGCCTGCTCGCCCGCGGCGATTTTCCAGAAATCGCGCAAATTGTGCCGACCTTGCTCACCCGCGACGCAGCACACGCCCAAGTGTGGATGCACGCGATGCTTTTTGCGACGCGCCGCCTGGGTGACACCAAGCCCTTGCTGCAAATGCTCGCCCAAGACTATCCCCTCGCCCCCGGCCTGCGCCACTTGGTGGAAATCGAGATGCTGATCGAGACCGGCCGCACCAACGAGGCCCACGCGGCCTTGCGCGACCTGCGCGTGGATACGTCTTATGCCGCCTACTATCAGGCCAGCGAACTGACCGCCCTTGGGTTTTCGGATGAAGCCCTGGCCTCCATCAATGACCACGCGAGCCTCCTGCCCGCGCAGGATGTCTCCGCCTTGCACCTCGATACTTTTGCCGCAAAAGGCTGGTCAAGCCTCGTGCACAATGAAGTGGAGCTTGTCCTCAGCGCCCCCAGCACCCCGGCCTCGGTTGAGCTGCTTTGCGCATATTTTATCCGCCACCCCAACCCGAAATTGTTCGCCGAGCTTTTCGAAAAGCTCCGGCATGAACCTCTGCCGCAGACCACGGCCACGTATCAAGCCACCATCGCCCTCTTCTGCGCCGCCGGCGTCAATGGCGACTGGCCAAACCTGCTGGTCGCCCGCAACGCACTCCGGCAGATCGGCCTCCCGTCCTTTGGTGATCTCGACCAAGCGGAGGCCTTTTTCCGTGGATCATCCAACCAGCAGCGGATCGGGAACATCCTGCCCCTGTTCCAACCGCCCCCCTTCGAGATCGCCTACGCGACTGCGAACGACCACCCGTCTCCCCCGGTCATGCTCGAGCCGCTTGCCCTCGACGTGACCTACGCCTTGTTTGACCATTACCCTGACCAACCGGTTGCCGCCACCCCATGAAACCGGCTTCACCCAGCCCGCGCATGTCCCTCTCCCCGCTCGCGCGCATCAATCTCGCCCTGCTGGCGGTGCTGGTCGCCGCCTTCAGCCTGCTGCTCTGGCCGCAATGGCGCCACAACCCGGAGCTGTCGCACGGGCTCTTCATGCCGTTGATTTTCCTGCTGCTGCTGCACGAAAGCCGCACCGCCGGCCCGGCGCGGTTTATACCCGCGCGCGGCGCCACTGCGGTCGCGCTGGCGGGGCTGCTCGCCGCCGGGCTGGCCACGCTCGCGACCGGCGGCCTCTTCACTGCCGCGCTCGACTGGTCACATGCCTTGGTGGGTTTCATGCTCGCCCTCGCGCTCGTGCTGCTTCTGCTGGCCGGCTGGCTGGCCTTCGCGAGCGAACCGGTGCGTCTCGTGCCATTCAACTGGATTTCATTCACGGCCATTTTCCTGTGGCTGCTGTGCGCGCCCATTCCACCCGGCACCTACATGCGCCTCACGTTCAGCCTGCAACTCGAGGTCACGCGCTCCGTGCTCGCCACGCTGCATTTGCTCGGGATCGCCGCCATCCGCGACGGCAATCTCATCGAGCTGGCCAGCACCACGGTCGGGGTCGAGGAAGCGTGCAGCGGCGTGCGCAGCCTGATCTCCTGTGTATTCGCGGGTTTCTTTTTCTCCGCGGCGCTCGTGCGCCGGCCGTGGTCGCGCGTCGTCCTCATCGCGCTGGCGGCGCCGCTGGCGCTCGCCATGAATTTTTTTCGTTCGCTCACGCTGACGCTGCTGGCCAACCAAGGGGTGGACATCAGCCACACCTGGCACGATGCCACCGGCTATGCCGTCCTGGGCGTGACGGCGCTGCTGCTCGGTGGACTCGCCTGGTGGCTGGCCCGCGGCGAAAAAACCAAACTCCCGGCCTCCTCCGCACCCGTCGCGCGCCCGCCACGGGCGCTTCAGCCATGGCTGGCCGCCGGACTGGCGCTGGCCGTCGCCCTCGTGATTTTATTCGTCGCCAACACGCGCCGCACCCCGCCCGCCGCGCCCGTGCCGGATCTCGCCGCGCTGGTGCCCATCCGGGCCGATGGGTGGAAGGTGGAAACGACCAACGATCTTTATCGTTTCGCCGACACCCTGCAAACCGATCACCTGGTTCAGCGCATCTATTCACGGCCCGCGCCCGATGGCAGCCTGCAGCAAGTCATCATTTACATCGCCTACTGGTCCGCGGGCCAGGCGCCCGTCAGCCTGGTGGCTTCCCACACACCCGATGCCTGCTGGCCGGGCGCGGGCTGGCAGTCGGAGCCGACCAGGGATGCGCGCCTCAACCTCATGGTCGCCGGCCGCGTGCTGCCGGCGGCGGAATTTAGAATTTTTCGCGGCGCCGTTTATCCCCAACACGTCTGGTTCTGGCATCTGTATGACGGCCGGTCGATTACCTATGAAGACCCCCACTCGCCCCGCGAACTCTTGCGGCTGGCCTGGCACTACGGTTTCGGCCACCAAGGCGAGCAGTTTTTCGTCCGCATCTCGAGCAATTGCGACTGGGCGGCCTTGGCGGACGATCCGCTGTTTCGCGATGTGTTCAACCGCCTACAGCCGTACGGGCTGTAGGCGGAAAGTAACAAGTAACAGGTGACAAGTACCAAGAGTTAAGTGCCAAGTATCAGGATTGGGTTCGCAGGACTTTCCTGCCACTTGATACCTGTTACCTGGTACTTCGGTCCCCTTTCCGTGCTACTCTGAGCACATGCCCTTCCGACTCACCCGACAGGAAAAATACATTCTCGCCTGCCTCGCCGGGCTGATTGTGCTGGGCCTGATCGGATTCGCCGTGCTCTGAGAAACCCGATCGCTTTAATCAGGAAACCAGGAAGCGAGGAAGCGATCATTCGGAATTCGTCATTCGGATTTCGTCATTTTCTTTAACGACCAACCTCAAATTCCTTGCCGCGCGCAAAACTTCTGCAGTTGACTGAAGCGTCCCATGCATCCTGCGGTTTCCCCGACTCGTATACATCCATGAGATGTTTGCCATCCATGCCAGCCCACCTGCCGTTGCCGGCTTGGCCTCTGCCGCCGGCGCTTTCCGAGCTGTCAGCGATTGGTCTTTCCGCATGAGCGAACCCACCGAGGATCGGAGCGAGATCGATGCCCGCCTGCTGCAACGCATGGCGCGCGGCGACCGCGCGGCCTTCTCCGAACTTTACGATCGCTTCAGCCGGCCGCTCTATTCCGCCGCTTTGCGCATCCTTGGCGACACGCGCGAGACCGAGGACATCGTGCACGATGTCTTCCTCACCATGTGGGAAAAATGCGCGGCCTTTTCGGCCGAGCGCGGCACCGCCTTCGCGTGGGCGGTCACGCTCACCCGCCACCGCGCCATCGACCGCCTGCGCCAGCGCCAGCGCCGCGGGGAACTGCTCGGCGCCTCCGTGCCCGCCGACCTGGGCTACGATGAAACAGCCGGCACGACCGATGCCCTCGTATTCAAGGAAAAAGCCCAGCTCGTGCGCTCGGCGCTCGCCACGCTGCCCGCCGAGCAAAAACAGGCCGTCGAACTCGCATTTTTCGGCGGACTCACGCAGGAACAAATCGCCGAAAACCTCCAGCAGCCGCTCGGCACCGTGAAAGCCCGCATTCGCCGCGGGTTGCTCAAGCTCCGGGACGCGCTCCGCCCCCACCATGATTGACGAACGCACAGAAGAACTCGCCTCGCTCTACGCCCTCGACCTGCTCGAAGGCGCGGAACTCGCGGCGTTCGAAGCCTCGCTCGCGCAGGACGCCGGGCTGCGCGCCCTCGTCCACGAACTGCGCGAGACCGCCAGCGCACTCTCGCTGGCCGCGCCCGCCACCGTACCTCCGGACTGGTTGAAATCCCGCCTGTTTGTATCCCTCGCCGAAAAATCGCGCACGGAAGACCGGCGTGTCACGCCCTTTGCGCCGCCGGCCTGGATTCCGTGGGCCATCGCGGCGGGCCTTGCGCTCACCTCCGCGTGGCTCACCCAGCTTTATTTCACGCAAAAGTCCGAGTCCATCGCGCAACACGAGCAAGCCGCCCTGGCGCAGATGGAAATACAAAGCGTGCAAAACCAGCTTGAGATCCAGCACATCCTCGCCAGCCGGCAGCTCGCCGACCTGCAGGAACAAATCAAGACCAACAGCGATCTCTCCCGCCTCGAAATCGCCAAGCTCGTCTCACTCCTCGGCAATTCGCCGCAAGCCCGCGCCGTCGCCGTATGGGATCAAGCCACGCAGCAAGGCGTGCTCACGGTCGAGAAGCTGCCGGCGCTCGCCGCCGACAAGGATTACCAACTCTGGGTCATCGACCCGAAATATCCCGACCCGGTCAGCGGCGGCGTCTTTACCGTCGATGCCCACACGGGCACGGCCCGCCTCGCCTTTCATCCCGGCCAGCTCATCGCCACCGCCGCAAAATTTGCCGTCAGCTGCGAACGCAAGGGCGGCCGGCCCAAGCCGGAAGGTCCCATTGTGCTCCTGAGTGAGTGAGGGTTTTTAACCGCGAATGGACGCGAATTAACGCGAATAGCCTGCTGGAAAACTGTGCCGCTACTTGGGCATCGGAAAAGTATCAGTATCAGGAATACGCGCCCAGAGCCCTCTTGTTACTTGTCACTTGATACCTGTCACTTCGACCTGCCTGCGGCAGCGTTTTCTGATCGCAACGACGGCCTGCAGTCGTTTTCCGCAGCTAATTCATATCTGGGTTAGTCCGCGGTATCCGATTAGCGTCCATTCGCGTCCATTCGCGGTTAAAAACGGATCGAGTCCGTGTTCGGGATTAATAAGTGCTTATAAGTGTTCATCAGTGGTTAAAACGAGTTCCAAGAACGTTTAAAACTTTTCTCGACGCCCCGCGGCGGCTCGCCAACGCTAGTCGAATGGTCATCAAACCCAAGGTTCGTGGATTTGTCTGCATCACCGCCCACCCCGCTGGCTGTGCCGCCCATGTGCAGGAATCGATCGATTACGTTAAGAAAAAAGGCCCGCTCAAAAACGGCCCGAAGAACGTATTGGTCATCGGCGCATCCACCGGCTACGGCCTGGCTTCGCGTATCGCCGCCGCCTTCGGCTCGGGCGCGGCCACACTCGGCATTTTCTTCGAACGACCGTCCGAGGCCGACCGCCCGGCCACGCCCGGCTGGTACAATTCCATCGCTTTCACCCGCGCGGCCCGCGCCGCCGGCCTCAAGGCTTTCAATCTCAATGGCGATGCCTTCTCCGACGATCTCAAGCGCCAGGCCCTCGACCTCATCAAACGCGAGATGGGACCGATCGACCTCGTCGTTTACTCACTCGCCTCCCCGCGCCGCACCCACCCGAAAACCGGCGCCGTGCACAAATCCGTCCTGAAACCCATCGGTACGTCCTACACCAACAAAACCGTGGACACCGACAAGGGCATCGTCAGCAACATCACCATCGAACCCGCGTCCGAGTTCGAGGTCGCCGACACGGTGGCCGTGATGGGCGGCGAAGACTGGGAAATGTGGATGTACGCGCTCGACGACGCAAAACTCCTCGCGCCCGGCGCCACCTCCGTCGCCTACAGCTACATCGGACCCGAAGTCACCTGGCCCATCTACAAAAACGGCACGATCGGCCTGGCCAAGAACGACCTCGAGCGCGCGGGAAAACGCATCGACTCCCTGCTCAAGCTCAACCGCGGCCGCGCCTTCATCTCGATCAACAAGGCGCTCGTCACGCAGGCCAGCTCGGCCATTCCCGTCGTGCCGCTCTACATTTCGATCCTCTACAAAATCATGAAGGCGCGCGGCACCCATGAAGGCTGCATCGAGCAGATCCAGCGCCTTTTCGCCACGCAGATGTACGGCGGACGCGGCCTGGATTTCGACGAAAGCGGACGCGTGCGCGTCGATGACCTGGAAATGAAGCCCGAGATCCAGGCGGAAATCGCCAAGATCTGGCCGCAAGTCACCACGGAAAATCTCGAGGCCCTGACCGACATCGCCGGCTACCGCGCGGAGTTTTTGAAACTCTTCGGCTTCGGCCTGCCCGGCATCAACTACGATGCCGACATCGAGCCGCACATTCAGATGGAATAGAAGTAGCAGGTAACAAGTGACAAGTAACAAGACTGGGCAGGCCGATCATGGATCGGGATCTCTTGGAACTTGATACCTGTCACTTGATACTTTTGTCCGTCACTTGTTACTTCAGTCCGTCAGCCAACGCTGACGGACTGGCCATTATCTTTCGGCCCGAGTTTCAAAATAAACGGCGCGGCGGTCTTCGCCCACTCCTCCGCCTTGGGATAACCCGCGGCGCCATCCGCCCAGCACTGTTGCAGCATATCCGTGTTGATGATGCCGGGATTGAGCGGCACCGCAGCCATGCCCGCCGGCAATTCCTCCGCCAGCGCTTTCGTCAGCCCCTCGATGGCCCACTTCGACGCGCAATACGGCGCGACTTCCGGCGAGGTCGAGCGGCCCCAGCCCGAGCTGAAATTCACGATGACCCCTTGCTGGCGCGCAATCATCGCGGGCGCAAAGGAGCGGATGACGTTGGCCACGCCCTTCACATTGACGTCGATCAACCGCGAAAATTTATCGGCCGGCACCTGCCAGAGCGGCGCGGGGTCGTTCATGAGCGCGGCGCAGTTGATAAGGAAATCCGGCACGACTTCGGGGCCGAGCACGCGCTCGGCCCAAAGCTGCACTTTGGTCGCATCGGCGACATCGACCGCGTCGAAACTGTGCGGCGCCGGGTGCGCAAAACGCAGGTTGATGATTTCCCCCGAATTGCGGCTGCAGCCGATGATCGTGTGGCCCTCGGCAATCCAGCATTCGGCCAGTGCCCGGCCGAGCCCGCGGGTGACGCCGGTTATAACAATTTTCATGCGATGAAAATTGTTATAAGTAACAGGTATCAAGTAACAAGTAACAAGAGGAGCTGTGCGCTCTTGTTACTTGTCACCTGATTGCAGGCTGAATTTATACAGGTGGGCGTCGGCACAGGCGTTCATCACGTCGGCGACTTTTTGGAGCTGCGATGTTTTGTCGGCTTTGATTAGGATGGGACTATCCCTGTCATAATCGTGCAGCTGCTTGAGCTCCGCAACGAGTTCATCATTAGTGACCACTTTGCCATTCCAAGAAACAACCCCGTCTTTATCGATAGCGATGGTATTGCCCTTGAACTCATTTTTTCCTGCGCCAGTGAATTTTGGCAGCTTGATGTTCATCGTGGCCGCGGACTTGAACTGCATCGTCACGAACGAGAAAAAAATCAGCATCACGAGCACGTCGATGAGCGGCACGAGATTCATCTCGGGCCGTTTTCGGCGTTTCTGATAGAGGCCGCTCATCATGACTGCCGGTTGCGCTGGAGCACGCGCTCCAGCAGCACATCGAGTTGCGCCGCGTAGTTTTCAACCCGGCGCTGAAAAAAGCCGCTGCCGACCAGCGAGGGGATGGCAATGGACAGGCCGATGACGGTCGCGGAAAGCGCCAGCGCCACGCCTTTGGTGAAGGCCACCGGGTCGGGCAGGCCGGTGTCGGGCGCGATTTGTGAAAAGACCTGTAACAGGCCGGTGACCGTGCCGGTCAGGCCGAGCAGCGGCGCGGCGGCATAAATGACATCGAGGTACGGGATGCCCCGCTCCATGCGGTTGATTTCGAGTCTCGCGAAGGCCTTGACCGCCCCTTCGTCATGCGCGTGCTTCTCGGCAAACTCGACGATGCGGGCCAGCGTCGAATGGCGGCCGCCGGGCACCGGCTTGCCCGCCACGATGGCATCGACCAGATCATCCGGCATGACGGCATGGCGGCGCAGCGCGAAGGCGCGCTCGCAAATGATGAACAAGGCGACCGTGAAACAGACCCCGAGCGGGTAGATGAGGAGGCCCGCACCTTTAAAAATATCTGACAACCATTGAAGTGTTTCCGTCATAACTTTGAGGATGAATGGCTTGATGAGACGCGTGCCAAGCGGAAAAGGTTCATAAAAATCTGCGCAAACGGGAATAATCTTTTAAAATCCCAAACACCAAACAGCAAATCCCAAAGAAACCTCAAAACCGGGATTTGGTATTTGGTAGTTGGTAGTTTGTAATCCGTCGCTCCGATTTCTTTGGGATTTGGCCGCTTGGCCTTTGTGATTTGCGGCGTAAGCGCGCGCTTACGCCGTCAGGTAAGGCAGGCGCGCGGCGGCAGCGGTCACGGCGGCGCGGCCTTCCAGCAGCTCACCGATGGGATCCCAGCGGCCGTTGACCAGCGCGTCGCGCGCGGCTTCACGGATGACCGTATTCACCTTTTGCCCGCCAAAGCGGATTTCCTGCGCGGCGACATCGACGACGATCTCGACCGCCGGATTGGCCTCGATCGCAGCGGCGATCTTCGCGATATCCTCGCGGCTCGCGGCCAGGCACGGGATGCCGAGCGTGGTGCAGTTGCCAAAGAATATTTCGGCAAAACTTTCGGCAACCACGGCGCGAAAGCCGTATTTCTGGATGGCCTGCGGCGCGTGTTCGCGCGACGAGCCGCAGCCAAAATTTGTGCCACTGAGCAGGATATTGGCGCCCTTGAAGCGCGGCTCGTTGAGCGGATGCGGCTTGTCCGTGCCGTCGGCGTTCTTGCGCATGTCGAAAAAGAGGAATTCGCCCAGCCCGTCGAATGTGACGCACTTCATGAAGCGCGCCGGGATGATGCGGTCGGTGTCGATGTCGTTGCCGGGCACGAAAACGCCGCGACCGGTGACCTGGGTTATTTTTGCGAGAGCCATGGGAGATTATTTTAGCGCGAAGGCGCAAAGAGGCAAAGCATCGAGAACGGGATTTAAAAAGCTTAGCGTCTTCGGATCTTCGCGCTTAAGGATTGGTTGTGGTTTTAGTTGTTGGTTACGGCGAAGACTTCGCGCGCGTCGGCGACCGCGCCGGTGACGGCAGCGGCGGCGACCATGAGCGGGCTCATGAGGATCGTGCGGCCGGTCGGGCTGCCCTGGCGGCCCTTGAAGTTGCGGTTGGACGAACTGGCGCAGAGTTGGTCGCCGATGAGTTTGTCGGGATTCATCGCCAGGCACATCGAACAGCCGGCCTCGCGCCATTCGAAGCCGGCGTCGCGGAATACTTTGTCGATGCCGAGCGAGGCGCAAAGCAGGCCGACCCCCTGCGAGCCGGGCACGGCGATGGCTTTCACGCCGGCGGCGACGTGCCGGCCTTTCAAAAATTTTGCGACCTCCTGGAAATCGCTCAGGCGCCCGTTCGTGCACGAGCCCAGGAAGGCGACGTCGATCTTCGTTCCCTTGATCGGGGCACCCGGCTTCAGCTTCATGTAGGCCAGCGCTTCCTCGATGGACGTCTTTTCGTCGGGCACCTTGGTTTTCGCCGGATCGGGGATATTCTCGGTGATGGAGATACCCTGCCCCGGATTGATGCCCCACGTGACGGTGGGAGCGATGTCCGAAGCGTTGATGGTGACGACATCGTCGTAGGTGCAGCCGGGATCGCTGGCCACGGCCTTCCAGCGCGCGACGGCCTCGTCCCACGCGGCGCCCTTCGGCGAATACGGCCGGCCTTTCAAATAGGTGAAGGTCGTCTCGTCGGGATTCACGTAGCCGGCGCGCGCGCCGCCTTCGATGGACATGTTGCACACGGTCATGCGCTCCTCCATCGAGAAACGGTCGAAGATCTCGCCGCCGTATTCGTAGGCGTAGCCGGTGCCGCCATTCACGCCCAGCGTGCGGATGATGTGCAGGATGACATCCTTCGCGTACACGCCCGGACGCAGCCGGCCGGTCACGTTGATGCGGCGGACTTTCAATTTGCCCAGGGCCATCGTCTGCGTGGCGAGCACGTCGCGGATCTGCGTCGTGCCAATGCCGAAGGCGATGGCGCCGAACGCGCCATGCGTGCTCGTGTGCGAGTCGCCGCAGGCGATCGTCGTGCCGGGCTGGGTGATGCCCTGTTCCGGGCCGACGATGTGCACGATGCCCTGCTTGCCCGTCGCGCGGTCAAAAAAGGTGATGCCAAAGTCGTGGCAGCTCTTGCGCAGATCCTTGATCATGGCATCGGCCAGCGGATCGGCAAACGGCTCGCTGAACTGGTCGGTCGGCACGATATGGTCGACGGTCGCAAACGTCCGGTGTGGCATCGCGACCTTCAGGCCGAGGTCGCGCAGCATGCCGAAGGCCTGCGGGCTGGTCACCTCGTGGATGAGGTGCGTGCCGACGAGCAGTTGCGTCTGGCCATTGGACAGCGAGCGGACGGCGTGGGCGTCCCAGACTTTTTCGAAGAGTGACTTGGGCATGGGTGGAATAAGGAAAAGCGGAAATCGGAAAATTGGAAAACTACAAGCAGACCCCGCTGGCCATCCAGCTTGGGCAGGGTCACAGCATAGCAAATCCTTGCGTTGCGTTAAAATACTTGTTTTGTGTTCTGTGATGCCCAGGGAGTATCAGTTTCCCTTCGAACTAAGGCACCTCGTCTATTTCCGCGAGGTGGCGCGCACCCTGCATTTCCGCAAGGCGGCCGAGGCGCTGGCCGTGGCCCAACCAGCGCTGAGCCGGCAGATTGCGCAGCTCGAGGCGGCGTTGGGCGCGAAGCTTTTTGTCCGTTCGCGCCGGCGCGTGGAGCTCACCCCGGCCGGGCAGGCGTTGAATGAGCGCCTCGAACCGATCCTGCGCTCGCTGGCGGCGGTGCCGGCGGAGTTGCACGCGCTGGCCGGCGGCGAAATCGGCTACCTGCGCGTGGCCTTCACCGGCCTGGCCATGGCCACGGTCCTGCCGGGCATCCTGCGCAAGTTCCATCGCCGCTTCCCCGGCATCCGGCTGGCGCTCAACGAATCGCCGACCTCGGCCCAGCTCGCCGCGCTGGCCACGGGCGATATCGCCTGCGGCTTTTTCCATCCCGATGCGATCGTGCCCGGCCTGCGCACGCATCAGCTCCTGCGTGAACGCAACGGCGTGCTCCTGCCGGCCGATCATCCCCTCGCCCGCCGCACACAGCTGCGCCTGCGCGAGCTGGCGCAGACGCCCTTCGTGCTGTTTCCGCGCATGCACAACCCGGGATTTTATGACCGCATGCTGGCGGCCTTCGCGCAAGCAGGCATAACCCCACGCATCGCCGAGGAAGTCTGGCCGCGGGCCAACGGCATCGGCCTGGTGCGCGCGGGACTCGGGGCCACCTTCATGTGCCCGTCGGAAGCCCGGCACCTGCCGCCGGAAGTTGTTTTCAAAACCCTCACCGGCCCGGCACCGGAGAGCCGGCTGGTGCTCGGCTGGAAGCCGGCGCCCGTGCCCGACCCGGCCCTGGCCGCCTTTCTCGCGGTGGCTGCACCCGTTTGAATTCAGATAATTTCGGTAGGGGCGGCTGCCCTCAGCCGACCGCTGATATCGGCCCGTTGAGGGCAACGGGCCCTACCATGAATTTTCCCGGTTCAATTCGGGAGTCCGGCTTTCAGCTCGGCCAGCAACGCCTGTATTTCCGTATCGAGCTGGCTATTGGGAGCGATGTTCAACGCACTTTGCGCGGCCCGGACGGCATTGTAAGCGTCCTTGGGATAGTTGGTCTTAATATGCTCGGCAAAGGGTTGCACAATGCGGCTGAAGAACTCCATGCCCGCACCATGCCCGTAGGCCTTGAGAACAGAATAGTAGGCGCGAATCTGCGCCTCCGCGCCATCCTTCGCCATGCTTTGGCTGATGATGTCGGCCGCGTGGTCGATGTTCAGATCGACGCGTTCCGGCCCCACCTTGTGCGCAAACTGGCTCTCTTCGACATCGGCCGCACTGGTTTCGCCGCGGGCGCGCATGCTCTCGGTGATCAAGCGGATAAAGACCGCCTCGATGTCGGGATAATTTTTGAAGGCGAGTCGGGCCTCACGCAGCGTGGCTTCGATGTCCGTCGCGCCGGCCCCCAGGCGTTTTTGCGCAGTGAGCAGTATATCCCACGCCACCAGGTGCCGCGGTTCGTAATTTACCGCCGCCCGGGCCGCGCGGGCCGCGGCGGCAAATTGCCCGAGGGTGAAATAAGCAGAGGCAAAATCGGCATTGACGCAGGCCTGCCGCCACGATGGCCGCTGGCGGAAACCCTCGGATAGAAATTTCAGTTCATGATCTGAAATGGGTCCCCAGGTTTGTGGATCGATGGCGACGCCGGTGACAAACTGCTGGTTGGCATAGCGTCCGACATCGAGCTGCCAGTGGCCATTCTGGTCGAGATAGCCAAACCAGGCATGCCACGCATCGTTCCCGGCGCCGGAAAAAAACAACGTGGGCACGCCCTTGGCCTTGCCGACTTCACTGGCGAAATAAGCCTGGTCAACGCAGATGCCTCCCTTGGTCACAATCGTCGGCAAATCGTAGTGATCCTCCGGCCAGTTATATTGGGCCTGCTGCACGCGATCCACCCGGTAGCGAACCATGCCGTAAAGCGTGGCGAGCCCACTAATCGGCGTTGAAATGTGGTGCTGCGCCCAATCGAGCTCGGCCAGGGGCGCAACCGCATCGACGACAAACTTGAGCTCGGAAGCAGGCAGGCGCGAAAGCGGCTGGAGCGTTTGTCCGGTTTCATCGGCATGCACCCAAAACGCAAAGGCCGCGGCGGGGTCAGGCAGCATGCGCGGCAGTTGCGAGGCGCTGACCTGCCCATGCGGCCAGTTCGGCGGCGGCGGCACGTCATAAACCAGGGCGATGGCCAGCGCGAGCTCGGCATAGGTGGGAAATTTCTCGGGATAGCGCACCTGCAGTTCATTGAGGATGCCAAATGAATTCGTCAGCAGGTCGCAGGGCGAAACCAGCGAGAAAAACTCGGCGGAGAAATCAGTGTGGCCCAAAAGCCAGGCCTGCAGCGCCGGCGAAAGGCGGTCGCCCAGCGGGCGGTGACGCACGTCAAATTGCCTGGGCATGTTGGGATGACCCACTTTCGCGGCCCCGATGGCGTTGACCCATTGCGAAAAAAACTGGTCATCCGGCAGCGCAAAAAGCTCGGCCCAGCGGCTCAGGAGGAACCAGGCTTCGGCAGCCTGACTGTCGCTCTCGTAGGCATGGAAAGCCAGGCTGCGCAATCCCGGAACGAGGCCTTTCCAGCCGGATGTGGCTGCGACGTGCTCAATCTCGGCCAGGCGGGTGGCGGACGGCGGCGCGTTCAGTTCGTCGCTCGTAAACTGAGTCAGTCCGGGCAGGCGGACCGCAAGGCCGACGAAGAAAACCAAGCCGATTTTCCAAGGATTTAGGCGCATCAGGATGACAAATACAGTCGAATGCCTGCCAAAACCAGACGAATCCAAACAGGGAACCGCAGATTTTTTTAACCGCGAATTCACGCGAATGGACGCGAATAAGACCGTCGTCTTTTAGGAGCACAATTTGTCCCGCGCGATGGTCGCCGGACTCAGGCAATTTACGACCCCGAAAAACCGGACTTTGACCACTGCACAAAAAATCTCTTGAACTCCTCGCTGCGACTCGCGAGGTTTTCCCTTCGCTTTGGTGGGTTACTCAAGTGGCCAACGAGGGCGGACTGTAAATCCGCCGGCTAACGCCTTCGATGGTTCGAATCCATCACCCACCATTCTTCGCCCCTCGCCCAGCTCGGGGCTCGAATGGCACGGCCATTTGGACATCCAAGCACAGGCCAAGTATCAAGTAACAGGTATCAAGTTCCAAGATAGCAGGCGAATCCTGACTCCTAATCTTGATACTTGTTACCTGTTACTTGATACTTCTTCTAACTATGCTTTTCCGAACCCGTATGCAGTTGGTTCTGGCGCTTTTTTTCTGCTCCGGGGCGACGGGACTGGTTTACGAGATCCTCTGGTCAAAGTTTCTCTCCCAGATGTTTGGCAGCACGATCTACGCGCAGACGGTCGTGCTCGCCACGTTCATGGGAGGGCTGGCCATCGGCAACCGCCTCTTCGGCCGATGGGCGTCACGATTGGAACACCCCGTGCGGGGATATGGCGGCCTTGAACTCGCGATCGGCGCGTATGCGTGGTGTTTCCCCGCCCTGGATCGGTGGATGGACCACGTTTTCATCGGCCTGGGCACTCCCATCGCGGAATACGCGGTTCCCCTGCTCGCGCTGAAGGCGCTCTTAAGCGTATCGGTTTTGCTGGTCCCCACCATCCTGATGGGCGGAACGCTTCCGCTGCTGGCCGCCTGGCTTCAAAAATACACGCCGGATGCCGGGCGCCGGACGGCAAGATTTTACTCGATCAACAGTTTTGGGGCGGTGGCCGGAGCCGCGCTCGCGGGATTCTGGCTGGTCCAATCTTTCGGCATGGTTGCGGCCGTCCAGCGCACAGCGATCGTGAACCTGATCATCGGCATCCTTGCGCTTGTCATCAGCCGCGCCGCTCCACCAAAGCCGCAACCAGGTGATAAAGACCAAGCGCCGGCCCCGGGTCCGGCGGCATCGGCTGAAACCGTGCGTTGGGCAGGTGTCATTGTCGCGATCACCGGGGCTGTTTCCATGGGCCTCGAGGTGCTGGCCTCGCGTTCGCTGGTCCTGGTTTATGGTTCTTCACTGCAGTCCTTCGCCGTTGTCCTCATTGCGTTTATCCTCGGCATCGGGCTGGGGAGTGCGTGGATCGCCTCACCCAAGCGAACCAGCGGGACCAGTGAAAAACTTCTGGTCGTCTTTCTTTCCGTCGCCGGGGGCTGGATCGCATTATGGATGTTCAATTTGGAAGGGCCCGTGAACCTCTATCGGTTCGCCCGCATTGGCTTGGCGCCGACCGGGGTGGGATACGTTTATTACCAAGTGCTCACCACCGTGCTGGCCCTGGGCATTATCGGGGTGCCCGCGGCATGCATCGGCGCCATCCTGCCCTTGATCATGCGGACCCTTTCGCAGCCAGGCACGGCTTTGGTTGAGCAAATCGGAGTCCTGCTTACCTGGAACACACTCGGCGCCGTGCTCGGCACATTGTTCACGGGTTTTGTCCTGATGCCGCTGCTGGGACTGCGCAATGCCCTGGCTGCGATTGCCCTCGTCTGCGCCCTGCTGGCCTTGGTTGCAGCCTGGCGGGTACGCTGGCGACCGGGAACAGGCGGAGCCGCCAGCGTCGCGATCCTGGCTGGCAGCCTCTTCTTCTTTGGCAGTGAAGACTGGAAATCGGTGATGAGCGCAGGCGTCTTTCGTTTGCGTGAAACCCAGTTTTACGCGGGCGAACTGGCTCATCGGAAACAGTCCGTAAAAATACTTTTCTATGAAGACGCCCCTGACGCAACCGTGTCCGTGGAATCCAACGATGCCAACCTCCTCGTCCTACGGATCAATGGAAAGGCTGATGCCTCCGTGCCGGGAAACAGCGATCTTACGACCCAGTTCCTTTTGGCTCACCTGCCGATGCTGGTGAAACCCGAGGCCAAGGATGTTTTTGTCCTGGGCTTTGGCTCGGGGGTGACGGCGGGGGCGATCCTTTCGTATCCGGTGAGCCATGTCGTGGTGGCGGAAAACTGCGCCCCGGTCATCCGCGCGGGAAAGTTTTTTGAACCGTGGAACCACCATGTGCTGCAGGACCCGCGAACCCGCCTGTGCCAGGAAGATGCCCGCACCGTGCTCAAGCTCAGTCCGCAACTTTACGATGTGATCATAACCGAGCCCTCGAATCCATGGACGGTCGGGGTCGGCAGTGTCTTTAGTCGCGAATACTATGAGCTGGCGGCGAGTCGGCTCAAACCCGGGGGGCTCGTGGCCCAATGGTTTCACACCTACGAAATGAGCGCTCCCGTTTTGGGGCTGGTCTTGCGAACGTTCAGCTCGGTTTTTCCCCATATCGAGGTGTGGGATACGGGGAGCGGGGATATCGTGCTGCTGGGCTCCCTGCAGCCATGGCCAAGCGGGCCGGAAATATTTCAAAAGGGCTTTGCGATCGATGGCGTTCGTGCCGACCTGGCCTTGATCGGGATACACTCTCCGGAAGCCCTGCTGGCCCGCCAGCTGGCCAGCCAGCAAACCGGCTTCGCCATCGCTGACCAGGGGCCACTGCAGAGCGACCTTTTTCCCATCCTGGAATATGAGGCACCGCGGGCCTTTTACATTGGCGACCAGACAACCATATTGAATTTATTCGATGAACGAACCCAGCAGCAGCTCCTCGCCCCTGCGGGAAAGCTGGCCAGCCTAAGAGCTCTCCCGCTGGACGACGTCCAGGCCCTTTTCCTTAATTTTCCCTCGGTCGATAACGAGCTGGATTATTCCCTGGGCAATCCGGCGCAAGGCACGAGTTTGCCCTGTGTCTTTGTCTCCGGGTCTCCGCCGGTCGCAATCCCTGACATTCCAGAATCCCTTGGTTCCGTCGCAGAAGATGAATTGCACCAGGCCGGGGAGTTGGTTGCAGGTTCCACCGAGCAACGTCGCGAAGCGATTGGCCTGATCGAAACGGTTCTTCGCAACGACCACACCACCAGCCCGTGGCCTGCCGCCGAATGGGCCCTGCTGGCAGCTTCGATGGCGTTTAATATCGGCGATACGCACAAGGCCGGGGAGCTGGCCGCCCTGGCCGCGCAGGTTAATACCGGCGACGCACCCGTGGGATATATCGCACGGGTGGTTGAGCGTGCTGGAAGCGAAGTATCAAGTGGCAAGGACCAAGTTCCAAGATAGCCGACCACTCCTGCCTCCTGACTCTAATCCTGTTACCTGATACTTGTTACTTGGCCGATTCCCATCGGCCCGACCATTCGCTTTTTTTCCGAACGTGATTCACCATAGTCGAGACAATGAACACCCCCACTGGTATCCATCACGTCACCGCCATTGCCAGCGACCCGCAGGCCAACGTCGATTTCTACGCCGGCCTGCTCGGGCTGCGACTGGTCAAGAAGACGGTGAATTTCGACGATCCTTCCGCCTACCATCTCTACTACGGCGATGAAACCGGGGCGCCGGGATCGATCATGACTTTTTTCTACTGGCCCGGTCACGGCAGTCGCGGGCGCGTGGGCCCGGGTCAGATGACCGGCCTTTCTTTTTCCGCTCCGCCGCTCTCGCTCAACTACTGGCATGACCGGCTCATCCGGCATGGCATTACGGTGGACCACAAAAACCGTTTCGGCGAAGAAGTGCTGACGCTGGCCGACCCCGACCGCATCCCGTGCGAAATCGTGGCCGTGGCCGACGACCACCGCACAGGCTGGACCGGCGGCGGCATCCCGTCCACGCAGGCGTTGCGCGGTTTTCACACCGCCGAACTGACCGTGCGCACGGCCGCACTGACCGAGAAACTCCTCACCGGCGAAATGGGCTGTCGGCTGCTGCGACGCGAAGGCAACCGCGCGCGTTTCGAGACCGGGCCGGGCGGCTCGGGCTGCTTCATCGATGTCATCGGCGACGCCACGACGGCCCCGGGAATACAGGGCACCGGCACGATCCACCATGTCGCGTGGCGCGTGCCCGATGCCGAGAGCCAGCTCGAGATGCAAGAAACGCTGACTGGGGCCGGCTACGATGTGTCGTCAGTCAGGGACCGGTGTTACTTCCACTCAATCTACTACCGTGAACGCGGCGGCATCTTGTTCGAGATTGCGACGGACGCTCCCGGCTTTTCGGTGGATGAACCGGTGGCATCCTTGGGCACGGCGCTCAAGCTGCCGCCACAATTCGAACACGCGCGAAAGCAAATCGAGGCCGCGCTTCCGCCGCTGCAGGAGCCGCGCACCTACGCCTGATGGCGTAGGTGGCAAGTAACAAGTGTCAGGTATCAAGTATCAGGATTAAGATGGCCACTCTCGGTTCTGTTGCCACAAGTCCGAATTCTTGTCACTTGGTACCTGTCACTTGTTACTTCTTTCAAATATGCCCAAATTACATGAGACCACCAGCACCGCCCGGTTCGGCTCGCCGCTTTCGCAGGCGCGCGGCGCGGTGATCCTGGTCCATGGCCGCGGCTCATCGCCGCACGATATCGCCGGGCTCGCCGATGTGATCCCCGGCGCCGGCCTCGCCTTCCTCGCGCCGGCGGCGACGGGCGGAACCTGGTATCCGCAACGGTTCCTCTCCCCGCTCGAACGCAACGAGCCCTGGCTTTCAAGCGCGCTGGCCGTGATCGACCAGCTCGTGGCCGAGGTGCTGGCGGCCGGCATCGCGGCGGAGCGAATCGGGCTCGCCGGTTTTTCCCAGGGCGCCTGCCTGGTGCTTGAATATGCGGCGCGCCATCCCCGCCGCCATGGCTTCGTCGCCGGCCTCAGCGGCGCGCTCATCGGCCCGCCCGACACGCCGCGGCCCGCCGGCGACCTGCAGCGCACGCCCGTGCTGCTGGGTTGCGCGGAATTGGACGCGCACATCCCGGTCGATTACGTCGAGCGGAGCGCGGAAATATTTTCCCGGCTCAACGCGGACGTGACGAAACAGATTTTTCCCGGCGCCATGCACGGCATTTTCCCCGCGGAAACGGAATGGTTGAAGAAGCGGGCGCTGGCGTGAAAGTAACAGGTAACAAGTATCAAGTATCAAGATTGGTAGCTCGTATTCTTGTTACTTGATACCTGTCACTTGGTACTTTGCTCCGGCTGTATTCTTGTCACTTGTTACCTGCTACTTGTTACTTGGTACTTGGTATCCATCACTTGTCCCTACAACCTCAGGCTTCATGCGCGACTTCATGGAGCATCCGATCCTGAACGGCTTGTTGCCGCACCTGTTAACGGTCGCAGGCTTCCTGCTCGCGATTTTTTTTGTGGCGCGCCTCATGAGCGAGAAACGCCAGCCGAGTAACACGGTCGCATGGCTGCTCGCCATCTTCTTCATCAACCCCTTTGTCGTTGTACCGCTCTATCTGATTTTCGGCGGCCGCAAACTCAAAGGTCTCATCGCACACAAGCAACGGCTCTGCCCCGTGCTGCCAGGCAACCGGCCCATTGTTTATACCGGTGCGGCCTCCTCCACCGCGCATACAGCTTCCGCCGCCGGCGCGTGCCCACCCGTCGGCGGAAACACGGTCCGGCTCCTCACCACCGGCGAGGAAGCCTACGCGGCACTCGAGGACCACATCCGCGAGGCGCGCCACTCCATCCAGATCATGACTTTTATCCTCGGCCGCGACAACGTCGGCCGCCGCATTGTGCAATTGCTCGCCCAGCGCGCGCGCGAAGGCATTAAAGTCCGCCTGATGCTCGACGCAGTGGGCTGCCTTTTTTCGAGCGGTAGTTTCGTCGATCCCCTGCGCGCCGCCGGCGGCGAGGTCGTCCGCTTCCTGCCGGTGCTGCCGTTGCAGCCGCGTTTCTCCGCCAACCTGCGCAATCACCGCAAAATCGCCATCTTCGACCACCAGACGGCCATTATCGGCGGCCACAATCTCGCCCGCGAATACATGGGGCCGACCCCGTTCAAGAAGCGCTGGCACGATTTCGGCGCCGTCATTTCCGGCCCGGCCGCCGCGCTGCTCAATGAGGTGTTCCTGGCCGACTGGAGTTTTGCCGGCAAGGCCGACCTGGATGCCTTGCATGGGGAAATCCAGGCCGATCTCGGCGCACCGCTCGGCTCGAGTGAACTCCAGGTCGTGGCGAGCGGCCCCGATGTCGATGGCGACCCGATTTATGAGTCGCTGATCTCGATGATCCAGGAGGCCGAGCGCAGCATCTGGATTGTCACCCCCTACTTCATTCCCGACGAGGTCCTCTTTCGCTCGCTCATGGTCAAGGCCCGCGCCGGCCACGACGTCACGATCATCGTGCCCGTGCGCTCCAACCACCGGGTCGCCGACTACGCGCGCCGCTACTATACGCGCGAACTGGCCAAGGCCGGCGTACGCGTGCGCCTCTTCCACCACGGCATGCTGCACAGCAAGGCCGTCATCGTGGATGACCGGCTCGCGCTCATGGGCTCGGCCAACTTCGACCTGCGCAGCCTCCTCGTGAACTTCGAAATCGGCGTCCTGGTTTACTCCGAACCCGACGTGCTCGCGATGAAAACCTGGGCCACCGACCTGTATAACCAGAGCCATGCCCTAAAGCCGGACCGCGTTAAAAAATTCAACCTGCTGGGCAACGTGGCGGAGGACCTTTGCCGGCTGCTCGCGCCGCTGTTGTAGCGCCGCGCGCCGGCGGCATTTCAGATTTAAGATTTAAAATTTCAGATTATTTCCGGTCTGAAATCTTAAATTTGAAATTTGAAATCAAGCTGATGGCCGCGCCTGCGCGGCCATCAGCTTGTAATCGGCCGCGTCGCGCAGCGCTTCCCAGCTGGCATCGATGATGTTGTCGCTCACACCGACCGTGCCCCAGATGCCGTGGGCATCGCCGCTCTCGATCAGCACGCGCGTGCGCGAACTGGTCCCCTGTTTGCCCTCGAGGATGCGCACCTTGTAGTCGCGCAGCTCCATTTCCTTGAGCTGGGGATAGACGCCCTCGAGCGCGAGGCGCAGGGCCTTGTCGAGCGCGCCGACCGGCCCCGTGCACTCGGCGACCGTGTGCACCGACTCGCCCTTGACCTTCAATTTTACCGTGGCCTCGGCCCACAACTCATCGCCATGCCGCTCGATGATGACGCGATAACCTTCGACCTCGAAAAACGTCTTCCGCTGGCCGAGGCATTTTGCGACGAGCAGTTTCAGCGACGCGTCCGCCGCCTCGAATTCGTAGCCGCGAAATTCCATTTCCTTCAACTCCTCGATCAGGCCCTTGAGTTCGGGCGCCTTTTCGTCGATCTCAAAACCCAGCTCGCGCGCCTTGATCGCGAGGCTGCTGCGGCCGGCCATGTCGGAGACCAGCACGCGCGTGCGGTTGCCCACCAGCGCCGGGTCGATGTGCTCGTAGCTGCGCGCGACTTTGGAGGCGGCATTGGCGTGCAGCCCGCCCTTGTGGGCGAAGGCCGACGCGCCGATGTAAGGCGCCTTCGGGTCGGGCCGCAGGTTGGCCAGTTCGTCGAAAAACAGCGACAGCTCGCGCAGCTCGCCCAGGTTTTTCGCGCACGCCGCGGTGCGGCCCATCTTCAAGAACAGGTTGGGCAGGACCGTGGTAAGATTGGCGTTGCCCACCCGCTCACCGTAGCCGTTGGCCGTGCCCTGCACCAGCGTCGCGCCGGCCGCGACGCCCGCGAGCGTGAGCGCCACGCCGAGGCCGCCGTCGTTGTGGCAGTGCACGCCGACCTTGTCGCCGCCGAACTCGGCCGCGATGCGCGTCACGATGGCCTGGAAATCGTTCACCATCATGCCGCCATTGGTGTCGCACAGGGAGAGGTTGCTCGCGCCGCCGCGCAGCGCCGCGGCCAGCGTCTTCAGCGCATAGTCGGGGTTGTCGCGGTAGCCGTCAAAAAAATGCTCCGCATCGTAAACCACCTCGCGGCCCTGCGTGGTGAGAAAGCGGATGCTGTCCTCGATCATCGCGAGGTTCTCCTCTGGCGTGGTGCGAAGGATTTCCGTGACGTGCAGCAGCCACGTTTTGCCCACGAGCGTGAGCACGGGCATGCCGCTGTCGAGCAGCGTGCGCAATTGCGGGTCGTCGCCGGCCTTGCCGCCCGCGCGGCGGGTGGAGCCAAACGCGGCCAGGCGCGCATGCTTGAGCCGCAGGGTCTTCGCCTCGGCAAAAAACGCGATGTCGCGCGGGTTCGAGCCGGGAAAACCGCCCTCGATATAATCCATGCCGAACGCATCCAGTTTTTCCGCGATGCGCAGCTTGTCGGCGACGGAAAAGCTGATGCCCTCGCCCTGCGTGCCATCGCGGAGCGTGGTGTCGTAGATTTTTACGGCGGGTTGAGCAGAAGAGGTGAAGGTTTTCATGTGGGGAAATAGGAAACCCCGGGTTTAAGGCCCGGGGTCTTCAGCGGTGGGTGGCGTACGATCTGCGCTTACGCCGAGTCTCCGCGCCCGGGCTGGTTGGGCTCGCTAATAATCGCGATCGCAATGGTGGAAAACGGGGACATGGGGGATGATTAAAGGGCGGTAAGGAACAGGTGTCAAGTAGGTGCAGATGTGAAGTAACAAGTGTCAGGTATCAAGTTCCAAGACTCCTCCGTCACGCAGCACACTCTTGTTACTTGCCACCTGATACTTGTTACTTTAAAAAAACACCGCTTCACTCAGCGCGTTTTCGGGCGCAAGCAGGCTGGCGGTCGTGGGCAGCGTCACGCGGCCCGCGCCGAAGTCGGCCTCGAAGACACTGGCGTTTTTCGCGAAATCGCCGTGCCAGCGGAATTGGCGCGCATCGCCGTAGTCGAAGCGCAGCTCAATGCTGCCGGGCGTCCCGGCGGGCATGGGCGCACCCGCGTAGTTCACCGCCGGCACCGCACCACAGTTGGCCAGGCGTTCGCGCGTCCAGGCCAGCAGCACGCGACCCTCGGCGGCAAAGGCCGGCGCCGCCGCGACCGTGACGGAGCGCAGGCCCTGGACGAGCACGGCGGGTGGGTAGGCGGAGAGAAATTGCCCGATGTTCTGCCGCACGTGCAGCAGGCGCGCACCGGCGAGGTCGCGCACGGCCTCTGGCCGCGGCCAGGGATAGGTCAGCGCATCGGCCGGGGCGGAGGCGCTGTCGATGAGCACCCGCTGCGACTCGCGCAGGAGATATTGGTAATCGGTGAGGCGCGACATCACGATAAAACGATGCACCCAATAATACAACGGCAGGTCGGCCGAGAGACAGATGGACACCTGGCTTTCCAAAAACTGCCGCGCGATCCGCGGATAACTGAGCGCGACAAACTCGACGCAGCGCGTGTCGTCCTTGGATTTTCCCAAAAAGCATTCGCCGTAGATTTTTGCGCGCATCTCCGTCGCGTTGTCCTCGAAATGCAGCGGGCAGAGCATGACCACGCGGCAGGGATAGCGCTGGGCAAAACGCAGCGCGTTCTGGAACTGCACCAGGGCGTCCTCCACGGTCGTGCCGAAGCCGAGGTGCAGCACCAGGTTGAGCTGGGTGGCCTTGAAATCGGTGGGCGCGGCGCCGCCTTTCGCGGCGGTGTCATCCCACATTTTATCGAGGCCGCTCGAGATGGAGCCAACCTCAACATCAAGGCCGGGAAGGGAATTAAAGACGGCGGACATGTCAGGAAATGACGAATAACGAATGGCGAATGACGAATGTTTCCATCAGATCAACGAGATGTTCGCCACGCCCTTTAGGTTCCGGGTGCATAGTGTGTTGGAGACATTGGTCATTCATCATTCGCCATTCGTCATTCCGCGCTTGGCGCGGCGTCATGGTTGACGCCAGACGTGTTCACTTTTCGCCAGCAGCGCATCGGCACTGGCGGGGCCCCAGGAACCGGCGGGATAGCTGTCCATGCCTTCGCGGCCGGCTGCCGCCCAGCTTTCCAGCACGGGTGTGTAAAGTTGCCACGAGGTCTCGGCCTCGTCGCCGCGGATAAAAAGCGTGCCGTCGCCGATCATCGCATCGAGCACGAGGCGTTCGTAGGCCTCGGGCGTGTTGGAGCCAAAGGTGGTGCTGTAGCGGAAATTCATTTTTACCGGCTGGGTGCGCGTCTCGAGGCCGGGAATTTTCCCGTTGAGTACGAGGCTGAGGCCCTCGTCGGGCTGGATTTGAAAGGCCAGGGTGTTGGCCGCGAGGTCAAATTTGTGGCCCTCGGCGAAGAGCGTGCCCGGGGGACACTTGAAGTTGATCGCGATTTCGGAGACGCGGCGCGCGAGGCGCTTGCCCGAGCGCAGGTAAAACGGCACGCCCTGCCAGCGCCAGTTGTTGATCGAGAGGCGGATCGCGGCGTAGGTCTCGGTGGCGGATGACGGATTGACTCCCGGCTCCTTGAGATAGTCGATGACCTGCTTGCCGCCCATCATGCCGGCGGCGTATTGCGCGCGAACGACGTCGCCGCCCGGCCCGAGCGCCAGCGGCTGGATGGCTTTCAAGACCTTTACCTTTTCGTCGCGCACGGCCTCGGCCGCGAGCGACACGGGCGGCTCCATCGCCGTGAGCGCGAGTAGCTGCATGGTGTGGTTCTGGATCATGTCGCGCAGGCAGCCGCTCTGCTCGTAGTAGCCGGCGCGCGCCTCGACGCCGACCTGCTCGGAGACGGTGATCTGGACGGAGTCGACGAAATTACGGTTCCACAGCGGCTCGAAGATGGCGTTGGCGAACCGCTGCACGAGGAGGTCCTGCACGGTTTCCTTGCCGAGGTAATGGTCGATGCGATAAACTTGGTGTTCCTCGAACACGCTGCGGATCGTGCCGTTGAGCGCGCGGGCCGAGGCGAGGTCGCGGCCAAAGGGTTTCTCAATGATGACCTTTGCCTGGTGCGCCTGGCCGAGGTATTTGCGGGCGAGGCCGCTCGCGCCGAGGTTGACCAGGATGGGCGTGAAAACCGTCGGCGGCGTCGAGATGTAGAAAAGCGGCTGGATCTCGCGGCCGATTTTTTTCTCGATCGCGGCGATGTGCTGCGCGAGGCGGTCGAAGGCCGGCTTCTCATCGTAGCCGCCGGCGACGTAGCTGGTATTGGCGGCGACATGCCCCCAGATGTCGTTGTTGAGCTCGCGGCGCGAAAATTCGCGGATGGCCTCGGCCGCCATTTTTTGAAACTCGGCGTCGGGGATGGGTTTGCGGCCGTAACCGACGAGATGAAAATCGGCCGGCAGCAGGTTGTCCGCCGCAAGGTTGTAGATCGCGGGGATGAGCTTGCGGGCGGTGAGGTCGCCTGAGGCGCCGAAAATCACGACGACCGTGGGCGGCGCGCCGCGGTGTTTGCTCAGGCCCTGCAAAAAGGGATGACGTTGGGTTTCTTCAGCCATGGCGGAGAAAAGTTTGGGCATTGGCGGGATGAGGCAAGGGGAAATGCGACTTTTGGCGCACTAGCGTGCGCAAATCACAAACCCCAGTGTCCAAACGCCAAAGAACCTGCAAATCAAACCTGCAAATTGGGATTTTCCCTCTCCTGACTTCATGGCTTCCTCCTTAAAAATAACTCAAACCATGTTTTAGCAGGAAACCCGGAAGCCAGGAACCGGATATTGGGATTTCTTTGTGATTTGGAGGTTTGGGATTTGGGATTTTGCCCCAACTACCAACTACTAACTACTGGTTTCACACGAAGTTCTTCGGAAACAACGGCACGTTCTCGAAATGTCGCACTTCGGGCGGGCCACCCCCGGCCTGCGTCGCGACTTCGACGACGTCGAAGCGGAAGGTTCGCGGTTGCGCCGCGCCCAGCGCGCGCAGGTAGGTGGCACAGGCGCGGCGCAGGGCTTTTTTCTTGCGCGCCGTGATCGCATTGTACCCCGGCACCAAGGCATGGGCCGCGCGCGCCTTCACCTCGACAAAGACCAACACTTCGCCATCGCGGCACACCAGGTCGAGCTCGTCGCGCCGGTCGCGCAGACTGTGCCAGTTGCACGCCACGATGGCAAAGCCGCGCTCGCGTCGGAGAAATTCCGCCGCGACCCGCTCGCCGGCCGCACCGGCCGGAGCCGGGGCGGCGGCGCCGAGTCCGGCAGGGGCGGTATCGCCCCTGCGGTGAAAAAGCATTTTTAGCCAGGAAATCATGGCGGGTGGACAGGAGAATAACGCCCTGGAAAGCAGTATAGCGTAATTCTCATTGCGGGCGGGGGCGCGCGATGGCATTTTACCTGCAGTATCCTCCCCACCGCGCTTTTCCAGCCATGGCCACTTCCTCACTGGCGAACACCCTCCGTCGTTCGCTCCTGATCAAAATCATCTCCAAGCCGGCGCCGAGCCGGGAAGACATCAACTCGGTCGTCGAGCTCACCGCGTCGAAGGTCGTCGAGGCGCTGCAGGCGCAGTCGATGACGATCTACATCGTCGAGGGCAACGACATCACGTTCAAAAACGTTTACTACTCGCCCACCCTCTGGGCCATCAACCCCAAGTACGGCGAATATTTCCAGGAACTCAGCGAGAAGCTCCTCGCGACCAAGCTTCCGCTCGGCACCGGCAACGTCGGCAAGGTCATCGCCACCGGCCAGCCCCTCTTCTTCACCAAAAAAGGGCCCGACGCGTCGTCGTTGCTCTCGATGGCCAAGACCACCGGCTTCGATGTGGAATCAATGCTCACGGTGCCACTCAAGACCAATATTGTCATTGGCGCCATCCAGGTGCTCAACAAGGAGCCCTCGGCCGGCACCAACGGTGAGTTCACCCAGCGCGACCTCGCGCTGCTCCAGGAAGTCGCCGAATATTCCGCCACGCTCATCCATCGCATGCTGGACCCAAAATTCCAGCTCAACGCCGAGGACACCGCGAAGTTCATCGCCCGGCTCACCGACCTGCCGCTCGTGACCAAGATCGAGGAAGTCGACGCCGAGGAGAAACTCGTCGAGGTAGTGGGTGAAGCCATCATCCGCCGCGAGGGCGTCTTCCCCGTCAAAAAACTCGAGGACGGGGCCCTTTCCGTGCTCATGACCAATCCGCTTGATCACGCCAAGCGCGACGCGTTCCAGGAGACGACCGAGCTCATGATCGAGGAGGTGCGCGTCGCTCCGGCCACGCTCATCGAGATGCTGATCAAGAAGTTCTTCAAGGACTCCAAGCTGCTCTCCTCCGGCGACGTCGATATCGACAAGGTCGCCGAGAGCATCACCACCGCCTATGCCGAGGGTGCCAAGATCGATGCCAGCCCCGGCGAACTCGAGGACGAGGAATCCGCCCCCATCATCCAGCTCGCCAACCGCATCATCGAGGACGCCTACATCGCCGGCGCCTCCGACATCCACATCGAGCCGCAGGAAAAAGACCTTCTCATCCGCTACCGCATCGACGGCAATTTGCAGGAAAAGCTCCGCCTGCCCAAGCAGGCTTCCAACTCGCTCGTCACCCGCCTGAAGATCATGTGCAACCTCGACATTGCCGAGCGCCGCCTGCCGCAGGACGGCCGCATCGTCTTCAAGAAGTACACCAAGAAAAACATCGACGTGGACCTGCGCGTGGCCACCGGCCCGATGAATTTCGGCGAGAAAGTCGTCATGCGCATCCTCGACAAGCAAAAGTCGACGCTGCCGCTCACCGCCCTCGGCTTTTCCGAGGAAAATCTCACCAAGTACCTCGCCTGCATCCGCCAGCCTTACGGCATGATCCTGCACTGCGGCCCCACCGGCTCCGGCAAGTCGATGACCCTTTATTCCGCCCTCTCCGAGATCAACGCGCCCGACGTCAACATCCAGACCGCCGAGGATCCCATCGAATACACCCTGGCCGGCATCAACCAGATGCAGATGAGCCGGGTGATCGGCCTGACCTTTGCCCGCGCCCTGCGCTGCTACCTGCGCATGGATCCCGACGTCATCCTCGTCGGTGAAATCCGCGACCAGGAAACCGCCGAGATCGCCATCGAAGCCGCGCTCACCGGCCACTTGCTCGTCTCCACCCTCCACACCAACGATGCGCCCAGCACGATCGCGCGCCTGAGCGAGATGGACGTCGAGCCCTTCATGATTTCCGCCTCGCTCGTGTGCGTGTGCTCCCAGCGCCTCATGCGCCGCGTCTGCAAGAACTGCAAGCAACCCTACCTGCCCGAAGGCCGCGAAAAGCAAATCCTCGAAAAGGCGCTCGACGGCTGGAGCGGCCAGATTTTCAAGGCCAACCCGCAAGGCTGCCCCACCTGCAACGGCACCGGCTACAAAGGCCGCGTTGGCATCCACGAACTCATGACCAACAGCGAGGAACTGACCGCGGCGATCAACGCCAAGGCCGAGACCGCCGCGCTCAAGCGCATCGCCATCCGCGACGGCATGAAGACCCTCCACCAGGACAGCATGCTCAAGGTCAAGATCGGCCTCAGCACGATCGAGGAAGCCCTCGCCAACATCCCGCCGGATATGGGGTGAGAGCGCGGCGCGGCTGCCGCCGCGAACGTGCAACATCGAACGCCCAACGTCTAAGTTTTCTGTTAGTGCTAACGACAGGGAATTCTAGGGACAGGATAAGCGTGCTTGATATTTTGGCTGATCGAGCCAGCCGGGAAAGACCGGATCGCGGAAACGCGGAAGGGCGAAAATACGGAATTGTTCGCTGCGTCATGACTGCCTGCGGCGGCGCCCTACACTTGTCATTCCGAGCCGTGCGAGGAATCTCGTTTATCCAGACCAGAGATTCCTCGCACGGCTCGGAATGACAAACCGTTTTGAAGACACTCAAGGTGGAACGCGTCGTCCCCGACGCGTTCAATGCGCAAGGTCGAACCAACGCGTCGGGACGACGCGTTCCACCCCAAGCCAATAAAGGAAACCTTGTGGGCGGGATGCCCCGTGGGCTCCGTAGCCTTGGCGAAGGATGCCTCACCCCGCACTGAGTTGATTGCCTTGAACACCCCATACCGCTGGGACCGCGGCTGGTGTAAGCTCAGGGCTATGATTAAACCTGTCTTCAACCTTCTGTCCCGTTCCGCCTCCGCTCGCGCGGTCAGGCAGCTCACACCCCTCCTCGCCTGTTGCGGCGCCTTGGGTCTTCTCGCCGGTTGCGCTTCCGAGCCGGATTCGCATATCGTTACCACCCTGCCCCCGTCCGCATCGACGCCGACTAACTCGGTGACAACGACAACCACCACGACTCCTCCGACCGTCGTGACCAACCCTGATTCCACCACGACCTCAACGCCAGCCGTGAGCACCACCATCGTGACCCAGTCGGCTCCACCGGCGCCGCAGCCGGACATCGTGGGTCCCCAGCCCTCATCCAAGCATGTGTGGCTGACCGGCTACTGGACATGGCGCACCGACCAGTATCAATGGATAGCCGGTCATTGGGAACTGCCCCCGACCGAACGATCGACGTGGGTGTCACCGCGTTGGCAACAGGAAGGCGCTGCCTATAGATTTTACGAGGGTTACTGGAACTAAGCCGGGATCGATCCAATATCAGCGTTAGTTAGTTAGCTGAAACGCGAAGGGTGAAAGCACTCTCCGCGTTTCAGTTTTTTTGCGTTCGCAATGGAGGCTTGATCCCAAAATTCTGTGGGCGGGGTGCCCCGTGGGCTCCGTAGCCTTGGCGAAGGATGCCTCACCCCGCGAAGCGCAAACCCGGCGCGCCCGGCGGTCGCGCCCTACCTTTTTCGAAGGATGTCCGAGGTGGAACGCGTCGTCCCTGGCCTTCGTAGCCCCGAGCCTGCGAATGGGGCGAAGTAGGCCCGACGCGTTCAATTAACGATGTCGAACCAGCGCGTTAGGGACAACGCGCTCCACCCCAAGGCAGCAACCTTCCGCGATTCAGTCATTCCGCGTTTCCGCGATGAGAATTTAGGTAGGGGCGGCTGCCCTCAGCCGACAAGGCTTCGCACTTGTCGCCGCCCGTTGGTTTCGGCCCGTTGAGGGCAACGGGCCCTACCAATGATGCCCCCTCCTACTTGGACGTTGAATGTTGAATGTTGGAAGTTGAACGTTCGAGGCGCGTAGCAACGCTACGCGCCGACGGCCGCTTCCACCCGCACCGGCGGCTGCGCGCCGCGCACCGCGTCGGCCACGGTGACGGCATGGTGCACCTCGGCTTCGCCGCGTTCGTGGTCGAAGCGCATCGACACCGTCTTCGACACGCCGCGCTCCTCCATCGTCACGCCGTAAATCGCATCCGCCGCCGCGATCGTGCGCTTGTTGTGCGTGATGATGATGAACTGCGAATTTCCCACGAATTTCTTCAGCAATTCCGTGAACCGCCCGATGTTCGATTCGTCGAGCGGTGCATCGAGTTCATCGAGCAGGCAGAACGGTGAAGGTTTCACCATGTACAGCGCGAAGAGCAGCGCGACCGCGGTCAGCGTTTTCTGGCCGCCCGACAGCAGGGTAATGCCTTTCAACTTCGTGCCCGGCGGCTGCGCGACGATCTCGATGCCGCTCTCAAGGATGTCGTCGGACTGGATGACCTGCAGCTCCGCCCGCCCGCCGCCGAAGAGCGTCTGGAACGTATAGACGAAATTTTTCTTCACCTGCTCGAACGTCACCGTGAACTGCTTTTGTGAAGTCTGGTTGATTTCGTCGATGGCCTTGAGCAGCTCGACCCGCGCGTTCGTCAGGTCGTCCGTCTGCCCTTTCAGGAAATCGTGGCGCTGTTTCAGCTCGGCGTATTCCTCGATGGCGACGAGGTTAACCTCGCCCATGCCGCGCAGCCGCTGCCGCAAGGCCTCGACCTCCGCGCGCAATTCATCCCAGTTCGTCGCGTCGAGGGCGGCGAGGTCGGCCTCGGTCGGCTCGCCCTTCTGCTTGGTTTTCCGTTTTTTCTTTGGCGCGGTTCCACCGTCCGCCGGTAGGAGCCTGCTTGCAGGCGATGTTTGGTCCTGATCGCGAGCAAGCTCGCTCCTACTTTCGGACGCGTCCTCTTCCTCTTCGAGGTCGAGCGGCTTCAAACCCTCGGGCTCGTCGTCGGCGTGCCAGAGCTGGTGCTTCCAATCGACGGTCGCGAGGTCGGCCGAGAACTCGCGGCGGGCCTCCTCGGTGAGGAATTCCGCACGCGAGCGGTTCTCGGCCAGCTTCACCTCGCAGCGGCTCAATTCACCCTGGGCCACCTCGGCCTCGGCGCGAACCGACGCCTGGGCGGCTTCGCTGGCGGAAATTTCGCGTTCGAACTCGACCAGCTCGATGCGGATTTTTTCGACCGACTCCTGCGTGACGAGAAGCGTTTTGGCCAGCTCTTCGCCGCGCGCACGCTGCGTCGCCGCCTCGTGCTCAAGTTCGGCCATCTGTTCCGTCCAAGTTTCGATCTCCTGCTGGCGCTGGACCAGCAGCTCCTGCAATTGCATGCGGCGGCGTTCCATCTCGCCCAGTCCGCGGTCGAGCACTTCAACCTTTTGGCGGCGTTCGGCCAGTTCGAGCCTCGCTTGCGCCAGGGATTCCTTTTTCTGGTCGCGCTCGGTGCGCACCTCGACGATGCGAATCTCCAGCTTGGAAATTTTTTCGCGCTGCACGATTGCGGCGGTGTCGGCCTCGGTCAGCCCGGCCTGCGCCTTGGTGAAACGCTGCTGCGTCTCATCGCGGGCGTGCGCCAGCGCGGTCAGCTCGCCTTCCATGCGGCGGAGGCGCGCCACGACTTCGTCGAGGGAACGCTGGGCATTGCGCTGCTCGGTCTGCGCGGCCGCCATGGCCTGCGTGACGGCGAGCACATCGGCCCGCTTTTGCTCGATCGTCTGCTCCGCGACCGTGATGCGGCCGTTGAGCAGGTCGATTTGCGCGCGCTGCTCGTCATGCGCCTTCTGGTCCTTCGCGATCTCGCGCTTGGTTTCGCGCAGGTCGATGTCACGCTGCAAGATGCCGTTGGCGGATTTCTTGCCGTAGCCGCCGAAGACGAGGCCACGCCGGTCAACCAGCTCGCCCTTGCGTGTGGCCACGGCGAGGAAGCTGAAGCCCGGGTTGCTTTTCCAGAAATCGAGGAAGGCGCCGAGGTCGTCCGCGATGTAGCAGGCGGCGAGCAGGCTCAACGCCGGATGCGTGGGATTGATGTCGTTCAGCGTCGAGGTCACCGGGATCAAAAACGCCGGCAGATCTCCTACATCTGAGATTTGAGATTTGAGATCTGAAATCTGCAAACAGACGCTGCCGAGCTGCTCGCCCTCGAGCTGGGCCAGGATTTTCTTCGCCGTGCCGAGATCGGCCACGTGGATGGCCTCGACCGCGGCGCCGAGCAGCGCCTCGAGCGCGGGGCCGAACTCGGGTTTCACCTCGAACCCCTGCGTGATGGGCGTCGCCTTGACCTCGCCAAGCGCGGCGGCGAACCGGCCGGAAAGCAACGCTTTCGAACCCTCGCCAAAGCCCTCAAGTTTTTCCTGGAGCTGCTGGAGCAGTTTCAGGCGCGCGGTGCGTTGCGCGAGCTGGCGGTCGGTGTCCTGCAGCTTGCGCTGCGCGTCGCGAAATTCGCTGGTAAGGTCGCCGAGCGACTGCTGCGCGGCCTGGGCCTCGTTGTGGGCGCGGGATTTGGCGGCCTGCGCCTCCTCGACATGGGTGGTGAATTCGCCAGCCATTTTGGCGGCTGCGGCCTGCTGGGCGCTGACCTGCTCGAGTTCCTGCGCCAGCCCGTCGTGGCGGAGCGCGCTGGTCTTTTGGTCCACTTCATAGCCGGAACAGTCGGTGCGCAGGCGCGCGACCGTGCTCTCGAGCTGCAACAAATGAAATTTCGCCTGCTGCAGTTCCTGCTCGAGCTTGCTCAACTCGCCCTCGCTGAGGGCAAGTTCGCGGTTGCGCGTCTGGAAGGCGGCGTCGCTGCTGCCGAGCAGGCCGAGCTGCATCTGCTTGTCCTGCGCGCCGGTGTCCGCCTGCGCGGCGAGTTCGCGGACCTGCATCTCGGTTTCGCCGAGGTTGTCGCGGCTAGATTCGAGGCGTTCCTGCAGGCCGGTGCGCTTGATGGACGCGACGTTGGCCTGGTTTTCAGCCTGTTCCTTCTGCGAGCGGAGGTCGAAGACGGCCTGCTGCGCGTCCTGCACGCGCTGGTTGAGGCGGCTGCGGCTGGATTTTTTCTCGTCGAGCTCGCCCTGGCGCCCGGCGAGCGCCTCACGGCGGCGGTCAGCCTCGGTGCGGAGCGCAGCCGTTTTGCCTTCGAGTTCATCGAGCACGGCGCGAAGCGAGCCGAACTGCCAGCCGCTGACCGCGAGCGAAAGATGGCCGAGGCGGAAATTGAGCTTTTTGTAGCGGAGGGCTTTCGAGGCCTGGCGCTTGAGGCTGCCGATCTGGCGCGAGACTTCGCCCACGACGTCGGCCACGCGGGCCAGGTTCTGCTCGGTGAGGGCGAGCTTGTTCATGGCCTCGCGGCGCTGGGATTTGTATTTCGTGATGCCGGCGGCCTCCTCGAACACGGCGCGGCGCTCCTCCGGCTTGGACGACAGGATCTGGTCGATCTGGCCCTGCGCCATGATCGAGTAGCTGGTGCGGCCAATGCCGGTGTCCATGAAAAGCTTGTGGATGTCCTTCAGGCGGCACGGCTGGCCGTTGAAAAAATACTCGCCCTGGCCGTCGCGCGAGGTGCGGCGCATGATCTCGATCTCGTGAAACTCGCTGCCGAGCTGTTTCTCGCAGTCGGTGAGCAGCAGCGACACTTCGCAGAGCTGGGCGGGTTTGCGGGTGTCGGCGCCCTCGAAGATGACGTCCTGCATTTTGCCGCCGCGCAGGGCCTTGGCGCTTTGCTCGCCGAGCACCCAGCGGATGGCGTCAGCGATGTTGCTCTTGCCGCAGCCGTTCGGGCCGACGATCGCGGTGACGCCGGGCTCGAAACGCAAGGGGGTGGAGTCGGCAAATGATTTGAAACCGTGGAGTTTTAGCGCCTTCAGATACATGTAAGGGATTCACTAGAGAGGCCGGGTTTTCGCGCGGCAATGGGAAAAAATTTCCAGTTGTTCACAGGGTGTTCGCAGGTCACACACATGACCGACCTTGGCGAGCCATTAATCATCGGTTCGTCCATGTGCCGGGGACCAACATGAGCGAAACACTATCCACTGAAAACAAAATTTCCGCCCAGACGCTGCGCTATCTGCCGTGGCTGGTCGCAGTTGCGCTGTTCATGGAGACACTGGACATGACCATCGTCAACACGGCGGTGCCGGTGATGTCGCGCAGCCTTGGCGTGCCGCCGCTGAGCCTGAAGGCGGTGCTGACGAGCTACACGATCACCCTGGCGGTGTTCATCCCGATCAGCGGCTGGATTGCGGACCGCTTTGGCACCAAGCGGGTTTTTGCCCTGGCGATCACGCTTTTCATGGCCGGTTCACTGTTTTGCGGGCTTTCGGTCAATGTGCCGATGCTCGTCGCCTCGCGCATCCTGCAGGGCATCGGCGGTGCGATGATGACGCCGGTCGGCCGGCTCGCGCTGGTCCGGTCGTTTCCTCGCTCGGAGATGATCAGCGTGATGAACTACGTGGTGATTCCGGCCATGATCGGACCGCTGCTAGGGCCGTTTGTCGGCGGCTTGATCGTGCACTGGCTGCATTGGCGCGTGATTTTTTTCATGAACCTGCCCTTCGCGGTGGGCGGCCTCTTCATGCTGCGCCGCTACATGCCGGATTTTCGCGAGGAAGGCGTGCCGCCGCTCGATCTCGAGGGTTTCCTGCTCTTCGGCAGCGGCGTGGCGCTGCTTTCCTACGTCCTCGAACTCTTTGGCGAGCATACCCTCGGCGCCGGCTCCATCGTGTTTCTGCTGGGCTGCGCCGGCATGCTGCTGCTCGCCTATGGCTGGCATTCGCGGCAGACCGCCGCGCCCGTGCTCGCCACCGAATTGTTTCGTTTCCGCACCTTCCGGCTTTCGATTGTCGGCGGGCTGGTCACGCGGCTCGGCATTGGCGGCATGCCGTTTTTGCTGCCGCTGCTCTACCAAATCGGCCTCGGTTACCTGCCCTGGCAGGCGGGCCTGCTGGTGATGCCGCAGGCCGCCGCCGCCATGGGCATGAAGGTTCTCGGCAAATCCCTGCTTGCCCGCTTCGGCTATCGCCTGGTGATGATCGTGAATACCATCCTGCTCGGCCTCACCATCATGGTGTTCGTGCATGTCGCGCCGGGCACGCCCATTTGGGAGATCCTGATCTTGAGCTTTGCGCAGGGATTTTTCTCATCGCTCCAATTCACCTGCATGAACACGCTGATTTATGCGGAAATCAGCAACCGCGACGCGAGCAAGGCCGGCAGCATCGCCAGCACGGCCCAGCAGATGGCACTCAGCTTCGGCGTCGCCTTCGCCTCCCTGCTGGCCGAATGGTTTCTCGGCGGCATCGACCGCAGCGACACAGCACTGATCGTGCATGCCTTGCACCATGCCTTTATCATCCTCGGCTGTGTAACCGTCCTCTCGAGCCTGATTTTCGCCGGCCTGCACACCAACGACGGAAGCAATATGAGCAATCGGCCGCATCAGGAAGACGAAGACGAGGTGAAACCAGCCTGAACCGAGATTTGGGGTGGATATAAAAACAAGGTTGCCGTAGGATGATCGAGGCCAAAGAAAAGAGGCCGCGGGAAAAATCAGGATTGGGCCAACAACCTCCCCTTTAGGATCCATCAATTTCGAGATAGATTCCAACATCGTTTGATCATGCCAATTGAGGAAAAAACCCCATCGGGTCCACTGCCTGCCACCCCGCAGCTGCCGGAAGGCACGGCCGCTAAAAAGCCGTCGCAGCCGGCACCCACAAATCTCATCCAGATCAATGGCACCACCCTCCCCGAGAACTTCGCCCACGACCTGAACAACCAAATCTCCATCATCAACGGCTATTCGGAGGTCTGCCTGGGGTACCTGGGCAATGGCCATAAAGACGAGAAACTCGAAAAATATCTCAGCGCCATCCACGATGCCACCCAGCAAGCCGCGGAATTCACGCGCCAGCTTGTGGCCTTGAGCACCCGAAAGAAAACTTCCGGCGGCGCCGCTTCCTACCAAGGATTTCCCCAAGGCAACGAATCCGTCTTGGTGGTCGAGGATGAAGCGGTTTTGCGCGATATGCTTCGCTCCGTGCTAACGCAGCACGGCTACAAAATCACCCTGGCCGGCACGGGCGAAAAAGCGACCAAGCTTTTTGCCGCGTCA
>Ga0210392_10000272_pt1 | contig 36951 bp, 26 predicted proteins | sample IncBWC30OmetaG_FD_161057 | JGI IMG/M metagenome (GOLD analysis project Ga0210392, IMG submission 161057) | Forest soil microbial communities from Barre Woods Harvard Forest LTER site, Petersham, Massachusetts, United States - Inc-BW-C-30-O ... | reverse complement strand
CTGTTGTTCGAGCACGGCGTTGCGGTCGGCGAGGACGAGGACTTTTTTCTGCAAGGCGGTGAGGCTGTCCTCGATCGCTTTCACCCGCGGATCGGATGGGGCGGCGACAAAGGTGGTGCGGGCGTTGACGTCGAGAATCGTGACGCTGGCTGTGCCGTGGCCCGAAACCTGGAGTGACTCGTCAACGAGGCCGGCCGGCAAGTTTTCAAAGGCGAGTTCGATCTGGCCGGCCGGCAGGTCGAGGTGGGCCGTGCGGGTGACAATGGCGCCGTCGGTGTAAACGGTGACGGCGGTGATGCGGGACTCGACGGGCGCGGCGCGGAGCGCGGCGGTGAAACAAACCAACAGCAGGATGGGGCGGAGCGTTTTCATGGAAGAGGATGGAAGCATGGGTAAAGGTATAACGCCCCGCACGAAGATTTCTTAGAGGCTAGGTTCAAGGTTCCAGGTTCAACGTTCAAAGTTGCCCAACCTCGGACGATGAATGCTAAACGCCGACTGAGAGGCCAATTGCTTGTTACCAACTACAAACTACTAAATACCAACTACGGCCTTTAATACCCAACCTTGAACTTTGAACCTGGAACTACCAGTTATCAGAGCGAAAGGGCGCGGCGGGCAGGCCGGCGCCGTTGAAGAGGTTGGCCTCGGGGTCGTTGCTCCAGGCGTAGCGGACGGCGACCGGATCTTTCACGTCGGGCGAGCTGACGAGCAGGGTTTCGCCTTCGATGCGACCTTGGGCGGGGTGGAAAGCTTTGTCCGCGCCGGCGAGTTCGAGCGACTGTACGGGATTCTCGTGCGCGATCAGGCCGTTGCCGGCGTGCGTGAAGTGCACGCGCAGCGCGCGGCCTTCGCGCGTGGCGCCGGCGAACATCGGGCCCGAATCATCGCCGGGGATGCCGTAGAGGCGGGTTTCGGCGATGAGGGCGAGCCGGCGGCCGACCTCCTGTTTATTGCGCGGGTGAATGTTGTCGTGCTCGCCGAGATCGATGGCCGTGGCCATCGCGGTTTGCGGCAGCGCGAGGGCTTGCGCCTGGCCTTCGCGGATCAGGGCCCATTCGGGGCCGGTGCCGTTTTTGAGATAGCTGAAGTTGGCCAGCTGCACGAAATAAAAAGGCAGGTCGCCCTGGCCGAAATGCTTGCGCCAGGCGGTGATCATGGCGGCGAAGAGTGCGTGATATTCGGTCGCATGGGGTGCGTTGCTCTCGCCTTGATACCAAAGCACGCCGCGCAGTGCGTACGGCAGGAGCGGATTGATCATGCCGTTGAAAAGGCCCGCGGGCGTCCACCGGTCGCCGGGGCCGTGCGGCATTCGGAGTTGGGGATGAAGCTGCCTGAATTCGGTTTCCTTGCCCGCCGCCTTGGCCGCGGCCAGATCTTTTTGCCACAACGGTAATGCGGCATCGTAGGCGGCTTTTTTCTGTGGATACTCGGCCAGGCCTTGTTGCCAGCGGTTGCGCACGAAGGCGAAGGCGGGATCGCTGTCCAGCGCGAACGGGCTCATCCACGCTTCAACCGGCGTGCCGCCCCAGGTGCTGTTGATCAGGCCGACGGGCACGTGGAGCTTTTCATAAATATCGCGGGCAAAAAAATAACCGATGGCGGTAAACTGGCTGACCGTCCCGGGCGAACACACGGCCCAGGAACCATCCATTGCATCGGTGGGCGCGTCGGATTCCTTGAGCTTGACCTTGAAGTGGCGGATGAGCGGATAATTCGCCGCAGCGACTTCCTCCTCGGCGTTGTCCACGCGGAACGTGGTCCCCGGCGGATTGGCCACGACGAATTCCATGTTCGACTGGCCGGAGCAAAGCCAGACCTCGCCGACGAGCACGTTGTGCACGACGATTTGGTTTTTGCCGGTGACGACGAGGTCGGACGGATCGGCGGACGCCGGCAGCGCATCGAGGTAGGCGATCCAGCGGCCGTCGCTGGTCGCCGTGGCGCGGACGGTGGAGCCGTGAAAAGTGATGGTGATCGACTCGCCGGCGTCGGCGCGGCCCCAGATCGGGATCGGCTTGTCGCGCTGGAGCACGGCGTGATCGGCAAAGAGCGGCGCAAGGGAGACATCCGCGCGGGTGACGGCGGCGAAAAAAACAAAAAGCAACGGAATGAACGAACGGGAAAGAAGCATACAGGAGACAATAAACGACCATCAGTCTGCGCCATTGTTCAGGCCGGGCAATATCGAACCTCGAGGGTGGTTGGTAATTTGTATTTGGTAGTTAGTCCTAATTCTAAACCACCAAGTACCAACTGCGAATTACAAACTACAAACTACAAACTACCAATTACCAACTACTCTGCACCGCCCTTCGCCGCCGGCGAAGGGCGGTGCAGGAACTCATGAAGCTCCGCGGCGAGCTTCGGACCGAAGCCTTGGACTTGCCGGATTTTTTCGATACCCGCCGCGCGCAGGCGGTCGATGCTGCCAAAATGCTCCAGCAGCGCGGCGCGGCGCACCCGCCCGAGGCCGGGCAGGTCGTCGAGCGTGCTTTCGCGGATTTTTTTCGAGCGGAGATCCGCGTTGTAGGTGTTGGCAAAACGGTGGGCTTCGTCGCGCAGGCGCTGCAGCAATTGCAGCCCGGCGTGGTTGATCGGCAGGTTGAGCGGCGCGCGCCCGTCGGGAAAGACGATGGTTTCCTTTTTCTTCGCGAGGCCGATCAATGGCGGCGGATCGAGGTCGAGCGCGATGAACGCCTTTAGCGCCGCGCCAACCTGGCCGCGCCCGCCATCGAGGACGAGCAGGCGGGGAAAATTTTTCCCTTCGTCGCGCAGGCGTTTATAGCGGCGGCTGACGACTTCCTCCATCGCGCGGAAATCGTCGTTGCCGATGAAACTTTTGATCTGGAAGCGGCGATAATGGTCCTTGTCGGGCTGGCCATCGGTGAAGCGCACCATCGAGGCGACGACGAAGGTGCCGGAGATGTGCGAGATGTCGAAGCACTCCATCGTCTGTGGCGGCGCGGGCAGGCCGAGCGCCGCGCCGAGCGCGGCCAGCGCGTTCCCGTCGGTGCGCGCCAGGGGACGTGCGCGCTCGAACTTGCGTGTTTTCTCGAGGGTTTTTTCGAGCGCGAAGATGACATCGCGCAGCTCGGCGGCTTTTTCAAACGCCTGCTTTCCGGCCGCGGCCTGCATCTCGTGGCGGAGCGCCTCGAGCCATTCCCGCGACTTGCCCTCGAGGAAGGCGCAGGCGGTCTCGACGCGATGGCGGTAGTCCTCGGCCGTCACGATGTTGGGAAACCCGGAGAGTTCCTGGCGCACGTCGTCGTAGAGCTGCCAGGTGCCGTCGGGAAGTTTTTGCGGGCGCGCGTCGCTGAGCAGGATGCCGGTCTGGCGGCGCATCTGGGCGAGCGTCTTGCGCAGCAGGTCGCCGTGCACGAACGGGCCGAAGTAGCGCGAACGGTCGTATTTTTTGATCCGGGTGAGCCGGAAGCGCGGCAATTCCTCGGCCGGGTCGACGCGCACGAGGAGGAAGCGCTTGTCGTCGGTGAAGTCGGTGTTGTATTTCGGCTTCCACTGCTTGATGAGGCGGCTTTCGAGGAGCAGCGCCTCGGGCTCGGACTTCACCTCGATGGTGTCGAAGTCCGCGATCATGGTGATGAGCGCGCGGATTTTCGGGTGCAGCGTCAGGCCGCGCGAGCGCTGGAAGTAGGAGGAGACGCGCTTTTTCAAACTATTGGCCTTGCCGACGTAAATGATGCGACCGAGCCGGTCTTTCATCAGGTAGACGCCCGGGCAGTCCGGCAGGTGGCGCACCTTTTGCTTAAGGTTAACTGGTTCGGCGGCTGGCATTTTTTTACAGATTAGCCTAGGTTTTATCCCTGCATTCCGCAAATATGCTTTCTGTGTCCCAAGCTTCGTTCGCCGCCAAACGCTTTGAGTTGCTCACGCTCGGCGACGAGTTGCTGCTCGGTCTCACCACTAATGGACACCTGGCGTTCATTGGCGCGCAGCTCGGCCGTCGCGGCGTGACGCTCCAGTGTAATGTGACGCTGACCGACGATGCCGCTGCCATTGCCACGCAATTTCGCGAGAGCTGGGCGCGCAGCGACGTGGTCATCACCACCGGCGGCCTCGGCCCGACCTGCGATGACCGCACGCGCGAAACCATTGCCGAAGTGCTCGGGCAAAAGCTCGTTTTTGATCCCGCCGTCGAGAAAGTCATCGCTGAGCGCTTTGCGCTGCATGGCCGCAAGATGCCACCAAATAATTTGAAGCAAGCCTACCGTCCCGAGCGCGCCGAGGTGTTGCCCAACGCCAACGGGACCGCGCCCGGCCTCTGGATTGAGCAGGACGGCAAGGTGCTTTGCCTGCTGCCCGGGCCGCCCAACGAATTGCAGCCGATGTTCACCGAGCAGGTGCTGCCGCGCCTCGCCCGACTCGGCTTGCTCCTCGATCACGAGGCTTATGTGCAAATCCGCGCCGCGGGCATTGGCGAGAGTGCGCTCGAGGCAAAACTGCAGCCCGTCTTTGACCGCCACGGCGACGCGCTGAACGTTGCGTTCTGCGCGCACACCGGCCACGTCGACTGCCGGTTGAGCTCGCCGGGGGAAGAAATCACCTTCGTCGGCCTGCAGGCGATTGCCGACGACTGCGCGCGGCTGTTGCGCGAGGATTTTGTGTGCTTCGGCCATGACTCGCTGGCGAAAGTCTGCGCCGACATCCTTCGCGCGCAGGAAAAGACACTCGCGGTGGCGGAGGCGGCGACCGGCGGCCTGTTCGCAAACGCGTTCACCGATATTTGCGGCGCCTCCAAATTTTTTGCCGGTGGCTGTGTGTGTTGCTCGAATGACGCAAAAACCCAGCTGCTCGACGTGCCGGATTGCCTGCTCCAGCAGCACGGTGCGGTCAGCGCCGAGACGGCCGTGGCCATGGCCACCGGCGCGGCGGAAAAACTCGGCGCCGATTATGCGGTGGCCATCACCGGTTTTGCCGGGCCCTGCGGTGGCACGAAGGAAAATCCCATTGGCACCATTTATCTCGCGCTGCATGCGCCGTACGGGGTGTGGTCGAAGAAACTCAGCTATCCCGGCCCGCGCCGCACGGTGCAGGAACGCGCCGTCAACGCCGCGCTCGACTGGCTGCGCCGCGAACTCGTGCGCGCGCAGGCGGGACTCGTCGCCGCGACACCCAGATTGGGTGTTCCGCAATGAGGCGCGGCGCCGAACATTCAACGCTCAACATTCAACACCCAACGTCCAACTCCAGACGCTGAAGTTTTGAGTGCTGAAACTTGGACGTTGAATGTTGAGTGTTGAATGTTGGACGTTCGCGGCGGTTCAAGGACTCGCCACGAGTCCTTGAACTGCCGCGAGGTATTTTTCTTGCGTGCGCTTGATGATCTCGGCGGGCAGGCGCGGCGCGGGCGGCTTTTGGTCCCATTTGATGGCGAGCAGGTGGTCGCGCACAAACTGCTTGTCGTAGCTGGGCGGTGACTGGCCGGGCGCGTAGCTCTCGGCGGGCCAGTACCGCGACGAGTCGGGGGTGAGCACTTCATCGATCAGCAGCAGGTTGCCGGCGTCGTCGGTGCCGAATTCAAATTTGGTGTCGGCGAGGATCATGCCCGCGCGCGCGGCGCGGTCGCGGCCGAAGGTATAGAGCGCGATGCTGGCGGCCTTCACTTTTTCGTACAGCGCCGGGCCGGTCATCGCGGCGCCCTGGGCATCGTCGATGGGTTCGTCGTGCTGGCCCTTCGGGGCCTTGGTCGTCGGCGTGAACAGTGGCGCGGGCAGTTGGTCGGCCTGGCGCAGCCCGGCCGGCAGGCGGTGACCGCAGACCTGGCCGGTTTTTTGGTAGGAACTCCAGCCGCTGCCCACGAGGTAGCCGCGCACGACGCACTCGATCGTGAGCGGTTTGAGTTTTTTCACGATCATGCTGCGGAGCTGCAGGTCCCGGTCGAGCAGGCCGCGGCGAGCGTACTCGCCGGCCTGGTCGGGTAAAAGATGGTTGGCGATGAGACCTTGCGTCTGCGCAAACCACCACAGGCTCATTTGCGTGAGGAGGATGCCCTTGCCCGGGATGCCGTCGGGCAGGATGACATCGAAGGCGGAGAGGCGGTCGGTGGCGGTGAGCAGCAACGCATCGCCGAGATCGAAAAGTTCGCGAACTTTGCCCGAGCCAGTGCGGGGATAGGGCAGGTCGTTGACCTGGGTGACAGCGGTGGACGGGAGTGAGGCGGCGATTTCGGCAAAAGTCATGGATTTGTTCTGAACAGGAAGATCTCAAAAATCACGGACTTTTTTTAAACCGCGGATGGACGCGAATGAACGCAGATAGTTGTGACCAGTCGCAGGACCCAAAGCCTCTAGCTCAAAGACCCGCATAACCGCATTTTTTACACCAAGGTCGCCTCCTTCGCCCCTTCGACAGGCTCAGGGCTATGCATGACACGGCAAAAACCGGGCCTGCTTGGAGATTTGGTAATAAATGACAATTGTCGCTTCGCGACCCTCTGCTTCGTGTTAAAATGAATTGGTGTTCAGCGGACGGCGTCAAAGTTTTTTCGCGCTTCGCTTGCAGTAGTGAGTAGCGGGTAGCGAGCATGTCCTTTTCGACTAGGCTCTTTGCTTGGCTTGCATTTTCTACTCACTACCCGCTACTCGATGCTCGCTACTTCCGAGATTATCCTTGCGCGGGCTGACCCGGGCCGTAAGTTGCCCGGCTCCGTGCTTGTCCCCATCGTCTAGCCCGGTTAGGACACCACCCTTTCACGGTGAGAACCGGGGTTCGAATCCCCGTGGGGACGCCATGCATCGCAATGCGATGCGCATGTGGAGTCGGAGAGGTAAGTTCTGAAATGAGCGGAAAAATTCTGAAATATGGCATTTCAGAACTTAAAAAAGGCCGTTATTTCCGATTTTAGGGTATGTCGCTCGACTGCGCTATTGAGCTCAGTTTAGCGGCCATTTTATCATCGCTCAGGCGTGTCGGCCGCTCGTCCGAGAGATTAAGATTGGCAAGTCGTGCGCTTCGGAAATCGTGAAAGCCATTCCACGCTTAAATGACCGCGCCGGCCAGCCACTATAATCGAGAGATCCTGCTTTCACGACTGACGGCGAGCAGGCAGTGGGACCGATTGTTGGAAACCACCTTGGAGTGGCTGGCAGAAGACCCAGAAAACCCGCTGGCTCACCGGCTTGCAGCGCAGGCCTTGGTGAACCTGGATCGCCGATCCGAGGCGGAAATTCATTTGGCCAAAGCCTTGGCCGCCAGGCCAGGTGACGCGTTTGCGCACCGCTTGATGGCCATCGTGCAATTCGATTTAAAGAGATATCGCGAAGCCGATAAATCCATCCACGGAGCCCTCGCCTTGAATCCGGAGGACGCCCAGAATTGGTATCAATTGGCCTGGATGTGTTATCGGCAAAAAGACCTGAAGAATGGCCTGAAGTGGGTGACTAAAGCCCGGGAGCTGCAGCCGCGGAATGCCGACATCCTTAACCTATATGCCCTTTGTGCCGGGGAATCCGACCGGGGGCCCGAGCTGCTGGAGGAGGTGCTCGCCTTGGATCCGGAAAATGCCTCTGCCCACAACAACCTCGGCGTCTATTATTTGGATCAACAAAAGGATTTCGCAAGAGCTGAGGAATGTTTCAGATGTGCGCTTACGCTCCAGCCTATGCTCAAGGTCGCCCGCAGGAATTTGCTTCTTGTGGTGAAACGCCGCGATCTGGTCTATCGCATCCTCTGTTCACCTCGGGATTTTTTCTTCCGGATTCGGAAATCGCTGGTGGGTGGCTCGAGAGGGAGCGTTGTCTCGATCATCCTCGGTTTCATCGCGTGGCTTTTTCTATGCCGGTTCCTTCTCATCGGCCTGATCCTCTGGCTCGGCTTGGTCTGGCCATTGCTTAAATTCTACGAGTTTCTCGTGATTGGAGACCTGCGGAAAAAAGCGGGCGAAGTCGGCGCCAGATCCGGCGGCATTCTCGGCTATCGCCGGTGGTCGCCCAAAATTCGCATGGCTCTTTTTGCCGCTGGCTTGATCGCTTTTTGGACTTTGCTCTACCTTCTGCTGTGGGCTCCGTCGCAGAAGGGAAACAACAGCGAAGCGGCGAGGATTGACTGGGCGGCTGTTTTTGCCGGCGGGATCTTTGCCGCGCTTGCGATCTTTTTAGGAATCAGGTTTTTCAAGAAAGCCTTTTTGCGTTATCACTCCTGGAGAAGGGATCGAACACTTCGAAGACTGGAAAACCCCGGAACATGAGCCTGGAAACTCCTGGTAAATCGAATGGCGATACACGAGGTGCGTTGGATGAAAAGCGGTCAAACTGCTGAAAAAGGCACTCATGGCCTCGCCGGAGGATTGGGAAACGCGCAGTTAGCTCATCGCCCACTACGTCGCGGCCAAAGAATGGGACCTGGCCAAAGCGTGCATGGCCGAGGCTCCGGTTTTACAAGGCGTCATTTGAAGCTGACCACGCTCAGTGGATTTGCACCCGACCTTCCGAGCCATTGATGGTGACGATTTTCCCGTCGGGGAGTGTCTTGAAGACGTTAGGAATGGCCATGACGGCCGGAATCCCGATTTCCCGGGCGGTGACGGCGCCATGCGAGAGGGGTCCACCGCTTTCCGTGACAATGCCGGCGGCGCGGAAGAACAGCGGCGTCCAGGCCGGATTGGTCGTGCGGGCGACGAGGATCGACCCGGTTTTAAATGCAGCGAAGTCGTTTTGTGAACGGACGTGCTGGATCAGGCCGGTCGCCACGCCAGGACTGCCGGGAATGCCTTGGAGCACACCCACGGGAGCCGAGCCGGGGGAGCTGCGATCAACCAGCGGGTCGCTGCCGTAGGCGGCCTGGTAACGTTGTTTCTCCGCCCTGACCTCGACGCCGAAGGTTGCTTCCGGACATTCCCCGGCCACAAACGATTCGATGAGCGCGCAAGAGGCGAAAGCGATGTCGAGGGGCTCTTCAATGATGGCACGCTTCACAAAAAAGGCGCCCAATTGACGCAAGGTCTGCCGCATGGGCAGATTTAAACGCAGGGTCTGGTAATGCTCGATGTCGTCGAGCGAGGTGTAGGTGCGTGCGAGGCGGATCAATTCGGAAAGGAAGAACTGACCGTCGGGCGGACAATGGCGCATCACGCGGGCTTCCGTTTCCTGCATGCGGACGCGCGCGGCGCGGCCTTCCCCGTTGGGGCTGAGATCGCGGTCGACCAAGCCGCGGACCATTTCAAGCACCAGGCCGGGTGTCTCCCGCCAAGGTGCGACATAAGGATCGAAATCCCACTCGCGATGTCCGTGGACTTGCAGGATGCGCTGCAGGGCCGCGTAAGCAGCGGCGGATTCGCTTTTCCACGCAGAGGCGAGCAGGGCCTCGCCTCCCTGTTCAACCAGGATCGCGCAGAAAGGGCTGCGACGAATCAGTTGCGCCAGCTCCCAGAGATCCTGGTTGACCCGGCCCGTCTTGGTATCGCACCAGGCCAGGAGACTGGCGTGCAACGCCGCCCCTTGCTCCTTGCCGGCAACGGCCTGCAAAATATGAAGCAGCAGTTGCACGAGGGTGCGCTGGGTGATCGAGATGGCGATGTTCGGCAGGAAGTAATCGGAGCCCACTTTTTGCAGGTGGCGCGCGCGCGCCCAAGCTTCACGGATCGAAGCGGGCGGAGGCAGGCTGTCGATGGCGCCCAGCTGCAGCAAGTGGGTGTCGAAGTCGCGCCACCAGAGGCTTGGAAGATCCGTCACCCAGGGGAATTTTTCGCGAATCTGGCCCAACGAACGGGAAAAATTCGCGGGTGATAAATCCGGGATCAGCTGTTGCGCCAGCCGGCCGAAAAGTTCAACGGCGGTTTGCTGGCCATAGATGAACTGGTCGAACCGGGCGAACCACTTTCCGTGGTACGCGGGCAGGCCCATCAGGGCAAAGGAGAAGACGAGGGATCGATGGAAGCCCTCCTCGGCGAGTTCCCAATTCAGGCGGGAAACCGGATTGGGAAAACGCTCGGCTGACTCTGCACGCGTCCAGTGTTCCGGCAGCCGCGTGATGGGGCGGGATTGCAACAGGTAAAGCTGGCCCTGGTGAAAGGCCCATTCGATGTCCTGGGGATAGCCATAGTGCTTTTCGATTTTCCGCAGGAGGGCGGCGAGTTCGACCAGCTGGGCTGGCGTGCAGGCCGGGGCGTCGGGCGTCGGTGAGAGCCGCTCCTCCGTTCCGCTCGGGCCCGTGGCGATGAAATGCTCCTTGTGCGCCACGTGGGCGGAAACGATCGCACCGGTGTCGCGGTTGATCGTGAAGTTGTCCGTCGGGTACGAGCCGCCGACCACGGTTTCGCCCAGGCCGAAGGAGGCATCGATGGAGAACACATCGGTGCGCCCCTTGATCGGATCCAGGCAGAAACCGACGCCGGCACATTCGGCGGGGATCATCGTCTGAATGACGACCGCCATCAGCACTTCGTCGTCACGCAAGCCCGCCTGGCGGCGATAGGCGACGGCGCGGTCGCCATCGCGCGAGTGCCAGCAATCCAGAATGCGCCGGGGAACGTCATCCGGCGGCACGTGCAGGAAAGTTTCATGCTGCCCGGCAAAGGCATGCTGGGTGCCGTCTTCGGCCGTCGCCGAAGAACGAACGGCAAAAGTGCGATCCGCCGGCTGGGTGGCAAGCCAGGCGTGGACTTCGGCGGCGAGGTCGGCGGGCAGTTCAGGCTCGCCCCGCCAGCGACGAAAGGCTTCGGCCGTCACGATCGCTCCGGGCGGCACGGGAAAACCGGCCGCGGTGGACTTGGCCAGGCTCGCACCTTTGCCGCCCGTGAGATCAACCTGCTGCGCCTGGGGATGAGAGAAGGGTAGAATATTTGGCATGGGAAACGGAGAGAGCGGCCATGGTCCCCAACAAGAGACCAAACGGAAGGTCGGTGAAATAATGATATTGGAAGTAAACCGTGCCGAGGAGCAGGGCCGCGCTCGGGAGCAAAAGAAAAGGGAACAGCCGCGGTCGCCGCCGATAGGTCCAGACCAGCATGAAAGCGCAAATGGCCGCGTGGAGACTTGGGCATACGTCGACGTGCGAGCAGTTGCCCAACACCCACGGCTGCAGCCGCGCGGAAAGAGCGGAATGCCTGATCGCAGGCAGCAGGGCAGGGTGGTGGAAGGCGGGCCCCGCGGCGGGCAGCAGGATGTAGCCCGAGAAACCCGCGCCATACAGGCGCATGAGGCCAAGTTGCAGGCGGCCGGTGGCCGGCGTCAGGACAAAGGCTTCGGACAAAAATAAATAGAACAAGTAGCCGGAGAACGCAGCGATATAACCCAAAATTGTCACTGTGCTGAGCCAGGGAGCCTGCATGCAGGTGAGGAAGCGTTGCGGGTCGCCGCGGAAAATTGCGCAATCGATGGCGTAAATCAGGTCGTCGGCCCGCCATGCGGTGGTTGAGCGCAGGGCAGCACCGATCATCAGATAGCCGACATTGATGGCCGCGAAGTTCAGCAGCAGCGACAAGCGGATGGCCAGCGGGCCCGGCCGGCGAAGGATCAATATCTGGGTTGCCACGTAAGCAGAAATTAGGAGCAACCAGGCAAAGTAGGAACGGCCCCAGTACGCTGGTTCGAGACCCAAGCGCAGCGCCGATGCGACTATGAGTGGACCAGCCACCCAGGGAAGACCGCGGCGGATATCCCGGGTTATCGATTCCATAGCAGCCAGCCTCCGGTTAGTGATGCCGACGGAATCCACCAGGGAAGCCCCTCTCGGGCGGCGATGGCCGTGGCGATGCCCCAAGTCATCAGCGTGAGCGGAACACCGAAAAGAAATTTCCAAAGGGCCACGACGTTTTCTTCGTCGGCCGTGCGGCGAGCCAGGCGCGCAGTAACGGCCCAGACCGGCAGGTAAGGCAAGGCGAACAACGCGGCCAGCCACGTCCAACGGTACGATGGCCGCACCGGAAGCGAATAGGCGGCCGATTGCGCCTGCAGCAAATGCGACTGCACCCACGATTCGTCCTGCGCGGAAGAATCGGGCAGGGCCAGGGGTCCGACCCAGCCCACACTGGCGTTGGAGCGCCAGCGCGTAGGCTGGTGGTAATGTATGGCCGTGAAGAAAACCGCCGGTGGCGGGTCGCCGGAACGCAGCCCGCGGAGCAAGAGCAAGGTGCCGCGTCCGATGGGCAACCGCGCTGTCCCCAGCCGACTGGTGCCTTCGGGAAAAAACAGCAGGCGCGCGCCGGCCTGGACCTGGCCGACCATGAGACGAAAGGCCGTAAGGTTGTTGGCGTTGGATCCGTGATCCTTGGCTCGTTTTACCGCAATGCCGGGCAGAAGCGAGCGTCCAACCAGGGTGCGGTGCCACTGGGCGGAGATCACGCCGATGAAGGGGGGCAGCTGGCTGCCATAGACGAAGGCATCGACCAGGCCATTGTAGTGGGCGGCGAGAACCAGGGACCCGCGGGGTATTTCCGGCGGGCGCGACTCGATCCGGCCCAGCCAGATCCACCGATAAAAGCGCATCAGCAGCGCGCTATAACGGGAGGCGAGGGATGGCGAGTTCATGCGGGAGGCCTGGTAATTGGAGGTTATTACTTGATATGTCAATTAAATTGTTGACATATCAACTAATTTCCTGAAACTCCCTGTTCATGCACCTCGTTCTACGCGTCCTGACGGCGGCCCAGGCCCTCGAGAAAGCCGCCCATCACCTCTTCAAGCCCCACGGCCTGACGCCGGCCCGCTTCAACGTGCTCGCCCTGCTCGCAAAACAGCCGGAGGGGATGCGGGCCTCGGACCTGGCCAGCGCCCTGATCGTCGATCCCTCGAACGTAACCGGACTGCTCAAGCGAATGAAAAAAGAGAAGCTGCTGGCCGAGATCGAGAATAAGCACGACCGCCGCCAGTACATCGTTGGCCTCAGCGCAAAGGGCCGGGCCGTGTGGCGCCGGGCGCACCGCGAATATGAAAAATGCCTGGCCACGCTGATCGCTCCGCTTTCCCGGGCCGAAAATGCGACCGTGGAGAAGGCGCTGCAGACGCTGACCGACGGAGCCGCGGACCTTTCCTGAAATCCAGATTATTCAAACCCATGAAAAACCAGACCCAAACCCAGATGACGGCCGAAGCCGGAGTCGTTCCTCCGGCCCGCAAGGTGCCCCTTGCTTTTAAGATGGTGTATTCCGCTTTTGTCGCCGTCCTGGTGCCAGTCTACTGGCATTCCTATGGCCCGACCAACTTCGTTTATTTCTGCGACGTGGCGTTGCTCCTGACACTGGTTGGAATCTGGCGGGAGAGCGCGCTGCTGGTGAGCATGTGCTGCGTGGGGATATTGCTTCCGCAGCTTTTCTGGCTGGTCGATTTCCTTTTCCATTTCCTTGGCTTCAGCCTGAAAGGCCTAACCGGCTACATGTTCAGGCCGAGCATTCCCTTGTTTGCCCGCGGGTTGTCCCTGTTTCACGGCTGGCTTCCGCTCGTGCTCATCTGGCTGGTGGGCCGCTTCGGCTATGACCAGCGGGCGTTCAAGGCCTGGGGCATTTTGGCGACGGTTCTCGTGCTCGTCTCGTATCTGTTCCTTCCCGGCCTTGGAACCGTGCAGGCCAATCCGAATACCCCGGTTAACGTTGATTACGTGTATGGGTTCAGCGACAAGGAGCCGCAGCACTGGATGAACCAGAACCTCTATGTGGCCGTCTACCTCGCCGCGCTGTGGGGCATGGTATTTTTTCCAACGCACTGCCTCTTGCGCAAAATTGTCCGCCCAGCCAACCCCAACAACCTTTCCTGATTTTATGAACCCAACCTTTCCAGCTCCGGCCCGCCGCAATTATCCGCTCCTGCTGATCGGACAATTTCTCGGCGCCTTTGGCGACAACTTCCTCCTCGCGGCCATCCTCGGTCCGTTGACCTACGCGCTCAATTCCGGCCGGATCACCGAGACTGTCATCAACGGCGAAAACGCGCTTTTTGGCCTCGTTTTTAGCCTTCCCTTTATCCTGCTCGCGCCGCTGGCCGGTTTTTTTAATGACCGGATGGCCAAGACCCAATGGCTGGTCGGCGGGAATCTCATCAAGCTCGCCGGCACGGCGATCGGATTCGCGGGCGTGTCCGTTTTCGCGGGCCCGTCCAGTCACGCCTTTCAGGTCGCCGGCTACTGCGTCGTCGGCGTTGGCGCCTGCTTCTATTCCCCCGCCAAATACGGAATTCTGCCGGAAGTCGTGTCGACGGAGCGACTCGTCAAGGCCAATGGCACCGTTGAGATGCTGACGCTGGTGGCGATTGTGGCTGGCTTGGGCGGCGGCGGTATTCTCTACGATCGCACGCTTTCGCTCTCGACCTGTTATTTTGCCAGCATGGCGCTTTACGGTGCGGCCTTTCTGTGCAATGCGGCCATGGTGCGGACTCCTTTCAATGCGAAAGCTTCCTTTCGTCACAGTGTCCAGGAATTCGGCTCCAGCTTCCTTGCGATCGTGCGCAATCCCCGGCTCGGGCGCATCCTCCTCGGTTCCGCGCTCTTTTGGTTTGCGGGCTCGACGCTCAAATCCGCGCTGCAAGGCTGGGGGCTGGCGGTGTATGCGCAGGCCGGGATAACCCACGTGACCAATTTCAAGCTGGTGCTTCTGAAAGTGGGCATGGTGGCTGGAATTGTTGCGGGAGCGGTCCTGGCTGGTCAGCTGCACAAGACCGGGGATCTCTCCTGGGCCCGGAAATATGCGCTGATCATGGCGGCCGGCCTGATGGGCCTTGGCTTGCTGGGTGGAGCATTCGGACTCGTTTTGGTCATCCTCGTGCTCATTATCACCGGGGCGGCGTCCGGCCTGCTGGTCGTTCCGCTCAATGCCGCCCTGCAGTCCGAAACCGATAAGACGAAACTGGGCAAGACGGTTTCCGTCCAGAATTGCACGGACTACATGGGCATTGCCGCCGGAGCCGCCTACCTTTCGTTTCTGACCCGGTTCAACCTGAGCCCAAATCAGGACTTGATTGTCCTCGGCATCACGGTCGCCGTGATCACGCTCGCTTTGGGGATGCTGGCCCCGGCCGGGCGTGCATCCTGAATATCCCTGCCCCCCATCGGCGTTCCTTTCCATGATCAAACGCATTCCCGAATCGTTGCTGTACACCGTTGCGCGTTTCGTGCTGCGGTGTGTTTTCCGGGTGCAGGTTCGGGGGCTGGAGCATTATCCTGCAACCGGCCGGCGGCTGGTCATAGCCAACCACACGTCATGGCTCGACGCGGCTTTGCTGGCCGTGTTTTTGCCGGACAAGCCGGTCTTCGCCGTGGACACCCGGATCGCGCGGATGCGTTGGGTTAAGCCGTTTCTGAAACTGGTGACCGCGTATCCGGTCGACCCTGTCCAGCCGATGTTGCTCAAGACGCTTTGCACCTGCGTCGAGGAGGGCTCGGTGGTCGCGATTTTTCCCGAAGGGCGGTTGAGCACGACCGGTGGCCTGATGAAAGTGTATGACGGAGCAGGCTTCATCGCGCACAAGACCGGTGCGGCCATTGTGCCGGTCCACATCGATGGGGCGCATTTGTCGATCTTCACGCGGCTCGCGCATAAATACAAACGCCGGTTTTTCCCGCGGATCACGCTTACCATCAGCCCGCCGCGCGGCCTTCCGGAATCGATGCCGCGCGACCAATGGACACCGTTTGTTTACCAGCTCCTGAGTGAGAGCGCGTTCCGGGCGCAAATCCCGGACCACTCGGTTTACCGGGAGCTCATTATCGCCTCCCGGCGCCATGGCCGGAGCCAACTTATTCTGGAAGGGCACGAGGGGAATGGGCTGACCTATGCCAAGATCCTGGGGCGTTCGGCCTACTTGGGCCTGCGCTTTGCCCGGATCACAACGCCGGGCTCCATTGTGGCCATCATGATGCCCACCAGCCTTGAGGGGGCGCTTGCTTTCTGGGGGCTGCAATTCAGCCATCGCATCCCGGCTTGGCTGAATTTTACGATGGGCCTCTCCGCTTTCGCCTCCACCGTGCAGACGGCCGGGATCAAGACGGTTGTGACGTCGCGGACCTTTGTGGAAGCCGCCCACCTGGAGGATCGGATCCAAGCCCTGCAAGCGAAAGGCGTGACGCTGGTCTACCTCGAGGACCTGCGGCCCTCATGGCCCTGGAAACTTCGGGCCGCGTGGATTCAATTCAACCTCGCCGCTGGTTATGCCCGGCAGGAAGCCCGCTGGATCGCGGCGGGTCGGGACCGCCGCGGTGCGATTTTGTTCACGTCGGGATCCTCGGGACTCCCCAAGGCGGTCGTGCTTTCCCACGATAATCTCCTCGCGAACGTCGCCCAGTTGCGGACGCGGATCGATTTCACGCACCGCGATGGGGTCTTCAACGCCCTGCCGCTTTTTCACGCCTTCGGCTTTACCGGCGGAATGCTGACCCCGCTGCTTTCGGGTGTGCGGACGGTCCTTTATCCAACCCCGCTCCATTACGGGCTCATCCCGGAGTTTATCTACAGCACAAACTCCACGATTTTTTTCGCGACGAATTCATTTTTGAACGGCTACGCGCGCAAGGCCCATGCCTATGATTTCTTCGCGCTGAGGTATGTTTTCGCCGCGGCCGAAAAACTTCAACCCGCCACGCAGAAGCTGTGGAATGAACGTTTTGGAATCCGCATCCTGGAGGGTTATGGCACGACGGAAGCCTCGCCTACGCTCAGCATGAATACGCCGCTTTGCTGCAAGCTGGGCACGGTGGGGCAGTTCGTTCCGGGGATCGAGTACCGGCTTGAGCCCGTGCCGGGAACCGCCGGAGGACGGCTTTTTTTCCGCGGTCCGAACCGGATGATGGGATACTACCTTGCCGACCAGCCGGGGGTGCTGGTCGATTCCGGCGAATGGTATGACACGGGGGATATCGTCTCCGTGGACGAGCAAGGCTTCGTCTCGATCCTTGGGCGGGCCAAGCGATTCGCGAAGATCGCGGGGGAAATGGTTTCGTTGGCCGCGATTGAGGAGGCGGTTTCCGAGGTGTGCGTTGGTTCGGTCGCGGTCGTCAGCCGGCCGCATCCATCAAAGGGGGAGGAGCTGGTATTGTTTACGGCTGACGGTGCGCTCAAGATGGAAACGGTGAGGGAGGCCGTTCGCGCGAAGGGCCTTTCCGACCTGAGCGCGCCCAAACAAATCAAAGTATGCGCGCCGTTTCCGCTCCTTGGCTCCGGCAAACCCGACCTGGTTGCGCTGCAGGAAATGGCCAACCAGGACGTCGCGGATTAGCACGCGGTCAAAATAGCCGGTGGAGCCAGGCGTCGAGGCTAGGGGAAAAACTGCTGGCGGCAACTTCGCATCCCCACGCCACGAACACCGCGGTAAAAACATCCACCATGTAGTGGGCGCGCAGGATAATTACCGTGACCATTTCCAGGAAGGCGATGAGCCCGGCGGCTACGGCGAGCCACGGTGAACCCGCGTGGCTGAGTTCCAGCGCCCCGAGCACGGCGATCGAGGTGTGGCCGGAAAAGAAAAAATCGTTGCTCGTGCCATACGTGACGAAGAGCGAAGGAAGGCCGGGGTAGTGCCAGATCGAGCCCTTTGGAAATGGCAGTGAGCAGAGCCCCTGGCAGAGCTGTCTCAGGGCAAAAAGCATCAGCAGGGCCACAAAGGGACGGATCGTCGGGCCGAAGATGGTCGCGCCGAGGATATAAAGCCCGAAAAGGTCGATGAAGGCCGAACTGACGATCAAGGTGAGGTTGGTCGCACGGGGATTGGCCGTTAGCCAGGCATGCCATGGCGCGGTCAGGTCGTGCAGGCGATCGCCGACTCCATCCCCGGTCGGGGATTTCTGGCTGATCAACTTCTGGGTCCAGAACCACAACCCCAGTGCGATGGCGATGAGGGCGAGGCGGACGACGATATCGATGGGGTGGTTCATGGCGCGGAAGCCCCTGATCGCTTTTCCGCGAGCGACAGCGACAACAGAGACTCCAATTGCTCGCGCAAGGTTGTCATCAGCGGATCTTCGCTGCCGCGCACGCGGTCTTGGGTGACTTCGATCGCGTCGCCGACGATGACCACGGCGCGGATGGGGGGATTTGCGCGCACCCGGTCGGTCATGTCCTCCTCAAAGCGTTCAACGGTCTCGAGGATCTTTTCCGGGGTGGGATTCTCGGCCAGGTATCCGGCGGGATAAAAGGCGAGTTGTTGCGCGAGATAGAGCTGGGCGAGCAACTTCCAGCGCTGTTCCTGTTCAGCTTCGGAAAGTTGGCCCGCGACCAAATCGGGGAGCAAAGCCGTGCGCAACAATTTGACCCGCGTCACCACCGAACCTTCGTGCCGCCCTTTCAACCAGGCATCCTCGATCGGCGACAACAAGTGGTCGATCAGGCGACGAATCCGCTCGTCGAGGTCGCCAGCCTGGGGTGCGCCCAGATGCTCGATCTCCTTGAGCGCGAGGAGCGCCCCGCCAATCTTGGTGATCCGATCGACCAGCGGCATTCCCCGGTTGGACTGCCAGGTGAACCGTTGCTCAATTTTATCGAGCATCGGCTCGACCGTCACATTGATGTCGCCCTCAAAAAAATAGCGGAGGGCGACCGGGTGGACGACGACGCGGCCGGCCGGATTGGCGGCTGCCCGTTGCTTGGCTGCGCTCCGGGCAATCATCGCCGTTCCCTCCATCAAGGCATTCAGCCGGTCATTGTGCCGGGAGATGACACCTTCGGGAAAAATCACCAGCGGGCGCTTCGCCTCGGTTATGATCTGAATCGCACATTTGAGCGCTTCGCGGTCAACACCCTCCCGGTAGATGCTAAAGGCTCCGCCTCGGGACAGCAGGAAGCGCTGCATCGGGTTCTTCATGAAAATATGCCAGCTGGCGATGGCGTGGATATGGCGGCCGACCGCATACCCAAGTTTGGCCATCACGAAAGGATCCCCGGGCCGGCAGTGATTTGGCGCCAGCAAGATGCCGTGGCCGGCGGCGACCGAGTCCGCCAGTTTTTCGACTCCGTGGCATTCGACGGAAGTGATGCCGTCGCTCCGGAGCAACAGGGGCAGCAGGGGTCGCAAGATGGCGGGCCAGAGAGTGCCGCGATACGGAGGGACAAATTTATAGGGTTTGGCAACGACAACGGCTTGCATGGATGGGGGCACCGCCAACGAATCCTAAAACCAAGCCTCTGACCAGTTTGTATTGGGGGAACGTTTGTGATGAAACCATTCTGAAGCCATGCGGGGAATCGTCGGATCCTTCAGAATTTTCTTCTCGGATACCAATCTGGCTGATGATTCGCGCATATCCTTTCCAAATTGGACAAGGTATGTGCGAACAATCTCCGGGTCAGGTTTGCGTTTTTGGGCAAAATCGCGACAGATCGATGGCTGGCGGTGCGACTGCAGCGTATTTTCACTTCATCGTCCAACCTGAGAAGAAGGATTTCAAAATGCAGACGCGAAAACTTGGGAAAAGTAATCTGGAAGTTTCGGCCATGGGGCTCGGCTGCATGGGTATGAGCCATGGCTACGGTCCGCCGGGAGACAAGCAGGAGACGATCGCGGTGATCCGGACCGCCGTCGAACGGGGGGTCACCCTCTTTGATACGGCGGAAATCTACGGTCCATTCACGAACGAGGAACTCGTGGGCGAAGCGCTGGCCCCATTCCGCGGGCGAGTGGCCATCGCCACCAAGTTCGGATTCAAGATTGATTCGAACGGGAAGACGCAGGCTGGCGCCGTGGATAGTCGCCCCGAGCACATCAAGGAAGTCGCCGACGCCTCGCTGAAGCGACTCAAGGCCGGCGCGATCGATTTGTTCTATCAACACCGCGTCGATCCGAACGTGCCGATCGAAGACGTTGCGGGCGCGGTGAAAGAGTTGATCCAGGCCGGCAAAGTGAAACACTTCGGCCTTTCCGAAGCGGGCGTGCAGACGATCCGTCGCGCCCATGCCGTGCAGCCGGTGACAGCGCTCCAGAGTGAATACTCTTTATGGTGGAGGGAGCCGGAAGCGGCCGTGCTGCCGACCCTGGAGGAGCTTGGGATCGGTTTCGTTGCGTTCAGTCCGCTGGGGAGAGGATTTCTCACGGGAAAGATCGACGAAAGTACGACCTTCGCGGCTTCCGATTTCCGGAACTCCGTGCCGCGCTTTGCGGCCGAGGCCCGAAAAGCGAATCAGGCGTTGGTCGATCTCCTCCGCGAGATTGCCGACCGCAAAAAAATTACACCCGCCCAACTCGCGCTCGCCTGGTTGCTCGCGCAGAAACCGTGGATCGTCCCGATCCCCGGGACGACGAAGCTGCATCGCCTCGAGGAGAACGTCGGCGGCGCGTCCGTCGAACTCATCCCGGACGATCTGCGCGAGATCAACGACGCGGTGGCCAAGATCACGGTCCAGGGGGCGCGGTATTCGGAGCAGGCACAGAGGCTCGTCGATCGATAATCAGCCCGCGATCGCGGGCAAGTCACAAGTAACAAAGCGCAGAAGTAACAAGCAACAGGTGGCAAGTGACAAGAAATCGCGGACCAAATACCCGGCTCCCAATCTTGAAACTTGATACCTGGTGCTTGGAACTTTGAACCTGATACTTGTTCCTTCTCCCCCTATGGACATCGAAATCAAACGAAATGGTTCCCAGGCCGCCACCAAAGGGCCGGCTGATTGGTTTACCGGCACCGTGCGCATCGATCCGCTGTTCCAACCCAAGGATCCGGCCCGCGCGGTCGGCGCGCGCGTGACATTCGAACCCGGGGCCCGGACCGCGTGGCACACTCACCCCCTCGGGCAGACGCTCATTGTCACAGCCGGTCTCGGTTGGGTGCAGCGCGAAGGCGGCCCGGTTGAGGAGATTCGACCCGGTGATGTCGTCTGGTTCCCGCCGGGCTTGAAGCATTGGCATGGGGCTTCGCCGACCACCGCGATGACGCACATCGCGATCCAGGAGCAGCTCGACGGAAAGGCCGTCGATTGGCTGGAAAAGGTCGGCGACGACCAATTCCACCGGTGATTTAATTACCGGCTTCATACCGCGCGGCATCGCCATTCGGTTCGATCTGCAGAAATAGGGGACTTCCCCCCTTGACCCTTTTGCGTAAACCGCAAACTAGGAAAAAGATGAGAGGCTTTTCTTTTTGCCTGCCTGTCATCTGGCCATGCCGCTATATCCTAGTTCAATTGCGCTGACGTCCGGCATGGCCGATGACTTTGCCGCGTTTCAGCAGCACGTCGTGAATGACGCCGAGCTTTTCGCCCGGCTGCAAAATGCGCCCACGACCGAGGCTTTTGTCGACCTTGCCGGCGAGCTCGGCGCCGCGCACGGCTTGGCTTTCAAAGCCGACGATATGCGGGCCTCGTTGCAAGCCGCCCGTCGCGCCTGGATCGAAAGGAACGTGGCGTGATCACCGCCGATGCAAACCATCCCGCCGGCTGGACACCGATCAATCTCGCCTTGCGGCCCGAGGGCGCACGCGTGGATTGGTGCCACCTCGGCGACACGCGTTTCACCGAGCCGTTTTTCGAGCAGACGATTGCAACGGCGCTTCGTCCTCCCGCGCGGCTGCTCTTTCGCCGCCAGACGCCGGTCGCCTCACTTGAGGCGTTGCAAAACGACGCGTCCGCGCTGCCGCCACGTGGTTTCATTTTTCATCTCTCTCGCTGCGGCTCGACGCTTGCCGCCCAATTGCTTGCCGCGCTGCCGCAAAACCTCGTCCTTTCCGAGGCGCCTCCGATCGACCAGCTCCTGCATGTGCAGCGCGGCGATGCCAACCTCACGCGCGAGCGACGCATTGCTCAATTCCGAGGACTGATCCACGCCCTCGGCCGGCCGCGGCACCGCGAGGAGCGGAATGTCTTCATCAAGTTCGACAGCTGGCATCTGCTCGAGCTGCCGCTGATCCTCGAGGCATTTCCCGACGTGCCGTGGATCTTTCTCTACCGCGATCCGGTTGAAGTCATGGTCTCGCAGCACCGGCAGCGCGGCATCCAGATGATTCCCGGGATCGTCGATCCGCGGCTCTTCGGTTTCGATCCGGCCGCCGTTGCCCAAATGTCACTCGACGAATATTGCGCGCGGGTGCTCGCCCGGATCAGCATGGCGGCCGCGATGCATGCACAGCTCGGGCGCGGCCGGTTCGTCAATTTCACGGAGCTTCCCGCCGTGCTCTGGGAATCGCTCGGTGGTTTTTTTGGCGTCGAATGGACGCAGGATGACCTCGCGCGGATGCAGCGCGTCGCGCTCGCCGACGCCAAGAATCCCGCGCTGGCGCACGTCGACGATCGCGCGGCCAAGCAGCGCGAAGCCAGCCGGGAAATCCATCGCCTGGCCGATGCGCTGATGCGCGAGCCCTACCAGCAGCTCGAATCGATCCGCCTTGCTCAGGCGGCCGGGGGCGGATCCGCCAGCGCTTTGGCCGCATCGGTGAGCAGCAACTCCCGCAACCAGTCGTTCACGACGCAATCGATCACCAGATGAATGCGATCCGTCGTACCGCGGTTGTCCACGCTATGGGGCAGGTTGAAGTTGTTGTACCAGCATTCGCCCTCGCGCATCACGACGCGCGCGCCGCCGAGCATGAACACGAGGTCGGGATTGGTGCGCACGGGAATGTGGAGGCGGACCTCGCCGTCCTCGAAGCCCAGGTCGAGATCGGTGTGCTCCTTCACCACCGAGCCGGCTTTCAGGCGCAGGAAACGCACCGCCTGTTGCGGGCAGGTGAAAAAATCCAGCACCGCGCGCACGTACGGGCAGCGGGCGAGCAGGGGAGTGCCGGCGAAGGCGTTTTTCGCCGTGGGATCGGGATAGATGTTTCCCGCGATGCCGCCGACCGACCGCAGCGGGACCGCGCTCCAGTCGCCTTGATAATAGCGCGTGTTGAAATGCGGCACGTAGTCGCCGGCCACAATCCCGTCGAGATCCGCCTGCAGGCGCGCGGCGTCGAACACGGGGGACATTCGGAAGCTCGCTTGCATCATAAGCCCAAGGTGAGAACACGATCGGCGGAAGCCGGGCAAATCTTTTGGCGGGAAATTTCGAAAAAAATTGCGCCCACCGCGGCGCGGGATGGTTTGCGGTCAGGCGCGCGACACCATCTCCACGCGCATTTCGTCGCCGCCGGTCGCGATGAATCCGAGCCGCAGATAAAGGCGCGCGGCCCGGCTCGTTTTCAGGACCTGCAACCGCAGCGGCCGGCTGCTGCCGTGGGCCTCGGCCTGCAATTGGCGGATGACCGCGGTGCCGAGTCCGGCGCCGCGGTGCTCCGGCCGGAGGGAAATATCGACCAGCCGGATATCCTCCGCGGCATGATTCACGATGAGCGTTCCCGCCGGCTGGCCGTCGCGCAGCACGATCGCATACGTGGCCCCGGGAAACGCCGCGCGATACGATGCGGCCTGCGCGGCAAATTGCATTTTCAGGAAAATCTCCTGCTGCGCGGCGCCCCAGCCCCACGCGGCGAGCTCTTCGGCCCGCGTGCTGGCGTAGACGGAAAAGCCAAACGCCGCGTCCGCCGCGGTCGCGGATCGCCAGCTTATGGGCAGCGCATCGTGGTCGGACATGGGAAGGTCGGCGACCGTTTCAGATTTTTGCGCCAGTCTCAAGGGCCGGTGCCAATGAGTTGATAATTTTCCGCCCGCCATTCCGGAGGGCAAAAACAAACCACAAAAAATCAAGCATATGTCAGATCCATACGTCGGTGAGATCAGAATGTTCGGCGGCAATTTCGCGCCGCGCGGTTGGCAGCTTTGCAACGGGCAGCTCTTGCCCATCGCGCAAAACCAAGCCCTCTTCGCCATCATTGGGACAAGTTTCGGCGGCAACGGCACGACAAATTTCGGGCTGCCCAACCTGCAAGGCCGCATGCCGATGCATTGGGGCAACGGGATGGGGCTCACGCCGCGCACGCTTGGCGAGTCTGCCGGCGCCGAAAATACCAGTGTGCTGATTGCCAACATGCCGCCGCACACCCACGTGGCGACCTTCACGCCTTCCGGGGGTGGCGCGGCCCAGGTAAATGTCACTGCCACGGTCGGTAACCTTCCGACGGCGGCAGGCAACATGCTCGGGCAGTCGCCGGCGGCGGGCCCGACGCAGGCGCCCATCTATGCGCCACCCACCTCTCCCGTCTCGGGCACGCTCGCCGGCGTTTCGGGCGGCGGTGGCGGAGGCACCGTCACGGTCGCCCTGACCGGCAGCGGCGTGCCGGTTCCCACCGTCTCGCCGTTCCAAGCGGTGACCTTCATTATCGCTCTCGTGGGCATCTTCCCGTCGAGAAACTGAGCTTCAGTCCATCGGTTTTAAAATATTCCGGTGGGCGTCGCAGGACGCCCACCGGAATATTTGCCAATGACTATCGATTGCCTGGAAAACGGCTTCGGCGGCGCCGCCTGCTCGTCCAGCTAGGGTGCATACCCCAGGCTTTTCTTTCAGCATCGACTGCCGGTGCTGGTGCGCGTCTGCTCATTCCTCCCCGAGAAACCCACCTTGGTTGCCCACGGCATGCCAAAAACTTTCCACTTCATTTCCGGTCTTCCACGCAGCGGCTCGACCTTGCTCGCCGCCATCCTTCGCCAGAATCCGCGTATCCACGCGGCCATGACAAGCCCGGTCGGTTCGTTGTTCACCTCGCTCCACACCACGATGGGGCAGAGCAACGAGTTCTCCGAGTTCATCGACGAAAAGCAGCGCGAGCGGATGCTGCGCGGCCTTTTCGACCTCTATTACCAGGACTATCCGCAGGAAGTGATCATCGACACCAATCGCCTGTGGTGCGCGCGGCTGCCGCTGCTGCTCAAGCTTTTTCCCGCCGCCAAGGTTCTCTGCACCGTGCGCAATGTCGCCTGGATCATGGACAGCGTGGAGCGCCTCGTGCGCAAGAACGCCATCAAGCCTTCCCGCCTCTTCAACAGCCCGGCGGAGAGCGACACCGTTTATCACCGCGTCGAGACGCTCGCCAGCCGCGACCGTTTCGTGGGCTTTCCCTACTATGCGCTCAAGGAGGCGTTCTACAGCCCGGAGGCCCGCAACATCCTTGTCATCGACTACGACCTGCTCGCCCAGGCGCCGGCCAAGGTCATTCCGCTGGTGTACAATTTCCTCGGCGAGCCGCCGTGCGCCCACGATTTCAACAACCTCGATTATCAGGAACCTGGATTCGACGCCCGGCTCGGCATGCACGGTTTGCACGAGATCAAGCGCAAGGTCGCGCTCCAGCCCCGCCAAACCGTCCTGCCGCCCGATCTTTTCAAGCAATACAGCCAGCTCGATTTCTGGAAAAACAACGAAGGCAGCGTCGCCAATATCATCAACGCCCAGCCTTCTTCCACGCCCCCGGCTCCTTCTCCCTATGCCCACGTCGACGCCAAGTGACCTGCTGAGTTTTCTTCAAAGCCGCGCCTTGCCCAAGCGACTGCTTCGGGTTGGCCTGGCGCTGTCATCGACGGTTTACACTCTGCGGCCGGACCTGTTGCTGGCAAAATCCACGCCTGGCGCGGGCACGTCATCCTCGGGCGACTGGCTCGGGGAAAGCGGAGTGACTCCGTTCGTACCGCCGGCCGCCCGTTTTCACTCGCGTGGGGAATTGTTTTTCATCGATGCCGGCGTCGCCGATCCAGAGGCGTTCTGGCTTGCCGTGCCCAAAAATGCGACCGTCGTGAGTATCCCGGCTGGCGTGGACTCGTGGGCGTTCATGGCGCAGGCGGCGGAGAAATTCCGCGGCCTGGCTGCGATCCACCTTGTTTCCCACGGCGAACATGGCGCGCTCATCCTCAACGGCCGGCGCTACGCCGCCGCCGACCTCGCCTCACACCTCGGCCAATTGCGCCAGCTCGGCCGCGCCCTGAGCAAGAACGGCGATATTTTTCTCTACGGTTGCGAAGCCGGCGCGGGCCGCGAGGGCCAAGCCTTGCTCGACACGATCGCGGCGGCCACCGGAGCCGACGTCGCGGCCTCGAGCGATGACACCGGCAGCAAAGCCAGGGGCGGCAACTGGGACTTGGAAGTCACCACCGGCCCGGTTGACCGGAGCCTGATGCTCAATGCGAAGGACATGGCCGGTTATGATTACGTGTTGAACACTGCGAGCGTCAGCTCGATCTCGACCCTCAATTCGACCATTTCGACCTTCGAAACCAATGGCTCGGACAACACCATCACCGTCACGGGCAACATCACCTTCGGCCTCGCAAGCGACGCCATCACCATTAATGTGACCGGTGGCCACACCCTGACCATCGTGGGCGCCGGCAGTGGCTTTACGATCAGCGGCAACAATCTGGCGCGGGTGATCAATGTCACCGGAGGCAACGTCGCGCTCAGCAATTTGACGATCAGCAATGGCTTTGTTACAGGTGCGGGTGGCAACACTCCTGGCACCAGCGCGGGTCTGCCTGGTGGCGATGCGTTGGGCGCGGGTATTCTCAATGCCGGTACCCTTACGATCATGGGCTGCACCATCAGCGGAAACAAGGCAGCCGGTGGTGGTGGTGGTGGTGGTGGCCAGGGCAGCTACAACCCCGTCTCCCACGTTAAATCCCCGGGTGGTGGTGCGGGCGGCGGTGGTGGTGGATTCGGATCGACATTTGGTGGTGCGGGCGGAAGCAACTATGGCACCGCGGGTGGAGCCGGTTCTGCAGGCATGGGCGGCAACGGCGCCGGATATAGCACCGAGGGCGGCATAGGCGGCACCACCAGCGGTGGTGCCGGTTCAACCTACGGCCACGGCTACACCAATGGCGGCAACGGCAGCACGGCCAACAACGGAACGATCGCCATCGGTGGCGGTGGAGGCGGTGCCGGCTACTTCTTCGCGGGCGGACGCGGCGGCAACGCGGCGGGCGGTATCTATAATACCGGCACGCTTACTATTACGGGCAGCTCCATCATAAACAATATCGGCGCGGGCGGCGGCGGCGGCGGCGGCGCCTCTTCGTACAGTCCCGGCGGCCCGGCCAACGGCGGCCTAGGCGGCTCCGGCGCTGGTGGGCTTTGGAATGCCGGTGGCACGCTGCATACCGATACAGGCACCAATAACTCGCTCTTGACCGGCAATACCGGCGGCGCGGGCGCAGGTGGCCAGTCCACCCAGGGCTCCCCCGGCGCACCCGGCACCGCCACCTCGACGACGGTAGCCACCACGGGCGGAGGTACGACCGTTACAAACCTCGACGACCCCCCCGTCGTCGGCAATCTCAACGGCGACAGCGTCAATTTCACCGAGAAGGGCAGTGCGGTGCTGATCGATTCCGGCAGCAACGCGACGGTGACTGACGCCGACAACGCCAACTTCAGCGGTGGCAACCTCACGGTCTCCATCGTCACCAATCGCGTCTCGGCCGAGGATGTGCTCGGCATCGTCAACCAGGGCTCGGGCGCCGGGCAGATCGGCGTTTCGGGGAGCAATGTCACATTCGGCGGCACCACTGTCGGCACCTTCACCGGTGGTTCGGGCACCAATGACCTTGTTGTCTCGCTCAACAGCAGCGCCACGCCAGCTGCGACGCAGGCGTTGGTGCGCGAAGTCACTTACAGCGACAGCAACACCACCACTCCAAGCGGCTTGACGCGCACCGTGCGCGTGACGGTGAACGACGGGTCCGGTGGGACGAGCATAAACGCCGATGTCTCGGTCACCCTCACGCTCGTCAACGATCCGCCCACGCTCAGCGCGACGGGCGGCACCCCGACTTTTACCGAGGGAGGCTCCGCCGCGAGCCTGTTCAGTGGCACGAGCATCAGCACCATAGAGGCGGGCCAGACGATCAAGACCTTGGTGTTGACGGTCAGCAACGTGGCCGACGGCAGCAACGAAGTCCTCAACGTCGATGGCAGCGCACTCGCGTTGACTAATGGCAACTCCCTCACCACGGCCACCAACGGCATGACCGCATCGGTCAGTGTTTCCGCCGGCACGGCCACAGTGACCATCAGCAAGACCGCCGGCATCAGCACCGCCGCCGCCCAGACCCTGGTCAACGGCCTGACCTACCAGAACAACAGCAGCAACCCGTCGACCGCAAACCGTGTCGTCACTTTGACGAGCATCCAGGACAATGGCGGCACCAGTAACGGCGGCATCGATACGACTTCACTGTCTATCGCGGCCACGGTCACAGTCGTGGCCGTCGACAATGCGCCGGTTGTCACGACCAGCGGCAGCAGCGCGGCCTTCGTGGCCGGTGACAACACGGCGTCCACGCCGGTGGTGATCGACAATGGCTTAACGGTGAGCGACGTTGACAACACCACGCAGGCCAGCGGCACCGTGAGCATCACCGGCAATTTCCACAGCGGCGAGGACGTGCTGGCTTTCACCAACAACCCCGCCACGATGGGTAATATCGCCGGCGTCTACAACAGCGGGACCGGCGTGCTGACCCTGACGTCCTCGGGTGCGACGGCTACGCTTGCGCAATGGCAGGCGGCTTTGCGTTCGGTGACTTACACCGACACGGCAGTGACGCCGAACAATTCCACGCGCACGGTCAGCTTCACGGTCAACGACGGTACCCTCAGCAGCAGCGCCGCCACGCGCACCGTGACGGTGACCGACACCGACCAGACGCCCATCGTGACGACGGCGGGCAGCACCACGACCTATACTTCCGGAGCGAGCGCGACGACGATCGACGGCAGCGTGACAGTCAGCGATCTCGACAACACCACGCAGGCGTCGGGTACGGTGTTGATCAGCAGCGGATTTAACAGCGGCGACACGCTGGCGTTCACCAACAACCCCGCCACGATGGGCAACATTGCCGGCAGCTACAACGCCGGCACCGGCGTACTGACGCTGACCTCCGCGGGAGCCACGGCGACCGACGCACAATGGCAGGCGGCGTTGCGCTCGGTGACGTTCTCCAGCAGCAGCACCACCTATGGCAGCCGGACGATTTCCTTCGTTGTCAACGATGGCACCAAGACCAGCGCAACGGCGACGGATACGTTCAATGTGACGAATCCCGTGGCGGTCACGACCAGCGGCGGCAGTGCCGCCTTCGTCGCCGGCAACAACACGGCATCAACACCGGTCGCGGTCGACTCGGGCCTGACGGTGACGGATGCGAGCACGTCTGTGCTCACATCGGCGACGGTCTCGATCACCGGCAATTTCCACAGCGGCGAAGACGTGCTGGCCTTCACCAACACCAGCGCCACCACCTTCGGCAACATCAGCGCCAGCTACAACAGCGGCACAGGCGTGCTGACCCTGACTTCCGCCGGCAACACCGCGACGCTCGCGCAATGGCAGGCAGCCTTGCGCGCGGTGACCTTCACCGACACGGCGGTCACGCCGAACAACGCCACGCGCACGATCAGCTTCGTCGTCACCGACGCCAACAGCAACGTCAGCAACACCGCCACGCGCACCGTGACGGTGGCCGACACCGATCAGTCGCCGATTACCACCACCAGCGGCGGCAGCGCCGCCTTTGTGGCCGGCAACAACACGGCGTCGACGCCGGTGGTGATTGACGGCGCACTAACGGTGAGCGACCTGGACAACACGACGCTGGCCAGCGCCACGGTGAGTATCACCGGCAATTTCCATAGCGGCGAAGACGTGCTGGGATTCACCAACAACCCCGCCACGATGGGCAATATCGCCGGCAGCTACAACAGCAGCACCGGCGTGCTCACGCTGACTTCCTCGGGCGCGACGGCCACGCTCGCGCAATGGCAGGCGGCCTTGCGCGCGGTGACCTTCACCGACACGGCGGTCACGCCGAACAACGCCACGCGCACGATCAGCTTTGTGATCAACGACGGCACGGTGAACAGCAGCGCCGCCACGCGCACCGTTACCGTGGCCGACACCGACCAGACGCCGATCGTCACGACCAGCGGCGGCAGCGCCGCCTTCGTGGCCGGCAACAACCTGACTTCGACGCCGGTGGCGATTGACGGCGCAATCACGGTGAGCGACCTGGATAACACCACGCTGGCCAGCGCCAGCGTGAGCATCACCGGCAACTTCCACAGCGGCGAGGACGTGCTGGCCTTCACCAACACCAGCGCCACCACCTTCGGCAACATCAGCGCCACCTACAACAGCGGCACCGGCGTGCTGACGCTGACCTCGGCCGGCGCCACCTCCACGATTGCACAATGGCGGGCGGCCTTGCGCGCCGTGACCTACACCGACACGGCGGTCACCCCGAACAACGCCACGCGTACCATCAGCTTTGTCGTCAACGACGGAACCAACAGCAGCGTGACGGCGACGCGTACGATCACGGTGACCGATACTGACCAGTCGCCGATCGTCACCACCAGCGGCGGCACCACCGCCTTCGTCGAAGTGGCTCCGGCTCCGGCCACGCCGGTGGTGGTTGATGGTGGCATCACGGTGAGCGACCTGGACAACGCCACGCTGGCCAGCGGCACCGTGAGCATCACCGGCAATTTCCACAGCGCCGAGGACGTGCTGGCGTTCACCAGCGGCGCGCCCTTCGGCAATATCGCCGGCAGCTACAACAGCGGCACCGGCGTGCTGACGCTGACCTCGGCCGGTGCGACGGCGACGATTGCACAATGGCAGGCGGCCCTGCGTTCGGTGACCTACACCGATAGCTCGGTTACGCCGAACACGAGCAATCGCGCGGTGAGTTTCGTCGTCAGCGACGGCACCGCCAGCAGCATTTCCGGCACCAAGACGGTCACGGTTACCTCGGTCAGCGCCACGTATGCCGCCCCTGTACCTGATGGCTATGCCGCTTCGGCCACCGGTGGAGCGTCCACGGGGGCGGTCACGGTTCTCACCGCCGCCAACTTCCGCACGCAGGCGCAGTCGTCCACGCCTGGCGTTATCACGGTAGCAGGCGTACTCAACCTCGGCTCCACTCCCGTGAACGTGAATTCGAACAAGACCATTCAAGGTGCCGACGCAAACGCGGGTCTTCTCGGCAACCTGAATCTCGCGAGCGGGGTGAATAATGTCATCATCCGCGGCCTCAACCTCACCAATCCCGGCACAATCATTGTGGGCGGTGCCTACACCGATGGCGGCGACGGCATCACGATCTCCGGAGCGCGCAATGTCTTTATCACGCATTGCACGTTTTTCGACACGGCCAACCATGCCATCGCCATCACGAACAGTGCGGACAACATCACCGTTTCATGGTGTGAGTTCTACTACACGGCCGGCCAGACGGTCCATCGCTTCAGCATGCTCATCGGCGCCCCCGGTGCTGAAACCGTGCCGCTGCATGTCACGCTGCACCACAACTTCTGGTCGACCAACGTCGATCAACAAATGCCGGTCGCGACCTTCGGCTACGTCCATCTCTACAGCAATGATTTCAATGCGACGGGAAACACCAGCGGCACGGTGTCGAGCGACCAGGCCCAACTCCTGAGTGAACGCAACGTCTACACCGGCATGGCCAGTCCGCTCTTCCGCCAAAGCGTCAACCTTTCGCTGCCGTTCGGCCTCATTTTTGCGCAGAGCAACACCTATACTGCCACCACTGGCAGCGCGCCGGACAACGGCACCGACCCGGTTTTCACGCCGACATATTCTTACGAAGCGCTGCCGGTGTCCGGCGTGGTGGCCGCGGTTTCCGCCAATGCCGGCAACATCTCCGGCGCCAGCTACACGGATCCGGCCGCCGGCACGGCATCGATCACCGGTCCGGCCGGAGCCGTGACATCCGGGACCGTATTCACGTTGACGGCGGTGCCTGCCGGCTTCACGCCGGTGTCTTATCAGTGGCGCGTGGCCAACCAGGACATCTCCGGGGCGACCACCTCAGCCATCAACGTATCGGTAGCTCCGTCGAGCATCCCGTACGTTTATACGGTTGCGATCGGGCTGGCCTCGGGCGACGTCGTGGTCAGCACGCCATTTACGGTGACACCCAGTGCGCCGTCATCCGCGTCGGGCAGTTCTGTTCCCGTGCACCACTCAGGCGGAGGCGCCATGTCCGAATGGCTTCTCGGCGCGTTGGCCATGCTCACGACGCTGCGAAAAATGCGGCCACGACGCGGTGCCCGCACCTGACGACCCTCTGCGGTGCGGGTATTGACACCCATTTCGAACTCGCTTCGATCACGGCGATCGTCAGCGCTCTAAGCCGCCCACTGGCTAAGAGATAGATAACCCAATTCATCGTGCTCCATCCGCATAACCATGCAGACGTAATGCATCTGCAGCTCAAGCCAGTCATCGGTGCAGGCGTGAAGTTGGAACGGGCAAATTGCGATTGTCGCCTCCATGTACGCCAACTTTGATTTTATTTTGAAGGGGTTTGATCCGATTTTCCCGATCATTCACCACCAGTTCACCGTCAGGCTGTATTGTACTCTTGCCTTGGCCCTGCCTGTTGTGTGGTGGCTGCTTCAGGCATCCGAGCAGTACACCGACCGGGTTCCGGCGCGACTCCTGATCGCGACCTTTGCCTGGGTCACCCTCTTGCAGTGGATCCTCCACGCGCTGGCGCCTTATTCATTAAAACAGGCGATCTTAAATCCGAACGCCAATTCGTTTTACCAGCTTCCCGACATACTCTCAGCCAAGGCCTACCTGGCACATTATCTGGACGTTCGTGGAACCCTGCCGCTTCACGCCGCAACAAACATGCCGGGCAAGGGGCTTTTCTTCTATGTGCTGAGGTTTTTCGGAAAGTGGCCCACCGTGTTTGCTCTCGTGGTCATGCTCGTTTCAAACTTGGGCGGATTTTTCGTCCATGCCCTGGCGTTCCGGCTGTCGGGCAGCGCTCGCGGTGCGTTCTATGCCGCGGTCCTCTACTGGTTGCACCCGGCAAAGATATATATGTTTCCCCTCCTCAACACGGTGACTCCGGTATTGCTGCTCGCGAATCTCTGGCTCCTGCTCAAGTGCATCGATTCACCGAAGCTCATTTGGATTCTCCGCACCGGCGTCTCCTTGTACGCCCTTTTTCTCTTTGAGCTGCTTCCTCTTGGGTGCGGTCTCTTTCACCTCTTCTTTCTCGGGCACAGCATTTGGAGCAAAAAGCGCTCTTTCCGGGAGGCAATTTGGATCGCGGCCGGAACCGTCGCGTCTTTCATCCTGAGCTTTTTCCTTTTCTGGTTTCTCACCGGACTCCAGATCTTCAGGGTCGCCTCCGAGCTGATCAAAAACAACAGTGTTTACTATCAGACCAACAGTACTCCGCTGTGGTATCTCAGGAATATCGGTGATCTCGCCGTCGGACTCGGATGCGGAACTTGTGTCGCCCTGGTTGTCTGCCTCGCCTGGCAGATTAAGACTGGCGCCTGGTCCAGGCTGCGGAGTTTAACCACCGCCTATGCGGCCATCTTTGTCCTGACCTTGGTGATTCTGGAAATCATGGGAGTGACCCGCGCAGAGATTCTTCGGCTCTGGATTTTCCTGGCCTGCATGGCCTTTCCGTTTTTAGGGCCCATGTTCGCCCGCATCGGAAAGCCCGCTTTCTTTCGGTCGGTGGTCATGGTGAATCTGGCCCAAACTGCCATCGCGCTCTCCCTCGTGGGAATTGTTTGGTGGCCCTAAGGTACTTATTGCGGTCATTTCGCTGGCGGATTAGCAGGCTGTTGGAAAACTATGCTGGCCGACGCAACAGATGATTTGAGCCGCGAGCGAGGCGGCTCAGCAGAGTTTTTCAACAGCCTATTGGGCTTCTAAACAGCCTGCGTATGCCGAAAAATCCCCAAGCCAGAGCGCCAGTCGTTTCACCACTGTCCGAGCCAAACGCTTTTTGGGCTCGCTGGGGCATCCTCCTGTCCGGCGGCGTCATCGTGCTCGCGGCGTTGATCGCCTATCACAACAGCTTCACCGGTTCGTTTATGGCGGACGATTTCGATGGAATCGTGAACAACCCCTCCATCAAACACTGGGAGAGCGCGCTGTTCCCGCCGTCTGACACGACCACTGGAGGCCGACCGCTCTTCAGCCTGACGTTCGCCCTCAACTACGCGTTGGGCGGATTGAATCCATGGGGTTATCACGTTTTCAACCTGCTGGTTCATACCCTGGCCGGGCTTGCGCTGTTTGGCATTGTGCGCAGAACCCTGGAATGTGGGCGGGGTGCCCTCACCCCGCGAGCGACTCAAATGCAGGGTGAGGGCGCCCCGCCCACAGTATTGGCCTTGGCCGTCGCCGTGATCTGGGTCGTGCATCCCTTGCTGACCCAGGCCGTGACCTTCATTTCAGAGCGGGCCGAGTCCCTGATGGGACTTTTCTATCTGCTGACGCTCTATTGTTTTATTCGCGGCGTGGAAGACGCGCGAACGCTGAACGCCGAATCACCAACTACCAACTACGAATTACCAACTACGGAAAGGCGCCGACTCTCAGGTTACAGCTCCAGCCTTTGGATGCTGGCATCAGTCGGCGCCTGCCTCCTCGGCGTGCTGACCAAGGAGACGATCGTGACCGCGCCGGTGATCGTGCTGCTTTATGATCGCACGTTTGTGGCCGGTTCTTTTCGCGAGGCCTGGCGGCGGCACTGGCGTTACTATCTTGGATTGGCGATCACCTGGTTGGTGCTGGCCCGCCTGATGTTCGACCTGAATCACCGAGGCGCCGGTTTTGAAGAGGGCGTATCGTGGTGGAACTACGCATTAACTTCATGCCGGTCGGTGGTGTTGTATCTCAAGCTGGCGATCTGGCCGCATCCCCTGGTGTTCGACTATGGCAGCAAGGCCATCGTCGTTCAGCACGCGGTCGAGGTCGTGCCGCAGGCGCTGGTTCTGGCCGCATTGTTGGTGGGCACGGCGATTGCCCTCTGGCGCTGGCCGGCGGTGGGATTTGCCGGGGCATGGTTTTTTATAATTCTATCCCCGTCTTCCAGCGTGGTTCCGGTGGCCTTTCAACCGATTGCGGAATATCGGGTGTATCTGGCGCTGGCTGGAATCATCGCGCTGGTCGTGCTTGGGCTGCACGCGTTGATCGGGCGACGCAGCCTGATCCTGTTTGCCGCCCTGGCCGTGGGACTGGGCTGGCTGAGTGTTCGTCGCAACGAAGACTACCAAAGTGAGCGGGCGATCTTGAGCGACACCGTGGCCAAATGCCCGGACAATGCCCGGGCCCATAACAATCTCGGGCTGGTCCTGACGCATATCGCCGGATGCGAGGAGGACGCGGTTGCCGAGTGCGAAGCGGCGGTAAAGCTCGAACCGGGAACCGCCGGCTATCATGCCGAGCTGGGATCGGCCCTGGCCAACATCCCCGGTCGTCAGGATGAGGCGATCGCCGAGTATCAAGCGGCGCTGCGCATCAAACCCGATTCTGCCGAAACGCACAACAACCTGGCGATGTCCTGGGCGGAGACGGGAAATATTGCATCGGCCCTGGTCGAATATCAGGCGGCGCTGAAGATCAATCCTGCCTCCGCCTGGACGCATAACAACCTGGGCCTTCTTCTCGCCAGCATCCCGGGTCGCATCCCCGACGCGGTTTTGGAATATGAAGCGGCGCTAAAAATAGATCCGGGCATGTTCGTCACCCGCTGCAACCTGGCCAACATCCTGGCCCAGCAGGGCCGTTATGCTGACGCGCGCGAGCAATTTGATGAAGCGTTGAAAATAAAACCCGATTACGCGGATGGGCATGTCGGGCTGGGCGTCATGTTGGCCAAGACGGGACGACTGGACGACGCGATCGCCGAATTCGAAACCGCGTTGCGACTCCAACCAGGCAATCCCTCCGCGGAGAAAGACTTGGCCCTCGCTCAATCCATGCGGCAAAAAAGCCTTTTTAACCACTGATGAACACTCATGCTCACTTATGGTTTGGTTCGGAATTTTTAACCGCGGATGGACACGGATGAACGCGGATACGGATCGGAGTCCCGTGTCATCCTGAGCGCAGCGAAGAATCCAGTGAGATTACGCTGAGAGTGTCGGCGCCGTCCAAGTGGATGTCAGACTGTCGGCCTTCGGCCTCGGTACTTCACTTCGCCGATTCGACAGGTTCAGGCCCTGAGTTTATCGAACGGGTTCAGAATGACAAACCAAGAGTCATTTCGGCTACAATTTCAGTTAAACTGCTCTGGCGTCCATTCGCGGTTAAAATCGGTTCGAGTCCGTGGTCGGAAATTAATAAGTGAACATAAGTGTTCATCAGTGGTTGAAAGGCATGGATTGCTTCGGTTCGGCACAGTTTTTCATCAGCCTGTTTATATCTGCGTTCATCCGCGTCCATCTGCGGTTAAGAAAGCAAGTTCTCTGTGCGCTCTGGGTTCTTTTGTGGCCCAAACAGCTTTTTAGCCACAGGGGTCACAAGCATGGCTTCACAATTGAAATTTACAGCCCGTCTGAGCTTGGCCACGATCCGGTGGCTCCATGAATCGCGACACCGCCCAACCGAGCTCATCCTAACCGGGAAACATTTTTGCATCCACCATGAAAACGGGATTGCTCGCCGGCAAAATTATCTTCCTCACCGGCGGTTCCACTGGCATCGGCTGGGAATGCGCCAAAGCCTACGCGGCCGAGGGGGCGATGGTGTCGTTGGTCGCACTCGGCCAGGGCGCGGCGGCGAAAGCCGCGGCCGACCTCGGGCCGGAACACCTCGGCCTGACATGCGATGTTTCGCAAGGAGATGAAGTGAAGGCCGCGATTGCAACGACCCTCGCCCGTTACGGGAAGTTGGATGCCGTTCACAACAATGCCGGCATCGCCATGCCGTCGAAACCCGTTCACGAAACGTCCGAGGCGGAATGGGACGCGCTGTTCGCGATCAACCTGAAAAGCGTTTTTCACACCACCCGCTACGCCTTCGATGCGCTCAAATCGGCCAAAGGGTGCATCTTGAACACCAGCAGCCTGGTCGGTGTGATCGGGCAGGAGATTCACGCGGCCTACACCGCGACGAAGGGCGGCATGAATGCGCTCACGAAATCCATGGCGCTCGACTATGCCAGGCACGGCATCCGCGTTAATGCCGTCTGTCCCGCTGGCACATGGACGCCCATGCTCCGCCAATGGTGTGCCGAGCAGCCTGACCCCAGTTCAATCGAATCTTACCTCGATGAGATTCATCCGCTGGGCTATTGCCCCGAAGGCGATGTGATCGCCGACCCGTGCGTGTTCCTGCTTTCAAGCAAGGCACGCTTCATCACCGGTCACATCATGCACA
>Ga0210392_10000271_pt1 | contig 37285 bp, 28 predicted proteins | sample IncBWC30OmetaG_FD_161057 | JGI IMG/M metagenome (GOLD analysis project Ga0210392, IMG submission 161057) | Forest soil microbial communities from Barre Woods Harvard Forest LTER site, Petersham, Massachusetts, United States - Inc-BW-C-30-O ... | reverse complement strand
CTCCTGGATGACTTTGAGCCGGTAGGCGCTAAAGCCGTTCGCATAACCGAGGCGATTGGCCGGCACCATGAAGCAGTATTCGAGGAAGGCGATGCCCCACGACATGAGGATGACGATCCAGATCGGTTTGCCCTCGAAGACCTTGAGCTTGAGCTGGCCGTACCAGGCAAACGTCATGAAAATATTCGACGCGGTGAGCAGCAGGATGGTTTTCATTTTTTGTGGCCGTAATAATCCTGAAACCACTCCACGAAATGCTTCAACCCTTCTTCGAGCGGCGTTTTCGGCGTGTAGCCAATGGCGGCGCTCACCCGATCGAGGCTCGCGCAGGTGACGGGCACGTCGGCAGGCTGGGGCGGCAGGAGATTGAGTTGCGCGGGGCGCCCGAGGAGTCCTTCGAGCATGCGCACAAAAAGCATCACTTCGACCGGACGGTGGTGACCGAGGTTAAAAATGCGGAAGGCAGGCGGGCTCACTGCCTGCTCCGAGCTTGTCGAGTGGGTCGAATCCGTCGAATGGGCAGGCGGGTAGAGCAACATTTTCACGATGCCGTCCACCACGTCGTCGATGTAGGTGAAATCGCGCAACTGCCTGCCGCCGGCATAAAGGTCGATGGGGCGGCCCTCGCAAATGGCGTTCGCGAAAAGCGTGGGTGCGGTGTCGGGACGGCCCCATGGGCCGTAAACGTTGAAAAAGCGCAGTCCGGTGAGGTTGAGGCCAAAAAGATGCGCGTAGCTGTGCGCCAGGACTTCGTTGCTCTTTTTGGTGGCGCCGTAAACCGAGAGCGGGTGACTCGTGTCGTCGTCCTCGGCGAACGGCACTTTCGCGCTCGCGCCATAAACGCTGCTCGACGACGCGAAGACGGCATGTTTCGGCGGATGCGCCCGACAGGCCTCGAGGATGTTGGCGAAGCCGACGAGATTGCTCTGCAGGTAGGCGGCGGGGTTTTTCGCGCTGTAGCGAACGTTGGCCTGGGCCCCGAGGTGAATGACGTAGTCAGGCCGGAAATTTTTGAAAACCCCGCCGAACTCCGCCGCGTCGGCAAAGTCCGCGCGCACGAAACGGAAGCCCTCCAGCTTCTCCAGCCCGGCCAGGCGGGCGCGTTTCAGCTCGACCGAGTAGTAGTCATTGAGGTTGTCGAGGCCGAGCACCTCGCAACGTTTGGTTGATGCAAGTTTTTGACAGACATGCATGCCGATGAAGCCGGCCGCGCCGGTGACGAGGATTTTCACTTCACCGCTGCTAACTTATGTCGCTCAACACGGCTAGAGGAAAATTGCGCCTGACCGCCGGCGGGGCCTTAGGGTGTGTCTTTGAGATGAAAATTTCCCAAACTTCCTCTTGAATGCCCGCAATCTCCTCCTATAGGTTGCAACACTTTTCCCTTCGAACATCCTTTTAGCATGAAGATCAAAGCCTATCTAAAGCCGTCCTGCGGCTGGTCCAACGGTGTGCGCGCCATCATGAGCAAGCACAATCTCGCCTTTGAGGACATCGACATCATCAACAACCGCGCGAACTACGAGGAGATGGTGCGCAAGTCCGGCCAGCCGCTTTCACCCTGCGTCGAGATCGACGGCGTCATGCTCGCCGACATCTCCGGCGAGGAAGTGGAAAACTACCTTCTGGCCAACGATCTCGTGAAGCCCAACGACACGCCGGCCGGTGTCCCCACCAACGCCGCCTGCTCGGACGAGGACCACGCCAAAATGGCCACCAAAACCATCCGATTTTTCTAACGCCCGAGCACGCCGCACATAAATTTCTGGGCCGCTCTAGCGTCAACTGGAACCGGCCTTTTTTTTGCGCCCGCACCAATCATCCTAACCCGCCGATAAAAAGCCAAATGGCACGCCACGTGGTTAATACCACGGAATTGAACGACTGATTCTAAATTTTTGACACTCGATGGATAACACCACCCCACACCCGGAAATGCCCAGCGGCCGGCCGGCCAAGCAGGGTCTTTACGATCCCTGGTTTGAACACGATGCCTGCGGCGTCGGCTTTGTCGTCGACATGAAAGGCCGCAAGTCCAACCAGATTTTGCTGCAAGCTCTCCAGGTGTTAAAGAATCTCGACCACCGCGGCGCCAGCGGCAGCGAGGCCAACACGGGCGATGGCGCCGGCGTGCTGTTGCAGATGCCCCATCGTTTTCTCCAGGAGGCGTGCAAAAAGGCCCGCATCTCCCTGCCCGGCCCGGGCGAGTACGGCAGCGGCCTCGTTTTTCTCCCGCAAAAGGCCAACATGCGGCGGCGGCTGGAAGAACTCTTCGGGCAGATTGTCCAATCGGAAGGCCAGGTCATGCTCGGCTGGCGCACCGTGCCGACCAGCAACGCCTCGCTGGGCGCGACGGCCAAGTCCTCCGAACCGTTCATCCGTCAGGTCTTTATCGGCCGCAATCCCAACTTGACCGACGACATGGCGTTCGAGCGCAAGCTCTACGTCATCCGCAAGCGTGCCTACGCCGAAATTCGCACCGCGACCATCGACGGCGGCGAGTTTTGGTACCTGCCCAGCCTGTCCTACAAGACCATCGTTTACAAAGGCATGCTGCTGACGGAGCAGCTCCCGGGGTATTTTCTCGACCTGCAAAATCCGTCGATGGAAACGGCGTTGGCGCTCGTGCACTCGCGTTTCAGCACCAACACCTTTCCCAGCTGGGATCGCGCCCATCCTTACCGCTACATCGCGCACAACGGCGAAATCAACACGCTCCGCGGCAACATCAACTGGATGCATGCCCGGCAGGCGCTTTTCGAATCCGAGCTGTTCGGCGAGGACATCAAAAAAATCCTGCCGATCATCAACCCGCACGGCAGCGACTCGGCGATGTTCGACAACACGCTCGAGCTGCTCGTGCTCGCCGGGCGGCCGCTCGCCCATGCGATGATGATGATGATCCCGGAGCCGTGGTCCAATCACGAGAGCATGGACGATACGCGCAAGGCCTTCTACCAGTATCACTCCTGCCTGATGGAGCCATGGGATGGCCCGGCCTCGATCGCTTTCACCGACGGCAGGCAGATTGGCGCGGTGCTCGACCGCAACGGGCTCCGCCCCTCGCGCTATTATGTTACCACGGATGACCTCGTCATCATGGCTTCCGAGGTCGGCGTGCTCGACGTGCCGCCGGAGAAAGTGCGCCTCAAGGGCCGCCTCCAGCCCGGCCGCATGCTGCTCGTGGACACCGAGGCGGGCCGCATCATCGGTGATGAGGAAATCAAGCAACAACTGGCCGGTGAACGGCCCTATCGCGAGTGGCTCGACGAATACCTCGTCCATCTCGAAGATTTGCCGGATGCGCCGGTCGTGCCCGCGCCCGACCATGATACGCTGCTGCACCGGCAGATCGCCTTCGGCTACACCTTTGAAGACCAGCGCGTGATCCTCGCGCCGATGGCGCGCGATGGCGTCGAGGCGACTGGCTCGATGGGCAACGACACTCCGCTGGCCGTGCTTTCGAACAAGCCGCGCCTGCTCTACGATTATTTCAAGCAGCTCTTTGCCCAGGTCACCAACCCGCCCCTCGATTGTATCCGCGAGGAACTCATCACTTCGGCGGAAACGCGCCTCGGTTCGGAAGGCAACCTGCTCAATCCCGATCCGACCGCCTGCCGGCGCGTGGAATTGAAGTGGCCGGTGCTCACCAACGAGGAATTCGCCAAGGTCCGCCACCTGGACCAGCCCGGTTTCAAGGTGGGCGTGCTGCCCATCCTGTTCCGCATCACGCGCGGCGAACGCGGCCTGGCCAAGGCGTTGGAAGAAATCTACCTGATGTCGCGCCGCATGATCGAGGAAGACGAGGTCACGGTGCTCATCCTCAGCGACCGCGGGGTCACGCGCGATTTCGCGCCGATTCCCGCCCTGCTGGCCGTCGCCGGTCTGCACCACTATCTCATCCGCGAAGGCCTGCGCACGCGCATCAGCATCGTGCTTGAGACGGGCGAGGCGCGCGAAGTGCATCATTTTTCGCTGCTGATCGGTTACGGCTGCAGCGCGATCAACCCGTATGTCGCCTTCGAGACGATCGACGGCATGATCCAGGACGGCCTGCTCACGAACATCGACCACAAGACGGCCTGCAAGAACATGGTCAAGGCCGCCTCCAAGGGCGTCATCAAGGTGATGTCCAAGATGGGCATCTCCTCCATCCAAAGCTACCGCGGCGCGCAGGTGTTCGAGGCGGTGGGCCTGCGGCAGGACGTCATCGACCATTATTTCACCTGGACCCCGTCGCGGGTCGGCGGCATCGGCCTCGACGTCATCGCGCAGGAAGTGCTCGCCCGCCACCACGCCGCCTTTCCCGACCGCCAGGTCAACGGCCACGTCCTTCCCGTCGGCGGCCAATACCAGTGGCGCAACGACGGTGAGTACCATCTTTTCAACCCCGAGTCCATCCACCGGCTGCAGAAAGCGGTTCGCACCGGCAGTTATGCGACCTTCAAGGATTTTTCGAAAATCATCAACGAGCAGTCGAAGAACCTCTGCACGCTGCGCGGCCTGCTTGATTTCAAGGCCGGCGACGCGGTTCCCCTTGCGGAGGTCGAGTCGGTCGAAACCATCATGAAGCGCTTCAAGACCGGCGCGATGTCCTACGGCTCGATCAGCAAGGAAGCCCACGAGACGCTGGCCATCGCCATGAATCGCATTGGGGGCAAGAGCAACACCGGCGAGGGCGGGGAAGACCCCGACCGTTATCAGCCGATGCCTAACGGCGACTCAAAAAACTCCGCGATCAAGCAGGTGGCGGCCGGCCGGTTCGGCGTGACGAGCGAATACCTCGTCAACGCGCAGGAGCTCCAGATCAAGATGGCGCAGGGCGCGAAGCCCGGCGAGGGCGGCCAGCTTCCCGGCAACAAGGTTTATCCCTGGATCGCCAAGACCCGCTACACCACGCCCGGCGTCGGCCTCATTTCCCCACCGCCGCACCATGACATCTATTCCATCGAGGATCTCGCCGAACTCATCCACGACCTTAAGAATAGCAATCGCGACGCGCGCATCAGCGTGAAGCTTGTCGCCGAAGTCGGCGTCGGCACCGTCGCGGCCGGCGTGGCCAAGGCGCACGCCGACGTCGTGCTCATCAGCGGACACGACGGCGGCACCGGCTCCTCGCCGCAGACTTCCGTCATGCACGCCGGCCTGCCGTGGGAACTCGGCCTGGCCGAGACGCACCAGACCCTCGTGCTCAACAATCTTCGCAGCCGCATTGTCGTCGAGACTGACGGCCAGTTGAAGACCGGCCGCGACGTCGTCATCGCCGCGCTGCTCGGCGCGGAAGAATTCGGCTTTGCCACCGCGCCCCTCGTGGCGACGGGTTGCATCATGATGCGCGTCTGCCATCTCAACACCTGTCCCGCCGGCGTGGCCACGCAGGATCCGCGCTTGCGCGCAAAGTTTGCCGGCAAGCCGGAGCATGTCGTCAACTTCATGCGTTTCATTGCCGAGGAAGTCCGCGAGCTCATGGCGCAGCTTGGTTTCCGCACCATCGAAGAGATGATCGGCCACGTGGAGCGCCTCGAGCCGAGGAAGGCCGTCGATCACTGGAAGGCCCGGGGCCTCGATTTCAGCAATATTCTTTATCAGCCCGATAGTGGTCCGGAAGTCGGCCGTTACTGCCAGATCAAGCAGGACCACGGCCTGGACAAGTCGCTCGACCTCACCGTGCTGCTCGACCTCTGCAAACCCGCCATCGAGCGCGGTGAAAAAGTCGTGGCCGAGATGCCCATCCACAACGTCAATCGCGTGGTTGGCACCATCGTTGGCTGTGATGTGACGAAAAAGTGGGGCGCGAAGGGGCTGCCGGAGGATACCATTCGCCTCAAATTCAAAGGCTCGGCCGGCCAGAGCTTCGGTGCGTTCATGCCCAAAGGCATGACGCTTTCCATCGAAGGCGACGCCAACGATTATGTCGGCAAGGGCCTGTCCGGCGGCAAGATCATCATCTACCCGCCCGCGAACTCCAGCTTCGTGCCGGAGGAAAATATCATCATCGGCAACGTGGCCCTCTACGGCGCCACCAGCGGAGAGGCTTACTTCCGCGGCATGGCGGGCGAGCGCTTCGCCGTCCGCAACAGCGGCGTCAACGCCGTGGTCGAGGCCGTGGGTGACCACGGCTGCGAATACATGACCGGCGGCCGCGTCGTCATCCTCGGCCCGGCCGGCCGCAATTTTGCCGCGGGCATGTCGGGCGGCATCGCCTACGTGCTCGACGAGCGCGGCGATTTTTCCACCCGCGTCAACCCGCAGATGGTGGGCATTGAAAAACTCGAGGCTCCCGCCGAGATCGCCGTGGTCCGCACCATGATCGAAAGCCATCTCGCCTATACGAAGAGCTCGCGCGCCAAACAGGTTCTCGACGCCTGGGACCAGATGTTGCCGCGTTTCGTCAAGGTCATCCCCAAGGATTACAAGCGCGTGCTGGCGTGCATCGAGCGCGCGCATGGCCAGGGTCTCACCGGCGACGAAGCGATCATGGCCGCCTTCGAAGAAAACTCCCGGGATCTCTCCCGCGTCGGAGGCAACTGAAGAAAAGGCTGAAAAACTGAAGGGCTGAAGGGCTGAAACCCCGACAAACCGAAACCATTCTTGCGATCATGAATAATTTTCCGCCAAAGTCTTCAGCCTTTCAGCTTTTCAGCCTTTCAGCTTTTCTCTCCCATGGGTAAACCCACTGGCTTCATCGAATATTTGCGCGAACTCCCGGTTGACCGGACGCCGCAGGAACGCCTGCACGACTGGAAGGAGTTTCACCACCACATGGAGGAGAAAAAACTCCGCCATCAGGGTGCGCGGTGCATGGATTGCGGCGTGCCCTTTTGCCACACGGGCAAGCTGATCAGCGGCATGGCCTCCGGCTGCCCGATCAACAACCTCATCCCCGAGTGGAATGACCTGGTTTACCGCGGGCTCTGGCACGAGGCGCTGAACCGCCTGCACAAGACCAACAATTTTCCAGAATTCACCGGCCGCGTTTGCCCCGCGCCCTGCGAGGGTTCCTGCGTGCTCGGCATCAACGACCCGCCCGTCACGATCAAGAGCATCGAGTGCGCGATCACCGATCGCGGCTGGGAAGAAGGCTGGATCAATCCCGAGGCGCCGAAGGCCCGCACCGGGAAAAAAGTCGCCGTGATCGGCTCCGGCCCCGCCGGCCTCTCCGCCGCCGCACAACTCAACACCGCCGGCCACCTCGTGACGGTTTACGAACGTGCCGACCGCCCCGGCGGCCTGCTCATGTACGGCATCCCGAACATGAAGCTCGATAAAAAGGAAGTCGTCCTTCGCCGCATCAAGCTCATGGAGCAGGAAGGCATCACTTTTGTCTGCAACGCCAACATCGGCACCAACATCAAGCCGCAGGTTTTTCTCAAGGATTACGACGCCACCGTCATTTGCACCGGCGCCACGCAACCGCGCGACCTGCCGATCGAAGGCAGAAACCTCAAGGGCGTCCACTTCGCCATGGAGTATCTCACCGTCAATACCCAGGCGTTGCTCAACGGTGGAGCCGACCACAGCCCCATCCATGCGCGCGGCAAGGACGTCGTCGTCATCGGTGGCGGCGACACCGGCACCGACTGCGTCGGCACCGCCATGCGCCACGGCTGCAAGAGCCTGGTGCAAATCGAAATTCTGCCCAAGCCGCCGCAGGACCGCGCCGCGGACAACCCCTGGCCCGAATGGCCCAAGGTTTATAAGCTCGACTACGGCCAGGAGGAAGCCGCCGGGAAGTTTGGCGCCGATCCCCGCGTCTATGTGACCACGGTGAAAAAATTCATCGGCGACAGCGAAGGCTGCTTGAAGGAACTCATCACCGTCCAGATCAAGTGGGACAAAAACGAGAAAGGCCAGTTCGTGCCGAAGGAACAACCCGGCACCGAGAAAACCATTCCCGCGCAGCTCGTGCTGCTGGCGATGGGCTTCCTCGGGCCCGAACAGATGCTGGTCAAGGAAATCGGCGTCGAAACCGACGCGCGCAGCAACATCAAGGCCGAGCACGAGAAGTACACGACCAGCCTCAAGGGCGTTTTTGCCGCCGGCGATTGCCGCCGCGGCCAGAGCCTTGTTGTCTGGGCGATCAATGAAGGCCGTGGCGCGGCCCGTGAGTGTGACCGGTACCTGATGGGTTATACCGACCTGCCTTGAGGCTCTGCCGGCGTTTCTCGCACGATGTCGGTTTCGTTTTCGATTCGAGCGAGGTTTTATGGGTGGGGCCCGTTGCCCCAACGGGCCGGACGATTGGGCTCACAAGGAGATGCTTGCCGCTCACAATTCATCGGGTAAGTATTTTGCCGTTGGTGTTTTGGTAGGGCGAGACCTCCGGGCGAGCCGAACCCCCCGGCTCGCCCGGAGGTCTCGCCCTACCACCAACCCCGCCATTCGCCAATTTGAATCAAAAACTTAAATCAGATGAAACCCCACCTCTTTGTTTTGGCCCTGCTTTTTGCCTCCGTGTGTGCCGCAGATCCGGAGCCGGCCCAAGCCCAGGTCCCGGCGCCTGCCGCCGGTGACGCTTACCAGCAATTCCTCAATCAATTGGTGACGCCCGAAAACCTGGCGGACTGCATATCAAGGATGGATGGAATCATTGATGAAGATGAACGTTTGACCGAAATCGCCCAAGGTGTCCCCCAAGGGCTCGATGTTTCGACCAAGCTCGGGTTGCACCTGTCGTTCCGCATCATCAACAACAAAGCTGCCGTCATCTACTACCTGGTGATCTCTCGTAACGGCCTGGAGCTCGGCTTTACCGACGCCGCCAAGTTAATCGCCCTCTTTTGCGACCGGGCCGGGCTCCCTCATCCCGTGGCAATTACTGAAGGGGAAAAACCGGTCTTTTATGCCGAGTGGCTGATAAAACGTTCCGATTGGAAAGACATGAAGAAGATGATGGCCAAAGTCCGCGCAGAAAATCGTTCGGAAAAGGATCCGCAGCGGGCGTTTGTCACCGCCATAATCCGCGAAACCAACGCCAGGGAAGCGGCCGCCCCCCCGCCTTCCGGCCCGTAGCGCCGCCTCGCCATGCGAATTGAGCGGGCGAAGCTTGCCGACGCGGTGAGCGTCATGCAGACGATTACGCTCTGCGTCGCCCAGATGCGCGCCCAGGGAATTTATCAGTGGGATGAGATTTATCCCAACCTTCAAGTCGTGGAGGAGGGTGCACGTTTAGAATCGTTATTCTTCATTCGTCAGGAGGGCAGCTGCGTGGCCTCGGTCTGCCTCAATGATGTACAGCCTGAACAATATCATCCGCTGCCCTGGCGCTGCACGAAAGGCCGGGCCTTGGTCATTCACCGCTTGTGTGTTCATCCTGAGTGGCAGCGCCGCGGCACGGGGCGGCACCTGATGGATTTCACGGAGAACTTCGCGCAGGAACACCATTTCTCCTGCATTCGCCTGGATTGCTACACGGGCAATCCGCGGGCACTGGCGTTATATGAGCAGCGGGGATACCAGCGAATCGGCCAGGCGATTTTTCCACGACGGGAATTGCCATTCGATTGTTTCGAGAAGATCATGGCCTGACTGGGCGGGATAATTCCGCGCAACCCCGTTAATTGTTTAAGGATACAAGTTACCAAGCCCCTGCTTGACAGATTCTACTAAAGTTCTACTATTTTTGCATGCCAGCGACTACCGTTAAAATAGAAGCCGAATTGGTGGAGAAGGTGGTCTCCCTAAAGCCGCATAAGCAAAGCATTTCCGCTTATGTTCGTGGCCTTATCGAAAAGGAGCATCGATCGCGACAATTGCGCGAGGCGGCACAAACCTACGAACAGTTTCTTCATAAAAATCCTGCCGAGCGCGAGGCCATGGAGGTGTGGGAGTCGGCCCCACTCACTGACATTATAGAACCCGAGCAGCCATGAAGCGCGGCCTGGTCTTTTGGGTGGATTTAAGCGATTCCTCACCGCCCGAGATGGGCAAAGTGCGACCAGCCATCATCGTTTCTGCTGACGCACATAATGACATCCTTAACACGGTTGTTGTCGTGCCGACATCGAGCATCGCCCCGGAAATCTGGCCGCTGCGTCTTTCTATCGGGGCCTTCGCCAGCAAACAAAGCTTCGCGGTAATTCCCGGCATCCGGCAGGTGCGCAAGGGCCGCCTGCGCGGCGAACTCGGCCGCCTTTCCGATAACAAGCTGTGCGCACTGGACGAATGCCTGCAGGCTTACCTGCATTGAGCCCGCAAAAACGTCACTCGTAGCGCGCGCTGCGGCCAAAATAATTGAGCAGCAAAATTTCCTTCCACACGCGGAAACGGCCTTCGTAGGTAATCTTGCCGTGTTCCTCGCGCTCGGCGCGCGGGAAGAGGAAACCCAGCTCGGTGTTGACCTGCTCGAGTTCAAATTGCTGGGCGTTGAGATCGACGAGGGGGTCGGTCTGCCAGGGGATGAGCGCTTCCTTGACGTGGGCGAGGCGCGCCCGGTGCCGGGCCACAAGGGACGCCAGCGAGCGGCGGACGGGGCTGCGCTCAACCAGCCAGTTTTCCGGATAAAAACCACCGAAGGGCAGGTAGAGGTTGTCGGTCACGTAGCGCAGGCCGTCCGCGGTTTGCGAGGCAATGCTGTAGCAAACCGTGAGGATGCCGTTGGCTTGGGGCAGGAAAGTGATTTGCAGGCGCATCCGGGCATCGGCGTCCTGGTAAACCGAGGTGCGCAGGTAAATGCTGCCGCCAATCTCGGCCCTGAGCGCCTCGACTTGCTTGAAGTCATGCAGGCGCAGCCAATCGCGGACCTTGAGCAGGCGGGGCAGCGTGGGCCACTCCTCGCCGCTCTGGTTGGTGACGAAACGAGGGAAGAGCGGCAACGGGCTTTCGCTGAGAGCGCGGATGGCCAGCCAGTTGTAAAGCGTGACCACCAGGAACCACAGCATGAACGAGGTCGCGGCCAGCGCCCAAAACGGGCTCTCGCTGAGCTGCAGATCCCGCACGGCTTTCGCCAGGACGAGGCTCCCGACGATCCAGCGCAGCCAGCGCAGGAATATCGCCAGCACGGGCGAGGCAAAGCGGTCGTTGAGCGTATGCATCAGCACCACCAGCAGGACGGCGGCGAAGAGGGGGTAGGAGTTTTGATCCATCGGGAAAGGGTAACGGGATTCCCGCGGGCACCGTGAAGTCCGGCGCAAGACCGCGGGCAAAAAATTTAACTCAACCGAACGGGCATGATCACGCAAATAAAACTGTCAAGGGTCTTGAATACGCCCGGGCTGACTTCGTCCTTGAGCTCAAAGAAAATTTCGTCTTTTGCCAACGCGCGCAATGGATCCATGACGAAGGCGGGATTGAAGGCCACTTGCAGGTCGGGCCCGCTGTAGCTGATCGCCATCGACTCGTGCGCCTCGCCAAAATCGGGACTCTGCGCCGTAATCTCGAGCAGGTTGCTGCTGAGCTTTATTTTCACCGAATTCGACTTCTCGCTCGTGACGAGGGCCGCGCGGTGGATGCACTGCAGGAAAAGTTCGCGCTCCAGCTTGATGCGCTGGTGCGTCTCCTTCGGGATGACCTGCTGGTAATTCGGGTAATTGCCCTCAACGACTTTCGAATAAAGGTAAACGCTGTCCACCAGGCCGCTGTTGTCCTTGTCGGTGCCGATCTGGAACGAGGCGCGGCGGTCGTTGAAGGAGATTTTCACTTTTTCCCCCTTGTCGAGCAGGCGCGTGAGTTCGCTGGCGGTCTTGGCCGGCAGGATGATGCTGCCGGCATTGGCCGCGGGCACGTCCATTTCCTTGCCGATCAAGGCCAGGCGCCGGCCATCAGTGGCCACGAGCGTAAGCTTGCCGTCCTTGAAGTTGAAATAAATGCCGTTGAGGATGTACCTCGTCTCGTCGGCCGACTGCGCATAGGCGACGCTCTTGAGCATCGTGGTGAGCTCGGGTTGCGCGAGGGTGAAGGATTTCTCATCGCCGAACTCCGGCAGGGGAGGGAACTCTTCCTTGCCGATGCCCATGATGCGGAAATTCGAACCACCGGAGACCAGCTTCACCTGATGACTGGGCGAGGCATCGAAGGTGACATCGACGTTGGGCAGTTCGCGAACGATGGTCGCGAGGCGCTTGACCGGGAGGGTGACCGCACCGGTTTCCTTGACCTCAGCCTTGATCTTGCAGCGGATGCCAAGGTCCAGATTCGTCGTGGTGAGGGAAATTTGGTCTTTCTCCGCCTCGATCAGCACATTGCTCAGGATCGGCATCGTGGCTTTTGAGCCAACGACATTGAGCACTTGGGCAAGTCCGTTGGCAAAGTGATCGCGGTTGATTTTGAATTTCATGGAAAACGACAGGCCAAAATATGGGAAACTAACAAAAGCTAATCGAGGATAGATTTAATTCATAAGCAAGCAGTCTTAGTATGTGCTGCGAAAAAGACCAACAACCGCCATCCAACAGGCCTTTTTTCGTTGGTGAGAGCAAGAACACAAGGAGCTGCGAACAACCGTCGCGTTGTCACCAGCAACCGGGGGGTTATGCGCAAGGCTGGAGTTGTTGGTCATCCCTTGGTCGCTTGTTCACACTTTTGCCGACAGGCCGGCGCGGGCTTTGCGCAACCGCTGAATCCGGCGCCAATGCCCAAGCATTCCGGAGAAAATATAAACCAGAAAGATGGGCAGCAGCGCCACCTCATGAAATTTAAAAACGCAGCCGATGACGACCAGAACAACAACAAAGGTTCGCAGGCGGATGCGCATCTGCCAATCGATTTGTTTGAAGCTTGGATACCGAAAGGTGCTCACCATCAACATCGCCACCAGCAGGAGGAGAAAGGGGAGTGCCAACGCCCAGTGCCCCAACTCGCGGTTATTCCGGGCCCAATTGACCATGAACAACACCAGTGACGCCACCGTGCCTGCCGCGGCCGGGACTGGCAGGCCAACGAAATCCTTGGCACCCTCCTTTTGGGCCCGGTTGAGCAAAGGGTTGGTGATAACATTGAAGCGCGCCAGCCTCACGGCAGCACACAGCAGGTAAATGAAACCAAAAAGCCATCCCGTTTGCCTGAACCAATCGATACCCTGGGTTGGAGAAAGAATCAAAAAAAACACCATCAAGGCCGGGGCCACGCCAAACGAAACCACGTCCGCCAACGAATCGAATTCCGCGCCAAAGAGGGACTCGCGACCCCCCATGCGCGCCAGCCGCCCGTCGAGCGAATCAAACACCACCGCGCCGAGGATGAACCAGACCGCTTGGGTGTAGAGATAAAGCTCCAAGGGCGTGTGGCCGGCAAATTCGCCGCCCGTGGGATCCGTGGCCAGCCGTGCCTGGATGCACTTGATGACCGAGGCAAAGCCGCAGAACAAATTGCCAGCGGTCATCAGGTTCGGCAGAAAGTAAATGCGGCTGGCCTGCCGGACATTGTAGGGATTTTCGCGCGATTCGAGGTCGGACATGGCAGAGAAAAAATGGGTTAGGGCATTTTCGATTCAGATTGGCCCATGGACACGCTCCTTGTCATTCCGAGCCGTGCGAGGAATCTCACCGGAGCAATCCCGTGAGATTCTTCGCTGCCGCTCAGAATGACAAAAAGGCGACTCATTGACCATTAAAATCAAAAACACTTTATTTCTTGGTGAGCGACTCGAGGTATTTCCAGAACTTCGAGTGTTGCTCCACCAGCTGCTGCTCGGAGACGGGCAGCTTGTTGCGCAGGAGAAAATCCTCCAGCGAGTTTTTGTGCAGGATGTAAAGCGTGTGCAGGGTATCCCCATGCACCTCAAAGTAGAACCGGCAGTCGCCCGCCCGCAGCCGGTAGAGTGTCTGGCCGCCACGTTGGAAGCGTCCGAGCGGTTCGCGCGGCGCCGCCAGGTCCGCCGACTTCAAGCTGCTGATCGGTTCGATCACCTCCATCTGCGCCATCTTATCGAGCTTGTTCAGCTCGTGCATGCTCTGCTCCGAAAAAGTGACCTGATACATGGTGGGTGACAGTTTCAGTTCTCCCGTTTCTCTCGGCAACGCTATTTGTTTGGTGGAAAACTGGAACTGCCGCCCAAGTATCAAGTAACAGGTGCCAAGTACCAAGCGTCGGGCACCAACTACTAATTACTAACTACCAACCCCAGCTCTTGACCAAGGACAAGGGACCCATGACAAATGACAACATGGGCTCGCGGTTGATACAGGTACTCTTCAGCACGTTGCTGATATTTACCCCGGCCGTCCGCGCCGAGAATGTGGGCGGGGTGCCCGCACCCCGCTTCGTCACACTCGACATCCCGGTCTTTGCCGGCGGCAACGGCACGGCATTCTACGAAGAAACCGCGCGGCAGTTCGAGGCGCTGCGGCCCGGCGTGAAAATCAACCTTTATGGCGACCCGCGTATCGACGACAAGGTGTGCGTGCGCATCATCGACGGGAATTATCCGGATGCCTCAAACGCCCGGTATGTGCCCTGGCCCACGGTTATTCGCGCGGGCCGGGTGCTCGATCTCAAGCCCTGGCTCGACGGTCCGAACTGGGAGGGCGACGCACGCTGGAGGGATACCTTCCTGCCTAGTGCGTTCGATTCGTGGATCGTGGATGGCCACGTCTGCGGCGTGCCGCTGGCTTACTCGTGCTGGTCGATTTTCTACAACCAGGCGCTCTTCCGGGCCCATGGCTGGAGCGAACCGCGCACGTGGGATGATTTTTTTTCGTTGTGTGAAAAAATCCGCGCCGCCGGTATCGCGCCGCTGAGCGTGCCGGGTACGCGCTGGCTTTATGCCGACGCCTTCCTGCGCGCTGCCTACCACAACCTCGCCGGCGAGGCCGGCTGGCGCGCGCTCAACGACCTCGCGCCCGGCGCCCGGCTCGATCCGCGCTACGAGCGCAGCGCGGAGGTGTTGCAACGCATCACGCAACATTACGTGTTGACTGGCTGGGAAGGCGAGACGCACACGGGAGCCGAGCTGGCGTTTTTGCAGGGCCGCGCCGCCATGACCGTCTCCGGCTCGTGGCTGGTCGACGAGATGAAGGGAAAGATGCCAGCGGACTTTGAGCTGGGCGCGATGAATTTCCCGGTGTTTCCCGACGGCGTGGCCGACCCGACGACGATCCAGACGGGTGCGGATAGTTTTTTTGTCTTTGCCACCGGCGATTTGCAGCGCGAACGGCTGGCCGTCGACTTCCTGCGTTTTCTCACCTCGCGCGCGCGGGCGGAGGCGTTCGTGCGGCTGACGGACGCGCCGGTGGCCGTGAGAGGTGTGCCGGACTCGGCTTACTCGCCGCGCATGCGGGATACCGTGGCCATGATTGCCCGCGCCAGGGCATCGTTCAACATGCCGCAGGTCCTGATGCAGCCGCCGTCCGTCCGCCAGGCGATGATTGGTGAGAGCCAGCTCCTGACCACCGGACAGGTCACACCGCGGCAATTCGCGGAACAACTCGAAGCGGCGGCGGCGACTGATCGCATGCACGCAGCCGACCCCGACCGCGTGGAAATGAACCACCCGTTAGCGGGCAGCGCGCTGCTTGGCGTGCTGGCGGTCGCCGCTGGCTGGGCCGTGTGGCGGCAATGTGGGCGGGGTGCCCCTGGCCTTCGTAGCTTTAGCGAAGTAGGCCTCACCCCGCGAAAAGAGGATTCCTATTTGGGCCGGTTGCGCGCGCCAGTCGCTCTGGGTTTTATCGCCCCCGCATTTTTGCTCTATGGCGCGCTCGTGCTGGTGCCGGGCCTGGTGTCGTTCGCATGGGCTTTCACGCGCTGGGACGGCATCGGGCCGCGCACCTGGGCCGGGCTGTTCAACTTCAAGTGGCTGCTGTTTGAGAGCGATTCATTTTGGTTCGCGCTGAAAAACAACCTCTACCTCGTGGTTGTGCCGACGCTCGTGGTCGTGCCGGTCGCGCTCCTGCTGGCCACGCTGATCCACCGCGGCGTGTGGGGGGCGCGCGCGTTCCGCGTGGTGCTGCTGTTTCCCAACCTGCTCGGCGGCATCGCCGCCACGCTGCTCTGGATGAGTGCCTACGAACCGCACGGCGGCCTCGTGAACGCGGGGCTCGTCGGGCTCGGCCGCGCGCTGCATTGCGACTGGCTGCGCTCGTTCGCGGATTTTCCCTGGCTGGCCCAGGAGCATCTTTATGCCGCGCTCATCCCGATCTACATCTGGCTCTCGTGCGGGTTTAACCTGATCCTCTACCTTGCGGCGATGGAAGGCATCGACCCGCAGCTTTATGAAGCGGCGGAACTCGACGGCGCGCCGGCGTGGCGGCAGTTTTTTACGATCACGCTGCCGCTCATCTGGGAAATGATCGCGATCTCGGCGGTGTTTATCGTCATCGGCGGACTCAACGCGTTTGAGATGATCTGGCTGCTGACGTCGCAGGATCCGGGGGCGGGCATGCACACGCTGGGGACGCTGCTGGTGGCGACGATGTTCAAGGATTTTGCGATCGGCCGGGCGACCGCCATCGCGGTGGTGATGTTCGCGCTCGTGTTCGCGGCCAGCGCCACCGTCCTGCGCCTGCTCAAACGGGAAAACGTGGAGAACTGATGTCTTGGTTGGTTACCACTGATGTACACTGATGGTCACTAATCCCTATTCGAGTAATTTGTAGTAAAAGAGATAGAGATGCCGACGCTTTTCTCCTGTCCCAGAGGTTGATCTTTGCGTTCTGCGAAGAACAGTGAAGCAAGGTTTGACCTGTTTTCGGGTGCCAGAATACCATCATGGCACTTAGTTTTAGAATATGGAGCCTCCGATAAATACGAATTTACCCAAACCTCACGACGTGCATCCTGTCGTAAAGTTTCCGCCCGGGCAGGCGACGACACTTCGTGATCATCAGGATTTTCCTGCACTTGATGGCTTGAGGGCCTTTGCGGTGATCTCAGTACTCATAGGACATTTGATCCCGATCCCATATTTACAAAAAGCTGTCGGCTGGGGCGATATGGGGGTTGTTTTATTTTTTTGCTTAAGCGGCTTCCTGATCACAAACATCCTGCTCAAGATGCAACCTGCGGCCAGGCCAGGCTCAAAAGCAATTGGATTAAAGATTTTTTATGCCCGAAGATTTTTGCGAATATTTCCCATCTACTATTTGACGATTATAGTCGTATATTTGCTTCAATACCCTCCCGTAAGGGAAAATTTCCTTAGGCTTTTGACTTACTCCATATTTTTGCCGGGCTTGAGCCGCACGCAATATCTAGGAGCTGCCTCCCATCTCTGGTCATTGAGCGTTGAAGAGCAGTTCTACTGTGTCTGGCCGCTTATTGTTTTTTTTATGCCACGCCGGGCTCTTGCAGGCGTATTGTCTGCATGCATTCTCGGTTGTCTTGCATATAAATTTATGCTTTCAACAGAAATCAGCGGTTCGCCATTGCAAGAAAAGCAGCTCTATTTCTCAATTTTTCGTCCCATCACCGGCTGTCTTGATTCCCTGGGATTGGGGGCGCTCGCTGCAGTCATGTACAGAAATCGAATGGAGGGCGTGGCATCAAACCTTATATCTCCAACCACATTAGGCGTTGTGATCCTGGCCTGGCTGGGTGTGACTGTTTATAGAATTCTGTCGCCCATCGATTCCTTGTTTTATGGCTATTTGCCTTTTGGTGTGGCCCAATTTTTTGTTTCGGCAGTCGCCTTCACTGTAATGATCTTATATGTGGTGGAGCAGCGTAATAGCGGCATGGCTAGATTTCTTAGCTTAAGGCCGCTGCGAGGAATTGCTCGCGTTAGTTACGGCCTTTATCTTTATCATTTCCTTATGCCGTTTCTGGCCGTTTGGATATTGTCCAAACATCTCACCTTTATCGCATCCATCCCCATGACGCCGTGGCTTCTTGCAATGTTCGAGTTATTGATGACCCTTATCGTGACGATCGCCTCTTGGAATTTTATCGAGAAGCCGATTTTGAGCTGCAAACGCTATTTTGATTACCCAAAGCCAGTGTCAATAGCCGGCCTTCAGCAAACGTCCATCAGTCCTCTTACGCCACCTCCGGCCGCAGCACGTTAAACAGCGGCAGAAGTCGAACCCGCGCAGAGAAAAATGGATTTCTCCTTCTGCCTCTGCGACCTCTGCGGTAAAAAGTATCGAGATCAAGCCGCTGTATTAGCGTCCATAAGTGTTAATCAGTGGTTTAAGATCCGATTTTGGCTATCCGCTTGCCCTTTGTAGCCCTAAGCCTGCTGGCGGTGAGGCTGCCGAACACGTCGAATGGGCGAAGGAGGGTGCTCATCCATGTAATTCGTGGCAAAAGAGGCGTTCACCCCTGAGTTCATGGGGATTCTTAGCGGGAAACCCGGAAACCAGGAGTTGGATTTGGCAGTTTGTGCCTGGGCGTTGGTCGTTTGAAGTTCGGCGCGGAGCCGGAAGGAATGTTACGGCCGGGAAAAGATGCGCATCTAGGGTTTTCCCCTTGCCTTGCGTCGGACGACTTCACAAGTCTGCGGCAACAATTTCAACTTATGAAAATCCGTCTTCTTGTTTGTGCGGTGCTGGCCATTTTGTGCACACAACTCCATGCTCAGAGCACCGGCATCTATGTGAACAGCAGCAATAACGTCGGCATCGGCACGACGAATCCATCCACGAATCTCAATGTATCGGCCAACGCTATAGAGGGTGGACTCGCGACCGGGCAGTTTCAAATTACAGGAAGCACCAACGCTAACCAACGACTTGTGTTTGGCTACGATACGACAAATGACTTCGGTTTCATCGAGGCCGGTATTGCAGGTACGGCTGCCAAGAATCTCGTGCTGGGTCCACATGGCGGGACCAACGTCGGCATCGGCACGACAAGCCCGTCTACAAATCTCGATGTGTCCGCCAACGCGACAGAAAATGGCCTCACCACCGGGCAGTTTCATATTACGGGGAGTACCAACGCAAATCAGCGACTGGTGCTTGGCTACGACACGACAAACAACTTCGGCTTTATCGAAGCCGGTATTGCCGGGGCGGCCGTCGAGAATCTTGTATTGGCCCCACACGGCGGGAACGTCGGCATCGGCACCAGCACACCCACCGCAAAATTTGAGCTCAATGGATCCTCCTACATCACCAACCGTACCGCGCCCACCGCGGGCGCGGGCCTGGAGACCTTCTTTTCCTCCGGCCAATCCTATCTCCTCTCCTACGACCGTACAAACTCCGTTTACAAATCCATCGCCTTCGACGGCTCGCTCCAGCAATTCAATATCAATGGCGCCGAAAAAATGCGCATAGAGACCTCCGGTAATGTCGGCATCGGCACGTCGTCGCCTGGTTACACGCTGGACGTAAACGGTCAGGTGCATGCGTCGTCATTTGTGGCCTCCTCGGGAAATAACTATGCGGATTTCGTCTTCAAGCCCGGCTATAAATTGCAGCCTTTGAGCGACGTCGAGGCTTCGATCCATAAAGACGGCCATCTGCCCGGCATTCCGAGCGAAGCCGAAACCAAGGCGCATGGCATCGATCTCGCCTCGATGCAGGTGAAGCTCCTGCAGAAAATCGAAGAACTCACGCTGCACCAGATCGAGCAGGAAAAGCGCATCGACCGCTTGGAAAAAGAAAAAGCCGAACTTCGTGAAAAGGTGAACCCATGATCAGTAAAAACTATAAAAATCGTTGTGGGCGGGGTGCCCTCACCCCGCATCAGCCGATCCAAAATCGGTTCGCGCTTCTTTTTTGTGCGGCCCTAGCCAGTGCTGGCATCCCTCTCCACGCGCAGAGCACCGGCATTTATGTGAACTCCAGCAACAACGTCGGCATCGGCACGATCGCACCCGTCCAAAAACTCCACCTTCTTGGCCCTGCGGGCGCTCCTGCGACGAGCGGGACGACGCAGCGTGGCCTGTTGCGTTTTGAACAAACGACGGATAATCCCATTCTCGACATAGGTGTCCAAGCGTTTGGGGGAGGAGCATGGCTTCAATCTGCCGATAAGACGACGTTAGCGGTCAATTACCCTCTGCTCTTAAATCCCAATGGCGGCAACGTCGGCATCGGCACGACCACACCCGTCCAAAAACTCCACCTTCTTGGCCCTGCGGGCGCTCCTGCGACGAGCGGGACGATGCAGGGCGGTCTGTTGCGCTTCGGACAAACGACAGACAATGCCATCCTCGACATGGGCGTTCAGGCTTTGGGCGCCGGAGCATGGCTTCAATCGACCGATAAAACGACTTTGGCGGTCAATTACCCTCTGCTCTTAAATCCCAATGGCGGTACTGTCGGCATCGGCACGACCAGGCCGATCGCGAAACTTCAGGTTGGTGGCTATGGTGCTTGGGGCACGTTACCCGTAAATACACAACTTTACCTTCCTGGGATTCAGCAATCGGATGGCTCGGTTGCAAACAGCATTGCCATGGGTGTCGATGTCAATGCGAACGCCACGATGGCGATTACCACACGCGCAACCACAGGTGACCTCTATCCAATTTTCATGGATATCCGGTGTGGCAACACACCAGTGGCAACGTTTACAAGTGGTGGCAACGTCGGCATCGGCACGACGACCCCTGGGTACTTGCTGGATGTGGCCGGTGCGGTGCATGCTTCGGCTTTTGTCGCCCCATCACAGACCTACGCCGACTTTGTGTTCAAGTCTGGCTACAAACTTGTTCCGCTGACCGACGTCGAGACTGCGATCAAAAAAGACGGCCATCTGCCCGGCATCCCAAGCGAAGCCGAAGCCAAGGCTCATGGCATCGATCTCGCCTCGATGCAGGTCAAGCTCCTGCAGAAAATCGAGGAACTCACTCTGCATCAGATCGAGCAGCAAAAGCTTTTGGAGAGTCAAACCGAGCGCCTCGATGAGCAATCCAAACGCATCGGGCAACTGGAGAAGGAAAACACCGAACTGCGCGCACCGCATTAAAACTTTTTCCATGACTATCCGGCTTCTGAGGCACGTCCTTTCTCTTCTACTCGGCGCAACGGCGCTGGGTCTTGAGGCGCATGCACAAACCACGGTGAGCAACACCACCTATAGCTCGGGCCAGAACGTGACCGTCCTGGGGCCCAGCACCGTCACCACGAGCGGGGCCGTCACCGTGTCCGGCGGCGCGAATGTCCGATTTCTTGCCACTTCAGGTATCACCCTCAATGCGGGTTTCTCCTGCTCAGGCAGCACGTTTCAGGCGGCGATCATCAGCCTGACGGTGACACCGAGCGCCCCGGGCGGGCTCACTTTCGGCAGCTCCAGCACAGTGGCCCTGTCTTTTGCCGCGAACGCGACCAATGACACGATCGCGAAAATGGAAATCTACCGCAAAGGGGTTCTGATTAGCACCCTGACCAGCCCCACCTCGGGATCCACTTGGACGTTCACGGAATCTTCTTTGCTTCCGCTCGGCACTTACACCTATCAGGCGCGCGTTTATGACGGCTTCGGCGCCATAATAACCAATTCGACCCCGGTGACGGTGACCGTGCTGCCCATCCTGCCTTACCTGACTGATTTCGAGAGCAGCGATGGTTACACCCTGGCTTCGCTTGACCAGCAGCTCGGCTGGAGTGTAAGCCAAGGCTCGGCTGTGGTCACAAACCAGGATGCCGCGCATGGCACGCAGTCCGCCTTGCTGCAGCCCGGCACGCCGCCCACGCAGATCACGCAAGTCTTCGCTCCGTTCGTTCCGCCGACTGGTAGCCCGAATATCATCTTTGTCGATTTCTTTGCCAAGCCTGTGGCCGTGGCAGATGTCACCACCGCGACCACCTTCAACGTCGGCAGCACGCGCTTTGCCTTCGTGCTCAGTGGCGCCGGGCAGGGAACGCTGGAAGCCTTCAACGGCAACGGGTCCGGCGGCGGCGCTTGGACATCGACCAATTTTACGGCTCCGCTCGTTGCGAACAACCAATCGCAAAATTGGATCCGGCTCACTGCCCGCCTCGATTTCACCCAAGGGACTTGGGATTTGTATGCCAACGGCACCATGGCGGCGGCCAGCTTGGGCTTTCTCGACAGCACCAGCACAACACTGACCTCATTCTCGGTGCAAGGCGTTGCGGCCACTACGTCCGAAGTGGATGACCTCCTGGCCGGACCGCAAAATCCACTATTCGTCGATGTCAACAACGACGGCATCGACGACGCTTGGGAGACCGCCCACGGGCTCAGCCTCTCGGTCAATGATCGTAACCTTGATCCCATTAACAAAGGTGAGACCGTTCTACAGGATTACATCTACGGAGCCGATCCCAATAAGATTGACACTAACGGCAATGGACTTGCCGATACTTGGCAGATCAAGTATTTCAAGCACCTTGGCGTCGATCCGAATGCCGACACCGATGGCGATGGTCTGAGCAATATTCGTGAGTACTTTCTTGGGACTGATCCTACCGTGGATGATCGCACGCCGACAACCGTACTGCGGCTACTCTTGCCGGGAGGCGGATATCAAAAGGTCGATGTTGCCACCTTGAATTTAACCCTTTGAGCACTGCGTTCCATGAAAGTTAAAATCAAACGAGGCGTTGGTATCGCTGTGCTGATGTTGCTTAGCATCGAAATATGGCAGAAGACGGCACACCTCAGCTCAAATCGCGCAGGCAACGCTGCCGGCAAAAAAACAGTTGGGATGGTAAATAGGGCCGAGAATCATCCTGCAACTCCCGGGTTTTCCGGCACGCCAAAAAATTTATCCCAAGCGGAGCCGGCCGCTCCAAATCAAGCGGCTGACCGGCCGGCTAACACCCCGCGTGCGGCTTTGGTCGCACCTAAACAGGCACAACCAGACGGACCTAAGGATATTAAATCCGCTAACCAAGAATCGCCTGGCTCTGTCATCGCGGTCAGCCATCGAACCAAAGCCCAATCGTTCGACTACAGCCCCAACGAGACCAACCCTGAGGCCAGCGCTCTTTTGTTTTGGTCGGATTATGCTTCGCTTCGCTCTGAAGAAATGAGCCGGCGCGATTCCGCCTATGTGCAGGACGCCTTCAGGCAGCTGGCAGAAAAACGCCGCCAACGCCTGGCGGCGGCAAGTGCCGCGCAGACCCGGTGATGATAAAAACATTTCCTCTTCTCGTCATATGAAATTTCCCCTTCCTCTTAAATACACCGCCTTGATCATGGCCGCAGCATGTGGAGGATTCTCGGTTGCTTTGGCGGTGACGGTTGGCGCCACCGGTGGCAGCCCCTCGGTGGCCAACACGGGCCGGGCGGCTTATTCGATTCCCATTGACGTGCCGCCGGCACCCCTTGGTTCGCAGCCCAAGCTCGCGCTTGTCTATAACAGTGAGGCGGGCAATGGCATCCTCGGCAAGGGGTGGTCGCTCCAGGGTCTTTCCGAAATCACCCGCGTACCGGCAACCCTTGAACAGGATGGGTACACGAAAGGTGTCACCCTCACCTCGGCCGATAAATACGCCTTGGACGGTCTGCGTTTGATTGCCATTAACGGAGTGGAATATCGCACCGAGATCGATACCATGGCGCGCGTGGTCGGGCCAAATGGCGTTGGCTTCACCGCTCAAACAGCCGAGGGTATCACCAAGACATTCTCTCCGGTTTCCGCCGATGGGGTTACTTTCGGCGTGCTGAAATGGGTGGTGACGCAGGCCACGGATCGGGGAGGCAACACCATTAATTATGCTTACAACAGCGGGTCTCCTTATGGCAGCAGCGTCAGTCTGATCAACCAGATCACCTATCCCAATGGGAGCATTTCTTTCCTGTACGAGGACCGCACCGACAAGCAGGGCCACTATCTCGCCGGTGCCTTGCTGCGACTTGATAAGCGATTAACAACCATCGTCGTGAGTTCTTCCTCCGGCCCGTGGTATACCTACACTTTCACTTACAAATATAGCGACGTTACCGGTGAAAGTCTGCTTGCCGGCATCCAGGACTCCCGGCTGAACGGCTCGGTCGCGCTCACCTGGCCGGCGGCCGATATTTCCCCCACTGACGCCTTTCCTGCGACTCCCTCCTCTTCGGTGGCTTACGTTCCGGGGGGCTGGGCTTTCGCTCCGTCGGCGAATCCGCCTCAGGATATAGTCACTTCGGCGACAGGGCTCGATGGCGGGGTTCGGTTTCTCGACCTCAACGGTGATGGGTACGTCGATATACTTTATTCGAGTGGAGGAGTCCGAAAAGCGTATCTCAATACCAAGTGTAAGGACGGTTCAGCTCCGCAATGGGTGGAGGCACCACAATATGCACCGCCGGTTAATTTTTACTATGAAGCACCGGCCGCACTCTTTAGGACGGGCACTGGTATCACGAGTAAAGGGAGAAGATTCGGCATTTTTACCCTCACCTCACTGTCGCAAGGTATGGACTACTATGGCGGTGTGCAGTTTCAGGACCTGAATGGTGACGGCCTTCCAGATATCTTATACGGACAATCCGGAGATCGCCGCGCGTATTTGAATAATACAAACCATGCCGTGAGTAGCAGTAACGACATGTGGGTGTTGGCTCCTTCCTATGCGCCTACGCAGGATTTACAAATCAGTTTTAATGGCGATACGATGATGGATAATGGAGTCCGGCTCGTCGACGTGAATGGCGATGGGCTGGTTGATTTCATTTACGCCCGGGATAGCGTCCCCTATGAAGTTCATTTGAACACCGGCTCCGGTTGGTCCTCGGTAAATTCATCCGCCTATTGGCCCAAGTATCCGATTGCTATTTTATCGAACGGTAAACTGGTGGATAATGGGGTGCGGTTCATTGACGTGAACGGGGATGGCCTCGTCGACGAATTAATCGGAACCACTCTGGGCGGAGGTTACGTGCTCGAAGCCCATATGAATACCGGCAGCGGCTTTGATGCTGCTTCAACGGCGGCTTATGCGCCGAAGTATGCTTTCTCTTTGCTCTATGTTAACGGTGGTCGCGCTGACGGTGGGGTGCAATTCGTTGACGTGAACGGCGACGGGTTGCCTGACATGATAGTCGGCTCGTATTTGTCCTCAGTGTCTGGACGTAATATTAAGGAATGTTACCTTAATACTGGGGCGGGCTGGTCGGCCAACCACCCGGAATATGCGCCGCAGCAATATCTTTCCTATGCCTATGGCACGAATTTGAGTAGTGATGGCGGCGTCCGCTTTGAGGACGTCAATGGGGATGGTTTGGTCGACTATGTTTACTCATCGGGCAATAATTTTCAACACGGTCGCGCCGTCTATCTCAACACCGGCGCAGGTTGGGCCACCACCTCCAGTGTTAATTACACCCCGAGTGTTGATATCGTCGGCGTCGCCGGCCTAAACAACACCGACGGGGCGGATCGCGGTGTTCGCTTTGTCGATTTCAGTGGCGATGGTCGGACCGACCTCGTGGCGAAAAACAGCTCTCAGGGGATACTGGCTGCCTACCTGAATCAGGCGCCGGCACCCGACCTGATGGCCAGTGTGCAGAACGAATTCGGTGTCCGGACCGAATTCAGCTACAACCTGCTGACCAACGATGCCTACTATCTGCGCCCTACTGCACCAGTGGCTTTTCCGATCCAAAATTTCATTTCGCCCAAGTATGTCACCACCAAGCTCCGCCGGAGCGATGGAATCGGCGGCATGTTGGCGACCGATTACACCTACGCCTATGGGCGGACGGATGTGCATGGCCGCGGCTTTCTCGGTTTTCAGATGTTCGAATCCTATGACGAAATAACAGGCTACGCCACGACAGAAAACGTGTCCCAGGCCTTTCCGTGGATTGGGATGACAAATTCGGTGGAGACCGACTATGGGGCCTCCCTTGTCAGCAAGACCACGAATACCTTGGCGGCCAGGAGTCTTAACTTTGGATATACCACGTTCCCTTATTACAGTAGTTCCATCGTACAAAACGCCCGGGATGCGACCAGCATCACGACGTCTCCCACTTACGATGACTATGGCAATCCCACCCAGACGACCGTCACCTGCGATGGCGCCGCGCCAATACAAACCACCAACCAATACACCAACATCGGTGGCGGTACATGGCAGATTGGCCTGCTCAACACCCATACGGTCAACAGTGCAGGTGTGGCGTCACAGAAAGCTTATACCTATGATAACAATGGTCTGGTTGCGACCGAAACGGACGGCATCGCCAATCCGCTTACGACTACCTATGCGCGCGGCGCCGGCGGTGTGATCACCGGTATCAGCAAGACGGGTGCGGGGTTAAGCGGTCATTCCGAATCATTCAGCAACTTTGCGGCCTGTGGTTTACCCCAAAGCTACACCAATGCAGTTGGCCACTCCTCGTCCTACACTTATGATAATCGCTTCGGCCTGAAAACCAGCGAGACCGATCCCAATGGCCTCACTTCGACCCAGGCTTACGACGACCTCGGTCGGGAAACGGCTCAAACCTCACCCGACGGCAGCAATTCCACCACGGCCTACTCTGCGGACAGCTCGTACGGAGCAGCCTACAAGGCAGCCACGACCGATGTCAGCGCGCCCGATACCACCGTGTATTGGGATGCCCTGGATCGCGTGGTGGCGAAATCGATTGTAGGCGGAGGTGGGGCCATCCGAGTGGCACAAACCACCTATTTCAACAATGGCCTGATGCAGCAGACGAGGGAACCGGGGGCGGTAAACTGGACGACGTTCACCTATGACTGGTTGCAGCGCGCATCGACGACGCAGCATCCCAGCGGCGTTAACACGACTTATTCGTACTCCGGTACCACCACCGGCCTGACCACCACCGTCAGCGATTCCGGCCACGGCAAAACCATCACCAAAAATAGCCTGGGCCAGGTCATGCGCATTGACACTGACGGAGGTGCTTATGTGATATTCGCTTACGACGGCAACGGCTATCCGACGCAAACCAATGCCTCCGGTGCCATCTCGAACTTTGGGTTCGACGATCGCGGCTTCAAGACCTCCATGAACGATGCGGATCTGGGTGCGTGGAGCTACCAGTACGATGCGCTGGGCAATAATACGCGCCAGCAGGATGCCGCCGGCAATGTCACCACCACGGCTTACGATGCGCTTGACCGCATGACCAGCCGTACGGTGGGCGGACAGACCAGCACGTGGACCTACGATGGCTCTGGTCCCGGCAACAAGCTCGGCAAGCTCAGTCAAGCCGTGGGACCCGCCGGGTATCGCAAATCTTACTACTACGATGCCTTGGCCCGTCCTTATCTTGAACTCAGCCAGATCGACGGCCGATATTTTTACTCCAATACCACCTATGGCAGTTACAGCCGCGTGGCACGGGTCGATTATTTCTGGCGTCCGCTTGGCTTGGAGGGCGCCAACTTTGTCGGCCATAACTTGTGGAATTCCTTCGGCTTGCTCTACGATTACACGGCCGACGGCTACACCTCCCGGGTCTACGATAGCACCGGCCGCGATTGGTGGAAGAATCCGTCCTACGATAACCTGGATAAAATCAACGCTTTCACCTATGGCAACGGCATCTCCACCACGGCCAGCTACGATACCTCCACTGGCAGCCTGCTGCGCACCCTCTCCAGCGTCCAGGACCTGACCTATGCTTATGATATTTTCGGCAACCTGACCAGCCGGGTCGATGCCAAGCGGGGCTTGAACGACACCTACCACTACGACTCATTGAACCGCCTGACCGATTCCAGCGGGATCGCCACCGGCTACGACAATCAGGGCAATATCCTGACCAAGGGCGGGCTGGCCCTGAGTTATGGCGGGCCGAGGCCCCATGCCGTCACGAGCGCAGGCGGAGTGGCCTACACCTACGATGCCAATGGCAACCTGCTCGGTCGCGGCGCGAGCACCGTGAGCTGGACCGCCTTCAACCAGCCCCTGCAGATGCAGACCGGCGGCACCACCAGCACCTTTGCGTATAACGACAGCTTTGGCCGGGTCATGGAAACGAACGTCAGCGGCACCGGCACCACCAAAAAGTACTATATCGACGGTGCGTTTGAGCAGTTCGTAAATCCCGGCAGCACGGAGACGCGGATTTATGTGAATGCCCCCTCGGGCGCGGTCGGGGTGCGGGCTTGGCTGGAGCAGGGAGCGGGGGTCGCTACGACTACCGGCAACCGCACCGCTGGGCGCGAGGAGGTGGAGTTTTACCACACCGACAACCTGGGCTCGATCACCACGGTGACCGACAGCAACGGGCAGCCCATGGAGCAATACTCCTTCGAATCCTGGGGTGCCCGCACGCCGTACACCGCTGGCACGGGCGGCACTTTCGCGCTGGTGACCGACCACGGCTACACCGGGCATGAGATGTTGGATGCGCACGCACTCATCCATATGAACGGGCGGATTTACGATCCGCTCCTGGGCCGGATGCTGAGCCCCGACCCGTTTGTCCAGCAGGTATGGGATCCGCAAAACTACAATCGCTACAGCTATGTGCTGAACAATCCGATGGTGTTCATGGATCCCAGCGGGAAGCTCTGGTTTGGCGAAGGGCTGACGTTCAAGGAATTCGCCAACGCAGCCCTGTCCGGGCTTGGAACAGGGATTTACAATGTAACAATTGCCTCTGCGGTGAAGGCTGGCAACGAAGCCGGCCAGATGTATATCGACGCCCGTGCATCCGGCAGCAGCGGCCTGGCAGCGTTTGGCTATGCCACGTCGCAAGGGCTAGGCCGAATGACTGGCGGCATGGGTTTGGTTGAATTTTATACCGCTACCAAGGTGGTCGAAGGTTCTAATGGTTCATTACAACCAGCAGAATTCGACAGCTTAACCGAATGGGGCGTTCATGGTGCCGCCAGTTACGCGCAAGCACTCACCACGGCAACAGGAGTCAAAGTCCTTGGTGGGAAAATATCCTCGCAGCTAATCACTGGGGGAGAAAAAATGATTGCCGCCGCCGCAGAGAGTGGTGCGTTGACGAAGGGCGGCACGACTCTGGGAGAGGAGATGGGTATTCTCCGGGATGCAGCGAAAGGGACGGGTAACTATGGATTGGGCACTGCCTCCCGTGCCGATGCAGTGAGACTGGGCGAGTCATGGGTTGGGGACGGATACAAAGTGGCCAGCGATGGGAAAACCCTCATAAGCAAAGACGGGCTTAGGCAATTCCGTCCGCCCTCTTTGAAAAGCAGTTCGTTCGCGAGCACAGGTGAGCAGGCTAATTTCGAGCTCCGTTCGCGACCTTTCGGGCCTTGGGCAGGCAACGGGCATCTTAACATTACTCCATGAAAGCCATATTGAAACATCTTCACTCGCCTGATGTCGATTTCAGGGACTACTGGCCCACCGAAGAGGACAACTTCTCCTTTTTGGTTCAAGCCATGATAGGACCAGAGGGTAACGATGCGAGTGAGTCGTTCGACATTGTTGTTTGCACACCGAAATGGCTTACCGCGCACTGCAATGATCCAATCTGGGGACGACACATGCTGATTGTCCCCGGCTATGACATCGAAAAGATCCGGCAGTTTATTGCGAGTTATTGCAGTGGTTGCGCTGGGAGCGACTGGAATGAGATTGCAGGGAAGCTGTCGAGGATAGGGCATTGGGAATTTGAGGATTACAGAAAATAGTCTCTTCCATTGGAGTGGCCCAAATGAACGGACCGATCCGAAAGAGCCGATCCGAAAGGGTCATGCCGTGAAAATTGGAAAAATCCGGCGGATGGATGGGTTGCGAGGCGGTTTTTGCCACGTATTTTTTAAGCTTCCGCCAAAGATCGTTGCTATGCTTGGGCATGGCACGAAAACCTCGGATAGGCCGATCCGAAAGGGTCATGCCGTGAAAATTGGAAAAATCCGGCGGATGGATGGGTTGCGAGACGTTTTTGAGCATATTTTTAAGCCCAGCCAAAGATCGTTGCTATGCTTTGGGCATGGCACGAAAACCTCGCGTAGAATTTGAAGGCGCATGCTACCATGTGATTAATCGCGGCAATTACCGGTCAGATGTTTTTGCCACCGATAAGACCAAGGCAGCTTTCGAGAAATGCCTCTTTGAGGCCTGTGAGCTTAAGGGTTGGCGGCTGCATGCCTATGTCATCATGCGCAACCATTTTCACCTGGCGCTTGAAACACCCAAGGCCAACCTCGTGGTCGGGATGCAGTGGCTGCAGAGCACGTTTGCTTCACGGTTCAACAAGTACCGCCATGAAAATGGACACCTCTTCCAAGGCCGCTACAAATCGATACTCGTGGAGCCTGGCTATGATCTGGCCTCGGTGGTGAACTATATTCACCTCAATCCGGCGGAAGCAGGGATCTTGCCGGTCGTAGACTTAAAGCATTATAGGTGGAGTAGTTATAAGGTATTTCAGAGCAAGGTGAGGCCGGCTTTTTTATTTTGCCATGATTGGCTGCATGAATTGGGCGGCCTCACCGACACACCGGCAGGCTGGCGTAGTTACCAGGATTATTTAATCTGGCTGGCCACCGATGAATCTGAGCAGAAGCGACAGAGCTTCGATAAGATGTGTCGAGGTTGGGCTTTTGGCAGTCAGGAATGGCGCAAAGCTCTCGTGGACGCCCATGCCAAGCTCATGGCAAATGCTGAGTCCTGCGGTAGTGAGGATGTGACGGACATGCGAGAGACTCAATGGGCTCAAGCTTTCGAAAAAATACTCCAACGCGACGGTGTAACCAGGAAGGACATATTCGCGGATAAAAAAGGTGCCCGCTGGAAGGTAGCTATGGCTGCAGAGCTTCGACAAACCACCGCAGCGACTAATCGCTGGATTGCTCATGCGCTGCATATGGGCAAACCCAACTCGGTCAGCAAGTATTTGAGTTGGGAGAGATATCGTAAAAGGTAATAACAAATTCCAATTTTCCCGGCATGACCCTTTCAGGATGAAAATGACTCCCGTTTGACTCCAGAGAAGGCATGATCTACCCATAATTTTATGAAATCGATCATGAGTATTTCCGAGGGGCAGAATAGTTTCCCGGTTTTGGTCAAGGCAGCCGAAAAAGGAAAGCTGGTTACGGTGACCCGCCACGATGAACCGGTGGCTTATGTCATGGGCTACGAGCGCATGAGCGCCGTCGCCGAGACTTTGGAGATCATGGGCAATGCCGCGGCCATGCAGGCGATCCAGGAGCATAAAGCCGGCAAGACCAAGTTTGGCCGTCTCCAGGATATTCCTGAATGAACCACATCATCCGCCCGGCGGTCCAGGTGATTGAGTATGTGCATGAATCAGTGTTCATCAGTGGTTAAAATTCGATTACCGTGCGTATGTTCCACCATAAACGTCGCTTTACCCTCAGCCGCGGGCTGATCTTCGCCGCGCTGGCGGGCTACGCCTTGTGGGTCGTTTACCCGATGATCTGGCTGGCGTATTCGTCGCTCAAGCCCGACGAGGCGATTTTCCGCGACGCGTTCGCGTTGCCGGCGCTCAACGGGCTGCAATTCGACAACTACGCGCGGGCGTGGCGCGAAGCCCGTTTCAGCGATTACTTTTTCAACAGCGTGCTCGTCACCGGCGTATCCGTGACGCTCATCACGGGTCTCGGCGCGATGGCGGGCTTTGCGCTCGCGCGTTTCCGCCATCCGGCCGGGCAGGTGGCCTTCTGGCTGTTCCTCGCGGGGCTGATGATCCCGGCCCAGCTCAGCGTCGTGCCGCTGTTTTTCGAGCTGCGCGCGCTCGGGTTGTTGAACTCGCGGCTCGGGCTCATCCTGGTTTACACCGCGAACGGCCTGCCGTTCGCCATCTTCATCCTGGCGGGATTTTTCCGGGCGTTGCCGCGCACGCTATACGAGGCGGCGGTGGTGGACGGCTGCAACGAGTTCTCGGCTTTCTGGCACGTGTTGCTGCCGCTGGCTCGTCCGGGATTGGTGACGGTGGCGATTTTCCAGTTCATCGGCGTGTGGAAGGAATATTTTTTTGCGTTCATGCTCACGTCGGGCGCGACCGGCGCGGAAGTGCGCACGCTGCCGCTCGGCCTGGCCAATATCGCGATCACCTCGCAGTACCACTCCGACTACGGGCTGCTCTTTGCCGGGCTCGTCCTCGTGACGGTGCCCATCCTGGTCATCTACCTCGCGCTGCAACGCCAGATCGTGAAAGGGGTGACGGCGGGCGCGCTCAAGGGGTGATCACAGGCCAAGTAGCAAGTAACAGGTATCAAGTAACAAGATAACCGATCGCTCCTGACTCCGGATTCCCAATCCTGATACTTGAAAACCTTACACCTGATGCTTTTCCAATGCCAAACTAGCCCACAGTTTTTCAGCAGCCTGCTAATATCCGCGTTCATCTGCGTCCATCCGCGGTTAACAAAACTTCTGAGCCCACAGGTTCGAATTAGTGATGATTAGTGCGCATTAGTGGTTAAAATGCTTGGGCTTGAAGCAAAGTTCGCGGGGTGAGCCTCCTTCGCCCATCGACTGACTCAGGCTTCCGACTTCGCCAAGGCTACGACGGACAAGACGGAGGCCAAGGGGCACCCCGCCCACAAAAGTTGATTTCGGGGTGAGCAGACTTTTTCAATTTTTGCGCAGCATCTGGGCTGGCGTGGGTGGTGAAAGGCTGAAAAGCTGAAGGACTGAAAGGCTGAACAATCCTTCTCCACCTCCGATCACATACATAGGCTGAATTGGAACACGATCTGCTCATATTTTTTGCCATGAAAACACATCCCACCCTTCGCCGATTCCTGTTGCTTCTTCCGTTGGCCGCCGCGCCGCTCGCACAGGCCCATCCGGGCCATGGCCTCCACAGTTTTTCCGCCGGGCTCCAGCATCCGCTAACTGGCTATGATCACCTGCTTGCGATGGTCGCGGTGGGTTTGTGGGCCGTGCAGCTCGGCGGTCGGGCGCGCTGGGCGCTGCCGCTGACGTTTGTGAGCGCAATGGCGCTGGGAGCGATGGCCGGGATCTCGGGCTTCGCGTTGCCGGGCGTCAATGGATGGATTCTTGCCTCGGTTTTTGCGCTCGGCCTGCTCATCGCCGGCGCGGCAAAGCTGCCGCTGGGCGCCGGGCTTGGATTGGTGGCGCTGGCGGGCGCATTTCACGGATTCGCCCATGGCGCGGAAATGCCGCTCAGCGCGAACAGCCTCCATTTTCTTGCCGGCATGGTCATGACCACGGCGCTGCTGCATGCGGCGGGCGTGGTTTTTGGTCTCGCTGCGCAGAAACGCAGTGTGGCGCTGCTCCGGCTGGCCGGAGCCGGCATTGTGGCCGGTGGCGTAGCGCTGTGCTTGGCGTAATAGGTTCAAAGTTCAAGGTTCCCGGTTCAGAGTTGTTTTCCGGAACCAACCTTGAACCTTAAACTCGGAACCTTGAACTTTGGTGTTGCTCAAGGCTTGCGGCGTGATGGGCGTGCGGTTCAATCGTCGCCATGCATCTCGTTCACGCACCGCTGTCATCGTTCGATGCTGCGTTGCCGGAAATTGCGGTGCGCGTGGATCGGCAGAAACTCGCCAAGCGCTTATGGCGCGCCGCGGCCACCGATGGCACGGAACTTGGTTTCGAAGTGGAGACACCCCTGCGCCACGGCGATGTCGTGTGGGCCAGCGACAAGATGCGCTACGTCATCCGCCAGGAACCTGAATCCGTGCTGGAAATCCCGCTCGATGTGAAGCCGGACGCCGCGGCTGTCATCGGCTGGGCTGTCGGCAACCTCCATTTTGCCATCGAGGCGCAGCCAACACGGCTGCTTGCGCCCGACGATCCCGGCCTGCGCCAGGCGCTCGACCGGATGCACATTCACTACCATGAGGTGGTCGAGGTGTTCCAACCACATCGCTTTGCCGGCAGCCTGGCCGGACATGGGCATGCACACGGGCACGAGCACGGGCATCATCACTGAACATTCTCCGTGAACATCCAACATCGAACGTCCAACGCCCAACGTCCAAGTAGGACCAGAAAAGTTGGGAGCGCGAAGGTGAAGGCTGAAGGTTTGAAGTTGGGTGTTGGATGTTCGATGTTGGACGTTGGATGTTCAAGCTGGGTCGCCAGCTTGCTGCAAATGACGGATACGTTTTATCCGACGGGGGCGTATGCGCATTCGTTCGGGTTGGAGGGTCTCACGCAAGAGGGCGTGGTGCGCGATCGCGCGACGTTGCGGACGTTTTTGCTCGAGCAGGTCTTGCCGCAGCTCGCGCACACGGACCTGCCGGTCGCGGCGCAGGCGTGGGCGGCCGCGGGCAAACCGCCCGATTGGGCGAGGTTGCACGAACTCTGTTTTCTCGGCAGCGCGATGCGCGGCGCGCGCGAGCCGCGCGAAGCGTCCGAGGCAATCGGCCGTCAGCGGCTCGAACTTGCCGCGCTGCTCCATGGCGGACTCGCGGCGAAATTTAACCAACGCTCGCTCGCCGAAGGCTGGCCGCATCCGTCGTGCGTGGCGGCTGCGATCGAAGGCCGCACGCTGGGTGCGCCGTGCGAGGCGGTGCTCGCAGCCATCATTTATTCAACGACTGCCGGTCTCATCGCCGCGTCGGTGAAGCTGCTCCGACTCGGCCAGAATGCCTGCCAGACGTTGCTTGCAGAAGCGCTTGCGCAAACGCCCGCGCTCATCGCGGAAGCGCTCGCGGTTGGCCCTGGCGACATCGGTGCGTTCAATCCCTGGTGGGATGTCGCCGCGGCGCGGCATGAAGCCGCGGATTTCCGTTTGTTTATTTCATGAGATTTTTTAACCACAAAGGCGCAAAGGACACGAAGCTGATACAGGAAGTGTTTTCTTTGTGCTCTTCGTGTCTTTGTGGTTAAAAAATCTTATGTCACGTCCTCCACGCATCGGCATCGGCGGTCCGGTTGGTTCCGGCAAGACCATGCTTTGTCTCAAACTCTGCCAGAAACTCCGCGAGCGCTACGAGATGGCGGTCGTCACGAACGACATCTACACGCTTGAGGACGCACAGTTTCTCACGCGAAGCGGCGCGTTGCCGGCCGAGCGTATCGTCGGGGTCGAGACCGGCGGGTGTCCGCACACCGCGATCCGCGACGACACGACGATGAACGAGCAGGCCGTGCGTGCGCTCGAGGCGAAATTTCCGCAACTGCAGCTCGTGCTGGTCGAAAGCGGCGGCGACAACCTCTCGGCGACATTTTCGCCCGAACTGGTCGATGCATTCATCTACGTCATCGATGTGGCGGAAGGCGACAAGATCCCGCGCAAGGGCGGACCGGCGATTCGGTTCAGCGATCTTTTGATCATCAACAAAATCGACCTTGCGCCGCACGTCGGCGCCGATCTCGGCGTGATGGAACGCGACGCGAAGGTCATGCGCGGCGAGAAGCCGTTCGTGTTTTGCGATCTCAAACGCGAACACAACCTCGACCAGGTCGTGGCGTGGATCGAACGCGAGGTGTTGTTCGCCACCGCGAAGGCCCGCTGATTTTTTTAACCGCAGACCTTTTTTTAACCGCGGATGAACGCAGATGAACGCGGATCCGGAGCAGACTGGCTGAAAATCCCCCTTGTTTTTGGCGGCATGCCTTTTTCTCTGACCTGTATTTATCTGCGTCCATCTGTGTTCATCTGCGGTTAACAAACTCTCATGCCTTCTGTGGCTACCAAGCCGACGTTTGTCGGCCATCTTCATCTCGAGGCCGCGTTGCGCGACGACGGGCGCACGGCGCTTGCGCGACAGTCGTTTCGCGCGCCGTTTCATATCAGCAAGCCGTACTGGGACGGACATGTGCTGCAGGTGCAGATCGTCAATCCAACGGCCGGAATTCTGGCGGGCGACAAATTGGAACTGGCCGTGTGCGTGAAAGCCGGCGCGACGCTGCTGGTGACGACGCCGGCGGCCACGCGGGCGTTCATGATGCGCAGCGGCGCGGCCGAGTGCCGGCAGAATTTCTCGGTCGAGACGGGAGGCTGGCTCGAATATGCGCCTGAGCCGCTGTGTCCGCACCGCGACTGTGACTATGTGCAGACGACACACGTCGAACTCGCGGACGGCGCCGAGGTTTTCTATGTGGATACGCTGGCGCCCGGCCGGGTGGGGCGCGGCGAATCGTGGGCGTGGCGGCGGCTGGGCATCGCGCTCGATGTGACGCTGGCGGGCGAGCCTGTGCTGCGTGAGCGCCTCAATGGTTCGGGCGCAGACATGGCGCGGCTCGCGGCCTTTTATGGCATGAATGAAGCGTGGTTTGCGACGGCGGCCATCATTTCGTCGCGCCTTGGGCCGGACGATCCGGTGTGGGAACGCGTGCGGGCGCTGCACGGCGGCGGACGCTGGCTCGGCATCACGCGCCTGCGCCGCGGCGGCTGGATTGTGCGCGTGGTCGCGCCCGGCGGCCAGGCGCTGCGCGACACGCTGGCTGAGCTGCGCGGGATTTTATCGGAGAAACTGCCCGCTCTGCAAAGCGACCTGCGGAAATTGTAAGGCAGTTAGCGGATTGTTTTGTAGGTCGGGCTCTACGCCCGACATTTGTTTGTATGAAATGGATGTCGGGGATAAACCCCGACCTACATTTGCAAAGGCTCCTGAGGACAGGCTAAAACAAAAAGTACCGCTGCGCCAGCGGCAGGACTTTGGCGGGTTCACACGTGAGATGCACGCCGTCGGCTTTGACGGTGTAGGTCTCTGGATCGACTTCGATTTTGGGCAGCGCGTCGTTCAGCACCATGTGGCGCTTGCCGATTTTGCGGCAGCGTTTCACCGCTTCGAGGTGGCGCGCCAGGCCGAGTTGTTTCGGGCCGTTTTTGCTGCGGAGGGACGCTTCGCTGACGAAGGTGACGCAGGTGCGGCCGAGCGCGCGTCCGGCCGCGCCGAATTGCGGACGGTAGAAGGTGGGCTGCGGCGTGGGAATCGATGCGTTGGGGTCGCCCATGTTGGCCCACGCGATGAAACCGCCTTTCAAAATGAGCTCGGGTTTCACGCCAAAGAGCGCGGGCTTGAAAATAACGAGGTCGGCGAGCTTGCCGACTTCGAGCGAACCGACGACATGCGAGATGCCGTGGGTGATCGCGGGATTGATGGTGTATTTCGCGAGGTAACGCAGCGCGCGGAAGTTGTCGGCCGCGGCGTGCGTGGGGCCGGTGAGCCGGCCGAACTGCGTTTTCATCTTGTGCGCGGTCTGCCAGGTGCGGCAGACGACTTCGCCGATGCGGCCCATGGCCTGGCTGTCGCTCGACATCATCGAGATGGCGCCGAGGTCATGGAGTCGGTCCTCGGCGGCGATGGTCTCGGGGCGAATGCGCGACTCGGCGAAGGCCACGTCCTCGGGAATTTTCGCGTCGAGGTGATGGCAGACCATGAGCATGTCGAGGTGCTCGTCGATGGTGTTGACCGTGAACGGACGCGTGGGATTGGTCGATGAAGGCAGGACGTTGGGCTCGCCGCAGACGCGGATGATGTCGGGTGCGTGGCCGCCGCCGGCGCCTTCGGAGTGATAAGTGTGAATCGCGCGACCCTTGAAGGCCTTGATCGATTCCTCGACGAAGCCGGATTCGTTGAGCGTGTCGGTGTGGATGGCGACCTGCACGTCGAGTTCGTCGGCGACGCCGAGGCAGGTGTCGATCGCGGCGGGCG
>Ga0210392_10000270_pt1 | contig 37457 bp, 32 predicted proteins | sample IncBWC30OmetaG_FD_161057 | JGI IMG/M metagenome (GOLD analysis project Ga0210392, IMG submission 161057) | Forest soil microbial communities from Barre Woods Harvard Forest LTER site, Petersham, Massachusetts, United States - Inc-BW-C-30-O ... | reverse complement strand
TCCACCCCAGGTCAAGGCCGCCTCCCGTGTCCGTCGTCGTTTCCAGATCAACGCCGTCGGAACGGTAGCTGTTACCCGTCCCATTGATCGAAGTGACATTGTAGGCAATGTTCTGGCCGCCCGTGTCGTAGTTTTCGGCCTGGACTGTGCCAGGAATGGCGGCAGGGCTTCCGCCGAAAGGTCCTTCACCTGACGATTGCTGCTGGAACGCAGCGCTGATCGTATGATTGGCCTGCACATTGGAGAACGTGTAGGCGGTGACGGCGCCCACATTGGCGCCATCCACCGTCACACTGGATACATTGAATCCGGAGTTGGGCGTGATGGTGAACGATTGGCTGGCGGCCTGATTGACTGTGACGGTACCCGTGGGGCTGATCGAACCGCCGCTGCCGGCGCTGGCCGTGATCGTAAACGTCGTGGGTTTCACTTGGAACGCAGCGCTGATCGTATGATTGGCCTGCACATTGGAGAACGTGTAGGCGGTGACGGCGCCCACATTGGCGCCATCCACCGTCACACTGGATACATTGAATCCGGAGCTGGGCGTGATGGTGAACGATTGGCTGGCGGCCTGATTGACTGTAACGGTGCCCGAGGGGCTGATCGAACCGCCGCTGCCGGCGCTGGCCGCAATTGCATAGGTAGTGATCGTGCCGCCGGTTGAGAAGTTGCACACGGTGTCAGTGCCCGCACCGCCGCTGCCGTTGTCGACGAAGACACCCCAATAATTCAAGGTGGTGTCGGCAATACGGAAGGCGAAGTTGGTGCCGACCGTCAGTTCGGAACCGCCCGCCGGGGTCACAAAGATAGAGTAGGTCTGGGCGGCGATATTGACCGCGAGGCGGAAGTGATACGACACGCCGGCCTTGTACGGGATAGTGGAGGCTGCGGCATAGGCGCCGCCGTTGCGTGCATCGATGTCACCCGTGGGATTGAAACGCGCCAGGCAGGCGAAGCTGGCATAGGCCGTCTGTGCGCCGTTGGTGAGGGCGATGACGGAATTGGTGGGCGAAGCCGAGGGCGTGGCGTCGAAGGTGGCCGTGAACGTCCCCGTCTGTGAAGTCATGGCGGCGTTTTGCCAGGTACCACCGACGGTCGCGGTCACGCACGCGCCGGAAGCCGTGGTGAGCGCGGCGGAGAATAGAATCGACGAAAAAATGGCGCACGCCAAGCGCCGCTGAAATAAACGGTGGAGGGTAATCATTGGGGTAGACTGTAGGGATGAATTGAAGCACAGCCGCTCAGTGGCAGGCTGGGCAAACGGGGTGGGGAGGTATTAAAATCTTCGGGTCAAAGAAAGAAGATCGAGGTCATTTGTATTGTTAAATCATTGCATTATGTCCCGCAAGGCTTTCGGCAATATGGAAAAATACCGGCGACAGCTCGAAACCATTCGCTGTTCTTACGCGGACATGGAATCCTCCGAGACCGAGGGGAGAAAAGAATAGTACCAGGCGCCAATCGATTTAGGCCTTTTCGCGTGGCAGCGCGGGTAGGGACGGACCGCCGGGCCGTCCGTGAATATCCAAATGGCGGCGAGTGCGTAGCCTCGACGGCGCGCCCGGCGGTCGCGCCCTACCTCAAGCCGGGGTCGTCAGGAAATTCCGCGGACCAGGCTCCATGCGCCCATGGCGCAAAGCGCGAGGCCCGACAGGCGTCCGCCTTGCGCGCCGAACGGCGCCACTTTTTCGAGGAGCACGAAGAGGGTGAGCGCGGCGATCCACCACAGGTTCATCACGCCGCCGACAAACAGCAGGAGCATGAGCGCCCAGCAGCAGCCAAGGCAGTACAGGCCGCTGGCCGCACCCATATAAAAACCGCCGTACATGCCGTTTTTCCAGTGGCGGGTCAGGAACTCCGCCGGTGAACGACAGGCGTTCAAGCAGGCGCGCTTAAAGGGTGTGAACTGATAGACCCCGGCGGCGATGAGCAAAGCGCCGCCAAAGACCGGATCGCGGGATGCCATCATCGGCGACAAGAGCAATGCCCGCGCGAGTGCGTATTGCAGCACGGTCGCCCCGAGGCTGAACGCGGTCCAGATCAGTAAATACCCCCCGGCAAACGCATAAATTTGGGCCGGGGCGCGGTCTGCGTCGGGACTCTTCCGGACGACGCATCCATAGAGCAACATCGCCGGCGCCGCGGACGGCAGCATCATCCCGGCCATCATGACAATCCACATCGCGAACAGCAGCGCCCAATAGGTGGGATCCCACGTGCTCCGCATCATCCACGCCGCGGAGCCATCCATCGCGCCGTACATGTCGCGCGCCATCGGCACGATCCACGCCCAGCAGAGAATGGTCGCAACGGCGAGCGCGCCACCGACCAGCCAGCGATCGTGCCGCACCAGTGTTTCAATGGGCGTGCGATCTTTCACGACTTCTCAGCGCACGACGCCGTGCGTGCCCCAATGGATGCGCGCCAGATGGGCATGGGTGCCGTCAAACTCGAGCTGGATGGTTCCGGCGGTCCCCTTGGATTTCCCGCTCACGAATTCCGCCTCGGTGAACTCGAAGCCGGTCGGGAGCGTGATTCGCGCCTGGTGGTCGGCGCCGGTCATGGGATTCTTGATCGATGCGGCGCTGGCCTCGATGACGCCAGGCACATTTACTTTTGCCGAGCGGGTCTTGACGTCGATCGTAAGTTCAATGGGTTTGAAAAGGGTGGGCTGCACCTTGGTGACCGTGGTGGAGAATACCTGCCAGATGAGTTTGCCCGGCTCGGTTTCGCGGCCATGGGAAATAGACTCGAGGGCGGCCCTTTGCTTTGGGTCGGCGCGTTCGTCCACGATCGACTGAAAGGTGCCGTTCCCGAGATGGATGGGCCCCGGCCAGGCCGCAAGAATGCCCCAACGCAGGCCGTCGAGCGGCACGTCGCCGAAGCGGCCCTTTTCGATTTGCACAAAGGTGAGCGCCCGGCAGTCGCCATGGGTCGGCAACGAATTGAACTGGCAGGGGCAACCGAAGCCGCAATTGCAGTGCCCAAATTCCACGCCTTGCAGGGACCATTCCACGAGTTTCATCGGTGTTCCTTTCGACTAAGCGCCATTAATGTGCAAATCTCTTGCGGCGGAGCGAAAAGAAAAGCGGTGTGGCCGGCAAGCCTGTTATGGAGATGCCGGAGCGTATGCGCATGGGTCGCGAATAAAGCCTCCCGTTGCCATTATTTCATGATCGGCTCCCCGTTGGGCCGCCAATCAACGGCGCCGAAGCGGCTGCCGCCAAGGACGGTGTAAACGATGCTAAATTTTATTTCCGATTGGTGCTGGTCGGGAAAGTGGCCGTAATGGGCGCGCCGATCAGATGCCACGCATTCCAATCCCACCGCCTGATAGCCAAAGGTTCGGACCGTGATGCCCGCGTCGGCGCGGAAAATTTGTTCGGATCCCTCTTTGTCGTCCGACCCCGTCCCGCTCACATAATAGTCCCGCGCGGTGACATCCAGCATCATCCGGTCGCCAAAAATCGTGCGCAAGGCCAGGAGCCCTTGCGGCGTCGCCCCGTAGTGGTAGTTGCGCTGGCCGTCGGACTGCGGGGTGGTGCCGGCGCCGGCGAAGCCCACGCCCGCCATGGCGGTGCCCTGCAGCGCGATATGGCGTGAGAGCCACCATTGGTCCGTCGTGCCGAAGCCCAACGCGGTGGATGACACGCGAAAAATCTGCGGCGCAATATAGTCGTAGCTGGCGTAAAGGCCGGCGATGCCCCGGTGGTTTTTGCCGCACGTAAAATCCGTTCCCCACAGCATTCCGCGCACCATGATGTCCTCAATGAAGTTATGGTTGTGGGCGCTCGTTTTTCCGGCCGCTTCAAACGAAAAATAATCAAACGGACGCTCATACTCGTAGTTATCCTTCCCGGGCAGGCCGTAGACCATAGTGAAATCGACGATCGCTTCCTGCTTCAGGCTCGGTGTTGAGATACCACTGCCCGACACCTTGGCGTCGACGCTGGCTCCGAGCCGGAGCCGCATGAAGGTGGCGGGATCGTAGCTCGGAAACACCGCCTTAAAACGATCGCCAAAGACCAGTCGATTGAAGCCGAGCGGCGGGAAGATGGCGGCCGCGGCCAATTCATGCCAGAATCCCGGATGCGTGCCTCCATCCTCCAGCACAAGGCTCGCCATGCGAAACAATGATTCGCCGAGGAGCGCGCCCGCCTGGGCGGTGGTGATCTGGTCGTTGATGGAGGGCAGGTCGGTCTCGCCGGCCATTTTCCAGATAAAACTCCCGACGTTGCTGTAGGCGAGCGACGGCCAGAAGTCCACCCCTGCGGACCGGGTGAGGCCGAACATCGTCGCGCCTTGGTACGGATGACCGAATTGGTTGATGTTAAAGGGATCGGTATCAAACACCCAGTGCTGCTCGTGCACGTGCTCCCAGGTGCTCGCGAAGGTCGAGTCGTACCAAGTGTTCGGCATCGCGATCCGATCGTAAACGTTGAGCGCGGTAAGAAAGCCCGGCACCTCCACCGCCGGGATCAGGTAACTTTTCCCTTCGCCGGACTTCCAATCCAAGGGCAGGGGGCCTTCCGCCTGGGAATGTGCCGGCGGCTTATCGGCCGGCGCCGGATCCGGCGCCGCGGCGGTTTGGGCGGACGCGCCGATGGCCAACGCCAGAAACAAGGCAGGATAAGTCCAGGGTGTGTTCATAGGTGGAGCCGCTCGACGCGCCTTGCAGGCTTGCTCGCGGCAGGCCACCTACCTTGGCCGGAAACGACGGTCGTCGCAATGGGGTGAAGACCGACCGTGCCAAACCGGCGGCCTGTCAGGCTGTTAACTGTATCTATTTTACAACTACAAAAAGAAATCACCGCGTTCCTCGTCCCATCCTCCGGGCGAGGCGGCGGGATGGGGTGCTGTCCGCCCGGGCCAAACCAACAAGGCTGGTCGGGCCTTGCTATTGAAAACAACGGGGCATCACTGGCGTGTTTTGTGCTGAGCCTGCGATGTCCTTGCTCTGCGTTAAAACAGCGGGTGACCCGCGCGCACGGTGGGACGCGCCGAAATTTAACCGAAAAAGCAAAGCATGGTCTCCCCCTTTCCGACCAAGATGACCAGGATCCTTGCTCTCGCCCTGTTGGGCGGGGTTATGTTTGCTTGCCTTGCCACTCCCGCCGCGGGCCAGAGCTATCCTTATCGGTTGCAGACTGGCTACGTTCGCCTGGCGGCGCGTTTGCAAGGCCTGGTGCCAAACGGCCAGTCGATCGTCATGGGCGAGGCCGAGGGGGAGTTAATACCCGGTGCCTACCTTCCTGATGTCACCAATCCCATTTTCTCCCAGGTGAATTTTCAAATCATGGACGGCAGCGGGACGACGTCAACGCATGCGACCGATGTGGGCCGGCTGCTTTATGGGCAGGATGAGTCGTTCACGCCCGGCATTACCCGGGTAAGACTATTCCGGGCCGACCTGAGTGGGACTGGGTTGCTGGAGTCGCCCACGGAACTCAACTGGCTTGATCCGGCCGGGCCGATCAACATCGGCGTGGATGTACTGAGCAACAGCTGGGCGTTTAACACGGGCCAGACGCCGTATTCCACCCAACTCGTGCGGCGGATGGACTGGCTGGCGGATGCCTACGACATCGTTGTCGTGGCCGCCATACCGAACAATTCCGCGGGGCTCATGCCGCAAATTATCAGCAGCATGTATAACAACATTTCGGTGGGCAACTCATCGGGCGTGTCCAGCCGCGGGCCGACGCTTTTTCAGGAGACCGATGGCGTGACCGCCGGCCGCTGCAAACCCGATATCGTGGCGCCGTTGCCCATTACCAGCGCATCCACGCCCCTCGTTGCATCCTGCGCCGCGCTTTTGCTCGATGAAGTGCACCGGCGCACGGCCGCCGGGCAAGCAAACTTTGTGAACGGGGTGAAGCCGGTGGTGATCAAATCCGTCCTGCAAACCGGCGCCAACAAACTGCCGGGCTGGACCAAGGGCGATTCAACCACGACCAATCCCGAACTCACCCCGCTGGACTTCCAGCAGGGCGCCGGCCAGGTGGATATTGATCATTCCGAAATGATTCTTTCCACCGGCAACCAGTCTCCGGGCTGGGTCTACCGGGTTGGTTGGACCTACGAGCAAGGCATCGCGCCGGCGGACACGCGCCTGTATTATTTTACCCTGAACGAAAGTACGGCCAGGCGTTTTGCCGCCACGCTCAACTGGGATCGAAAAATCACCAGTACCGGCGTCGCCTACACCGTTGATAACGCCAGCCTGTCTCATCTGCAATTGGAGTTTTATACTTTTGCCAATGGCACCCTTTCCCTGCTTCAGGCCAGCCGGAGTCCGATCGACAACCTGCAACACATCTGTCTGCCCACGATCGCGAACGGTTTTTATATTCTGCGCGTCATCAATTCGGGCAACCTGGCCGCCGATTATGCGCTGAGCTGGGGCTGCCTGCCGGCGACAGAGAGCGATATCGGCCCCTGATGCCGGCCAACTCGGGCGATCTCTCGCAACGCACGAAAGTGCGTTGCTTCAATCCTGCAGCGCGTCGACGGGGGCGAGTTCGTAACTGATCTTGCCTTCGATGATTTCGCGCAGCGCAGTATCCTCGGCCGTAAGTTTCTCGAGCGATTCAACCAGCGGGCGGCTGCCGCGTCGCAGCTGTTTCACGCGGCGCGAGACCACGTTGACCAGGATGTTCGGGTCGTCGATCGTCTTGAGTGCGGCCTTAAGGTAATCGTCTCTCATGGTTGGGAGGCAGACAAGGCGGCTGTGAGGGCGAAGAGTTTCGTCGTTTTCACATCTGTTCTTGGCTGAGTTTCGCATTCTAAAAACCCGTGGCGCCAAACACGACGTATATCGGAGCGATGGGCGGGCCGCCCGGTCAATCCGTTGGCGGGCCATTCGGTTAGAATGATTAAACTCACGCGATCACGGCCTTTTCGATTTTTTGCCACGAAGGGGCACAAAGATTTAAAGTAAATCCGAAAACAACGGTCGGCTGAGGGCAGCCGACCCTACCGAAATGCAAACGGATTCCGTGGTAGGGGCCGTTGCCCTCAACGGACCGAAATCAACCCGCTTTCGCAGCGGTGACGGGCTTGTTCAGCCGCCCGCGCACGAACATAATGTAACCCCGCAGCGCATAAAATTGGTCGGCGAGGGATGCCGGCACCTTGAGTTTATAGACGGCCTCCTCAAGTTCGTCGAGACGCCGGAGCAGATCCTGCCTCTGTTCGCCGGTCAGCTCGCCGAAGGCCTCGCGTTCGATGCGGATGAGGCGCCGATAACAATGAAAGAAACGCAACCGGACCCTGAATTTGTAGGCGTTGGGGAAGAAACGGAAGGCCGGAATGAGGACGAACACCAGCGGGAGAAAGTACACCGCGATCCGGTTGATGAGGCTCGCGAGCCAGAAATTCCCGATGAATTTATAGGTGAAACCCTTGCCCGATTTGTAATAGCGGGCGGCATCGGCGCTAACCTGGAGCTCATCATGGTCGTTGATCTTGAGGGTATGTTCGAGCGGAGCCGGGAACTCGCCTTGCTTTTGGAAGATCGTCGCAGGCTGGTGGACCTCCTGGGCTACTCCGATGAGAAGGTCGGAAATGGCCGGATTCAAATCCTTCCGTGCCACCAGTCCCACCGTGGGGCCGAGGAGCACCACATCGTGGGCCGGCAAATCCTTGCCAAGGTCAAGCGAGCCTTCGGGGAGAACCATTTTGTTAAGGTAAGTGAACTCCCGCCGCCGGACATACGCATCAGCCTGCGTGAAACTGTAGAGTTGGAGATCGGGTGAGTGCAGGAGGGTCTGCAGGGTGTGGATCGAGGTCGAGTCACCCATGAGGAAAATCGCATCCAGCTTCCCATTCAACAGGCCGGTCGCCGCTGCATCCGCCTCAACGTCCAGCAGAGTCGTCGTGGTGCCGGTGATTCCGTTGGCTCGGAGGATGGCCAAGGCAAGCACATGGGTTCCGCTGCCCAAGGCCCCCGTCGCGATCCGCTTTCCCATCAGCTCTGAAAGACGGTTGATTGGCGTCGGACTGCGGTAGAAAATCATTAGCGGCTGGTACGTGATACTGCCGAGGGAAACCAAGTCGCTCAGGGTCTTGCCATCCGCAATTCCCCCTTGGACAAAGCCGACATCGACATTCCACTGGGATGACTGCAGCCGGTGAAGATTTTGCTGGGAACCCTTGGAGTGAAGGATCCGGAGCGTCACTCCGTGAGTGGCCAGGATCTCTTTGTACGATTCGGCAAACTGCAGGTATTTGCTGCCCGCTGGTCCGCTGGAAATGGTAAGGGTGCTCGGGGGCGCCGACCGGACAAACCAAACCACGGCGAGGACGCAAAGGGCGATGATGAACATCGCAATCGCGGTGGCCACCGTCTTGCTGAACCCGAAGGTTTCGCTGAGCCCCGATACCATCGGGGCAGGAGGAGTCACTTTCGGAACCTTCATCTTCATGATAATTGATGACGCACGGTAATCGGAGACCGCGAATCAACCGGATTGGATGCACAAAGCAATCGCGCGGTTACTCCACCGGGATCGCCACCAGAATTGGCGGTCCACTTGCCGGCCATTTTTTTCTTCGCGGTAGCCTGGGTATTGATCATCACTAAAATCTTTTTCTGGGGTGAGCCCGTCCGACATCCAGAGTCTGCATCGGTCCACCCATACAGGCCTAGGAGCAAACTGGGTAGTTTTTTTACGTTTTGCAATAAGCTCACCATGAGTGCAAAATCGTTGAATTCTTAAGTTATTATTTTCTATTAACTTGATCGCCTTTTGCACCCCACGATTTGCAAAAACAACGGTCATAAAAAAATGCCATTTTTGCCTAAAAATAGGGTTGGCACCTCGTCTGTCAGCCCCCGGCTATCGCCCCAACAATCAGAAATGGTTCGGTGCCATCTGCCACTTCATCGGGTAATTGAGCTTCGGGAGGTGCAAAGGAAAAATCCTCCTTGCAGGCAAAAAATCTCACGAAGGGGCGGCGCTTCAACGTGCCATGGTCGCGAATCGTCCCGCGCAATGCCGGGTAGCGCGCCTCCAGCGCGTCGAGCACGGCGCCCAGTGTCACCGGGCTTGCCAACTCCAGTTCCACGTCGCCGTCCACGCGTGCCAGGTTGCGCAAATGAAAGGGCAGCATCACGCGGATCATGGTAATTCAATGGTTATCGACCACGGCGCACATGGAATATGCGGAAATAAAAATTTCTTTCTTAAACCGCGAATGAACGCGAATAGACGCGAATTTCTTGCCGTGGATATCTCGATCCTTTTTACACCGGGGTCGCCAGCCCTGAGCCTGCCGAAGGGGTCGAACGGGCAAAGATAGCAAAGTGATCTCAGTTTTTTTAACCACTTTAACGACTGAAGCACACGGATGGTCACTGATATGGCCTCAGGAAAAAATCTTCTGGGCTTTGCGCCCTTTGCGGTCTTCGTGTGAAACGGTTTGCTTTTCGATGCCTCTGTTTGGGCTTGGGCATCCGTGCCGATCGGTGAAATCCGTGGTTTCATCTGCTGTTCCCGAGATCATGGCAAGACCTGGGCTTCAACCGACAGCACCGCCGGCAGGTCGTGCACGATGGCGTTCCATGAATCGCCGCCGTTGGCCGAGGCATAAACCTGGCCGCCCGTCGTGCCGAAATACACGCCGCATGGATCCAGCGAGTCCACCGACATCGCTTCGCGCAAAACATTCACGTAGCAGTCCTTTTGCGGCAGTCCTTTCGTGAGGGGTTGCCACTTGTCGCCGCCGGTCCTGCTGCGATAGACGCGCAGTTTGCCCTCCGGCGGGTAATGCTCGGAGTCGCTCTTGATCGGCACGACGAAAATGGTCTCCGGTTCGTGCGCGTGAACCTCGATCGGGAAACCGAAATCGCTCGGCAGGTTGCCGCTGATTTCGCGCCACTGTTCGCCGGCGTCGTCGCTGCGCATCACGTCCCAATGCTTTTGCATGAACAAAACGTCCGGCCGCGACGGGTGCATGGCGATGCGGTGGACGCAGTGCCCGACTTCCGCGTCCGGGTCGGGCAGTTCGTAGGGCGATTTCAATCCGTGATTGATGGCTTTCCAGCTTTTCCCGCCATCGTCGCTGCGAAACACGCCGGCGGCGGAAATGGCGACGTAAATCCGGTTCGCATTTTTTGGATCGAGAATGATGGTGTGAACGGCCATGCCGCCCGCACCCGGCTGCCAGAGATGGCCCTTGGCGCTGCGCAAACCGGGCAGTTCCTTCCACGTTTTGCCACCGTCCGTGGTTTTGAAGATCGCCGCGTCCTCCACGCCGGCGAAGGCCGTGTCCGGGTCGCTTAGCGATGGTTCGAGATGCCAGACGCGCTTGAACTCCCACGGATGCTGCGTGCCATCATACCATTTGTGCGTGCCGGCCTCGCCGGCGTAGACGAATTTGTTGCTTTCGCCCCTCGGAAAACCCTCCTGGCCTTTCAATTCCTCCGGGCTGCTGCCCGGCGTATTCCAGGTTTTTCCGCCGTCGTCGGAGCGCTGGATGATCTGGCCGAACCAGCTGCTCGTCTGCGACGCGTAGATCCGGTCCGGGTCCGCAGGGGAGCCCTTGGCATGATAAATTTCCCAGCCTGCGAAATGCGGGCCGCTGACTTTCCATTTCTCGCGCCTGCCATCCGAGGTAAGGATGAACGCGCCCTTCTTGGTGCCGACCAGGACTCGTATTTTGCTCATGGTTTTCTCCGCTTGGGTTATGAGAGAGCGCGCTGCCCAGGAAATGGATGTTTTGGATGGGGCGACGATCGCCCTATGCCCTTGTGCAGCATGGTGCAAAAGATCCATGATTCCGCAAACAAACTCAATCCACCCGTCAGGATCGCGAAGGCCTGGGTGGGCACCGTCACCATTTTTGCTTGCCGGAGATTATGTCGCCCCCGTAGTAATGACCGTTCTGACGGTTGCGAAGCGGACATTGCGCGCTCGGATCGTGGACTAGATTGCCCGGTAGCTCAGTGGCAGAGCAGGTGACTGTTAATCACTTGGTCGCTGGTTCGATCCCAGCCCGGGCAGCCAGTTCGTCACAATGCCACGAAGTGACGAGCGACGACAAAACGTGACTAAGTTCCTCGGCACTAGAGACGTTCACGTCTTCTACGAATTTCGCGCAAAGGTCGGCGAGTGCCGGGGTGTGACACGAATTCCCGGATTTTTGTGTGCGTATTTGTGCGCATTCCAAATTGGACGCTGGGTCGGCCGCGCGCGTGTGAGTGCCTGACTGGTTTTCTTGTGTGCGTGCCGCCGGCTGTCTCTCCTCGATCCACGGCAGCTTCGCGATCTCCGTGTGCAGCGCCAGCGCCGGCACATCCGTGTAGATTTTCGCGGTAAGGTTGGCATCGGAGTGGCCAAGGACCTCCTGCGCCACGCGTTGGTTGATGCCGTAGCGCACGCCGAGCGTCTGCCAGGTCTTGCGGAACGAGTGAAAGTGAACGACGCGGCCCAGGGCATCCTTCCGCTCGATGCCCGCGCGCTTCAGATCGCCGCGAAGGACATCGTATGTCGGCCACCGAAACCAAAACACCGTCTTGTTTTGGCGGAACGATTCCTCCGCAGGTCGCATGGCCTTCAGCTCGCGGACAATCTCCGGCCGTAGCGGCACCGCCCGCTTGTCCTTGTCTTTCGTCGTGTCCTCGCGAAACAGCGCGTAAGGCTGCGCTTCATCCATATGCAGGTCGCTCCACATCAGTGCGCGCACCTCGCTCTTCCGCTGCCCGGTGTAGAGCAGCATCTGGTAGGCGAGCTTCCGCTTGCCGGCCACGGCAAACAGCCGGCGCAGTTCGTCCTCGGTGAACGCGCGGCTCGGTCGTACCTGTTTGCCGCGCACCTCGACGTGGGGGACCTTTGCCAGCGGATTCACCAGCAGCCGGTCAATTTGCACCAGCCAATTCAAAAACGCCGACGCCGAGAGATGATATTCCTTCTTGGTCTTCGGCGCGCATGTGAGAGACGCACGCCACTTCACGAACGCGTCCGGACGAATGTTGCTCAGCGCTTTCCAACCGTTGTCCGCAATCATCCGGCGCAGCCGAGTCGTCGTGTCGCGAACATGCTTCGGCTGGAGTTCGCGGCCGCGCAAATCCGCTTCGTAGTCGTCGACGAGTTTCGCGAGCTGCGTGCTCGCGGCGACGCGCACAGCCTTCGGCGCGATGATGCCTTCGGCCTCGCGTTGCTCATCGAGCACGATTGCGCGGAGCCGTTTCCTCGCGATGTCGCGGTCGGGCGTGCCGAGGCACACCGTTGTGAGCTTGGCGCGCTTTGCCAGCGCGTAGCGGCCATAGAACAAACGCGACAAGACCCGCTTGCCGTCAACGATGCGCGATTGCCTGTAAACGAATTCGATCATGATGTTACCTCCGAGTATTTGACCATTGATGCATCGAGAAAGCGTTGCAGTTCGCTCGGACGAATCCGGGGCGACCGCTCGCTGACCTTCACAAAAGCAACTTTGCCGCCATCGACAAGCCGCCGAAACTGCCGCAGCGAAATGCCGAGCGCACGAGCCGCCTGGGCGAAAGTGAGCAGCGCTTCCAGCGCTGCCGCTTCGACACCGATTTTCGCCACAGGTGACGCAACTTCCGCTTTCGACCGCAAGCGATGCGCCCCGCCGTTGTTTCCGCCCGCCACCACCCGCGCCGCTTCCTCCCGCTCCGCCACGACCACGCCACCGTCGCACGCCTCCACCACCGCCGCCAATCCCGTCAACTCAAGTTGAGCCACTTCGCTTTTCGTTTTCATGATGCCGCATTGATCGCTCTCCATTGCCGAAAAAACAAGGACACGCATCTACCCAATTTACGGTAGATCGCCTACCGTAAAAAGGGTAGGCCGCGCTTTTCCTGTCGCCCGATCCTGCGAACAAGCCGGCCTTGTTGCGCCTCGTCGCCCGCCCTTTTTTACCCACAGACGCAAAACCCCATGGATTTCGTGGGATTTCTAAGTCGTTGAAAAACGGTTCAAAATTTTTCGATGCTTACGAACTTCGCGAAGTCGGAAGGGTTTTGCGTCTTGATTAGAAAAAAGAGCGCAAGACGCGGAAAAAATGGTCGGGCTGGCCGTAGGCAAATTGCTTAGAAAACCCTCGCCGGCTGAGGCATTGCCGGGGCCGTTTTGTTGCTGAAAAAGAGGCGATTCTGCCTGTTTTTAGCGCGATTTAATCGGCCTGCGCGGCCCCGCTTCGCACCCGATTCGGGTGCTGGCCGCTTGTCGGGCAACGTGGTTTTTGTCGCGGCCGTAGGCCAAGCTTGCCACCATAAACAGGCCAAACGGTTAGGCTCCAATCTTTTTTCTGTAGACTGCATAAACAAGCCTCTCCCCCACGAAGAGGCCGGCTGCCATCGCAACGAGCCAAAAGAAAATCATTCGGCCTTTTTCGTCAGCACCGGGCAGGGCTAAAAGTGCGCCGAACGCAAAAAGTGCCGAATAAACCAAACTAATCCGTAGAGATTGAAGTGTGTCAGTCCACCAGCCGAGGGGGTGTCTGTCCCAACTCGGTCTCTGCAAAATTTTCTTTTTGGAATAATTAAAACTATAGGTGACGGCACAAAGCGGAAAAACCGATCCTCCGACGAAGGTAATCGTGACAAAAATCCAATCGGCATTTGTTCGTGCGGTTTCTTCCGGGCGCAACTCGCGATAACCAGAGAAAATCACGAGCGGAATAAGAAGAAGGTAAATGACAGGCCAGATTTTCATCGGAAGAAGCCAAATCGACCGCCGCCAGCCTCAATATCTTCTTTGGAGGTGACGTCGGTTCTGAGTGATGCAATCGCATAATCGGGAAATCCAGCGCCAGCCATTCGTTCTTTAAGTGCGTCCGAAATAGGCGCGAGCTGTGAGCAACGAAACGCTTCCTTGTCAGCACTCGTGCGGCAGATAAACCAAACGAACATATCATCGGGGCGACCGTCCAAATGCGGTATCAATTCTTGATCTATGAACACACATGGCGCCGTCTGGTTCGCTCGCAGCGCGGTCACGCAGGCGAGCATCGTTTTACCCCATTTCCAATGATCATCGGCCATTTTCTTCGGCTACCATTAGAGATGACCCACGCGAGGACAAGCGTGGATCATCATTGCCCACATTTGCCATGGCGTTTTGTTCACACCGAATTGAATAAAACGTAATAGAAGATCACGCGAAAAATGGCCGCCTACCACCTCCGACGCCGCGAAGAGCGCGCCGGCGCAGTCGAAGACAAGGAGCCGGCTAAATCGTTCTGGATTTGTGCGGCACGGGATACCAATTCCTTGGGCACGTCCAACCGCTCGGCGTGTTCTGCCCAGCGACCGACTGCCGCCGCGACTTCTCCGTCGATTTCATCAAACTCGGCCGGCGTCACCCCGACCTCGGCCGCCACGTCGGTGAGCGCTTGCCGACGGGGCGATTTATCAAACGTGCTCGGAAAAAGTCCGCTCAATTCACGGTCGCGCGAGTAGCTCGGCGTCAGGTCGTACGCAGGTGACAGGGTCCAGCGGCCGGAGTCTCCATTGAACAGAAAACTGTGGTTTTTGCCGTGATCGTCAGCGTTACCGCTTCGGACGTTGAAGCACATGCGGCGCACCGCCTCGAGGATTTGCGCGCGGTCGCCCGTCAAATCCCGCGTGGTCGTGAAAAGATCAACGTAGGTGAGGTTATGCCGGTGGAGCGCACCGGCGAGCGAGACGAGATGCAGGCGGCGATTGCGCGGAGCCAGGTCGAAACGCTCGACGAAGAGGTGATGACGCGGACGGGAGGAAGCGTCATCGGACATCACTCGAGCGCGGGTTGTGCGGATTCCCGCTGCACGGGCCATGCGGAGATAGGCCGCTTCCACCCGCCCATCAGTTGACGGTTCGAGCGGATCGTCCTGTGTATCGAGTTTCAGAATCCCGAGCTTCATGCCGGGCAGGCGTGACGCCGCGACGTTGCCGCGCGTGACCAAGGTGCCATCGCGAAGGAGTCCGACCGTTGCCTTTGGATAGGCGCCGCCAGCGGTGCCGCCTTGGAGGAGGTGGCGGAAGGCTTGGGGGGGACGGTTTCGAATCACCGCCTGGGCCTCGCGCGTAAGCAGAAGTGGGGTGACAGGTTCCCACGAGGAACTGCTGTGGGCTTCTTCCATGGCGGGAGCGAACGAGAGGGCGCCAAGGCCGCGGTTTCCCACCCAGGCAAGCATACGCATGGGCGTGGCCTTGATGTCCAGGGCGCGGAAATCGCGCTCCATGAGCCGGCGGCCCCACTGGTCGGGCAGACAGTCGCTCAGGAAACCGGGCAACTGGTCGAAGCCGTCGGCGCGCTGACGGAAAACCGTAGAGGTAAAAGGAATGGCGAGCGGCGAGAGGTTGTAGCCGGTATTGAGCCACGCCTCGTCGTAACCAAAGAACGTGACGCCAGGGACGACGACCTTGCCAACCAAGCGGCCGTCATGCCACTGGACACGGAGAGCGGGAGCGGAATTGGCCATGGTTATTTGCGGGTGCGGGGTTTCTTCGCGCGCGCGCGCTGACGCGCCGGGCGGCTCACGTCGCGCAGCGTGCGCTCTTCTTCGAGTTCGGGCACGAGCAGGCTGAGACGGTCGGCCAGCCGAAGGATGCCAAGGATACGGAGGAGGTTCGCGAGAGTGATGTTGCCGTAACCCGTTTCGAAGTTCTGATAACTCTGAACGGAGATTCCGGCCCGCCGCGCGATTTCGGCCTGGGTCCAGTTGCGCCGGAGGCGTTGCGCGCGAAGGCGGGCGAGCAGCGTTCGCACCGCGACGCGCTCTCCAGCACGCGCCAAAGCGTCGGTTCCATTCTTACTCATATCCCCTATTTTAATAGGGATTAAATCATAAATACAAGTTTAATCCTTAATATGATAGGTGCTATTTAACAATATGCACCACTCACGCGAGCGGACCTGCAGCAGGTCCGCTCGCGTGAGTGGTATGTCTCGAATAAATCCCCTTTCAAGGGGCGTCGAGGCAATACTGCGTGCAGCGCCACGCCATCCCACCAGTCGCGCCCAATTTGGGTTATTTCATAAATGCACGAAATCAACATTAGTGTTGATTTCGTGCATTTATGAATGGCATCCGCTGGGCAGAAAAGATTGCAGGCAAAAGCCGCCGCGCGTTTGTGGAACAGAAGATGGCGTCGCTGAAGCTAGCAGAGTCCCAACAGATCATTCAAAACCTCGACCAGTTCGTGTCTGTCTTCACCTTGTTCGCCGGTGTATCGGTCGCATCGCAGAATCTCGGTAGCAGTCATCTGAGGAAAAATCTTAGCGAGAACTTCGCTCTCCGCGATCTGTGCAGTTTGGTTTACGAGTTTCTTCACGTCATCTGTGTCGCTAAAGGCGACCTGTATTCCCGTTGCGCGTTGAATGGCGTCCGCGTGAAGATAATTTTCAAATTCCCGCTTTCGAGTCGCGTGCGCTCGGACGCCCTTGCTTCGCAGGTCTGTGATTCTTGCGACGTTCGTCCGATGGGTTGATACGTTAGCACCGCCTCGGTCGGAATCAATGAATACGCCCCAAGGCAATCCCAGTTCTTCGGCGGTCTTGAGAGTCACCCAATGTTTAAGGCTGCCGCATCCACCGATGAAGACGGGGACGATCTTCTTTTCGTCGAGGCTATGCGAAAGATTGCCATTCTCCTTGAGTTTATTGGAGGCGTGGCGCAGGGCAATGACATCGCCATATCCTTCGACCGCGATAATTGCGCGGGCAAAGCTGAGCTCCTTTTCCGGGAGCACGCCCAAAGCAAGCGCAACTTTGGCCAGCACTTCTTCGGTACCGTACGAGACACGCACTGAACGATCTGGTAGCCGTTCAATGTATCTAACAGCGTCCGTCGGGAGCAGGCCGCCCAATGCCGGAACGTGTGTTGAAAGCATTACCTGACAGTCGCCACTCGTGGCCATATCGAGCAGCGCTTTGATTAGCATAACCTGGTTATTCGGATGCTGCGATGTTTCCGGTTCTTCGATTGCGTAGATCACCGATTGGCCAGCGGTGCGTGTCCGTTCCGCCTCCGCACGGAAAAAATTCAGTAGAATGAGGCGGCGCACGCCGCTGCCGCGTTTGTTCACCGGGATGCCGTCTTCGCAATCCAAGCCGAAATTAAATGTCCACTTAGGCTTTTCACGAAATTTCGGCGTGAGCTCGCGCGATAATGTCGAATCCATTTCGTTTAGCTTAGCCAACGTCCGGCACGCCACATCTAGGACACGAGCGATTATCCGATTTTCCAAAATGGAAATCTCTGATTGGAATTCCTTTTGCGCATTTTTCACGGCGGCCTGCATTGGATCCTTTGCCTCAGCGTCGCCGTCGCTGCTTTCCCGGTCGGACTTAAACAATGCGAACACTGGCAGGAGGGCTTCAACACGGCCCCAAATGTTTTTGCCCGCCTCTTCGAATTTCGCGATTTCAATCTCGCGGGTTTGAAGGTTGAGATCAGAGGCACTTGCCCAGAGCGCAGCACGCAACAGGGAGCTGACACGCTGGTCGGTAACGTTGGCGAGGACATTGCGACGCTCGGCCAGTGCGCGAAGATCGGTGATTTTAAGTTCGAGCAAATTGTTCAACCCTGTGATGGTTGGGTGCATTGCACGCACAAAAACCTTCTCTTCCACTTTGGCTGCCCCGACCTTGAAGCGCTTGATGATTTCGAGTTCGCCGTTCGAGTTGAGCAAATGTTCCTGCCGTAGCGAGGTGCGAAATGATTCGTCGACCACTACATCCGGGGGCAGTTGGTCGAACACGCAGGTGATTTCGACGACCACGTTACGGGATCCACTCGGGATGTCGTCTTTTTCCAGTTTTACAGCATCATGGTTAAAAAAGATTTCCAGCGATTCCAAAATCGTTGATTTTCCAACATCGTTACGGCCGATAATACCTGTGACCTGCGGGTGAACAGGAATCCGCGTAGCAGCGCGGTAGCCACGAAAGTTGTCTAGGACGACCTCTTTGAGACGCATTCCTTGACGTTGGTGATTTGCGCGCGGACTTACGACATCAAAGACAGCCAGCCGTTCCTTTGATGAGGTGATGGAGCTGTCGTCGGAATGGGGGTTGAAAATCCGACCGTCCAGTTCATCTTAACATTCCACATGCCCGGGTACGAATTAAGCCGTCTCAACGACAAGGAATTCGAGGCCTTGGCCACGCATATCGTAAGCGGCCTCACGAGTACCCGAGTCGAAAGGTTCAAGCCGGGCAAGGATCAGGGAGTTGACGGCCGTTTTTTCGTCGTTGGCCACCAAGAAGGGATTGTTCAGGCAAAACACTGGGAGAAAACTGGGGTCGTGGCCCTCCGCGCCTATTTGACCAAAACGGAAGCGCCCAAAGTTGCGAAGCTAAAGCCGGCGCGTTACCTCCTTGTAACTTCGGTCCATCTCGGACGCTCGGATAAGCAGTCGATCAGCGATATCTTCTCGCCCTATATCAAATCCCCGGCTGACATTCTGGGGAACGAAGACATCCAGGATTACCTGCGCGACCATCCCGAGATCGCCCGGCAGCACTATAAACTCTGGCTTGCGAGCGCCGAAGTTTTGACCCTGATGTTTAATGCGCCGATTATAGGCCGCAGCACGTTCAAGACTGACGAGGTCATTGCTTTTTCGCCGAAGTACGTCGCCACCCAGTCTCATCAGGAGGCACTCAAGCTGCTCGATGAAATGGGGTCGATCATCATCATCGGAGAGCCAGGAATCGGGAAGTCCACTTTGGCGGAACAACTGGTATTGAACTACGCGGTAGATGGGTACGAATTGTGCTTCGTCCAGAATGCGCTGGAAGAGGCAGAAGGGGTCTGGGCCAATGATCGAAAACAAATCTTCTACTTCGACGACTTTCTCGGGCGAAACTACCTCGAGGCAATCGGACGTAACCACGACTCGCACGTACTCGCTTTCATGCGCCGTGTGCAGAAAGATAAGACGAAGCGGTTTGTTCTGACATCGCGCACCACGATCATGCAGCAAGGCAAGAGCCTCTCGGAACTCTTTCGTGTCTACAATATAGATCAAAAGGAATTCGAGATTCGGATTACCGATTTGTCGGCTATCGAAAAGGCACGCATTCTCTACAACCACATCTGGTTTGGCGACCTCGGGCCTGAATTTGTTGAGCAATTGTATGTGGACAAGCGATACAACGACGTCGTAGCACATCGGAATTTTAACCCACGCCTTATCTCATTCATCACCGATACCCATAAAATCGCGGGCATCCCGGACCAACAGTATTGGCAGTATGTGAAGGCCACCTTGGAGAATCCCCGCGATGTCTGGCGAGGCGTGTTCGATAATCAGTTGGATCGCATGGGGCGGCTAATTGTCACGCTAGTCGTTTTTCATGGTGGCGAGATTTCGGAGCGTGAGCTGCGAAGCTCGTGTGAGCGGGCTCGTCAAAAGGAAACGCCCAAGCCGTCGGCCTCCGAATGGGGCTTGGCCTTCGAGCGCAGCTACCAAATGAGCGTTGGCGCAATCGTTACCCGGCAGCTTGAGCGGTTTAGCGGGAGCACCACGGTTGGACTGTTCAATCCTTCGGTTGGAGATTTCGTACTGCATCGATTTGCCTCGGATGTGGCGAGTTTGGAAAGTTTCCTGGTGTTGCTGAGAGATCGCCGCGCTCTCGTTCGATTCAATGCCATTCGAAGAAATGGCATAGTAAGTTACTCGGACTATTGCGCAGTGATGCAAATGCTTGCGGCGCACTTTTGGCCAGATTGGGTCGTCGAACCGGAATTTGCAGGAATTCTCACGGCATATGTGATCCAAGAACAGCCATTAATCTCAGCCTTGGACGAACAGCTTACCGCCCTTGCAGCGCAGATTTTCGACATTGCCCGGGCAAGTGATGATGCTGGGAATCTGTGCCCCTTTGCGGCCTTTGTCCTCGAGGAGAAATTAATGCAGTCCGATGATGCGCGCTGGCCGGAATTCGTTCAGCTCGCGATGGATGGCACCGAGGATGACGATACCCTGATCGAATTGTCGAAAGTTGTGGTTCTGCTTTCAGAGCCGATGATGACCGGCGCCGCTTCGGAGCTGGCCAGACATGTCATCGAATGTTGGAAGGAAAAGATTGACCATGAGATTTCGCAACACGGGATCGCGTCCGACTATTTCAACGAAGACGACCACGACAAGGTGGAGGCCGATATCCAAAAGTTTATCCGCGACACGCTGAAAGATTATTCGATCGAATTTGACGACGAGGAAATCGCAGAAATCGTTTCCGATTTCGATATAGACCAGAAAATAAGCGATAATATACGTTCGGACTTTGACGACGAAGGGGGAAACAGATACCGCTTTAGCGAATCGAAGGTAAGCAGCCATGAACGAGAGCAAATCGATGACTTATTCGAACGAGAAAGAGGAAGCTAAAAACGTAGAGTTGCTTTTGTCACGTTTTGGCCGCCCGTGTCACTGCCAGGCAGGCCGCGCGCAATTCTGGTGGCAATTTCGGCCAGGCCGATATAATTTCTCGAAGCTCAGCCAGTTTTTGTGCGCGCAGTTGTGCGTCGGCGGATTTTTCGATTTCCGAAGCGGCGGCGTCGGCACAGGCTTGGAGAAGAGCGAGCACGGGTTCGATCCCAGCCCGGGCAGCTCTTCGACTTCGGCCTATCGGCCTGCGCTCAGAGCAGGCCATTGTTAAGTCGAAGACCCCGAGCGGAGTCGAGGGGCTTTCGATTATCCCACCTTTTCAGATAAGAGTTCCGCTTTTCGCGCTACACTATCTCAGTGAATGGCGGCTTGAAATATGTTTACATTCTCCGTTGTAGAAAATCCCTCTACATCGGTCTGACGGATAATGTAAAAGATCGGCTTGTGCAGCACCGCACCAGTCACGGAGCGCGTCACACGCGGATATTTGGCAATCCTGAACTCGTCTACTCGGAAGGACCTCTCAATTTGGATGCGGCTGTCCGCCGTGAGCGACAACTCAAACACTGGTCACGCGCAAAAAAGGAGGCCCTGATCGCCGGCAACCTTTCACTCCTCCGCCAGTTGAGTGAGCCATAAGGACAAAGTGCGCAAGTCGTCGAAAAACTAGCCAAGCTTGTCGAATGGCCCCGAGCCCGTCGAGGGTATGGCCATTGTTAAGAGTTTTATCGACCTGTCCCTGCCTAAAATTCTTTCGGTGACATGAAAATTTAGCCACGAAGGATCACAAAGGTCACAAAAAAAGCCGTTTTTGAGTTCCTTGTGCCCTTTTGTGGCTATTCGCTCCCACTGAAACATTTTTTCGACCTGTCCACATTCTTTCGCCTGCTAATCGTCTTCGATTTCGGGTGGCTTGATGGCGGTGAGCAGGCGATCGAGTTCGGCTTGGGTCGGATTGCGGATGGAGCAGACGGTCAGGATCGCGTCGCCCGCAGGAAGCGCGACCGTGGCCTGGGCGTTGACTGCCAGGCCCAGCACCGCTGCGGCCAGGGGGGAATTGTGAGGCAGGCATTCAATCCCCGACGCGGGGTCGCTCGCCGTCTCGCCGTGCGTGGTCACGAGAAACGTGAAACGGTGGCTCCGTTTCGTCGCCACGTCCTGCTTTGCGATCGTGGCCACATGCCCGAGGAGCAGCGTGTCCGTTGGTTTGGTGAGCCAGGTGGCGGGATCGACTTCGATGAAGGTGTTGCGGGCGACAAAGCGGTCGAGCGCGGTCATCTTGCGGTCGACGGCGCGGATGGCATCCTTGGCCGCCTTGAAACCGAAGTTTTCGCGCAGGTCGCCCTGGCTGTGCGCCTCAACCTTGTCCTTGACCAGGTCAACGCGCTTGAGCTTCAGCGCCTCGAACTGCTCGGCCAGCACGCGGTTGTAGCCCGGCCGCACGTAGATCGTGGTGGGTGCCGGAGGCGGGAGGCGGAAAATCTTTTTTCGGTGCAGTGGCATGCGGGACGATCCAACCAGACACCCCGGCAGTCCACGGTGTCAAAGTCAGACCGCGGAAATTAGCTGGCGAAAACCTACTTGGCGGCCCAAAAGAGACAGATCGCGTCAACACATGTTTCGCGAACGAATTGATCATTATCCCCAAGGAAAGACAGAATCTGGATTTTGCGTTCGTTCGCACCCCAACCTGCAAGATCGCGAATCACGTAGCTGCGAACGTCTCGATCCTGATTGTTTCGTTGATCCCATACTAGAGACTCCAACTTTGCGCTCCAAATCCTGCGCTTGGGCGGCATCTGAGGCTGGAATTCAACCGCCACCAGAATATTTTTGATAACATTATTATTCACGGGAGGTTGGCTGCTTCTTTCAGCCATCGCCGTGAGGATTTCCAGCCTGTTTTTCTCCGGAACGGCGTCGAAAAAGTATCGGCAGGCATATTGGCTCGTCGATGAGTCCTTGGTATCGAACGTCCAATACGCGAAATCGATCCAGTCGGAGAGGCCGCGGTCTTTGCCAGGCTTTCCCGCTTCAATATCTGCAACGAGCGTGTGGAGCATATCCTCCCGTTTCCTCTCTTCTTCTGCCTCTTTTTTGAAGGCCAGATCTTTTAGTATCCAATTTAGAAATCGTTCGGCCGTATCCACCGACACTTCATAGTCCGGGTCGCCCTTGTGGGACGCGATGTAGGCTTCAAGTAACTGCTGGGGATTCGGCTGCCCCGATGCATCTACGATTTCGCCGGCACGCTTGTCGTCCGCGGGATTGGTGTACCGTTTTGCGCAAAGAATTGAGGCCTTGTAGCTAGCGTTTGATTGGTGACGAGCAATGTAATCGAGGCAAATCTGACGTGCATCGGGCCAGCCATCTTTGGTAATGCCACTCAATGCAGCTTCTCGCACCTTGTCGCTATCGTCCTTTAGAAACGAAAGAATCTTGTCCTTAAGCTTACCGTCGTGCCGAGCGATCAGCAGCCCCACCAGCGCACCCCGGGCGTCGAGATCTGGATTTCTAGCTTGGGAAAAAAGAGCCGCTTCTAGGCGCGCATTCCAGGGTTTTGTGCCGTCAGGCCGAACAAAACGTTCGACCATTCCCATTGCGTTCAGAAGAGCGAAATGGCCCTTTGACGACTTTGAGGAGCGCTCAATTATCTCCGCTAGAACGTCCGCTTGATCGCTTTCTTGAAAGCCTTTTTCAAAGTCGTCGTCGATAAACATGAGACCATTTCCACACCAAGTGTCTAGCCTCTGATAGAGGGCATCGACGCCGTCCTGCGGCGCCATCGCATGGCTCCTCCCGCCGATGGCGATAAGAAACAGAGAAAGCAACAGCAGGCTGTTCGTCGTAGTCCGTTTCATGCGTGCCGTGGTATCAGACGCGATCCGTCGAATCAATACCGTCCGAGCTTGCTTGTTCTTTGCCGCTTTGCGTCTTTGAGGACCTTTTCGGGGCCTGTCCCCAAAATCCGCACATTATTCACAGTTAAGACTCGTCCGCCCCGGCGTGTTGTTCGCGCAGTTTGCGGAGGCGTTGTTCCACCGCGGTGCGAATGCTGAGCGACGGAATGCGGCGTAGCCAGTCTTGAAGTTTGCTCCAGCGAAAACCTTTGAGGTCGGTTTCCGGGAGCGAGCCGCTGAGCGGGCGGCGGTTCATCGCCGAGAAATAAGCGAGGTCGAACAGCGCTTTTTCGGGCGACGCGACCAGTCCTTCGACGGTCGAGTCATATTCATAACCGGCGAAGAGGGCAGGCTTGATATGGTGCAGCCGGATCACCATGCCGGCGACTTTCAGCTCAGCCGGCCGGCCGAGCGTGACGCCGAAATGGGTTTCAGGAAATTGCTGGATGCGTCCGTGATGACGCAGAGCTGACCAGCCCGACAGATAAGCTTCGTATGGCTGGGCGGCGGCAGCGACTAACGCGCCGGGCTTGGTCGCTGCCGGCCCGACCAGCCACGCGCCCGGTTTGATGCGTGTTACCAAGCCTTCGTCCGCGAGCCGTTGCAGCGCCATGGATGCGGTGGACATGCCGATGCCGGCCAGCAGAGACGTCGAACGGGTTGTAACCCGACCATGGTGAGAAAGTTTCTTAAATAACGAAAGCGTTTTCATGACGCGGCAGACACAACAGGTCAGCATGCACTTGTTCGCGAAATGCCTCGGGAACACGAGATGAAAACTCTCCAATGGACTATTGTGTTTTTTTCACCCTAAGTTGAATAAAACGTAATAGAAAAATCCCGAAAAAAGTGGCACGGCGCGACGGGCAGTGCCCATGCGGGCCGGTACAAAATCCGAGATCGTTTTTATCCATCTCAAAGGTACTAAGTAGAACTCTCATGAACAAGCACATCACCATCTCGCCCACAGAAGCCGCGGATCGCCTTGCGATCCGGGAACTCATCGAGGCTTATGCCCATTGCGCTGATCGTCGCGACGCGAAGGGGCAACAGGCTCTCTTCACCAAGGACAGCCACTTCGTGGTTTACCTGAACGCCAAGGATTCGAAGCCCTCGCAGGAACTGCACTCGCGCGACGCGCTCGCTCCAGTCTTCGCAGACCTGAACCAATATGATGCCACGACACATTTTGTTGGACAGAGCACAATCTTCACGCTGACGGGCGATCGTGCCACGGGGGAAGCGTACTGTTTGGCGCATCACGTCACGGTGGACAGTGGAAAGCGACGTTTGATGGTCGCCTCGCTCCGCTACCTCGACACGTTCGTAAAGATCGACGGGGCGTGGCTCTTTGCCGAGCGACTGCTCTACGTCGACTGGCTGGAGGAGCGAGCACTGTCATGAATTTTTCGGCGGCGGGCAGACACGGCTTGTCAGACGAATTGGTCGAAACGGCACTGCGGCTCGAATCGCTTGAAGCGTGGGCGCCATTCGTCGCTGAAGGCCATCGTTGATTGGGCAAAGTCGGTGGTGGTATAGTTCGAAAGTAAGCCGGAGTATTTTTGTGGGGCGGGTGCGCTCACCCGCCGCCCAGGCTTCGCACTGGTCGCCATTACGTCTCATGCGGGGTGAGGGCACCCCACCCACAACCAGATGATGGCACTATCCGACCTGTCCCCGTTGGCCTTACTTTGTCTTGGAAACCCCGTATAGCTCGTCGAGGTCTTCCTTGCCGGTGTCGATCACTTCCCGAAGCTCCCTGGCCAGCGACGGCTTAAGCTTTTGCAGGGTGGCGTAATCGGCTTCGGCCAGGTCCTTCCGGCCCGTCAGGAAATAGAGGGTGCCGCGGTACATGTAGGGTTCGGGCAGATCCGGGGCCAGGGCAATGGCGCGATTGTAATGCTCCAGCGAGCTATCGTAATTCTGCGCGCCCTGCATGCGCAGCGCGAAAGCCAGGTTGTTGTGGGCCTCGGGAAAGGCTTCATTGTAATTCAGCGCCTTCTCGAACTGCTTCTGGGCGTCCGCCCAATGGTGCTTCTTCAGGAGCTTGCAGCCGGTGTTATACGGCCTGATTTCCGGGGGAGCGGAAGGTTCGGAAGAGAAGGGCGCGCTCGAGGATGCGAATGCGACGATGGGCAGGAACAGCAGGGCAAGCAGGATTTTTTTCATGGTGGGGGACGGTGTAAATTGGACGACCCAAGGTAACAGACCGGGATTCCCGGCAATTATTCCCCAAAACGCTTTTAGCAGGCTGCCTCTTCGTGTCCTTCGTGTAAAAATGGATGGGGGAAGACCACGAGTCGGCGCTGCGCTGAACCTCAGCTCGTGACCACCTGGTGGTGCGCACTTTGTCGAATGGGTCTGGTCCGGTTGGAAAAGACCTTCGATATTGTAAGTGATTTCCACGGCCAATTTTGCTTTTATCACACTTGCAATCTTGATGCCGAAACACGGTGCCGGCAGATCGAAGTCAAATCCCCCAAAAATGAACCTCCTTCACACGCTCTCCACTGACTGGGCGGGATACTTGCCCGGCCAAAAGATATTCTACGGAATCGGCTGTCTCGCCGCATTCCTGATCGTGATCCTGGGGTTTTTTCAGCTGATCGGAATGGAAATTCACACGGATTTTGACCATCCGGATCACAACGGAGCGAGCCTGTTCTCCGTAAAGCCGATTGTAGGTTTCTTTTTTGGGCTCGGCTGGGCCGGTGGCTATGGCATGGGCCAGATGGCCTTTCTCCCGGCGCTCTGCCTGGCCATCCTCGCTGGCCTGTGCGCCATGTTCATCATCTGGGGAATTGTGCGCACATTCGTCCACTTCCAGAATGACGGCAGCATGAAAATGGAGAGCGCCGTGGGCAAAGAGGGCATCGTTTACACGACGATTGAACCCGCAACCGGGGGGCAAATCCAAATCACCCTCAACACGGGCTTGGAGACACTCCCGGCCGTCACCAGGGAAACAGAACCCATTTCTACAGGGAAAACGGTAACCGTCATCCGGCTTGATGGACCGAACCTTCTCGTCGAAACCAAAAAACCATGGACCTCATCCAGATAGTCTTTGCTGGCGTGGGAATTTTATTCCTCGTCATTGTCATAGCGACCGCCCTCGGCCGCTTCAAAATGTGCCCGCCCGACAAGGTTCTTGTCGTGTTCGGCAAGACCGGGTCGGGACAAAGCTCCCAGTGCATCAACGGTGGAGCGAAATTCATTGTCCCCATCTTCCAAAGCTACGGGTTCATGTCGCTCCGGCCAATGAACATCAAGATCGAGTTGGAAGACGCCCTTTCATCACAGAAAATTCGCGTGAGCGTCCCGTCGAACTTCACCATCGCCATCTCCAAAAAACCCGAGCTGATGATGGCCGCGGCCAATCGCCTGCTCGGCAAGTCGGACGAGGAAATCAGCCAGCTCGCCCAGGAGATCATCACCGGCCAGATGCGCATTGTCATCGCGACGATGACGATTGAGGAAATCAACTCGGACCGCGAAAAACTCATTGGCGGAATTTCGACGGGTGTTGAACGGGAGCTCGAAAAACTGGGGCTCGAACTCATCAACTGCAATATCACGGATATCCAGGACAAGTCGGGTTACATCGACGCGTTGGGCAAGGAAGCCGCGGCCAAGGCCATCAATGACGCCCAAATCCGCGTCGCCCAGGAGAACCAACGCGGAACGATCGGCCAGGCGGAAGCGGTCCGGGACCAAAAGATCAAGGTCGCCGAGGCGGAAGCCCTTCAGACCGTCGGTCAAAACAAGGCGCAAATGGACATCGCGGACTCCAATGCCGCGCTGGCCAAACGACAGGCCGAAGCATCGAAAGTTGCCCAGTCGGCCAAGCTCGTCGCCGACGCCGAGGCGGTCGCATCTGGCTACGCCGCCCAAAAGACGGCCGAAGACGTCCGTGCCACCAGGGAGCAAGCCTCGCTCAGCGCGACCGAAGTTTCGCGCGCCAACGTCGACAAACAAAAGGCCATCGTCAACGCCGAGGCCGTCGCGGCTGTCGCAAGGACGGAAGCCGAGGGTAGGGCCGCCGCCATTCTCACCACCGCCACCGCCGAAGGTAAAGCCACGCAGGCGCGCCTCGAAGGTGAAGCCGCCGGCCAAAAGGCCCTGCTCTTGGGCAAGGCCGAAGGCTTCAAGGAACTGGTTGCAGCCTCGACCGGCCCCGAGGCCATCAGCCTCATCGTGGCTCAACAGCTCACCGAAATTGTCCGCCTGACCAGTGACTCGGTTGCGAAGCTGAAGATCGACAAGATCGTTGTCATGGACGGCGGCTCCGGCAAGGGTGGCGTCGAGAAACTGGTGCAGGATCTCTACAAAGGCACCATACCGCTTCGCGAAATCATGGACAGCCTTGGCGTAAAACTCCCCGGCCTCCTCGGAACGGAAGTCGCGACAACGGCGGTCCCGCCACCTCCGGCCAAGCCCTCGGGCGGCCCGGGCGCCCCGAAGGCAAGTTAACCTTCAAAACAGACTCATGACGGGCCTTCCCTGAAACCGGGAAGGCCCTTTTTTATTGTAGGTCGGGGTTTATCCCCGACAACAGGATCTGAGGTTTAGGATGTAGGCGGGCGCCTCGCCCCGTATTAAGATTCTGTCGCGGGGTGGGGGAACCCCGCCTACATCGAGCCACGGCTCGTCGGGGACGCCTCGCCCTACCGCCATTTTCCACCCCCAAAGTTTTTGTTGCCTTCCATCGGGCCGGGCCTATGCAATTAACCCCTTTTCCACTACGCCTGCCTCCAATTCCGGAGCGACAGGAGGAACGAAAACCATGAAAACTCAACACACGCTTAATATCACCCTGCGCGACCAGACCGGCCGCAGCGCCTCGCGCCGCCTTCGCAAGGTCAACCGCATTCCCGCCATCCTTTACGGGAAGCACACCAGCCCCGAGAAATTCTCGATCGAAGTGCCGGAGTTCGTCCGCCTCATCAAATCCGTCGCCGGCCGCGCCGTGCTCATCGAGCTCAATCGCGACGACAAGCCCGAGAAGGCGCTGACCTTCCTGCAGGAGGTCCAGCGCGACCCGATCACCGACCGCTACCTGCATGTCGATCTCCACGAAGTTAAGCCCGATGAGATCTTCGAAATCCGCGTGCAACTGAGCATCGTCGGCGAATCGTTCGGCGTGAAAAACCAGAGCGGCGTGCTTGAGTCGCCCACGCAGCAGGTGCGCATCCGCTGCCTGCCGAAAGACCTTCCGCCCCGGATCGAAGTCGATGTTACCGAGCTGAAAGTCGGCGACACCTTCCATATTGGCGACCTCAAGCCCATCGCGGGCGTCGAATTTTTGGATAACAAGAACCAGCCCGTGGTCTCGTGCGTCGAGCCCGTCGAGGAAGAGGTCGCCGTGGTCGCCGCTGCGCCCACCGATGGCACCGCCGCGGCTCCGGCCGCCGGCGCCACGCCCGAAGGTGGCACGCCTGCAGCCGGCGAGGCCAAGCCCGGCGATGCCAAAGCCGGTGCGGCAGCCAAGCCTGGCGACGCCAAAGCCGGCGCCGCGCCCGCCAAGGGCGATGCGAAGGGCATGGCTTCCGCGAAAGGCGCCGCGCCCGCGAAGGACGCCAAGCCTGCCGCGCCCGCCAAGAAATAATCTCCGCTGCCCGCGCCCGCGGCTTGATCGCCGCGGGCCGTGCAACCGTTCCTGTTCTTTGAGTCATGTCCATCGCTCTGGTAGCCGCCCTCGGCAATCCGGGCCGCGAGTACGAAAAAACCCGGCACAACCTCGGGTTTATCGTCATCGACGCCTTTGCGCAGAAGCACGGCCTCGCTTGGCAGCTGCACCCGCAGTTCGATGCGCAGGTCGCCCGCTGGGAGAAATCCCGCGGCGTCACCTGGCTCCTCGTGAAACCGCAAACGTTCATGAACGAAAGCGGCACCGCCATCGCCTCGCTGGCCCGCTTTTACAAGCTTGAGCCGGCCAACGTCATCGCCGTTTACGACGACCTCAATATCGAGCTCGGCCGCGTGAAGGTGACGACCACCGGCAGCGACGGCGGCCACAACGGCGTGGCCAGCCTGCTCTCGCACCTCGGCGACGGTTTCACCCGCTACCGCATCGGGATCGGTCCGAAATCGCCCCCGCAGATGGACCTCAAGGACTTCGTCCTCGGAAAACTTTCTCCTCCTGAACTCTCCCTCATCGAAAAAACACTGTTATACTATACCGATGGCCTCGGCCTGCTGATTGACAGCGGCGCCGCCCAGGCCATGAATCAACTCAACCGCAGAGACAAAAATGATCCCGACCAAACGTAATTATCGCGCCACCTTCATCCTCGACAACCGTGGCAAGGAAGACTCCATCGAGCAAATCATCGACGGCGTGAAACAAGAAATCGCCGCCATCCAAGGTGAAGTCTCCGCCGTCGAGAACCTCGGCAAGAAGGACTTCGTGCGCGTCACCGACCGCAAGCTCACCGGCGCGACCTACGTGCAGATGAACTTTGCCGCCCCCGCCGAAGGCCCCGCGCAACTGCGCGAACGCCTCCGCCTCAACCAGAACGTCTACCGTACCTTTGTGGAATCTGTCTGAACCGCGAATGGAGTTTTTAACCGCGGATGAACGCAGATAAACGCGGATGCATACCAAGCCGGGTTTTGTTCAACTTCGCCGATCGGAAAACGAGATTAAAAACAATTTGGAATCGCGGGCGCCCATTTTCTTGGCTACCTTCCCTGAGCAAATCCACTATTCGCGTGCATCTGCGGTTAACAAACGTTTTAGTCATTCCTTCGCGGTTCTCCCATGGCATACTTAAATAAAGTTTTTCTGATCGGAAATCTCACGCGCGATCCGGAATTGCGCGTCACGCCCAAGGGCACGGCCATCTGCCAGTTTGGTCTCGCGGTCAACCGGCAGTTCAAGGACGAGTCCGGCCAGATGCGCGACGAGACGACGTTCGTGGACATCGAAGCCTGGGGCAAGCAAGGCGAACTCGTTTCAAAATATCTTACCAAGGGCAGCCCGGCGATGGTGGAAGGCCGCCTCAAGCTCGACCAGTGGGAAGACAAGACGTCGGGCCAGAAGCGCAGCAAGCTCAAGATCGTGCTCGATAACGTGCAATTTCTCGGACGTCCCGGCGGCGCCGGTGGCGGTGCAGCCGCGGGTGCGGAAGAAGGTGGCCAGCCCGCCTCGCCCGAGCGCCACGCGCCCCCGGCCCGCGGCGAAAAACCCGCGGCTCCTGCCAGTACAAACGTCGACGAAGATGTGCCGTTCTGAACGAGTCTTTGTAGGCGGGGTGCCCTCACCCCGCGAAGACACGGTTCACCGTTTGTCATTCCGAGCCGTGCGAGGAATCTCGGTGTTCAAGTCATCCGTATCATTCCCAAAAGCGCCACCAGGACTTCTTTTTCGGCAGATTCCCATCGAATTCATCTATCGTAAGCTTCTCCACCCGCAGATGGGACTTTTGGAAAGCAGATTTAACCACGTCTTCGTAAGTGATTTTAGCGGTGGGCGGCAGCAATGAGCACAACTGCTGAATAAGCGGAGTCACCTCATCTCGGCAGGTATTTGCCAGAGCCACGTCACTCGAAGACCTTGATCCGTCTTCTGTGAAACAGATACCTAACTCAACTCCATCATCGACGCCCACTGCACGCCAAGCGCTGCCTGCAGCCAACTTTCGCGTTTTGGCAGCTGCCGACAAAACCGCGGCATATTGTGGATCTGTAAGCTGCACCTCTGCCAAAAGGGCAGGCTGAGACGCTGAATCACCGCTTTCAGAGTAAACAGTAATAAGCTTTGAGCTTACTGCCCACGTCGTCCAGTGCACACCTGCGCCCTCAAAACATTGAGTGACGCTGACGACCCTGCCGCTTTTGACGAATGGAGGCACAGCAGTCACTGTCGAGCAGCTGAACAGCAGTAACGCAGATAGAAAAAGGGCTTTCATAGTCTAAGCCCTCTGCAGCCGCCGTTTTTTCGGCACGAAGCGGATTTCCACGCGTTTCTCCACGGCGGCGGCGATGCGAGTGAGCATCGCGAGGGAGTGGCCCTCCTTCGCTCTCCGAGCTACGAAAGGCACAGCCTTCTCGCTGCGCTTGGGATACATTGATTTGAACAGAAAATCGCGAAGAGTCATTTGGGGATCGCCATCAAAGGCAAAAGATGGCCTGCTTGGAAGTTTAATGTGAGCCGACACCAGTCGCTTAGCGTCCCTTGGCGACCTTCGTGTGAAAATGGATTTGGGAAACCGCGGCGCGCCCGGCGGTCGCGCCCTACCTTGAAACTACATCATGCCCCCGCCTACAACGGCTGGACGCCGAGGGTGCCGACGAGGGAGGCAAGGTATTCTTTCTTGGCGACGCGCGCGGCTTCGGCATCGGCCGCGGTCAGCCGTTCCGAAAATCCGAGCCGTTTTACCACGTCCGCATTGGCCGGGTTCCCGCAGAATTCCTCCATCGTCCGCACGTGCCGCTGCCAGAGCGCGATATCACCGGCCTGCTTGGCCTTCAGCCGCGCGGCATACCAATCGCTGGCCAGCAGATATTCACGCGTGAAGAGCGCGCGGAATTCGGGCGTGTCGAATTCGTGGCCGTCGGAGGTTTTGCCGTTCGCCATGATTTCGAGCAGCGCCTTGAGCGGAGGGCAGGCGAGCGAGATGGTCCCATCGGCAAAATAGCTTTGGGCCACCCGTTGGTGGGTGGAGCAGATGTTGTCCATGCCGTCGGCAAAGATGGCGAGGTCCTGCTCCTCCGGCTGCAAAATCTCGTTGGTGAAGATCGAGTGCGGGTGAGTGAACACCCGGCCGAGGAACACCCGGCCGAATTTGGCGGTGATCCGCCAGCCCAGCCGGCTCGCGAGCACCTTTCGTCCTTCGTACACGAAGTCCTCACATTTTTCGATGTAGCCGTGCTTGCGGAGAAACTCCGGCGTGCGCTCCTCGGCTGACATCCGGCACCACAGCTCGGGCACCAGCAGGCTGACGTCATGGTTCACCTGGAATTTCGGCCCGACGTAGCCCGCGGCGGAAAGAAACGCCGGGAGCCCGGTGAGAACCTGCGCGACCAGCGCGGCGTTGAGGTCGATGATGGCGGGCAGGGCGTTGAACGGGCCTTTCGTCAGCGCGCCCTCCGAGCCGGCGCCGGTGGTTGACGGTGACTTGCCGGTCATCGAGCTGATGAACTCGGCGAAAAGTTCCGGCAATTCCAGGTAGTGGATCGGATTGAAGACGGCCAGCGAGCGGATACGGGCCTGCGTATCCGGCGGGTTGTTCCGCCGGCCGGGCACCATGGCATCGACCGGGGTGTACACCGGGGCATCGGCCGGCAGCCGGCGGAAAAGGCGCGTCGCCATCCGGGCGAGGTGCACCCCGCGCGCATCGACGAGGTCGGGCCGTTGCTGCAGGTAACGCGGGTTCTTCGAGGGTTTGCCGTCGACGATCCGCGGATGGGCCGAGGATACAAAATAGGCCGGCCCGGCGACGCCGATGGCGGCCACGCGCACGAGCGCCTGCATCGGCGCGGTGAACTTGGAGAACCCGATCGCCTCGTCCACCAGCGCGCGCGCGTCCGCCTGCGTCAATGGCTCGAAGTTCGAGATGAAGTTACCGGGCTGGGAGAGTTCCCGCTCGGCCTGCTTGTCGTAACCGCGGTGGATGGCGTCGTCCGGCCGCTGGAAGAGCCGTTGCTCGCAGTTTTCGACGAATTTCAGCGAGGCGGCGGCGGTGTTTTCACCTGGGAACACAATCCTGGCCGGCACGACGACCGAGGCGGTGATGTCATCCTCCATCTGGACCTTGGCCGCCGGATGAAAATCCTCGCGCAGGCCGAACACGCGCCACGCCCCGTCGGCATCGTAGCCCACGCGCAGGTAGCTGGCGGTGAGCTTGCGGTTGTCGCATTTCAATTCGTTGCCGGGATTTCCATTGATGATGTCGACTGAGAAATGCTCGCGCCACTTGTCGCCCCACGTCGAACGGAAGTGCCGCTTCACGACGAAGACAATTTCCTTCACATACTGCGGGATCGAGCGCAGCCAGGCGTTGTATTCCTTGGCGTATTCCTTGTCATCCGGCGTCAGCAGCTTGATGACCGAGCCGAGCGAGCGTTCCGGGCTGAGGATGGGCCGCAGGTCGGTGCCGCACCGTTCGGGGATGCAAAACCGATTCGAACAGTCGCGGTTGATCAGTTCCTCCACGCGATCCATGTCGCGATCGAAATCCGCCACAAAAATCGGGCCGGGCAGGATGGCATCGGAGATCGCCTTCGAGATCTCGGATTTGCCGCCGCCGGAGACGGTGCATGGCTTGTGGCAGAGCGTGCCCTCGGCGACCGTCCCCACGATGTGCCACGCCGTGTGGGCGGGCGGTTGTTCGAGGTGAACTTTGTAGCCCGATGGGCGGACATAGGTGTGCCCGAAGCGGAACGGCAAACTTTGAACTTTGCCCGCCTGCGTCCAGGTCAGCCGCTGCTGGTCCAAATCGAACGCGACATCCTCCGGCACGTAGACGATGTCGGGGTATTTGCGGTCCACCGCGTAGCCCTCGGGTTTCACCTCCATCAAGGTCTGATAGCGTTCCGCCACCTCGGCGAAGGAATGGCCCCGCTGCTGCACATGGAGGTTGCCCGAAAACTCCTCGCCGAGATCGTAGGCCGGATAAACCAGGGCGCCACCGGCGTGTTCCTCCTCGGCCAGGCCGAAAAGATTGGCCGAGTAACTGATCTGGGTCTTCACCTCCTTCTTGCAATAGCCGTAATAGTTGTCGGCGATGATCGTCACGATCACTCCGCCGGCGTCGCGGGAACAGAGCTTGAACGCGGAGCCTCCGTTGTAGGGTTCGTCCGGTTGCCGCCAGCACATGCCGTCGCGCCGCTGCCGTTCCGTGGCATGGTCGTGGTCCGGCAGGCCGAGTTCGCGCTTGGTGACGGCGGTCAGGTGCGGGGCGAGGATGACGCAGCCGGTGTGCCCGGTCCAGCCGGCCGGGTTGAGGGCGGCGTCGTTCTCGGGCAGCCGCGGGTCGCCGGCATTGCCAAAGATGCTTTCGACGAAATCGAGATTTGAAACCAGCGAGCCGGGGGCGAAAAAGCGGATTTCCATGCGTTTCCTGCTGGTGAAACCCGGCACGGCCGGGACGACCAGCGGGCGCAGCAGGAGCGAAACGAAACAGGCGGCATCGCCGGCGCTTCCGGCGGTGATGGGCAGCTTGAGCAATTCGGGCGGCGGCTGGAACGCCCGCTCCAGCAGGCGGGCAAACACGTTGGCTGGCACCGTCAGCTTGTCATCGGGAATGGGCAGGCCGCCCTCCGCGATATGAAACACACCCTGGGTCGTGCGCCGGTCATTGGCCGGATTGTGCAGCACGCCGTTGCGCAAACGGTAGCTCTTGAGCAACGGCGAGGCAAAGTAGTCGCCGTCGAGCGGAAGCGAAAGCTCGCGGGCCAGGGCGGGTTCATCGAGCACGAACGTCTGCGCCGGCAGTCGGGGAACCGGCGCGGCGGAGGCCAGCGCCCGATCCAGGTACGCCTGGATCCGTGCATCGACCGGACACAGGTGCTCGGGCTGCAGCCGTGCTTCTTCCCGCGGTTTGGCCGGGTTGCCCAGGGACACAAAACCCAGCGCGGCCAGGCGCAGGTTGATGGCTTGCTGCAGCCTCGCACGGCCGGCAGGAGAGGGTGAATCGGTCATGGGTTTTGAGATAGCTTCAGGAATCTTTCAGTGGAAACTGTTGGCTGCCAGTTTTTTTCTAGCGCCTAGTATGCCAGCTCATGTTGACCGTGGATAAATACGGCGTGCACACGTGATTTTTAACCGCGCTTGTCCTCGCGCGGGTCATCGCTAGCTTTTGGCAAGATATGACCACCATCATCGGACTTTCGGGCAGCTTGCGCAAAGATTCGTTCAACACCGCGCTGCTTCGCGCCGCCGCCGGGCTGATGCCGGAGGGCGCAACTTTAGATGTCAAAACCCTCCATGGCATCCCGCTCTATAACGGGGATGACGAAGCGGCCCATGGCATTCCAACGGTGGTGCAGGAGCTGAAGGTGGCCATCGCGGCGGCTGACGGCCTGCTGCTTTCGACTCCCGAATACAACAACTCCATTCCCGGCGTGTTCAAGAACGCCATCGACTGGCTGTCGCGTCCGTCCGCGGACATTTCCAAAGTTTTCGGAGGGAAGCCGGTGGCCCTGATCGGTGCTTCGCCCGGGCCGTATGGAACGCTCCTGAGCCAAAGCGCGTGGCTGCCGACTTTGCGCACGCTTGGGACCAAACCCTGGTTTGGCGGCCGACTGATGGTTTCAAATGCGGACGAAATGTTTGATCCCACCGGCCAACTCACGGACGCGGCGCTGAAGGAACGCCTGCGGAAATTCCTGGCCGGGTTTGTCCGCTTCGCGGCGGAAGAGCGCGGATAGCGAAAAATAATGTGGACGACGATAATTCAGGTAGGGGCGGCTGTCCCCAGTCGCCCGTCAGTTGCGGCCTGTTGAGCCGACTTCGCCAAGGCTACGACGGCCAGGGGGCAACGGGTCCCACCAATATTACCCCTGCATGCGGCTGCAGTTTTAACTCAATCGTTCAGGCGAAGCCACGACCCCCAAGGCCCTACGACGTGGCAATTTATTTTCAGATTTGAAATTTGCGTGTTGGGCCCAATGCAGGCGAACACAGCCCAGGAAATTGTCGTTCGACGCTTTCGGCTGCCAGCGATCAAAACTCTTGAGATGGACGCGCGGGGGCAGGGCGTTCAAATGCCGCGTCACGATTTTTCTGCGGTGAAACAAAAATGCGCCAAGACAGAAGGCAGCTAAAATAGCGCCACAGATGTCAACGGCGGCTGATGTGGTGGTCATGTGCGAAAGCCAAAAGTTACCGGTTGTAACCCCGGCGACTGCGTCGGAAACGAGTTCTATTTTTACTGGGGGTATCATCCCTTAATTGATAGGAGTAATACCCTAGCGAGCAAGATTAATTTGTAAAATAGAAGTAATCTATGTGAAATAGAGGCAAATATTTGTTAAAAAATGTTAATTTTTAACAAATATCAAGGTTTGGCGATGTCCAGCTTGCTCAGGGCACATCCGAATCCAGCAACATGGTGGTGAACAGATGAGGCCTCCCTCAACAGTCTGTTAATCGTTATCGATTCGAGGCATCGGAGAAAACCGATAACTCAATAAACCCAATCGTGGGCAGCCTCACCGCTTGGCTGCGGGCGGCTGGTTGAGCAGTGAGTGAACGGCATGGAAAAGTTGTTCGCTGCTCATGGGTTTTTGCAGGATTTGCAAACGACCGGGTTCGACGGTGAAGTCGAGTTTTTTTGCATCAAGCAGGCCGCTCATGGCCATGATGGGCAGGTCCGGCTTGATCGCATGCAAGGCGGCAATGACTTGGTTGCCTTGCATCGTGGGCATCATCATGTCGGTCAACACGGCCTTGATTTTGTTGGCGTGCTGGCGGTAGAGATCGACGCCGAGGTGGCCATCGGCGGCCAGCATGACCTGGTAGCCATAGGCTTCGAGGGTGGCGCCGACGATTTCCCTCACGCTGGCTTCGTCATCGATCACCAATATGGTTTCACCCTGGCCGTGGATGGCTGCAGGCATGGCCGGGGGGTTATGGGCGGCCTCGGTGTTCTCCAGGATGGCAGGCAGGTAGACCCGGAATTCGGTGCCTTGCCCTACGGTGCTTTGCACCTGGAGAAAGCCGCCGTGGGCTTTGACGATGCCGAGCACGGTCGCGAGGCCGAGGCCGGTGCCTTTGCCCTGGCTCTTGGTGGTGAAAAAAGGATCGAAGATGCGGTCAATGATGTCCGGCGGAATGCCGCAGCCGCTGTCGGCAATCGTGATCAACACATGCCGGCCGGGCTGCGCACTTGGATTGGCGCTGGCGGTGGCTTCATCAATGGCGACATTTTGCGCGCTGATGACAAGCTGGCCGCCATCGGGCATGGCGTCGCGCGAGTTTACGCAAAGATTCATGATCACCTGGCTGAGCTGGGTGGGATCGCCCTTGACGAAATGGAGATTGGCGACGTTGTCCGAGTTGATGTGAATGGAGCGCGGCAACGTTTCCCTTATCAGCTCAACGACGTCACGGATGATGAGGGAGGGTTGCACCGGCATGCGTTCACCATCGGTCCCGGTTCCCCGGGCAAAAGTGAGCATTTGGCGGATCAAGTTCGCGCCGTGATGGGCGCTGGTGTCCATGACATTGAGCAGGCGGACCAGGCGCGGGTCGG